>ERZ500978.22-NODE-22-length-150710-cov-6.428515_pt1 | contig 150710 bp, 90 predicted proteins | sample MGYA00248870_ERZ500978 | MGnify/ENA primary metagenome ERZ500978 (study PRJEB25958, sample SAMN03398513) | human skin metagenome | study: EMG produced TPA metagenomics assembly of the Human Skin Microbiome Metagenome (human skin metagenome) data set. | reverse complement strand
CCGTTGCGTTCGATGACGAACGAGACGTCGCGTGACTATACGCCGCCGTATGTGTATGCGTGCGCATGCCTAAACTATGCGCGCTTCCTGCTCGCGCTCTTTGCATCGGGCGGCTGGAACAGCGAGGCATTTGACCAGCTCGTGTATGGCGGTGTGCCACCGGCCCTCGATACGGGCGTCCCACTCACATTCGCTGAGCAGGCGCATCTCGCTGCTGTCTCTGGCATCTACCGGCACGAAGTGGCTGCAGCTGCCAATGCAGCCTTGACGCCGTCTCTGCCGCTGCTTCTCCCGTCCGATCAGCTGCGTGTGCTGAGCTCATTGCACCGCATCCTCAGCCTGCTGGGCTACACACGCCAAGTTGCTCACGTGTCGCGCACACTCGGCACGGTCGTGTGTAGTATGCTTGCGCGGACCATGCGCGTGCGTGCGAGCCAAGGCACGTCATCGAGCTCCACGACGAGCTCGTCGTCGGTCATCGAATTGTCGTGGGACAGCTTGGGCGATGCTCTTCGCTGGCACACGCCTCCAGGACCCATTCCTATCGCGGAACGAATCGACAGCGGTGTGTTTGCGTGTGCAAATCCAGCCCTCGTTCTGGGCCTTGTCGCATGTGACGCATACGGCATCGATCTACTGACATCGCCGCTTCTTCACGTTCCTACGACGCACATCCTTGAGCAGGCGCGTCGTCGTGTCTGCTCTCACGCTTACATGGACATACTCGCGTCCGCACTGGGGGAGAAGGAGGCGAAAGCTTGGCTGCCAACTCTGAGTGCGTGTGCTGCAACCGCTTGGCGCTCACGCACCTGCTTCGGCTGGCATGCTTTGCAGGTTCAGCTACTCAAGGATCTCATTGTGCAGTGCGAAGCGCTGGACGACCACCTCAGCCAGGTGTTTTTCGCTGCGCTCCTTCTCCGCGACTTTGAGCTGGACGAAGCTGATCAAGTTGCTCTCGTCGAGGGGCTCAAACATGCATTGCCACGTGCCCAGTGGCATGGCGCTCCGGGCTTGACACTCCGATACTGGGGACCCAGATCCCTCTTGCGTGCTATACAGCTCGAGCCCATGCCCGCGAGTCTCATGCCGGTCACGCGCGCGCGGCGCGACTTTGAGCCACGGCCACAGACAGATGCTTCAGACGATGGGCCACCCGGCCTCAACAACCCTTTTATCATGCGCACGTCCTTTCATCAGGCTGCCAGCGCATCGAAAGAGTCGCAGTTTGTGATGAACGAGGTCCTGATGGTTCACGTGACACTGGTAAACCCATGGGCCATTCCACTACCGCTGTACGATGTGTACGTGCGCACAGAGGGTGTCCCTGTAAAGGCAGCGAACGGCGATTCAGTCTCGGACGGTTTGCCTGCGCGATCCGACGCGACGCGTGCAGCCGCCGCCAACAGCCCTTCTTCACGTCCCCCAGCATCGATCCATGTGCTGGTGCCACCACGCGCCGTCCACACGCTTCGTCTTCCGCTGGTCCCGCTCAACACTGGTACACTGCAGATTCTCGGCCTGCATGTACGTCTATGGGGTGCTGAGCCGTGCGACTTGTTCGTGCCGCCAAGCATCGCTGCCATAAAAGACAACCTCCCCCGCCAAGTGGGTCTGGCAGCCCGCCCCGCCGCCGTACTCGTCCAGCACGTTGTCCATACACGTCCCGCAAACGAGGCGGAACTTGTCAAGACACTTGAACCACATCGTGCCGAGCCACTGACGTGCCGAATCCTGCCACAACTGCCGCGCATTCGTGCGTCGTTTCCAGAGCTTGGGCCGTCGGCACTTGTGCTCCAACATGGCCAGGAAACACGTGTGCGCGTCCGCTTGTGCAACACAAGTGCCGTGCCTGTGAATTTTGTGCGCTTCGAGTTCGAAGACAGTTGGCAACCTTCTGCTCGTGATGCTATTCTGCAACGTGGTCTCTTGCCTGCTGACGTGCATGAGCTTGAATGGCAGCTTTTGCATGCGCCTGTCATTTCACTCGACAACGACCCAGAACACCCAGAATCTTCCTTGGCCATTCCTCCGCACGCCTCCATGGACGCTCGCTTCCTAATTCGCGCACGCTGCGACTGCCACTGGGCTCGTATCCGTGTATGGTACGGCAACACAGATGGCAATATGCCTTCAAAAGCAACATTACGCCTGCGCTCCGTCACACTGACGCTCCCACTCTCTGTCGAGCCTAGTATCGATCTAAGTTCTTTGGATGTCCAGCCTATTGAGCGCGATGTAGCTGAACGTCTTGCAGCTCTCATGTTGCGACGCAGCGACGGCAACGAACGACAGCCTTCTTCAGCCCCCGAGGCATATGGCATGACATCCTCGTGCGCGTTGGTCGCCATGGACTTGTACAACCATTCAGCATGGCCTCTGAGCGTCTGCTTGGACGTGCAAGCGGCCGAACATGTCTCATTACGAACTCATCACACACTCACACCCGGCACAACCAGCCGTATTACCTTCCCATTCTCACAGCGCCACTTGACTAAGGAGGCGCTCTCTGCGCCGATTCCTCAGCTGTCGCCGCGCCAGTTCGTGGTGTCCCAAACGCCCCATTCAGAAACCCAAGTGGTACAGAACAAGGCGCAGTTCTGGGTCCGTGAAGCACTGCTCCGTTCTCTGGATGCCACATGGACAAACATGGAAACAGGAGTGCAAGGTCAAGTCACTTCACTTCGTGCTCTGTGGCCGATGCCGGTACATGTGCCCCTTCTTGTCGAGCCTAGCGTCAATGTTGACGTGACGGTCGAAGAGTGTGTTCCTGCCGATTCGACTCTACAAGTGTGCGTGCACGTTCGCGGAGCTCGCTCGGCACACCGTGTACGCGTGTTCTTGGATTCGTGTTTGGCCAAAGAAAAAGTCAGTACACACGTGCTTGTAGCTGACGGCTCTTGGGATATCACCTATTCGGCCTATGATGTACAGCGAACAGGAGGCACGTTCACTTGGACACCAACCCTTTGTTTCTTGTCGCATGGCACTTGGACAGTCGCTGCATACGCGCAAGTCACTTGGGTTGCTTCCTCTGAGCCATTTACGTACACGAGTACGTCCCGATGCGTCACGATCGTGTAGCGCACACGCGTTGATGGCTCGTCACTCGTGATATCGCACGGAGTATATATATACATATATACATTTATATTTATATATATATATATATTTCTAGCTATGTCTATATGTATATTTCCTTGAAGGACGCCTTCGGATGAGAAACGAAAAAGACTCGTGGCATGTGGACCCAGACTCGTGCCACAAACCATTCATTTTCTTGTGTCCTGCCCTCATCACGATGGCAGAACGCTGGCGCCGTACGCTCAATCCCCTCGAGCATGGAGCAAGACCCTCACTTCAGTATTTGGCCCTGCATCGTCCTCATGGACGACGCACCAACTTGACTGTTGTGGCTGCAGAAACAGAACACCAAGGGGGGCCGCGCGCGCCGTCTGTTCCACCCGACCGATCCAGTAGCAGCGATACCATTCATTCGAAACCAACAAGTTCTTCCTCGCCACACTCGCCGCCACTGAAGCGGCTAACTTCAGAATCAGACGAAGAAACTTCTTCCATAAAGCGCGCACGCCTGTCGACCGCATCGAACACGCCCAAGTATCCCATCCCTCGACGCCGCGCACGCCAACAACATCTAGTCCCTCAAAGCCCCTCGTCACCCTTTCTTGCCATAGGAGCGCCACACGCTGGCATCCACAGGTATCCGACCCCACGCAAGCCAGGCGCTGCTTGGATGCACACGCCACCTTGGCTAGTATCACCACCGTCGTCATCTTCCACGCCTCTTTCGTCACCACTCCAATCATCCTCGCCACCCTCAACAACGGCAGCTCGATCCTCACGCCCACCTCCTCTTCGACCTCCGCTGCAGTCACCAAGTTTTCAACGAACTCAATTTCCCATCCTGAGTGCTTCAAAACCTTACCAATCGCCGCCGACCATTCTGGTATCGCCCCCTGAGAATGACATCTCCATCATTCTTGCCAAATGCGCACATCCAGCGCATGCCATCCCCGTCGGTCCCGAATGGCAATTTGCTTTCGCGAGCAGTCTTCTTGCTCGAGATCAGATGGCATTTGAGAAACTCACTTGGCACATCGACATGACCTTTGCGCACTTCGCTACTTCCCACATGGAACATAGTCATCACCACCACGCTGACTTCGACGTGGCGACCCTTGCAAAGCACACGGCAAGGCAACTCGTCGCCCTCTTGACGCGTGCCTGGAAACCTACATGCACCGATGATTACACATATTCGCCACCAAGTTTCCGTTTATCGTCCATTGCGCGCGAATGGACAGACGGTAAATGTATGAAGAATGCGCCATCGCATTACGTCCATTCTCTTTGGTGTCAACGGCTCTCAGCAGTCCTTGGTGCAGATATGACAGAAAAAATTAGTGAGCATATTTCTCAAACCATCTGGTACACGACAGTACGGGATGTTCGGCGACCGTATACGAGGCCTTTGCTCATGGCACACTTTTGTGCATATGTGCTGACTTACTTGAGCCGCTGGGAAGCTCACGAGGTTCATAATCACACTCGTCTCCTCCCAGTCAAACATTTAAGTTCACTTTCTCTGAAAACGCGCATCCGGGGTTTTGCACAGCATCAGCACGAGTCACATCTGTGCACGTCGACTATTTTGAGACTTGTCTTGCAGTCTACGCTTCAGACTAAACTGACAGCGATCGAGGTAAGAACACATACATCGAAACAATCTGCAGGCTTTCTTCAAGTACCAGATATGCCTCCCTCTTCCTCTCATACAAGTGGTGGCAGCACATGGCCAAAGATCCCTGGTCTGCTTGCCGACGTCGAGGGTCCCGCGGTGATTGACGCTGCTCGCTTTGTTGGAGAGCTTGCAAGGTTGCACGTCATAGCAACGGAAGAAACAGTAAATCGCTGGCTTCAAGCAATTTTCCTTCATGAAATTCCATGGATTCAGGTGCCGATGCACGAGCTTGAAGCAGGATGTGCGTTGCTGCTCCTAACAGGAAGCCGGGAAACTGGCCTCGAGCAAGATGTTTTGAAGATGCAGGCTTGTTCGTTGCATGATCACCCAAGCGTTCTTCAACAAGACTTGAAATCTTCTTCATCATGCCGGTCTGTGCATGAAAAGTGCTTGTGTAAGCTAGAGGAGTTGCTTCATTCGCACTGGGTTCCTTGTACCTCGAAAAGTTGGTTGAAGGTGCGTGGTAGAATGTCGCGAGTGGAGAATTGACCCAATTTTCAGGACGTCGTGGCTATCGGTCGAAATAGTTGGTCGTAGTGTTTCATTTTTCTTGGTCCCTTTAACGTTACTAGACCATCTCTCGCCAGTTTCACCCAACTAACAAATTCCAACATGACATGAAAGCTGGCATCAATGATCAAGCATACACGTTGGAATAGCGCCCAGAGTCAGATTTCGTCTCATCTCGTTATCATCATGTAGATGTAATAATGAACTTCATCTGAACCAGCGAGCCACAGGGAGTCCTAGTTAGTACAACGGTTAGTATATGTCGCTCTCATAAGAAAACTGTGTGGCGCCGACAAGACCCGGGTTCGACTCCCGGATTGGGAACTCTTTTTTAATTTAACTTCTCTACTCTAATATAGAGTTAATACGTCATGTCTACATAAACTTGCAACAGTTCCTCCTAATTAGTACAGCGGCTAGTATATGTCGTTTTCATCTTAATGAAAGCGCCGACAAGACCCGGGTTCGATTCCCGGATTGGGAACATTTTTGTTTTTATATTCTCTGATGTAAATGGAATATATACATTACTTTCCATGTATTACATAAGTTCGTCCTAGTTAGTACAACGGTCAGTATATGTCGCTCTCACAAGGAAACTGTGTGGCGCCGACAAGACCCGGGTTCGACTCCCGGATTGGGAATTCTTTTTAATTCATAAAATTTTGTGAAAGAGATTAGTTTTTGGTCCGGTGGGGATTAATAAGGAGCATTGGGAATCTCTTCAGGCTGCTCTCTGTGGGTTCCAGAAGTGCAAGATCGCTTCCGTAGCCGGTGGAGTGCTCGAGCACGTGGGTTTGTCAAGGTCTGTGCATATTCGTGGTTCTCGACATAGGAATATGTTCACGAGTAAGAGACAAGAATGGCATAATTGTCGCTCTTTTATTATTTGAAAACAAGATGCTGTCATCTCTGTTGGATCGACTCTATGCTTTAACTCAGAACAAGCACAAAAGTGTATGGTCGTTAGGGTTTCTAATAGGCCTAGCCACAGGTCTTGGTGCATTAGCCTTTTCCAAAATGCACAAGGCATTTGTGTACGCATACGTTCGACGGAAAGTACTCCGGGTCTCGCCCGAACATGCTGCAAAAGCTTGCCCATATCAGGATGAGTTTCAGCCCATCGAGTTAGTGCGAGGAGGCTCGATTTTGTCAGGCGTTGAAGGACTGATAGGCAACACACCTCTAGTGCGAATTCAGAGTCTCTCTGACTTGACAGGCTGCGACATTTTGGGAAAGGCCGAGTTCCTCAATCCAGGTGGCAGTCCAAAAGACCGTGTTGCATTACAGATCATCAAAGAGGCCGAAGAGAGTAATGAACTCGTCCCCAACGTTGGCTCATGGATCTTTGAAGGAACTGTGGGTTCTACCGGGATCTCATTGGCCACATTGGCGTGCGCGAAGGGCTACAATTGTTGCATTATCGTACCAGATGATGTTGCAGAGGAAAAAGCTACTCTTCTTCGTCGGCTTGGGGCCAAGGTGGAATGTGTGCGTCCACGCGGCATAGTCGATCCTCGGCATGTACGTTATTATGTTGAGAAGAAGAATTTTTGTGTTGACGCATCTTTTCGTACAGTTTGTGAATGAGGCTCGTTTCCGCGCACAGCAATGGATGCCCAGTGATAACGAACCTTATGCTCGTGCTTACTTTGCTGATCAATTCGAGACCAATGCTAACTTTTACGCACATTACGATCACACAGGGCCAGAGATTTGGTCCCAAACCCATGGGCGAATTGATGCCTTTGTCGCTGGTACAGGGACTGGTGGCACATTGTCTGGTGTATCGGCGTATTTGAAAGAGATGTGCGCCGCGCGTGATGATCAAAGCATGTCAGCCTCATCGATCTTGACGGTTGCAGCGGATCCGCCAGGCTCTGGTGTGTACAATCGAATCAAATACGGCGTCATGTACAGTGAGACGGAAGCAGAGGGCACGCGCCGACGGCACCAAGTCGACTCGGTTGTCGAAGGAATCGGCTTGAATCGTTTGACACGCAATTTAGAGATGGGACTCCCTTTCATTGACACGGCGGAGCGCGTGTCTGATGATGAAGCCGTTCGCATGTCCCGTTGGCTTGCTAAGCATGATGGTCTGTTCCTGGGCTCGTCGTCAGCAGTGCATTGTGTGGCTGCTGTACGAACGGCGTTGCGACTGAAACAGACCATGGCCCAATCACACCCAGGTGTCAGACCAGTCATTGTCACCATCCTGTACGTATGCAATTGGTCCACGCGAGAACCTTTCTAACAAAGCCGATGCAGTGCTGATTCTGGTGCCCGACACTTGTCCAAGTTCCAGAATGATGATGCTATGCAACAGCGCGGCCTTCGCATTGACTGCGACATTTCCGATATACTTTCTCTACAGGATGCGACCTAACGGGCTTCGTAATGGGCGAGTATTTGATGCTGTAATTGATTTTTGTGAGCGAGCAAACGATGGTGTTCTTGTAGACGACGCTGTAAGTGCTCCGCAGCTGTTGAATCAGTATCCGGAATTCGAGCAGGGTGGTCGGGATTGGAGAGCGGGTAGAAAAGGAGAGAGAAAGAGATGCGAGTAGAAATGACAAACACTAGTTCTCAACAACATACCTTCCAATAACACAGCAATTTCACTATAGGCGGCGGACCGATTCTCACCACCCATTTCGTCCGCCGAAACCCTCGATTCCTCGATTGTGGATCTTTCTAGACTCGGAAGGACCGATGCGAGCATGTCATAACCTTTACGAATATTTGCACGTCGCTTTTGCTCTGACGCAATATGGTTCGCCTTTTTCTCAGCGTCACTCAGCAAGCCCTGATTCGAGGACTTGCGTCTATACTTTGCCTCCTGGATGATCATCGGTGCATCTTCAGATAGGCTCAAGTCGCCCGACGCAAATGCTTCTTCCAGCTTGCGTTTCCGCTCGCGTAAATGATCAAGGTGTGGCTGATCGCGTGTTCCTTCAGGTTCAAAAAGCGAGTGCAAGGAGCGAGGCACACGATCGATGACCTGCTCCGTCTGTATAGGGGGAAGACTTGTTGGATCCAAGTCTTCCAGCAATTCAGGCGCGACAGAAAAAGATGACTCCGGCAACACACGCATCGGTGCATGCAGAGGTTTTGGGAAAGACCCTGACGATGCTGATGAAAAGCAATGCGCTGGTATATAAGCAGACGAGGTGCTGGGCAAATGTGTTGGCTGGAATCCTGGCACAGGGGCAGGCAAAGGGACGTGTCCAGGACCTGGAATAGGTGTTGTCTCCATGGATGACCACTCATGCATACCTCGTTGTTCCGCTGGGGGCGTCTGCCTGAGAGGAGGCGGCACAATTTGTGCGCGGTGTGCATAGTCAAATGGTCGGCGTGCGTAGCGCTGTGACGAATATGGATGTGGCATAGACCGAAGTGGTGTTCCTGGAGCCAAACGTTCGCGCTGATACCAGTGGAAATGTCGTGGGTTGCCCTGTTCATCAGGCGCCATGCCCACGGCGCCATATGGATCTGACTTACTCGAGGAGCCAAATCGAGCTTTTTGGGTGGAATGTAGGTATGAAATTTGCTGAGAACGCCAGTTAGGATCTTTGTACAAGCTACCTTGCGCCCGTAGAGGCACGCCTCGACTTGACTTTGGCGTCCACATGGGGCTGGAGAGTGGCCGCGCCTCACTGCCAGGCGAGGAAAGGAAGGACGGCTTTTGCCGTAAGATTGTATCTTCTCGAGGCTGCGAAGATATCAAATATGGCAGCAACGACTGGCTCTGTGGATGGGAAAGCACATCGTACTGATCCATATGGGAAGTCCAATGCATATTCACCTTGTCCAATGCTGCCTGTACCGGCTGTGGCGGCTCGCTCAGATTTGGACGTACTCGAGGCATCTCGACGCTTTTAGAGCACTCGCCTTGTTGTTCTAGCACGCCCATTTGTACAAAAAACTAAAATTTTGACAATTTGGGAGCACTCACTTTGACATGGCAACAATGCAAGGCACCTTTTTCGCACTCAATCTCTCGCCTGCTCTCTTTCTGGCCTCCTGTTCTTCCTCCGATGGTTGATAAGTCTTCTGTCTTCTTGACTCGTGCCACTGTAATTCATTCCCTCCGGCCGCGCGTCTCCGACCGGTGGAAAGGCAACTGCGAGGAAAACCCAATTAGCATTAGTCATCCCATGGACCCCATTACTATCCACACACAGTTGACTACACCAGCACGTACTACTACTACTACTCACAACTATGTAGGTGCATTAAAATGTTCATTGATACGTTCATTTGTTTATTCAGCAGCCATCCTTGTAGTCGTTTTTGGGCCACATCATATGGTGCGAAGAATTCAGGAACGATGTCAAGTTGTTGTTGTGATACAAGTCTTGATTTCGCTTGATATAATCGGCAGTCGGGTGGTCGCTTGGATCACATGAAACACGCTTCGAGCCAGGCTTCTGGTACACACGCACATGTTCGACAGCCAAATGTGCAGGAAATTGGATGTCGTCCCAATCGATATCCTGGAAACCACTTGAAATACCCAAGTTGATGATAATTGACATAGGTTCCTTCGGGAAGGTTCGCCAGGAAATTTGGGTCTTCTCATCGGGCGAAAGAGCACCTTGATACAATGTCCATGAAGGCTTGCCGTCCATGTACCAAGTGATATAACCGTTTCCTTGGTTATCGAAATCCGGATCGTATTCGACCCCGATGATTGTTGGTTTAGCGTCCGTGCCGAAGAAGGCCGAGTCAGGCACTCGCGTCACGCACGACAAGGCTTCTTGAGTTTCCCCGCCCGACCAAGGATTCCTCTTCGTGATGTCTGAATCGTAGATGTGGTAAGAAGAACTGTTCCCATACCACTTGTAGTTGGCATCAAAGGGGGCAACTTGGTATGACTGTGATGCATGTGAACGCCCGTTGCTCACTTGGATCTCATAAATGTCTAGCTCAGGCGCGGATCGTGCTGTTTTGCGGTCTGGACCTGGATGGTCTTGGTCTGCACATGTACAGGATGGGAAGCGCATACCCGGCAAACTAGAGATGTTGTGAGTCTTGCCGAAGGTTTTCGCGTGCAAAGCAGCTTTAGGACCGTCGCGATCCAAATTTTGTTGGTACGGTAAGATACCAAGATCGCATGATTCATATGCATATGGCCACAAACCATCAGTCGAAGCCAGGAAGCCAGGTCGGCCCAGGTTTCCCATGAGCCAGAAGCCCGGCCAGTATCCCTGCGTGGACGGCTTCGCTGGAAGAATAACGCTCGCTTCGATATACCCGCCCTGAAAACAAAATTTGTTCCACGACTGGAGCATGCCTGAGCGAAAATGGGTATTGTGCTCATTGTACTGGTCTATTGTGATGAACAGCTTGCCATCTTTTGTGACCATAGCTTCTGGCGTGTACCATTCATAATCAAAGGTAGCCTTGTAGTAGAAGTTTCCGCCTTCCCAAAAAGGGTCATCACCTGGCCAAAATGTGCGTCCCTCCTTTTCGAATTCATCGCTGAACACGAGTTCCCAATCTGTGCCGTCTGTGGCCACCTTCTTAGTATATGCCTCCTTCGGAGTATCAGGATCAATGAGGCCTCGAATAGGAAGCGGTTGTGGTTTGACGTCGGTAAGGTAAGAGTTTTTTCCTTTGTTGAATGTCCCGCTGAAGTTGGCGATGATCGGATAGCCGACAAACAACATCAATAGTGCGAGCGCAATGATGGCAATGGTCATGACGTTCACACATCCACGCCAGGTAGGCCGGTAAGAGTGCGCATCCACATTTTTGTCCGGGATATGCAAATAATCATCAGGTTCAGCTTGCATAGGATGCAAAACGACCATCCCGCGGCTCCGCGGCTGGTAAGTTTGTGTGCTAATGGGTCGTTTTTTCACGCTTGAGTGATCCAGGAACGATGAATTCTCTGCACTCTGTGATAGAGTTTTCCTCCTAGACGCAGGCGTCGATCCAACCGTCACACCTGCCTCCAAGTCCTGTGACATATTATGTTGCATCGAGGGAGGCACTGTCGAAATATACGCATGCGAATCTGTCAAATCCTCAGCTGATTCCCATGCGCCGTCATCAGAAAAGCTGTTTCGCCACTCTTGACTAAGTTCTGTAGTAGCTTCATCGCGCAAATCGCCATATGATCGCATATGCTGACGTGTTCGTCGAGATTGTGGTCGTCCAGTAATTTCGTGATCGGCCAACATACTGTAATCTTGTAGGCGATTACGAGATCGCTTGCGACCTGGAGCCATTGCTTCATATCGCTGTGCCATATCTGCCTAGTTGAGGGCAGTTTGGGTTTGTGCTACTATAGCTGCTGATGGTGTCGATGCCGACGCAGTGTTTGGGCCTCCCTCAACGCCGAGCACAGAATACGACAAAAAGAGTAATTTTGTGGTGAGACGCAGCGCGCGTGCTGTTGTGGCAATGCGTTGTGGTGGAGGCATGCGGCGCCCACTATGTTATGCATACAATCAGTCCAATTAAATAATTCACACGTTGTGGGCCCCAAGGAAGTCCGGGACTCCTATTGCAGGGGAAATTTATTTCACACGCCTCCGGTCAATAACAACACTTACGCAGGGCGAGCACTAAATTAATTGTCCTACGGCCACAGGGGGCGTCCAAGGACGTTGAGTAACAACAGCGGCACTCGCCGCTGCCGCAGTTGCATTCATAGATCCCGAAGCAGAGGATGGAGCATGTGCCGTTGTAGCTGTCGCAGGTGCACCAAGCCTTTGTTGCTCCGTGTCATGATTAATAACCCCGTCGGGGCTCCGTGAAACGTCAAGTGTGTCATTCTGAGGGGACAGCAGCGCACTTGCATCGGTCATGGTGTAATATTGCGGGGGCGCACGGTGCATGTGGGTACTCGCATGAGAACGAGAAGCTTCCTCCAATGCAGGTGAATCCGGCATGTATCTTGGCTTCACATTCGGCATCCAAATAGACGGCTGCTGATGAAAGACAGTAACGAGGCTCGATCCATGTAGAAGGAGTTGATCGAGTAAGTGATCCTCCATGCGATCGAATGCACCCTCAAACGGCACAGTCTCTGCAAAGACGACTGACGAAGCCAAATCAGCCTCAAGTGTAAGCAAACGGGTATAGAAGAAGCCTCGGTCGCGACAGTCTGGGTTCGTCGCTTGCTCTGTAGCCCATCGAAGTACTTTTTGCACGGGATCTGCACCAGCTTTTGGCTTGCGGAGAAATAACTTCACTGTCGCAGTCATCAAAGCGAGCTGTACTTCAGCGGGCTCGTCGAGAAATGTGGGAATGTAGTGGCCCAGCAGCTGCTCACACCGGTCTATGCGATGCACGTAGTGACCCAGAATCCATATCATCGACACCTTCGCTTGCGGCTCATCTAACTGAGGAATGTGCTCACAAAGTACGGATACAATGTAACCGTATCGATCAGGATACTTGCGCAGAATGTCCTTGATAACGATGATAGATTCCTGCAGCGCATACTGCACGTTATTCTGCAAGATGTTTTCCAACGCGGCCATACATGCATCGGCAATCGAGTCCCATTTTAAAGCCAGGCGACCAAGGACGTTGATTACTTTACGCGAGACATCCACGCTGATGTCACTTGCACACTCTTGCAGCTCATCGACGACTTGCGCGGCATTCTCACACGTCGTTAGGCGATATATGATGTCCAGTTTCACTAACTTGATGTACTCGGGATCATTGTATGTACAGAAAAAGTGCGCAAGCTCCGATGCTAGGATAAGTGGTCGTCGTTGGACGATGAGTTGGACATTCTTCAGAATCGTGAACAAAATCTCGGGCGGCTCCTGCATGTGCTGCACAAGAATACGGCTGATCCATCGACATAGCGCATTTTTGCGTTCGGGATCGTGAATATAGTTCAGCAAATATAGAGCGACTTTGGTGGCCGTCATGGCTAGTGTCGGACTGCGTAGCTGCAGGTGTCGCGATATCGTATCAACCAGCATATGGGCCTCTTGCGCTGTCTGTGGAATGTAAAACATAAGTACCTCCAAAATATATGTTTGTCCCCATTCCGAGCACTCGAGTAGACGGCCCGCGAGGTTATTTGCCTGCTTAAAATTCAGGTTTAATTGGATCGTAGTGCTTCTCTCGGAGATATCAAACAGGGCAGCAACAGCACTAGTCAGTACCTCTTTATGGGAGTCCATCATCATCGCATTCAATTTTTCAATAAACCCGCTTCGCTCCATTAGCGGAGCGTCAAACTTGTGCATCTTTGCCACACACATGGCTGCTGTCTTCCGCACATACGCATTTTTATCGAACAATCCTCTCCGCACAGGATCAAGAAGCGCTTGGACCATATCAGGAGTCAGTAACGACGACATGGTGCGCAGTGCTAATGCACGTATCATGGCGTCCTGGCTGAGTGCATCTTGGACAAACTTGTCGATACACATTGGCAAGAGTTCTTTCTTCGCCATCCCGTAATTCGACAAGTACAGATACACCATCTTCTTCATACCCAACTCTTGAATGTCTAGGCAATCTATAACGCTGCTGAAAAGCGAGCTCATGTCGTTGCCCATAGATGCATTCGCAATAATACGTTTCATGACTGCCATTTTCCGAGATACTGCCTTTTTGTCGCCGACCAAGTCCATCCGCAATTCATCAGGACTACTATATTGGAAGTACTTGTCATGCCGGTTCAAATCCGTCATGAGGCTCTACGATGCGTTGCATTCACAAGAGGCCCAGTTCGTGTCGTCACGATCAATCCACGCCCAACCCCATCCCTCAACCATTGGCGGAGACATAAGCTGATCCCTCCACTCACCGCCATAAGGGCTTGTCTCTGCGCCCCTCCGCTATGAATTTCGAGCAGCAAGATGGGTCCCAATTCTGCCTCGTCGGCTCGCGTTGGCAGGCACACACATGCATCACGTGCATCTTTCCAAAAAGTTTTCCTCGCCCTTGATGGATTGTGACGGCTACGGCCACTAGGCGGCAGTAGTGAACTCGCCGACATTTTTTTATTTTCTGCTGTCGACAGCCAGGCTGCCGTTGGTCTGTGTCGACGACAGCGATGGAGTATCAACCATTGAGGGCGCCGCCAACGGCTGTTGCTGCCCCATCGTTCCAGTCGCATTCCGAGTCGTCATACTGGAGAAATCAGTTCCAGTCACCAATTTTTCTCAAGGAATTTGCGCCAGTGACTTGCATCCATTTCGTACCACACACTCATGCATCGGGCGATGAGCTAAGTATGAATGGCGCTTCTGCGTCCGTTGCTGGGTCTCGTGGCCGCTTTGCAGTAACGACAGGAACACGCGTTCAGATATACAGTATGCGCACGAGCCGCGTCGTGAAAACGATCACCCGGTTCAAAGATGTGGCTCGCAGTGCCCATTTCCGCTCGGACGCTCGTCTGCTCGTGGCCGGTGAAAATACTGGTAACGTTCAAGTGTTTGATACCAACTCGCGCACGATCCTTCGTTCGTTTCAAGGCCATCAGATGCCTGTTCATGTTTCGAAATTCTCGCCTGATGTGACACAAGTGCTCACTGCGTCTGATGACCGCACCGTGCGTATGTGGGACATGCCGGAGCAGAAAGAGACGTGCAGATTCGATGCACACTCAGATTACGTACGTGCGGGCGTTGTATCGCCCGAAAATCCGAGTGTCATAATGTCCGGTTCGTACGACGGAACCGTGCGTCTATGGGACATGCGTATGAGTGAGCAGAACGGACAGGCAATGCGCATGGACCATGGCGCTCCGGTTGAAGATGTGCTTGTTTATCCAACAGGGGGTAGCGGGATAGCTGTGAGTGCTGGCGGGCCGTTCCTTCGGGTGTGGGACTTGCTGAGCGGCGGGCGATGCATGCACACGATATCGAACCACCAGAAGACCATCACCAAGCTAGCACTGTCAGTTGACTCAGGTGCGGGCTTTACAGCCGACGGAAGCAGCGGAGGCATGCGCTTGCTGAGTGGCGGTCTCGACCACCTGGTCAAGGTGTATGATCCAGCACAGGACTATCGCGTCACACATACCATGCGGTATCCGGCGCCGATTTTGAGTCTAGCGGTCAGCCCTGACGAAAGTCATATCGCCGTGGGAATGTCCGACGGTACTTTATGCATTCGGAAGCGTGAACTCAAGGCTAGCGAGCTTGAGAGCCGGCAGCGTCGGCATGCCGCATTCCGCACGGGTGCATATCAACATTTTGCCGATACGAATAGTACTGCCCCTGTGCGAGCCAGTGCTGCGACGAAAGTCGATGAGCTTTCAGTGGAGTCAACTCGTCGACAACGTCTTAAGCGATATGATCAGCTTCTTAAGGCATTTCGGTACCGCGACGCATTGGATGCAAGCTTACAACAAGGTGTACCGGCTAGCGTGACATTTGCACTCATCATGGAACTTATTCGCCGCTCGCCTAGCGGACAAGCTGACGGTCTTCGACGTGCCGTTTCTGGTCGCGACGATATAACGTTGGAACCATTACTTCGTTTCTTGCTACGGCATGTGACGAACCCGCAATACACAAACCTTGTCTGTGATACCCTAAACATGATTATCGATACATATGCATCGGTACTTGGCCAATCGCCCATTATTGACGATCTGTTCGGTCGGATCTGGGCTAAGCTCGGTGAGGAAATGCGCCTTCGAACGCAACTCTTCCAGGTAAATGGTGCATTGGAGATGCTTCTTGCTCGTTCTGCTCTTAGTGCTGCCATGTCGTAGGTATAAGTGTAAGTTGTAGGAGATAAAAAGAAAGGGACAGAAAGAGAGAGAGAGAGAGAGACAGGTCATTGAATTGTTAATTACCTAGGCCACTACTTTGGATCCGAGGACTTCCTTGCCGGTGTTCTTGATTTTTTCCAGAACTGTATCAAACGGTACGGAGCCTTCGACATCAACTGACTGTTTCTCCAGGCTCACGGAGTATGAAGTAACACCTGTCGTTAATCCCCTCTTGCAATGCCACAAAACACCCGTACCATCGAGTTTACCGAGCACACGGTCAATAGCTCGGGAGCATGCCTCGCAGCTCATCTTCACATCAAAGTGATACTTGTGCATCTATTCAGCAAGCATGAGCTATTGCGCATTGTCCCAGATGTGTGCATACCTCTGTCATGATGCGTGGTGGTGGGATGTCCTGTTCAACGAAATAGAACTGTCGGTCCCAATCTCGTGTGTGTGCACCTTGAGTACACACTGACGTTCATGCCAGAAATTATCCGTTCATGGGTGGCTCGTGTGCCTGTGGGCGTTGAGCACTTGCATATTCGTGCATAATTGTGTATGACGTAACACACACCCACATCTCGTAACAACTATACTCATTCACGTGACTTTGAGACAAGGTCCGCGAGTCTCACCCAGGAAAGCCACAAGGTTCCTCTAGTTGCGTGTATCGTTTGGACTTGCCCTACCGATACCTAACCCGATATGGAGAACGACCACGTATGTGTGCCAGTACATGCGAGAAAAGCCAGGACAATGGATACTAACACAGTGTAGGGTGAGCTTGTTGATCTTTACGTGCCTAGGAAGTGCGCTGCCTCCGGCCGTCTGATCGAAGCTAAGGACCACTCGTCGGTTCAGATCGCCGTGTGCGACGTGGACGAAAACGGCAAGATGATCCCGGGCTCGACCACCAACATTCCTATCTCTGGTGCTATTCGTCACCATGGCGAGAGCGATGACTCGCTGAACCGTATCGCGCAACAGATGGGCTGTATGTATTTTAGCGCGCTGTGAATACCAAACAGTCATTTGGTGTCGATAACAACGTGGTTCCCGTTATTATCGTGACCAATCTTTGCATCTCGTATTGGAATCGCGCGTTGACACCCCTGCCTCTCTCACCTGTCCTCTTGTTTTTGAAGCCAGCACCGCTTATTGTAACATGGTTTGCGCATCAAGAGCATGGATAACACTAATGACCCGCTTCAGACAGTCTGCGCTTAGCCGCGGGATCATTCTCCCTCATCTACAACGGCAAGGGCAGGATTCCATGAAGTAACGAAGCGAAGATTATGTTTGCTGGCAGCGGAATAAGAGCTCGCTTGCTCGTTCTTGGTGAGCTTGTCGAGTGTCAGACCTCTGCTACATATGGCTCTATGTGTTATCCGTGCTGATGGATTGCAACACTATGATATGTCAGGCGGTGCAAAAGATCAAACGGTTGGCACAGGTTGTGGAAAGATGGGCGTGTCTATGTGCATTCTTTTGGGGAAACTTGCGAAGGTGATCTGCTTGGATATTCTCTCAGCGTGTTAAGAATATGACAGGAGTGTAATAGTACTAACATGAACAGTGATTAAGAATGTGTGGTCGTACCAGCAGCAGTAAATCATGCCACACGAAACTAAAGAAAATATGATTCTGTCTGCAAAAGTGTGACAATATGTCACTTTTCCGCGTAGAAAGGGATTGATAGTGTTCTATTCCCGTGTGCATACGTATGCAAGTATCATGATTGCTCTATGTATGTACGAAGCAAAATGCCACATTAGGACCTCATTTTACCAACCGTATACCATGCAACAGCTGCATTCGCTGTGTGAGGCGTTTGTCCTATGTAGATGTGTGCAGTGCACTAGCACTGGTCATTAAGTGGCCAGGCGACGACCTCGAAGATTTACTACAAGATTGTGTTTGGCCTCAACAAATGCAAACCGATTAGAGCAGCAAGCCATTTCCATTGGACATCGTCGCACAAGTTACTGGCAGTAGGGCAGAAATTCTTAAGGGCCCTCTTGTTGTAGTAAACATGTGTCAGCGAAGATGACACTAGTGCGCTGTGTGGATTTTCGGTGGCTGGACGGCCATGAGGTAGGCGAAACTAAATTTGCCCATCTGCACACAACTTCGGATACAACTGCAAACACCAAAGGGGAAAAAGAGGAAAAAAAAAGCTTGGGACTGACGGCCCATTGAACTTATTGCCTTGCTTGTAAAATATATGTACCGCTAGACAGAATGCAAGAGAGTACAGGCACGGATCCAATGACGGGCCTTCCGCCGTCGATGTATCACCCGTCATCATCAGGCCGTATTTCTCGTGGTCACTCACTAGACCGCGGTAGACTATTAGGCGACCAAGCTCTTGTCCAGCGAGCACCACCTGAACTCCATCGTGCGGGCTCGTGGTCGATCCATGGTGCATCTGTCCCCCAAGTGGGTTCAGGTACGCCATGGGATACAGACACCCCGATAGCATCACCACCGACGCTATCGAGTGGTCGCCGTCGTCCGCGCCGAACATTGACTGACAATGCGACCGAGTTTTTGCATGCTGTCGACGATCTCCTAGGCTCAAATGTCCCCAGGCATGCACCTCCAGTGTCGCATATCATGAGTCCCGCTGATGGCGTGCGATCACCGGCGTCCCCGTTTGGACCGCCTCCCATTGGCATGTCTGAACATCCCTTTGCTGCTGCCGGCCTTGATGCGCCATCATTGCGTCTTGGCGCCCCTAAGTTTGGCTTCTCTATGCCAAATAGTGCTGTTGGCTCACCCCGCATTCGACCTCAGGAGGATCGCTTCCTCAACAATCCGTCGTCATCGTCCTTGTCCGCGGACTGGCCGGCACCCTCTACAACCGACCCAGAGTATACCCGTTCTATGTGGTCATCTGTTCGTCTGCCGGGCCAGGTGCCTGATCCTTTACTGTATGGTGCGCCCAGTGGATCTGTGTTGTCGTCGTCGCCGGACGAGACGACAGCGCCGCTGCATGCGGAGACGTCTGTAGCGATTGCGCTTGGCGATGACGAACCACACCCAAACGCAACGCAATCGCCTCCCTTTGCTGTACATTCTCGGCCTGAGGTTTTTGAACGCACGCCAACCTTTTCTTCCATTGATCATGACCTCGCAAGCAGGATGCGCTCCATGACCCTTCCCGTGGATTTGTCTATTCCTCCGCTGCTGAGAGATCGAGCTGGCTCTATGAATCGCTTACATGAATCTCCGCCTCCAGGTCACCGAGTAGCGCCACGAAATGCATCGAAGACAGGTGCCCATGCCATGTATTCGCCGTACGTACCATCACCACCACCACCACTTTCATTCTCATCAGCTGCTGCTTTTGCTTCGCCATCGTCCGTGACGTCACCGAACATTCCAGACTCACCCGAGGCCGTGTCATTTGAACATGCCATGTCTCCACGAAGCATGAAACGACGCGAAGATGGCAAATGGTTTGGTCGCCCTGGCACACTGCGCCTTGGCGACACAGTGCAGGTGGGTCCTTCGTCATCGTCATCGTCTACGCCGACTCCTGCTGCTGCCTCCGCCGCTGCTGCCTCGTCTACAACGGCGCCGGCAGTCTCAGCGGCTCCGGCAGCGTCTGTGGAGGAAGATACAATGGGCCCCATCAACAATCCCGGCATGACCGCCCCCTCTCAGTTAGGCAGGGCTAAGCCTAATGTTGCACATGATGTGCATGGTGTGGCCGAGTCGTTTGATGCATCGATGCGGCGCCGAAACTCGGCGCGAAGCCGCACTGTAGCGCATGCTGCCGCGGCTTACGAGGGCGCTGTGAATGGCGGGCGTTTCCACCGACGCGAAGACGGATCTTCGGGACCTTTGCGTACCGTTCCGCCTCCGTTGCAGGAAGGCGCTGGACACTGGGACTTTGGTGACGTGCGCGGCCAGCTTGCAGAAATTAGCATGGATCAGCATGGAAGCCGGCTGGTTCAAGAAAAGCTGGACCACTGTACGCCTGAAGAACGGACCCTTGTGTTTGAAGAACTGTTCCCTGAATCACGGCGGCTCATGGCGGACGTGTTCGGTAATTACGTGATTCAAAAGCTGCTCGAGTATGGCACGCGTGAGCAAGTGCACATGCTAGGCGAGCAGTTGGAAGGCCATGTACTGCCATTATCACTGGGAACATACGGCTGTCGGGTCGTTCAGAAAGCGTTCGAACGTGTGGATGAAAAGCAGAAAATTCGCTTGGGACAAGAACTTCATCCATTTGTCCTGGATTGTGTACGAGACCAAAATGCGAATCATGTCATTCAAAAGATTCTCGAGCAAGTGCCCAGCACCCACCTGGACTTCATTGCGGCAGCCTTCCGCGGGCATGTACAGATTTTGGCGTCGCATTGTTATTCGTGCCGTGTGCTGCAGAGGATTTTTGCATATTGCAGCGAGGATCAGCGTCGGCCCTTGCTGGATGAGATGCATCGCGACACGCTGCGCCTCATGCAGGATCAGTATGGCAATTACGTTGTGCAGTGGGTGCTTCAACATGGCGACGAGCGCGATCGTCTAGCCATTGTGCGTGTGACGAAGACTCATCTTCTTCCGCTGTCGCGCCACAAGTTTGCGTCGAATGTCGTTGAGCATGTGATTCAAGTGGCACCACCGAAGGATCTGACGGATTTGCTTGAAGAGCTTCTGGCGCCTCTAAGCCCGTCGGACGCTGAGGGCCTGCCACTCCTTCTTGAAGGCACGTCACCCCTGTGCATTGCCACGATCATGATGCAGGATCAGTATGCGAACTATGTCCTTCAGCGTTTTCTTCAGACGCTTCATGGACACAATCGCGAGCGTCTTGTCCAGACAATCCGTCCCGTTCTGTATGCACTACGCCAGCGACAAGCCATCCTTGCCGCGCAGACCAACGCGGCGTCGCCCTATACCGCAAGCATCCGAATTCCTGGTGGGGGACACATTGGGAATAAGCCACTGCAGGCCATTGAACGACTTATTGAGCAAGGTCCCTGATTTTTTTTGTCCCTTTTTACTCTCGTTGAGCATTGCGGTCCTTGTCATGTTGCGACTCTGTCGTACGGAATGCACTCTTTTCCTATTCGCCTTTGGTCTTTGATCAGTTCCTTACTTACAAGCTTTTCCTCACTCTCGCACTCTTGTTCGATACATATGTTGTTGATAGATAAGCACGGACGATTCCAACGGTTGTGAAAGTAAATTCTTCGCAGTTTAGTTAGGGCGTAGATAGAAACAGGTGGAAAAAAAATTAGCGTTACGTGTGTACGATCCGTAGTCTGGCGTTGTGAGAAACCGCAAGACGCATAGTTTCGCAAGAGTGTTTCTCGAGGATTTATGCCTGTTATTCCTCTCCACCACGCTGTGCCATCGTGCCACGAATGTCTTTACTCGTCCGTGGTGACGACGACTTATGGACGTGCACCATGCTTGCGTGTCTATGCACCCCACGGCCTATACTTGTGACAATGTATATGGCTATGTGTACGTAAGCTCAGAGGATGCGACCATGCATGCCAAGCACATGGGTCTAGGCTTTCGTGTGCCTGATCAACCAGCACATCCGTTTGCTTTCCATATACCCCTAGCTGAATTGCAAAGCATTCGGGAGCACGCTCCATCAGCGATGCGCCCGATTGGCTACGTTGAAATAGTATCGTCTTCCCACAAGCCACAAACGCTCTTTTATCATAAAGATCCCTTCGACGATCAACGCAGTCCCAACGATTGGGCAGGGCACCGTCTCATTGACGCTCTTGTCCCATTTGTCGACGTTCTTGCCAGTCGCGAAACTCCTCATTTATTTTTGCTGGACCCCACTCCAGAAGATCGAGCAAGGCATCAAACGCCGCACTTTGCCGATGATGCCATCGACGCCGTGCTTTCTCGCCGGTCGCCGCTACCACCGCAGAAGTCTCGTCCCGACACTTTAACTTCATGGGCCAAATCCACCCACATGTCAGTCCTAACGCAACTTTCGCATGTGGTGCGAGGTGCACGCGATAGTCGCGATGCCATTCTTGCTCACCCACTTGTACGCCGTGCCAAACCACATGTTTCGACGGCGCAAGCCGGTCCTTATATGGTTAGTGCACAGTCTTCAACCCCCCTATTGTCACCTGATCATCCATCGCTGGAGTTTGATGCTGCACGTGTATATCTTGCCAAGTGGGCAAGCCAAGTTGCCAAAGAGGGCGAGCTGAATCGTATTGCCGAGCATGCGATGGACGACGGTCCTGAGAGAGACGCCGAGTCTCTGCTGGGTGCATCCAATCTGCCGATTCTCCCTGCTTCAGACGACAAGATTCCTCCGCTCTCGTATGACGTTTGCACTGAGCTGTTGAACACTGGCGCTCCAGCTCATGCGGTCGCTCAGCAAATATTTCGGTTTGGCCTCGCGTCTAACGCTCGCGCGTTGATGTGGCCATATTTGATGGGTGCATTACCACTAGAAAGTGATGTTGAAAAGCGGCGATGTGCTGATGGCGAGCTTGCGTCTTCTTACGAGGCATGGATGTCCCGCTGGTTCGGTCATGCTGTCACATCCGACACCCTCGAGGCATCTCGGCACCGAATTTGGATCGACTGTCTTCGTGCAGATACGAAGCATGCCTTCTTTCTAACTGACACATGCAACAAGAGTATTATGCATCAAGTCAATCAGAGTGGCTGGAACCGCCCAAGCCCACAGGGCTCGTCTGACACGCAAGTCAATCCTCATTTATACGTCTTGAGCAACATCCTCTGGACTTTTGAGGTTTACGCCGAACATGCTCATGATCCGCTTCTTCCTCATGTCGAAGGTTACGTCCAAGGCATGAGCGACCTGTGCTCTGTATGCTATGTGGCTTGCGAAGGCGACGAACCCCGCACTTTCTGGACCTTTGTTGCCGTGATGCGACAATGGGGTTGTCATTATGTCGCGGATCAGTCGGGCATGCGTCATGAGCTCCTGCTTCTTCAGCGCTTGGTAGCGGAGCTGTGCCCCCGGCTTTATGAGTACTTGCAGCAGATCGATGGACTTAATTTGTTTTTCTGTTTCCGCTGGCTTCTTGTCTGCTTCAAGCGAGAATTTGAGTTGCACGACGTGTTTCGTATTTGGGAGGCTATCTGGTCAGCAGGATGGAGTCGCACAGAGCACAGGGGCTGGCCTCTTTGCTCACATTTGCATCTGTTCGTGGCACTCGCAATTCTCGAAAGCCACGAGCGCCTGCTGATTCGTCACCTGCGCTCATTTGATGAAGTGCTCATGTTCATTCATTCCCTTGCATTCCACATGGACGCAACATCTGTTCTGCGGCGTGCCGAGGCACTTGTGTACCGCCTGCGCAGTCGTGTTGTACAAGGCAATGATGTGGATAGCGAGCTTCGGTCCATGGTGCTATGCTAATATATACATACTAATACAAGAGGTGCGCATCGACGACATACCGATCGCCCGTTTGCGCCATAGTGAACTTTTGCGGTAGATATCTTGTCCGGTGCCATGAGCGCACGAGTCTCATGGCTTCAGACATGTTCTGCAGACACACAAGGAACCATGCAGACGTACTGTCCGGATGCATGGACGGTAGTTTAAGCACGTGGGGGATAGAATGAAGTGGTGTGAATCCCATCGTTCGTACAACGTGCCAGTCCACACTCGACGGAACACCCAGTGCGTAACTTCGCTCCAGCTTCTTTGCCAACTTGCTGGCGGTCGTTTGCAAGGGTAGGTTCCGCAAAATCACTGCACGCATAGGATAAGACGATCCAATGTCCACAGCTGCTAGTGTTTCAGCCGGCCAATGCGCATACTGTTCCTGCACAAAAGCATCACGCTGCTCGTCACTTATCCATTCAACATTCACTACTTCGCCTCCGATGCAAAGGTCCTGAAGAGGCTCAGGCTTTAGTGATGCCTGTGGGCCCGCATGTGCTCCGCTTGCATATTCAAGAAGTACAGACCCAGTAGGCAAAAGCGCTGGATTGCGAATAAAGTTGATCCGTCGCACCTCACCTGCTACGCGAAGAATGTCTACTGTCCACGCCGTGTAAGGGACATTACGTAGTAAAACGTGTCGAGCCTCAAGAGGCACACGCATCGGACGAGGCAGTCACACGCTCTTGTTTTACAGTACAGCGGTTTTGGCTAGAAACCAGCTAAGACAATAGGGGTGTCAAATTCAGGTGCGTGATGCATCGTCGCCGCTGTGTGGGCGCAACAAATGTGGAGGGCCCGATAGCTCGGCCGCCGCTGCTTGAAATGCTGAACGATGGATGTAATGGATGAGGATTGTCGCCTACGAATCTGAGATACCTGGATTGGCCTAATGCGATAGCTCGCCTCTGGTCGTAGGAGTTCCGAAGGAAATAAACTATCTGCACGTCATTCAACTTGTTTAGATCATTCGAACTCGGATTAGCGCCCAATCTCCTGACACCAAATAAATGAGTATGCCCGCCCGTAACTGTGATTTGTGTGATTTGATATGCGGATTACAGGTCCGCTACTTGGCATGCAAATCTCACTCTCATTGGTTGGTAAGCCATTGAAAAGATAATGATGGATGTGCATGCCCCATTCTTACTTTCCGGATTGTCATGAACAGGTTCAAAATCATGTCTACTCCAAGCCCACCTTAAACGTGTTTAGAAGCAATCTTGTCATTTGTGTGTGTGTGTAGTCTACACCATGTGGTGCGAAAAAGTAGCTGCTAATAAGATCGAATATGTTACATCACTCTCGTGGCAATGGATTTTCGCACGCACAATCCGGTCGAAAATGTTTGGGGAGCCCAAGTGGAGGTCACTGGCCCACCGGCCCTCACGGGCCCTAGTCCTCAATCTATCAAGCGAGTGAAATGTTGGCGTGCTTGTACATATTTGGGCCCGTGGTCCAATCACATGATTGGGTAGTCCAGGGGGGGGGGGCGCTGACATATAAGTGTCGCCGAGGTTGGGCAGCTCGTCTTTTTCAGTCTTGCCATTTTGATCATGTTGGGTGTCCTGCGAACTGCACTTCGTCCCAATGCTCGTGCAAGCCAACGCTGCTTTTCTACTCTTTCAGTACGATTCCAGGATGCTTCGCGTAGCAAGATCATGACCCCGGCAGCCGCCGTGGCTGATATTAAGCCTGGTGCCAAGGTCATGGTCGGTGGTTTTGGTCTGTGTGGTGTGCCGCGCACACTCGTTGACGAATGTGCGAAACGCCCCGACCTTAAGGACCTTCATGTTTTCACGAATAACCTTGGCACTCCCAACCATGGTGTCGGTGTTTTCGGTACGCGTAGGATGATGAAGTCAGTCACTGGATCGTTCTTGGGTGGCAACCGGGAAGTCGGTGACCAGTTCTTCAACGGCGAGGTTCAACTGAACCTTGTGCCGCAGGGTACATTCGCCGAGCGCATTCGTGCCGGCGCTGCTGGTATTGCAGCATTCTTCACGCCTACTGGCTATGGTACAGCCGTGCAGAAGGGTGAGCTTGTTCTTAAGTATGAAAAGAAGGACGGTAAGGCTGTGCCAGTCATGACGTCCAAGCCGCGTGAAGTGCGCTCGTTTGACGGCCGTGACTATATCCTCGAAGAGGCTATTCACGCTGAATACGCTCTCGTGCACGCGCGCAAGGCCGATGAGTCTGGTAACCTTGTTTTCCACTCCACGGCACGCAACTTCAACGACCCGATGGCACGGAACGCACGCATTACCATCGTTGAGGCTGAAGAAATCGTGCCTGTAGGTGCGCTGTCGTCGGATGAAATCCACTTGCCGTCTATCTATGTGGACCGGATCGTGAAGGCTGAGCTGCCACTCGAAGTTGAAAAGGTTTGCCTCTCGAAGGATGAAGATGAGCCTCGTAAGTTCACAAGTCGTGAGGTGATTGCGTCGCGCGCTGCGAAGGAGCTGTCCGATGGTATGTTTGTCAACTTGGGTGTTGGCATGCCAAATCTGGTTCCGTCGTTCTTGCCGAAGGACGTTAGGGTCCATGTTCATACTGAGAATGGTCTGCTCGGCGTCGGTCCTTACCCGGCCAAGGAAGAAGATGTTCACACGGATATCATCAATGCTGGCAAGGAATCGATTACAGAGCTCCCTGGAGCTGCTGCCTTTGATTCCGTCGCGAGTTTCGACATTGTGCGTGGCGGTCACCTTGACGTGACCATGTTGGGCGCTCTGCAGGTCACGGCGAACGGTGACTTGGCTAACTACATGATCCCTGGCAAGTTTGTGTCGGGCATGGGTGGCGCAATGGACCTTGTGTCGAGCCCCGACAGTACTCGCGTCATTGTGCTGACGGACCACACTGACAAGTACGGCAAGCCAAAGGTTGTTGCCAACACGGAGCTTCCACTTACCGGTGTGCGTTGCGTCAGTATGATTATTACGGATCTCGCTGTGTTCGAGGTTGACCGCAAGAACGGTGGCCTGACCCTCGTTGAGCTGCAACCTGGTGCCACGATCGAGCAGGTCCGTGAAAAGACGGGTGCTCCATTCAAGGAGGCTTTGTAAACTAATATGGTTCGCCCTCCAACTACCTGTCCTCAGTCATTACGTCAGTTGACTCTTCCATACAACAGTGGTAAAATCCGACGTCTGCATTTTTTTTTTTGGGTTGTTGCTAGGTACATACAAAACCCTTCTAAGTACGTAGGTGGCTAGGTGCGCCTTTACCGTCCGGCGCTATAGCTGGCTTTGTCAGTTGAATAGGGTCATTAACAGCGGCGTCATGCATTTGGAACGATGTCGGCGTGTAGGCGGCCTTAGGAGACTTGACACACACAAGCGGTGATGGCTGCTGGTCGTCAGTCATCACACTCTCGCGATCCATGTCCGATGGTCCCTCGATCTTTTCGCTCGCGTCGAATTCCCATGTTGACATGGAGTCATCCTCGCCTTCGGAGTCGTATTCGTCAAGAATTTCCTCCCCAATCAACTCCTCCAACACATCCTCCAATGTGATGATACCTAACGGGGCATTCGGCACCAGGTTTTGCTCAACAACTGTAGCTGGTGGGAGCGTTCCACTTGCGCTCATCGGGTGGTCGGGGTCATCGAAATCGCTCTCCTTGCCTCCACGCATGCGATGAAGTAGACGCTGAAGACGGGAAGAACGCAGACTTTTCGTCCTTGGCTCTGTTGATGGAGCAGACCCTTGCTCCAGTTCTGACGATGCATTCAGAGTCGCGGGAATCTTCGTTTTGGGCGGGACAGTAGCCTTGGTTGCGTGTGAGGAATGTGGCGATACAATGGCCATGTGCGACCGACCTTCTTGGAAAACATTTAGCACATTAAGAAGCGGTTCATCCCATGGCACTGTCGGTAATGCATTGATCAGCATCTCACTCACAGGCACAGCATCTTCAGGATCTAGCAAAACGCACTGTTTCACGAGCAGGGCACCGACAATTTTGCGATGCACTTTGCGTGGAACTGGTGGCTCCGAGTACAGCGCTTTTGAGTCGTCGGTGAGGGGATTCCTCTCCAGTTCTGCGCTTTCTGTCGTCAGCGCTGGCTCGAAGTGCGACACGGGTGGCTTGAGTCCAAACGATTGGCCTAGACGAGATATGGTGCCCTTGCGACTCGCTGATGGAGTCCATGCACCAGAAGCATGCACTGACGCATTAATGTCTTGGTATACAGGGATGCGTGAATGTCCCGAGCGCACGATTCGTTCAAGCGTTGGATAATCTAGACGTGCAGTCAGTGGGATCATGTTGACCCGATCAATGGGCGTCATGGCCTGCTTGGCAACCTTTTCCTGCATGTCCAGCGCACCGCCGACAATGGTGACGGTGTCGTGCTTGAGATCGCCACCACGCCCCCCTGCAACCTCATGCATCGTCACAAGTTCTTTAAGTTCAACGCGACGATACATGGTACCGTGGTGTGGTCCCAGCACATAATGAAGAATGCGCGATACGGGCCAAGCAATAGGGTACAAAATAATCATGACGATGCGAGTAAAAAGTGCCATGTGCGCTCCGATAAACAAGCCATACCTGGAGCACACACTCTGAGGAATCAATTCGGCAAAGATCACCACTAACACAATCGACACGATGACGGCTTGAATGCCACCACCAAGCACGGGATCTGCAATAATTGGTAGTGTTTCGTTTGTAATCATATTGGCAATGAGCAGCGTCGTTAAAAGCAAATGGCCATCTTGGCGTACTGGTGCAATTTTTCGAGCATATTTTCGTTCTTTTTGACTACCTTGGGCCATCAGCACTTGCAGTTGTGTCTCGTCGAGCGACATGTACCCCAATGTGAGGCCAGCAAATATGCCAGATAAAATTACTAACACAGGAATGAGGATAGCGAATATCACTTTCCTGCTAGTAGAAAGTGATCCATCATCCCCTCCAACCGATATCCCCTCTTCTCGTTTCGCCAGCATATGGTATGAAAAATCCGTTGAACTGGACTGTACAAAGTCAACAGACATGGGCGAAGTGGCCATAGAAGCATCCCATTGCACGGTTCCATTCACTGAGGCTAATTTGATTCCCGCAAATAGCCCCGCTACCAACAAGGTCACTGCCAGAATGAGGAGAGTCAGCAAGGAAAAAACAAAAGGTGGTTTTCTCGGATATGTTCCCTCCGGCTTAGTGTGTGCGGAAGATGATTGCAACGATACAGTGTTTTGCCATGGCGAATGAAAGAGGTGATTCACACGTTGGTCACAAGCACGCGGTTTCTTTTGTACGCCGGTTAGTGCACGACCTGTTTCCAGAGATATGCGTATGTCAGGGTCAGACATTCACGACAGGAAGGAAAATTCGTGTACCGCGAGTAGTCTGTCTGCACCAGTTCAGATCGAGCCCCACATGTGCCTGTGTGCTAATTAGTCTGACTGATGTGGAGAAATGACGCTCACAGCCACGCTACGCTGGGACGTTGTCGTAAACGCTACGTATTCGCTACTCAGACGCAATTGTGTGATCGACACATCACATCTCCATGGCTTAGCGCGGTTAGATGCTTGAGTATGGAATCACGACCGGGATGTGTGAACGCAAAATGTTGGTGAAAAAAAATCAACAACCATCATCTTTCTACGTAAGCCGTACGACTAAAGCATGTTGAAAAGGCGTTCTGCAGCGAGCGTCGTAAAATGTCGTCTGGCGGCATAACTCTCGCCCCGCGCTCCATGTGAACGAGCTCAGCTCCGTGAGTTATGCGCTTGGTATATTTTTACACCCGCCACTCTTACTTGAAGGGGGGCGCTAGGCAGAGATTATCACGTGATTATGTTTTCTTCCATGTGTGGGTGGTATGCTCTTGCATGGAAAGCACTAGAACAATCGATTTGCTGTGCTGAAGGCGGCGGCTGTCGAGAAGTTAGAGAAAATGACAAAATCCATTGGAACACAATGGGGCGTGAAGATCCACTTGCGTGTCATAAAAACGAGTCAAGGCGCAAGTGAGCTTCTTTGGATCGACTCAACCCACCATGGTCAAGTACGTACGAAACTGCGTCCTTCAGACGTAAGAAAAGTGTGCATTCGTATACTAACAAGACAGGGAGACAAAGGTTTGTATTATTGCACCGCCGTCAAATACATAGGAATTTTTGGATTCGTGCTAACGAGCAGCTTTATGATCTCTTGGGCGTGTCGCCTGACGCCTCTGAGGCCGAGCTGAAGAAGTCATACCGAAAGAAGGCATTGTCTCTTCATCCTGATAAAGGCGGTGATCCGGAACTGTTCAAGGAAGTGACATCTGCATATGAAGTGCTCTCAGACTCGAGTAAGCGCGAAATGTATGACCGCTTTGGAGCTGAGGGTCTCAGCGAAGGCGGCATGGGTGGCGGTATGGACCCCCAGGACCTGTTCTCTCAGCTTTTCGGAGGCGCCGGAGGCTTCTTTGGCGGTGGTGGACGCCCTCGTGGTCCGAGGAAGGGCAAGGACCTGGTCCATCGCGTCAAGGCGACGCTGGAGGACCTGTATAACGGCAAGCTGACGAAGCTTGCCCTGCAGAAGCATGTGTTGTGCGCCAAGTGCCAAGGACGTGGAGGAAAAGAAGGCGCAGTCAAGACATGCAACACATGTAATGGTCAAGGTGTGAAGGTTGTATTGCGTCAGCTCGGTCCTATGGTGCAGCAAATGCAGCAGACGTGTCCTGACTGCCATGGTCAAGGCGAACAAATCAATCCAAAGGACCGCTGCACGCAATGCAATGGCAAGAAGATTACGCAGGAGCGCAAGGTACTCGAGGTCCGTATCGACAAGGGCATGGAAGATGGTCAACAGATCACATTCAAAGAAGAGGCTGACCAGGCGCCGAATACGATTCCTGGTGATGTGATTATTGTGGTGGACGAACAACCACACCCTCGCTTCAAGCGTAAGATGAATGATTTGTTTGTGAATGTCGAGGTTGATCTGCTTACGGCGCTCGCTGGCGGTCGTGTGAGCATCCCACACCTTGACGACCACGCTCTTTCGGTTGAGATTCCCCGCGGCGAGATTGTCCACCCTGGTGACATGAAGGTACTTCGTGGCCAGGGCATGCCGTCCTACCGCCATCATGAGTTGGGTGATCTGTATGTGAATCTTTCAGTCAAGTTCCCCGATAGCTTGAACGAGGATCAGCTGCAGCTGCTTGAAAAGGCATTGCCACCACGTCCTGCACCTGCCTCGTTGCCCAAGGATGTGGATGTCGAGGATGTCGTCATGGATGCGATCGACGAACATGAAGCTCATCGCGCACGTACAGGTCCCGCGACGACGGGAGAAATGGAGGACGATGATGCGGCTGGTGGTCCGCAAGTGCAGTGCGCACAGGGCTAAGGGTATGGATAGCCCTGCTGGAGTGAAGATGAGCGAGTCCAGGTCGGCCAGAGGTGTTGATCGGTTGTTCGATTCTCTCCACCGAGTGTATGAATCTAGAAGTCGATCCGTCGTCGGTTTGTGCTAGTTTGTGTATGTATGATGATGACAAGTGCAAGCACACGCCCTCGATCTCTCATGTAGTACAAGCAGGATGCATAATATATATCTATCTATATATATATATCCATTTAGGACATGCCACCGTGAGGCGGCCCTGTCGTTGTTGAAGCCCGAGACACGAGCTCCGTCTGTCTACGCTCTGTCTCTTCAAGCATACGATCCAGCTCTTCGAGCTCGTTGGTCTGTGACTTTAAGGAGGCCTGGCTGAACAAGAAAGAAGTCAGTGGGAGATTGAACGTACATTTGCTTGACTCTCGCTTCCATGGTCGAGAGGTTTTGAGTACCTGAGACGACCTTCTCGCCGTTCCAGTCACCCTTTTCAATTACTTCCACATGAACAATGGGGCACGCATCGGTTGCTACAGAGCTTGGAGCAAATTGGAATGCACGCACCTCGGCATTTCCCCAGTAGGACATTGGGTCGTCAGTCAGACGGCGCAGAAAGTCGCCATGCGCCACGACAGCAATGTGCTGCTCTGGTCGCTCGCGTAAGAACTGGCGCACCCACTGCGCACGCGCATCGAGGGACACAGGGTCAGCCGCGTAAAATCCACGCTTGCTTGTCCAGTCAGGCGTCAAGGAACTCAGATCATATTTTGCAAAATCCGGCTGAGACTCAAGAACATGGCGTGCTGAGCCCGTATCACAAGGCACATCATTGCACTCTGTCAAAAGAAAAAAAACGAAAGGAGAGAAAGAGAAAGAGTTAGTAAATTCATTGAGTACTCATGCGAGATAGGCCAGAGGGCGTGCAATGACGCAGCCTAGAGGCGCTTGCATGCGCGACATACCTTGAAGTTGGGGAAGGCATATCACTTTCGTGTGCCCACCGAGTCGCGCAATAGCAGGCTTGTAACCTGCCTCGGTCGTCTGCAGTGTACGCCTGAGCGGTGAGGTCACGATCAATTCGACCCGTTCTTGCAGATCAGGCGTCATATACGCGAGACGCTCCGCTTGCTGCTGGCCCTTTGGCGTGAGCAAAGCGTCAGCTATGAGTGAGTCGCCCGTCGCATTCTGCATCAGAATTAACTTTCACAAGAACACAAGATTATCAATCTGTCAACGTACGTGCTCAGCTTCAGCATGTCGCGTTAGGTAAATCCGACTCGTTGGGGCCATATCGTGATGGAGGAACGAACTAGTGTCATTGCCTCACGTCCGGCAACAAATGCACACACGACTTGACGCACGCACGCACACGCGTCAGGCGCCGCACCCACACACAGACAAACACACACTCACTTGCGCTTCCAGTCATGTTCGCAGGGACCTCATCTGACTTTTTACTAAGAAAAACGACATATCATGTGATACAAGCTTGGTGGTTGGCTGGTCGCACAGTGGTAATGGTGGTGGTAGTGGTTCCAAGGCCTAGCTAATTGACTTGCTTTGACTGGCGCTTATGGGCGCGGCCGATGGACTTTTCGCGAGGCAAACAGCTATACCCTTCTCTGTCGGTGGAGACGTCATCTAGAAAAGGATCGTAGGGAGATGTTGGGGCTCAAGTCGACGATGGCTGTATGTACACATGTGTGCAGGGGAGTTGCATAGATGTGCAGGTTTACTGACATTTTGTGGCAAAGATCATCGACAACTCAGGTGGGCTTGTGGCTGAATGCATCAACGTCTTGCGGTACAAAAGCTCGATGGGCTTGGGCCGTGTAGGTGATGAAGTCGTGGTAGTAGTGCAAAAAGCGAAGCCCATTCCTGCGAACCAAGTCTCAAGCGGTAGTTCCAATGCACTCAAGGTCCGTCGCGGTGACGTGCGACATGCCGTTATTGTACGCACAAAAAAAGAAGCGCAGAGGCCTGATGGACGTGTCGTCAAGTTTGATGACAACGCATGCGTTCTGCTGAACAACCGAAAGGAGCCGCTCGGATCGCGTGTTAACGGTGTTGTGTCGAGCGAGCTGCGTGACCGTGGCTGGGGCAAGATTCTCAGTCTTGCATCAAAAGTCGTGTAGCTAGCGACCTGTATAGATCTACCTATATACCTCGGAGGATGCCAAGTACACTTTGCCAAGGAGTGAAGAAAACAGTGAAGCAAGGTCGGCATGAGCCTTCGAAAAAGGGCATCAATGCAAGCAGCATCGCTGTGGTATTCATGAAGATTAAAAGCATACCGAATCTATATATGGCTCGAGTGAGAGGGAGAGGGAGAGGGAGAGGGAGAGAGAAAGAGAGAGGAAGAGAGAGGAAGAGAGAGTAAGCATGAGGTTATGAAAACATTCACAACCACTCTTAAGGCTCCGTGGAGGAGGCAGGTGGTTGCTCGTAGCTTTCCTGAGGCGCTTCTCGCTGCTTGCGCCAGGCTTCCGTCCGTCGAGCCGTCTCCTCCGGTGCGAGACTCCGATGTGTGCGCTTCCGATGACCTTTCGCCGCTGTACCGGGACCCCAATTGGCCTGCGGATTCATTTGGTAGCGAACTGCCTTGTTCTCAGAGCGGGTACCTGTGATGATGGCTTGCGTGTCGGGATGCTCGGTTTCCAGATCAAAGTCGCAATGCAACGTAGCAGGCGAGCCATCGTCTCGCACATGTGCGAGCAAACCTTTGGCAGCCGACCCGTCTTTCAGACGCTCAGGGTTGACGGGATTTGTTCGAATCCATGTTCTGTAGAGATCGTACACTTGACCCCTGCTTGCATTCGTCTTTACAGAGCCCGGAATACAGTGCGAACGCGACACTTTGTAGCCAGCATTGAGCAGCGCATGGACGACCGGAGCAAAAGCAGGACTGGCGCAGTGGAATAGACCGGCTACTTTCGCGGGGTGGAAGTAAAAGAGAGCGTCATCGAGCTCATCGCGGGCCGTCGATACCATACCGCGGATCCGCGCTTCTGTATGCACAGGATGACGACCGGAATCGAGAGTGCTTAGCAGTTCATCACAGAACATTGCATTGTGAAGAGGACCCAGCCACATTGGCCCACCTACATGAAAGGTACCGCCACATTCGGCACAACGGGTATCTGTGGGTGGGCCAGACGCTGAGCCAAACTTGTACATGGTGAGCCCAGTCTTGGCATTTTCGGTTGCTGTGCATTTGCCCATGTGCTGAATATGATAGTTGCTGCACTTGGAGCATGTGTACACCAAACCGGTTTTCGATGCGTTCTGTTTCACCGTTTCAGGCCGCGACCAAACACGGACAAACACACGCAAATAAAAATCAATGGAGAGTGAGAGCATGGGTTCTACGAAGCGGCCATACCTTCCTGCTGCCATAGAGATGGCATGCAAAACAAGACGGAGCGCCACTTCATGACTGTATTCGGCCTTGATGCTGACACCGCCGTACAAAGAGAAACATTTTTCCGGGTAGTTGTGCCCGGCCAGCACCGCTAGATCCGTGCATGTGACGCAAAGAAGGCCACCATCCGTGACCGCCTGGACAGCAGCGTCAAGAAATGGTGCAGCAGTACCGTACGGGTCGAGATCCACGAGGTCAAAGCGTTTAGGCAGCTCCCTGTGCTGGTACATGAGACTGATAGCATCTGCTTCGTTCGCATGTACTTTGCAATCGGGATGGATTTGCATCGTAGCATTGCTGCTTGGTGCTGTGGCATTTTGTGACGAGGTTGATTCACCTGGGTTCTGCACTTGATTGTCGCATTTGTGGCCATTGCTGCCATCACGGTTGCTCTCAGCGTCAGTGTCAGCCTCTTCGAGTTGCTGCACATCCATGTGCATCCATTCGTCCACAGGACGATCAGGTGGAAAGTTCAGTGCCAAGTTCCGACGAAGCGCTTTAACTGCACTAGCCGACAAGTCGTTGGCCACAACTGACCCGAGGAGGGGGATTTCCTTTGCATATCGAATGCTGCGGAGCCCTGTAGCACTGAGTGCCTCGAGTGCTTTGAATTTGTATGATTGGTACGTGTGCTTCGCATCCTTGGTATCTGGAAGGGAGGGGGTTCGTGTCAGTACATGTGATCATGCTTCCTACATTTGGGGGGAGGGGGGGTCTTGTGCGTCCAGTCCCCCTCCCGCCAATCGGCGGGGCGACGTACCTGTCTTGATGCGCTTGGTATCAGGCTCAGAAGTATCTCTTGCACGCATCTCACGTGCCCTTTGCCGCGCTTCGTAGCGCTGGCGTTTCTCGCAGTCAAAGATCTGGCTCCATGTGATGATCGCGAGTGTACTGAGATCGCGGTTGAATTCCTGCACTGGGTTGAGAAATGCTGCCTCTTTCGATGGCATTACGATTGTCGCGCTATTCTCACGAAAAGCAGATTCATGCGCACGAATATGGATGCCATACTTGGCAACCACGTTGGGACTTAGCAGAATGGGTTGCGGTGCCATGAGCGTACGCGATGCAAGACGCACAAGGCCCATATAGAAAGTGGCACGCACGAGATTATTTCATCTTTTTTTTCGGGGTCTCGTTCGAGCTTGGTTGTCTGGCTGTCTGTTCCCAAGCTTCGCGCCATTCAGTGTGGATGTCGTCACGTGAATGACTGGCCGGCTAGGTCGCCGCATTGCGCGCTACTGCGCTTATGTGTGCAACGACAGATTCAAGCGTCAGACAGTGGAGGCTTGGATCGTCTCTAGGTGCTGGGTTGGTTGCTAGGCAGGCGTGGGGATGGGGTCTCTTCAGGCACGAGACTAGCCACGAGGGAAGAAGCAGCGTGCATTTTTTTCGGGTCCTACAAAGTTTTACGTAGACTGCGAGTGATAGGGTAGACCAAAGTCATACGACTTGAACCACCATGTCCGGCGACGTTCGTGCACGGTTTGGCGAGCACATCCTCCAAGATGACTACGTAGCGAAGAAGCGTGCTGAGTACGATGCAAGTGGGCCATACCACCACTCGGTGGTGCATGGACTAGTGAATGAAGACCTGCTGAAGCGTGCGAGAAACGAGATCGTCGAGGAGCTGCACTTTACCGAGAAGGAGACTGACATATACAAGGTCAATCAGACAGGTGACCTGGCGAATCTCGATGGCCTGTCGGAGGAAGAGGCAGGGCGACTCAAGTCATTGATGGAGCTTCGCAACGCGATTTACTCGGACGAATTCCGTGATTGGATCCGTCGCGTTACGGGATGCGGGCCATTGAGTGCGAAGAAAAAGGATATGAGCATCAACGACTATCGGCACGGGTGCCATCTTTTGAATCACGATGATGTGATCTCGACACGCCGCGTGTCGTACATTTTGTACCTGCCAGACCCTGCTGAGCCGTGGCAGCCAGAATGGGGTGGTGCCTTGGAGCTGTATCCAGTGAAAGAGGCACATGTGCCGGATGATGTGCCATCGCACATTGTGCCACCGCATTGGAATCAGTTCAGTTTCTTCGAAGTACAACCCGGCCACTCGTTCCACAGTGTCGAAGAAGTGGTGCACCCAACCATGTCGCGCTTGAGTTTGTCAGGCTGGTTCCATCGCCTGCAGCCGGATGAGCCTGGCTTCTCGCCAGAAGAAGAAGAGCGTGAGCTGCGAGCAGAGAAGGAATTCAGCTCTGTCGGCAGCTTGACGTCGAAGAAATTCATGAGCACGTTTGATGAGTACGCTGAAGACAAGTATGGCACACCTCCGCTCCCGGGCACAGGTCTGTCATCTGAGCACACGCGCTTCCTTGCGCACTTCCTGAATCCGGCATATTTGACGGCGAAAATCCAAGCGACTCTCTTCGAGAAGTTTGGCGACGACTCGCATCTGCTACTGTCGGACTTTTTGCGCAAGGATATCGCCGAGAACATTGAGCGTGTGCTCCGAACGAAGGACGAAGACGATGGCTTTGTTTGGTGGCATGGCGAGAAGGAGCAACGTGTTGGCTTTGATGCGGTGCGAATCCAGCCGCATGGCGTCGGCACGAATCGCGCGCGGACCCCCAGTGACGAGGACCGCCGCTGGATCCTTGCTGGGCCACCGCATCGTGAACGCTTTGCCACTTTGCAGTCCGCCTGCACGCCTTCAGATGCTCCCGTGATCGACTACGCGGCGAATCCACCGTCACCGTTTGTCCCCATGCCAACGAGTCCTGCGGATCTGCTCCATGTGTTGACACATCAGCTGTTCCCTTCGGCGGCGTTCCGCCACCTCATTGCGAACATGACGCAATTGATTCCCATTGCTGCGCGGCCTATCCGTGCACGCCGCTTCCGACCTGGTCTTGATTACACACTTGCACGCTCGGATGACGAGACGGTGCTGGACTTGACGCTCACATTAACGCCAGACGTGTTGGGCAGCGCTGAACAGGCGGTCAAGCATACGGCGCGGCCCAAGGGGCTTGCTGGTAAGCGAAAGGCGTCTGGCACGAGTCAGGTCGTGTCCAAGGGAGTCATGAGCAAGAAGGATCGCGATATGTTGCAGGGCATGTGGGATCGCGGTGACATTGGCGGCTGGGAGTGCTACTTAGCACCGCACGAGGGCGAGGAGGATCCTGCCGTATACCAGAGTGCAGCGTCGCGACGTGCGCAGCGGGAGATGAACGAAGGCGCGCAAGCGTCTGATGAGACTCTCGCGTCAGAGAAGAAGGCCGACGAGGATGTTGTGCAAGAGGACGACCAGGATGAAGAGTTTGAAGACATGGATGAGGACGATGATGATGATGATGATGATGATGACGACGACGACTTTGATGGCGTACTTCTGAATGTGACTCCGTCGTTCAACTCGCTGAACATTGTGCTCCGTGATGAGGGCGTGATGCGATTTGTCAAGTACTTGGGTGCGAGTGCCGGCGGAAGCCGCTGGGATATTGCCGCTGAGTATACGGTGGGCGCAGCTGAAGTGGAAGAGGATGAACAGGGTAGCAAAGGAGGCGAATCATCGAAGCAGGATGGGGCATAATTGATGGTCCATGTCCAGGGGTAGTCATTGTTCATGAGATCGATGATGCAGACAAGGTGATGGTAGGACGGGAGGGTGCGGAAGCAAGAACGAAGAGGACGGCGTATAAGAGAAGACGAAAAAAAAAAATAATAATAATGTTGCTGGTGCGACGATGGTGCATGATGGACGACTCGCACCAAGTATAGGGTTCCAGCAAGAAGAGAGGATATGTATGCATGGCACGTCCCTTGTCTTTATCCTATGTTTCTATTTTACGCATAGCATTCGGTATATACAGCCACCACTACTACATAAGACTTGTATGAGAGCCAATGGCATCCATATTGGCAGCATCGAGGCCTTTGCCATCTCGCTCGCCAGTGAACTGAGCATAGATGCGACGAAGCCGAGCCACCTCTGCAGCAGGCACGCTAGGACGCGTTTGCTGGAACGACGACTCCATGAACTTGTTAGTAACGAGATATTTCTGCCGCGGACGGTCGTTGGCGGAGGAGGAAGTGGTGGTGGTAGCGGCGTTCGAATGAGACGATGACGCTGATGCTGACGAGGACGATGTAGATGTAGATGCAAGTGTGGCTGTGCGTGAATCGGGATCTTGTGAAGAGCGCAGGATACGCTCAAGGCGAGAGCTCAGCGCAGCCTTATCAGCGTTACTTAGGGCGACATGTGAGTCATCGTTGGCTTCCTTGGTCGGTGCAATGGACAAGTAAGCGAGCTGTGATGCATGCTTTTGGTTATGATCAGACGACGCGTCATTACCTGCAGACGAAGTTGCATGAAGCGTAGCATGGATCGCATCGAGCTGCGCGTTGTATAGGAGTGCCTGCAGATCAGCGCCAGAGAACCCTTCGGTGCGACGCGCCCACACGTCCAAGTCAACGTCCGAATCAATCGGGACTTTGCGCGCGACCACACGCAGGATGTCGAGGCGGTCCTCCCACTTGGGCATGTCACACAACAGAGCTTTGTCGAGACGTCCAGGGCGGAGAAGCGCTGCATCAATCAGATCCGGTCGCGATGTCGCTGCCAGAACATACACGCCATCGAGTCCCTCGGCACCATCCATCTGGGTGAGAAGCTGATTGACCACACGATCAGTCACGCCATTGCTGTCTTGTCCACGCTTGGGAGCCACCGACTCGAACTCGTCAAAGAACAGCACACACGGCTTGGCAGACTGCGCACGCTCAAACAGGTCTCGCACCGACTTTTCACTGGCACCGACGTACTTTTGCAGCACCTCGGGGCCCTTGACACTAATAAAGTTGAGGCCACACTCCTTGGCGACGGCACTAGCCAGTAGCGTCTTGCCGCAGCCAGGAAAGCCATACAAGAGCAAGCCTGAGCGCAGACGAAGCGGGCAATTGGCAAAGATGGCCGCATACTTCGTAGGCCACTCGAGCGTCTCACGAAGCACGTGCCGTGTCTCAGCCAGTCCGCCAATGTCCGCCCATTCCGTCGACGACTGCTCGAGCTTGATGCCACGCAGAGCAATGGGTGTGTACCCCTCGCGAGCGCGTTCAAAGTCGCGCATGGTGAGGGAGATGCGGCGCGACTCGAGCAAGCACCGAATGGCCGCTTCTTGTAGCGCACGCTCTGTGAGCATGTGCAGATCGGCTACATGGTAGCCGTCCGTGTGCGACGTCAGCGCGACAAAGTCTAGGTCGTCACACAGGTCGTCGCGCGCTGCGCGAGACATGACGTTGTGTACCATCGCACGCAGAAGTTCTGCCCGCACATCTTTCTCCGGAGATTGCAGCGACACCGTCTGGGTCCAGATGCGTGCATTGCGCACAAATTCGTGCAAATTCGCCACACTCTGCACTGTCGCAACCAGAAACACATGGTGCTCACGTACAACCTCCTCAGCCAACTCGACGAAAGAGCGTGCGAGCTGCGTGATGCGAAAATTGTCAGCTGGTTGCTGCTGCGGCGATGAGTCCTGAGCGGGGATGAGCGTGTCCAGGCCGTCAAACACGAGCACCATGGGTGCGTGCCACGAGGCCTCGTCCATACTCTCCTTGAAACGGCTGCGCACGATCGTTAGCCGATTCTCAATATGCTGCGTGCAGTCGATGGTCTTGATCCCGTATACAAGCGTCGGGTCAAGAGCTAGGTGCTCGCCAACAGCACGCATGAGCGTCGACTTGCCGGAGCCAGCAGCGCCGCTGAGCAGCAGGCCGCTTGTGCCGGGGAACTGGCGCCGAGGCACGACCGGCAGCGATGCAGACGCATTCAAAAGATCCGTCCGACCCTGCTTGGTGGCCAACAGCTCACGTAGACGATGAACGCCTCGAATAACGCCTATACACTCTTGCAAAGGTGCATCAAAGCCGACAAGCTTCGCTGGCATAGGCGGTGTCAGACAGACTTGCGATGCCTGCGTGTCGATGTTGGGTTCGCGCAGGGCACCAGGCGATGGCTTCGTAAACCGCACAAGGTCAAAGTCGACTGCCTTTATATTGGAGCGAACTTGCTTGCCGATCCACACATGTCGCTCCGGCCACGCCACACTGTTTGGCACGGCGTCGACGTTTGGCATGGCACCCGGCCGATACGATGCCGTCGTTGTGATGAGTGGAGGCACAAAATGCGGCTCATACAACGGATTGGTAGGACACGAGATTTTGGTGATCGTTAGCTTGCCCTGCGGGAACGCAAGAGCCACTAGCTCGTACGAGGGGCGCCGCCAATTCGGTGCCGTCATAGACATGGGAATCACGACGGAAGAGGCCAGCTTGTCTTCCTTGTCAGGGACGTACGAGTCGGGGAGTACGCGCCATGCATAGTCAGTCAGCAGGAGCGCTGCACCGTCGCTCGATACAGATGAACTTGACTCGAGGATATGCGGCGGCAATGATGGTGCCGGTGGCGGCGCGAGTTGCTCACGCTGTTCGGGTGTGTCCTTCTCGTCCTTATCGGCAAGCCGAGGACGAGGCGCGATGGCCACCTCCGTGTCAGTAGAGAGTCGCACAGCTACGCTTATTTGGTCGTGTTGATCGTTGGTATCGATATCTTCCTTGACTGATCGCGTAGGAGGAACGGTCCGATCAACAAGAAACTTGATCACAGTCGCAGAACTGCGCCCCACCGACACACCCAGCACCTGCCCTTGCTTTGCAGCACGAACCTGACTGAGCATGCTGGACTCGACTTCATCAGCATGCACACTGAGGATTTCCCAATCGTCCGCAGATTGTGGCGTCACAAACACCTTGCGCGCAACGGGTATCGGGGGCGAGCGGAAGAGACGCAGGCTCACTTCCTGGCCATTCGAGAGCGCCGGTGCGAACATGTCAGCGAGCGATGGACTCATGACAATGCACTCGCCTGCATGGGGATCACTCAGTACCGACGCACTTGGAGCCAAGCCTGTCCATCCACAATAGTATGACTCCATGTCTGTCCCGAGCTCGACGACAACGGTTTGCGCGACAATGTCGCGAGCAAGGAGGGTCGAGCATAATGATGTGGGCAAGTGCACAAGACTTACACGCAAGCTTGGGTCAATAAGCACGCGCGCGCGTGAACTGCGCGCGCGTGATGACGTCGACGACGCCATGGTTCTGAATCTGAAACGAAGTTAAGAAAGAGAGAGAGAGAGAGAGAGTGTGTGTGTGTGTAAATGTGTATATGGGAAAGGTAAGAAACTCTTGCTAGTTGATGGTGTAATGAAGCGATTTGGATTCAAAAGGCGCGGACGCGCGTCAATTTGGTGGTATGGATCGCTTAAGATTCGAATAGCTGACACACAAACACGCTTACACCCATCCACTCTCCACACATCGCACAAGCGCTACCAGAATAGAAATGCTAAGTGCACCCAGATCTTGCTCACTCTGAACCTGCACACGCACCCGAACGACGCTGGTATGAGTATCTCCACATGCACCCGCACTGCCTGCTTGCCTGCCAAGCAGCTTGCTAGTTTCTGTTTGGCTCATGCAGCTTGCGGCGCGTGGAGCAGTGTGAGCCTGCAGGTACATCACGTGCCTTATGCACTGTGTGTATGCGATAGAACGAGAGGGGCGTGGCAGGGAAGTAGTGTGTGTGTGTAGTGTGTGTGTGTGTGCGCGAGAGGCGGTAAGACAGGAGAGATTGCAGAAACACTAGTGGCGATAGCATCGTTCCTGCCGTCAAGAGAGAGTGTGCTTCAAGCGTGAGGCTCATTTATACCCTCTATATCGGTCGCGACGATGGCGATCGTGTCGCGGCGCGCATCAACTGTGCTCCTGCGCTTGTTCGCTTTGTTCCTCGTGGGCACGGTGATTGTGTTGATGCTTGTGCGGTCGCACTTTCGTGTGGATCGCAGTGCGTATGTTCTCGAGACGGAGCTAGGCACGTGGGACGAGATCCGAGCATCCAAGCGGCCTGCTGTGCTGGACCATGAACATGTTATGGCATCTTCCCCACCTGATTTGCTGCCTCCAGAAAAAGTGCCTCGAATCATCCACCAGACGTGGAAGACTGATATGCTGCCGGCTAAGTGGGCAAGTGTGCGAGAGGAGTGTGCGAAAATGATGCCAGACTATGAGTATATGTTGTGGACCGACCAAAGCTCGCGAGAATTCATCGAGCGGGAGTATTCGTGGTTCCTGCCAACCTTTGACTCGTATCCATACAACATACAACGTGCGGATGCCATCCGCTACTTTGTCTTGCACAAGTTCGGCGGCGTGTATATGGATCTTGATATTGGCTGTCGTCGCCGTCTTGATCCGCTTCTGCGCTTCGATGTCATTGTACCCAAGACGATTCCCGTGGGCGTAAGCAACGACCTCATGTTTGCGGTGCCTGGGCACCCGTATTTGGATCTTCTGATTCACTCCCTCAGCACATTCAATCACTACTTCTTCACGCACTATGCGACAGTGATGTTTTCTACAGGCCCCATGTTTGTCTCAGCCATGTATCGTGTATTCGTGCAGCGGAATGGGATCGTCCAGCCGTCGTCGCCGTCCGCGCTTGATCGCGGCTTCGAAGGCGTTCGGGTGCTGCCAAAGAGCCTGTATGGCAAGAACCTCAGCCCCAGTGATGCGCCAGACTCGTTCTTTATTCACATGTATGGCAGCTCCTGGCACGCGAACGATGCAGGTCCTTTGATTTTTCTCCGCAAGTACGGCTACTTGCTTCTTTTCATTGGCATGCTTATTGTTGTAATTGGCATGCGCCGCGTTTGCTTAGTTGCTTTAGCTCACGTCCTCAAGCTCGTTACTTCATTTGCTTCCAGCCTGGGCTCACATGCCGGCTTCAGGGCTGACTCAAACCGAGGTTCTTCCTATATATCCCTATCAACCACTGCTTCGTCTTCAACACCTATGGGCTCCAAGAGGCGGGAACTGCCTCCTAGCTCACATTTCGCACCGATTCCGTCGACGGATTGGTTTGTCTCGTCAAGGCCCAGTGATGTTGAGGCCAAGATTGCCCCCTCGCCCGTTCATGGCACCACACCTCCCGTGCCGACTTTCTCCATGAATGACTCCCCAAGCGTATATGAGCCTTCTGGTATGCTTCATCTACCGTCTGAGCCAGTGACAAAATCGGCCTCCCAGCTCTCGGGGTCATCGTCGCCCCTGCCCCAACCGTCGCTAGCCTCAAGCGCGAATGTAAATGCACGTGAAAATGTCGACGCTTTTGGCCATGCATCCACCCACATGAATGCGTCTGATGCGACGGTCGAGCCCTCTTTCCAACGGCGCAACTCGGATACCAATGCGCCGCTGCCGACATATTATGTGGGTAACAGCATACCCTCGTCGAATCGATTCTCACTTTCAGACGTGGACGCACGCTCGCCATCCATGCCGTCAACCGGACGCTCAAATCCACTGAAGCGGTTGAGTAGCTCAACAATGCAGACACTCTCGACGCTTCTACCGCCACCCATGCGTCGCTCAGCCCGTTCATCACATTCTGATCCTGATGAGACCTCAGAGTCGTTACTCAGTCTGGGCGTCGACAGTGCCGATGGACTCACTCGCACCATCTCCAGGCAAAGCGAAGATTACCGATCAGAATGGGACAATCTTGTGCAGGACATGTCCGAGTCGACGCTGCGTTCGCCAACATTAGGCCCAGCTGTGTCACCGACGCCTCAATTGATTGAAATGCCTGATGCTGCTTCTTCCAACTCAAAGACGAATGTCTCAGGTTTACTGCGACGCCCCCATCCTGCGGATCCGTTTCGTACAGCGACGCCTGGTGTGTCAGCTGGGCCTACAGACGCAGACCTAAATCCTTCCCGGTATCCATATTCATCTCACCCTTCCTACTTGCACAATTAAGCCGGTAGCAGGACGGCTCACTCTATACCTACTTATGTCTATCTCAATATTGTTCTCTTATCTGTCGTCTGCATATTATATATATAGAATTTTTCTTTTTTTTCTTGACATGGCCGCAAGCTGATTTGATCGACAAAAGTCGTCAGTGAGGAATCACGTTGAAACAAGACCTGCCTCACGAGCCATGCTGTAAAATAGACCGTCCTTATTCTTCAGTAGCGTGCTTGGAGCATCAAATTCAGCCACTTTGCCTTCCCGCATCACAATCACTCGGTCCGAGTCCATGATCGTATTCAGACGGTGCGCGATCGTGATGGTTGTGCCAGAAAACTCGCTGCGCACAATCTTTTGGATAAGTGCATCCGTGTCGAGATCGATGTTGCTTGTGGCCTCATCTAGCACGAGGATACTTGACCTACGCACAAGTGCACGAGCGATGCACATGAGTTGTCGTTGCCCTGACGAGAAGTTCGAGCCACCTTCTGATACAGGTTGCAAAAGACCTGCACTGTGACCATCGACAATCGATTGCAGTCGCGCTTGTTCAAGCACTCGGTATAGATCTTCGTCACTGTACTGATGCAGAGGATCAAGATTTTGTCGTAAAGTGCCCTGCCAAAGCTGCGCATCTTGAGGAATGATGGCCATCGACTGCCGCAACTCATGCAGACCGAGCGTCGCGATGTCGATGCCGTCGATAAGAACACTGCCTCCTGTCGCTTCGAGAATACGGAAGAGTGCTAGAGTCAGTGTCGACTTGCCCGCTCCCGTACGACCAACCACACCGATGCGTTCGCTCGGCCGTGTCTTGAACGAGACGCCTCGCAGGACGGGCTCTAGACCCTCGCGATACCGCGTCGTGTAATTGCGGAATTCGACCACGCCCTGCGATGGCCATTTGCTCGTCGGGGCTGTCTCTTCCACATGATACGCACGCTCCATGGGCAGTTGCGAATACGAAAGAACACGCTCCACACTCACGATGTTCTGCTCGACCTCCGATGCCGAACGAACAGCCCAGTTCAGTGTCTGTGTCGTGCCTAGTACCTGTGATAGCATCAGACCAAGCAGGCCTGCACTCATGCGGCCACCTGTCGTTACCATGAGGATGGCCATCATCGAGGTAAAAAGGATGACAGTCGATCCCAGAAACTCGATGCGCACAGCAAGCCATCGGTTACACGTCACGGCGAGGAAGTAGCACATCTGATTCCGATCGACACGCGCCTCGAATGAGTCCGTGAATGCATCAGCTTGACCAAATGCACGAATTGTCGAGAGTCCACCCAGTGCTTCTTGGAACCATGTGAAAATAGGCGACTTTGACACGGCATCAATCCGCTTCAGCTCACGACTCGAGGCGAGATAATACCGCATCACTCCACGGTAGGCCATCCCAAGCGGCACAACAGCCAAGAGGAACACCGGAACACTGTAAGCAACCACACATATCACACCGAGCACGATAACAGACGAGCGAGCAAGTCCCTGGATCACACGCGGAAGAACCTCGTCAATTACGCTGATGTCGCGGCTGAACAGGTTGAGCAGACGGCCGGTCGGCGTCGTCTCGAACCATTGCAGCGGGTACCGCAGTATATTGAGAAAAAGGCTGTCGTGGAAGCGCCGCGCACTGCTCAGTACGAGCCACACATACAGAATCATGGGCGCCACGCATACACCAACGGACGTTGAAATTCCCATCAAGCCATATAGCGTCAGATAGTATCGAGCTGCGCGCGAGGTATCAACATTGGGACGCGCATTTTCGCCGCTCCATTGCTTCAGCACAACATCACGAGCGATAGTGCATGCTTGTGTGAGAACGTGTGCCACACAAAATAGCACCACGCCCACAGTTGACGCACTCTGAGCATATTCGCGGTACACAGACCATTTCACAGACCCAGTCTCCTGGAGCTCTTGCGGCGCTTTCGACTCGCGCAAATGACGCAGCGTCGAGACCTTCAGCTCATCTTTGTTCAGCTGCCGGGGTCGATGACAGTGGTCTGTAGGTTCTAGCGTCCGTTTCCATGCTGGGAGCGTTTCGTGCTGATCACTCTCGATGGGCGACTCTGTGTCCGCCTTCTCAACGCTCGTTTCTTTTTTCTTCAGACTCGATATCACCCGATAAACATCACCCCTCATGGCCATGACCTCATCGAACGTGCCGCGTTCCTCCAATAATGAGCCTTCTCGCAGCGTCACGATCTTATCACATTGCGGCAAGTACGACACAGCATTGAGCGTCAGAATGCGCGTCTTGTGTCGAAGCATACCACGCGGGCCAATCACATGTTCCCAAATGTGTGCGCCGACATTGGCATCAACGGCAGCGAGCGGATCGTCCAGTAGATAAATGTCCGCCATGGCGTAGCACGCGCGAGCCAAGGCTACTCGTGCTCGTTGGCCACCACTCAGGCTCACACCACGCTCACCAATCTCAGTCTGGTCGCCAAGTTGCAAGATCTCAAGGTCCGGCTCTAGTGCACATGCAGAAAGGCACTGCCGATACAGTGCCTCATCGTATGCGCGACCAAAAAGAATGTTGTCTCGAACCGTTGCGCCCATGCACCAGCCTCCCTGAACAAAGTACGCAAGCTGACCATGCACAGAGATACGCCCCTGGAGCTTGACCATATCACCCAAAATGGCCGAGAGTAGCGACGACTTGCCATCGCCAACGCGGCCCAGGACGGCAAGAAGCTCTCCACCGTGGACTGTGAGATCCAGGTCGCAAAGCGTTGGCGACTCTTGTTCATTACTCCAGGCAAAGGAGGCCTTGCGGAACCGTACAGCGTCACTACCCACACTCGCAGGTGCCTTGAGCATCCTGCGCGCATTTTCATCGAGCTCTTCGCTGTCGAAAAATGATGCCATGCGACCTGCCGACACCTGTGTTTGTAAGAACATTGAAACAATGCCAGCAAGCATAGACAAGGGAAAGTTCAGCAGCTGATAAAGTGACAAAGCCGGAAACACAATGTCAGCAGTAAGTGGCTGTGTATTCACCATAGAGTACACGATAAAGGTGCCTAGTGACACGAAGAACGGAATGGCCTGCCAGAAAAAGTTGAAGCCAGCGCTAGCTACGCCGATGTTGCGGAGCAAAGGAAGTTCTTCATCGTTGCGAACGCCCAACAAACGCTTTGTAAAGGCTTCTTCCCATGCGAACAGTTTGATCGATTTGATGTTTAGAATAATCTCATTCATCAACCCTGTGCGGCGATCACGCACCTTCATCTGCACGGCACTTAGGCGTCGCAGGTACGTCGCAAGCATCGTGTTGACCGGTACGCTGATCATCATAATAGCGACACCAATAAATGCTGACCAGCCAAGCAGATTGAATAGCGATACGAACGCAATAGTGATCTGGAACACGGCCGACCACAAAATGTGCGCATACATAAGAAAGTCAGGCAGGCGATTGGCGTCGACGCTCATAAGGTTGACGACATCGCCTGTGGATCGTTCGCCTCGCGACTTGTTCGATAGGCGCAAACTCTTGCGGAAAAGCGCCGTGACGACGCCTGCGCGTGCCCGCATACCAGCAATGTTAACAAGCTGGAAGTACTGATGCAAACTGAGAGTCTGAAGGGCTGCTGTGAGAAAAAGCAAAGCAGCTATGACAAAGCCTCGGAGAGGCGTGCCTCTTAGAGCCTCTGTCGGTGCCCATTCCCAGTTTTGCACGAATGCGAGAAGCATGCGCAAAAGCTGCGGCTGCACAAATGCAAGAATATCCTGCATGACCTTGAAACCAGCTGCGATGACAAACGGTCGGCCGTACGAAGCAAAGAGAGTACGCCAAAATCGCGTCTTACCAGTGGATTCGAGGTCCAGGCCAGCCTCCTGAGCCTCATGCGAAAACTTGATCCAGTGATACTGGAAGGCGTTGCCAAGCTGCTCAGTGTCTTCACCGGCAGGCAAAGCCCACATATCTGACTCCTTCAGAAATTTGCGAGAGCCAAGCGACATGAGAGGCTGCATCCAGTGAAAAAATAAGCGACTAAACAGGTGCGCTGTCTCCATCGGCGACTCTTTGGGCTGTAAGTCATTGATCATCTCGCGCTCAGCAGCGAGCTCGGGTGTCAGCTCCGGTTCATGCTCGGCCTCCGCTTCAACGTCCTCGTCAGCATCTTCGGGAAGCGCAATGTTGTCGCCCATCTCGACGTCTGCACACTCAAGGAACATAGCAGCGAGCACAAACAGTAGTCGCATACACAGTGGGACGACCAGCATCATGTGAATGAGCGTGGACGTAGGTGTAATCTGGACTATTGTCCGCACACGCACGGGGCCCGCGAGCAGGTGCAGCGTCCAAAGTAAGAGCGTTTCATCTGAGCCATGCCGAGCCTTCATGTGCATAGTGTGCTGAAGCATGAACGCCAAGATGTATGATAGAAACATTGCCCCGGAGGCAAGAATTTGAACACCACCTGTGAGAGAGGCCTCAGCAGGGCCCAGGTTTCCACGCATGCCAATGAGCACGACAAATTCAAGAAAACCCAAGAGCGTCACGGCCGACATGATGCCATCCTTCTCATGGAGGATGTGCATCGAATTTTCTGAGCGCACCTGTACTTCACATCTAGACCACTTGCGTAGTGCGTGCACCGACATGATAATAAACGCGAGCGCAGGAGCAAACCACAGCACAAGGGCCTGGAAGCAAGGCGTCAAGTCAAAATCACGCGTGGGCGACATGGGGCCCCAGCCTTCTGCGCCGTCGCAGATGAGAGAACCAAAGCCTGTCACTTTTGCGAGAGGATCAGCAACCGCGTCGTATATGTGCGGCGGTACATCTTGCCACAGCGAAGCCCCAAAGCCTGGGACCCAATTTCCAAGGTCCGTCATGGGCGAAGAGAGGCAAGAGACAGAAGTGAGTGCGACCCACGTGACATTGACAACGGCTCCAGTTGCGTTCAGTCAGCGTCGACCCGTAACCAAGCCTAGCAGGCAAGCAAGTTGAAAAATCCCCCACCCAGCCCCCTCCCCCCTCTTTGCTCGTCAAAATGTGGCAGATGAACCACTAACGTAAGCAAAAGCAGCAGACTCCGTCGATCGAAACGCTCATTGTCTTTCCACCATGCATCGTTTCGCTGGGCGCGGAAGGCTTGCCGCAAACACTCTGCGCAAGAGTGGTCGTGCAGGCTCCGCAGGCTTCGCGACGCAGGCAGCCGAGGCACATGTGCATCCTTCGCGTATGCCGCGGTATGCAGAACTGCTGGAGAAGCTCCAGAGCGTACGAGCACTTCTGCAAGGGCGCCCCTTGACGCTGGCTGAAAAAATTCTGTATACGCACCTGCTCAACCCAGCCGTCGACTTGGCAGGGGCAGGAGCAGATCCTTCCAAGGTTCGTGGCGCGCGATACCTTCGACTCGGAGTGGATCGCCTCGCCATGCAGGACGCGTCGGCTCAGATGGCCCTCCTCCAGTTCATGACGTGCGGCATGTCCCAGTCAGCCGTGCCTGCGAGTGTGCACTGCGACCACTTGATTCAAGCGTATGAGGGCGCACAGGCGGACTTGCAACGTTCGCTCGAGACTCAGCATGAAGTGTTTGCGTTTTTGGAATCGGCTTGCCGCAAGTATGGGATTGAGTTCTGGCGCCCCGGCAGTGGAATCATCCACCAGATTGTTCTTGAAAATTATGCCGCCCCGGGTCTTTTGATGCTCGGCACGGACTCCCACACGCCGAATGCATCTGGTTTGGGCTGCCTGGCGATTGGGGTGGGTGGCGCTGACGCCGTCGATGCACTGACCGCAACGCCCTGGGAGTTGCTTGCGCCGAAAGCCTTGGGCGTGCATCTGCATGGAAAGCTGTCGCCGTGGTGCTCGGCCAAGGATGTAATTCTGCACCTGACGGGCGAACTTACCGTGCGTGGCGGCACAGGCTACATTGTTGAGTACTTTGGCCCAGGCTTGCAGACATTGCCAGCAACGGGTCTTGCAACCATGTCCAATATGGGTGCTGAAATTGGCGCGACAACGAGTGCCTTCCCCTATACACCGGCCATGGGCCGCTACCTGGAAGCGACAGGACGTGCTGCTGTGGCGCGTGCAGCGTCGCAGGCATCGGACTCGGGACTATTGTCGGCAGACGCAGGCGCCGAGTATGACAAGATCATCGACATTGATCTTTCGAAGCTTGAGCCGAGTTTGAATGGTCCATTCACACCTGACCTAAACGTCAAGCTCAGCGACTTTGTTGAGCGTGCACGCCGTGAGGACCGTTCGCATCCGCGTGAACTGAGTGCTGCGCTTATCGGCAGCTGCACGAACAGCAGTTATGCTGATATGAGTCGATGTGCGGATCTTGCACGGCAGGCAGGCAAGCGAGGAATGAAAGTCAAAGTGCCGTTCGATGTGACGCCAGGCTCTGAGCAGGTGCGCGCCACAGTGGAGCGCGACGGAATCGAAGAGACGTTAACGAATGCAGGCGCACGCGTGCTTGCCAATGCCTGTGGGCCCTGCATTGGTCAGTGGAAGCGCACTGACAAGCAAGGCGAGACGAACGTTATCTTGACTTCATTCAATCGGAACTTCCGCGGTCGAAATGACGGCAATGCAAACACGCTCAACTTCCTCGCAGCACCAGAGATTGTGACGGCATTTGCGTTTGCAGGACGGCTCGACTTCAATCCCATGACTGACTCGTTGGAGGCGCCTGACGGCAGCACCTTCCGCTTTGAGCCGCCAGCCGAGAAGGAGCTGCCGGAGAATGGGTATGCGCTGGGCGATAAGACGTACATGCCAGAGCCGATGCCGATGCCGCAGCCGGATGTGCAGGTGATGATCAACCCCGAGAGTGAGCGTCTCGAGACGCTCCAGCCATTTGACAGCTACTTTGCGGCGGAGGATGTTGCGCGAGGTTCGTTCGAGCTGCCGCCGATGCGCTGCCTGCTACGTATCCGCGGCAAGTGCACGACAGACCACATCTCGGCAGCAGGGCCCTGGCTCAAGTACAAGGGTCACCTGAGCAACATTGCCGAGAACACACTGATCGGTGCAATGAACGACGAGACAGGCACAGTGAACGAAGCACGTGACTATGTGCGTCCTTCGTCGGCGTCGGAGTCACCGAACGATACCATCCCTGCGATTGCGAAGCGCTTCAAGGCACGCGGTCAGCCATGGATTCTCGTGGCTGATCACAACTACGGTGAGGGCAGTGCGCGAGAACATGCTGCTTTGCAGCTCCGCTTGTTCGGTTGTGCCGTCGTGCTGGCACGCAGCATTGCGCGCATTGCTGAGACCAACTTGCGGAAGCAAGGCGTGCTGACGTTACTGTTTGAGAATGAACATGACTATGAAAAGATCGGCAGTGGTGATCTCGTCGAGACGCTCAATCTCACGGAGCTGATGCGTCCTGGTGCAGATATTGCCGCTGTCCAAGTGCGCGTCCTGGTGACCAAATTCCATGACGATGGCAGTGTGCGTGAACAGTTTGAACTCCCTACACGCCATTCGCTCAGCAAGACGCACCTTGACTGGATCCGTGCGGGTTCTGCTTTGAACAACATCCGCGCAAACGCAACGGTTGCACAGGCAGCTGCGTCGAGTGCGCCATTCTCGACCTCCTCATCCCAGAGGACCCCGTCTCCGTTATCATCATCGTCCACATCGACGGACATCCCGTCTGGTGCACGGCGTTTCTCGACGGCGGCGGTCCGTCGAGCTTCAGCGCCGGCCGCCTCGTCTTCAGGCAACGATCCTCGGTACGAACAGTTGCGGCAGCTCCTGTTCCCCGCGCCCGCCACCAACAAGAAACAGACTGGGCCCAAGACATTAGCAGATGCGATCGGACATGGCAAGGCATCAGCGGAAGTGTACGAGACTATCTCACGTGCATGGCACTTGCATGAAAGGCGACAGAAAGCAGTCTTTGCTGCTTCTCTAGCTACGAAACGCGCCCGGTTTGACGAGGCACTAGCTGATCTGCGCAAAACCGACACAGCCCTGTGGAAGCGTGCCAATGAGTATGTCGGACCAACGAAACGCAACATGGAAGAGCTGCACCGCTTGCGGCGCATGGGCCTTGCTCAGCAAGGTGCCGGGGCCGGCGGTGCCAGTGCCGATGGCGAGGCGCCGGGCAGCCGCATGCTGGCGAAAAGGCGAGCGCGTCTCATGGCGCGCACGCGACTAGCGACTCTTTTCCCACGCGAGCTGCGTGCACCCACAATGACGCCGCCTGCCAAAGGATGGCCTGCGTATCGACCAGACGAAGAGTAGGAACAAAAAAAAAAAAAGAGCGATATGAACGCTTATGCGTTCTCGCCATCGTACATATGCAGGAGACCGATCTGATAGATCATAGTTCGAAACCGGAGGAGATCCGATCGATCAACAAGCGACTTGTTGGCGTTAGATACACACACACACACACACAAAAGACGCGGACATCTAAGATGTTGGTCGTTACTGCTCGAATTTGCGAGCTACCATGCCATCGGGAGCACGAACTTCCATGGTTTGTTTCGACACGTCTTCCCAATTTGTGCTTAGTGCTGTTCCGCCCGATTCCTGGAAACTCTTGATCATGGCACGGCGGGTATCTGGATCAGCGTCTGCATATAGTTTCTGGAAAAACGCATTTAATTCAGCATCTCCGGACCCCGCCGGTGGTGCATCGTCTGCATCCGACAAGTCCAACGTGTCCCATTTCGACGATGGACGTGCGGATGATGATGAATCTGCCTCTGCTGAAGCGGCCTGCAAGGCTACTGTTGATGAAGATGCGGGTGACTGAGTCGCATCGCGTGTCAACGCAACCCAAGTGACACTCGGCTCTTTTTTCTTCAACACAATCTCGATCTTCGGCGCCAGCACACGGACAGTGAAGTTTGGCGTCACTTGCCCCCACAGAGGAATGACGAGTGGCTCTGAGAAGCATGGCGACGAGATTAGCATGACGGCGTCACGCTCAAGTTGGACTTTTACGTCCTTCTCGGGCTGATTGCGTGCGTAGATATTTACCACCACATCTGCTGTTGTTTGATAAAAGTCATATCGACAGGAACTCGAAAGTGCACCACTCATCCCCGCACAATCAATCTGCGGCAGGCAACGAGGCGGAAAATCGATCTGGGAACTTCTAGCGACACGAATAGCCTGGTTCGTAAGCTCGCGAGCTGGCTGGAAGATACGTGCTCCACATGTCTCCACGCACTACATGAATGCAAAAAGGGGTGTGGAGGAACCGCGTACATATACATACACACACACGCATATATACATATATATATATATTCTCGTACGAACGCCGCGTACCTGTCTGATCGGCGTGTGGCCTACACTCTCGCTCACTCGCTCGCTCATTCGAGCCCCGAATTGATTGATCTTTTTCCTTCATATCAGAGATTTGCTCAAGGCATCCCAGTATCAAGATAGCTTGAATTTGACCACACAGTAAATCGGCGACAGAATAGCGCCATGACATCGTGGCGGTCTTTGGAGGTGCCTGGCGCTGTAGCTGTGGCGCTCAGTACGGCTATGAAAGTTCTCCTATGGCCTGCGTACCACTCGACGGACATGGAAGTACATCGAAACTGGCTTGCTGTTACATATTCACTGCCTCTTCGTGAGTGGTACATTGACGCGACATCACCATGGACACTCGACTACCCCCCCTTCTTCGCCTATTTATCTTGGATCCTAGCACAGCCTGCGGCTTGGATCGACGCCCGCATCGTCGACGTAAAACTTGGACTCAATTATGATGCATGGTCTTGTGTAGCTTACATGCGATCCACGGTGCTCTTCACGGAAAGTGTGTTGGCGTATGCGCTCTATCTGCTGTCACAGTGCACCCTGGGTGAAGAGACACAACAGATTCTCCTACTCAGCGTGTTTTTGCACCCGGGATTACTGATGGTGGACCACATCCACTTCCAGTACAACGGCTTCCTTTTCGGCATTCTCTTCTTGTCGCTGTGGGCCGCACGCACACAACGCCCTCTCGTATGTGCCCTACTATTCTCTTCGCTCCTGCAGTTCAAGCATATCTACATGTACATGGCACCGGCGTACTTTGTTTACCTATTGCGTGTGTACATGCTGCCTAGTTTACCTAACAATGTCTCGGCTATGAGTGCAGCGCTCGATCGCACTATTAAACTGGGTTTCGTGACTCTCACGCCGTTTTTCGCGAGTATCGTGCCTTTTGTTTGGGATGCCATGCATGAAATGTCTTCACCAAGCCAGGTCTTGTATGCTATGTACTCGCGTCTTTTTCCCTTCCACCGTGGGCTTATGCATGCATACTGGGCACCCAATGTCTGGGCATTGTATGCAGCAGTGGATCGTGTGTTGCTTCGCATGCATGGGAAAGAGCTCGCGTCAACGTCCCGTGGCATGGTCGGCGATACAGTACTGGGCATCTTGCCGAACATTTCGCCCACCACGTGCTTTGTTCTTGCCCTTACATTCTCGCTCGTGTATGTCGTGCCGCTGTGGCGACGACCAACCTACTCGACACTTGTCTACTGCGTAACTCTCTGTGCGATGACGTCCTTTGCCATCGGCTGGCATGTACATGAAAAGGCGATCCTCATGGCCGCACTGCCATTCAGTCTCATCGCACATCGCAGATACTCTGACTGGCGAACGTTCCAACTTCTCAGTGCTGTGGCTATCGTGAGCTTGTTTCCCCTGCTGCATACACACAAAGAAACACCTATCAAGCTCATGTACGCAGCCTTATGGTACATACTTGTGTGCCAGACCATGATGCGCCGCGTGCTTAGGCCCATGCCCTCGAACATGGGCATCTTCCTGCACGCTCTAGAAACTGCGTACTTGTACGGACTAAGCATCCTGGCTCTCGTCACGCAGATCGTTTGGCCGATCTCCGCCAATCTTGCTCCAGAGTCGCGCCTCTGGCAAATGGAGTTCCTTCCCCTTATGCTCACAAGTGTGTACTGTGCGGCTGGTTTCGTATACTGCTGGGCACGCCTTTCTTTAACATATTTATCGGAACTACCAACCATGTAGGTCATCTTGGCGCCGACCCAGCAATGCAGAGGCTGACGCTGAGGGCGATGTGGGCGCGCGTGGTCGCTGCACTTGGACAACTTGCACCACGCCAGATGGAGCCTGTGCAGATGGCGGCGGAGATGGCGGCGGAGATGACGGCGGTGGCCGTGCCGCCGTTGCCGTTGCCGTCTTATCTTTTTGACTTTCAACCAAAGGCGAAGCGCGCTCTCGTACTTCTTTGGCCGGATTTAACAAGACTTCACTGCGTGTCGGTGCAGTGTCCATGTCCATTTCAATCTTCTTCGTACTCTTCTTGCGCCGAGTCTTTTTGTGTCGGATCGCTGGTGCTTCATCAGATGCCGATAGCTTCGCAGACTGGAATCGTTGATTGTTATCGTCACCGCGCATGGAGTCTGCGTTAGATGGCAGCACCTCAGCAGGCACCGATTCCATTGCATGCTCGCGCACTTTGACATCGCGTTTCTTTGGGCCACGTCCGCTGCGCTTGCGGACCTTTTTGGGCACATGCGAGCCGTCATCCGGCACGGTGCTTAGGGGTGAAGATGAGGCATTCACTTCTGTTGCCGCTGCTTTTCGCTTCGGTGTGCGCTGCGAAACAGAATGCTTTGAATGCGACGCCGAGTCCATGATGTTGGAGCCTGTGTTTGACTTGCCTGGATTTCGTGATCGTGGCAGTGACGGTGTTGATGATGGCGGAGCTGACGATGTTTCTGAGACCTTCTTCGGCGGCTGAACTTCTAGCGCTGGGGACGTGGCTGTCTTGGGCACATCAAGACGGACATTGTCCAGGATACGTAGGGATGGGATCCATTCTCGCAAACGTTCGTGATACGCATCCTCTGGACTTGAAATGCCATTGCCTTTTGCACACAGATTCACAAGGCCGTGTCGCTCCGTATTTGCAGTCGAGTCTTCTTTACATAAGGAACGCATGTCGTCCCAATGATCAATACCACATTCGCTCACGTCCAATAGCACAAGGCCAGGCGCTCCGCCATCAACGCCGCGCCCCCATTGTGACACGTGTGTAGGAAGATGGTGAATGGACGTATTGCCGCTTAGACGCACTTCGCGCAGATGCGAGCATACGCTAAAATCTGGCAGACCATCGCACGTTAGTCGATTGTGTCCGAGACTGAGTTTCTTGAGACGCGGGAGGGAAGTGGGAAGTGTCGCTGGTAATGAACGCAACTGATTGTGTGAAAGAACGAGTGTGTTGAGTTCTGGCAAATGGGGGAAGGATGTGCCTAGATCGGCAATGTCGTTGTGTGAAAGAACAAGTGCTTTGAGTGTGTGCAAGGCACTCAGACCTGAAGGCACCGCGGGTAATGTACAGTGAGATGCATTGAGTACTGTGTGTGTGAATATGTGTGAGCGGAGACGTAACATTTTTTTATTCACGTACCAAAAAGCGAGGTCAATACCTCGATACCTTGCAATGGATCGGATTGTTGGCCGAGTGCTGGGTTCTTCGAGACATTGAGCCATGTGAGCCGCTCGTCAAGAGCTTGTTCGTCGCGGCGTGCTTTTTGGCTATGGCGCACGGCCTTCACAAGCCAGTCCAAATCGCGTAGACCTTCAGGCCAGGATTCAGACACTTGGATGTCCGACACATCGAGCCGGCGGACTTGCTTGAACTGGGCCAAAGTCTTCGCTACGGCTTTCGGCGGTGGAAGCGCATGACCAGCCAGCGACAAAGATGTGCTTTCACCGAGGACATTCGAACCAGTATTGTCCAACCCTATTGGACTTGAGGATCCAGATGAGTCGGGTTGTTCTGGCAGCTTGGACGCGGCCTTGGCATGCTGTGTCTTGCGGGATTCTCGTACGCCAGCCGATGGCATGACGTGGTGCTGAGATTAATTGAACCAAAAAATTTTTACACCAGCAGAAATACGACCTTCATGTGAGTTAACGTAATTAGGGACAAATTTAACACACGCGTGGCCTTCACCATAGTGGACTGTGCGACTCGCACCTACTTGTCTAAAGTACAAAGGAAACCGACTCGGACAAGTTAGAACAAAGGTCTACTTTCACCATTCGAGAGCCTTGTCTTTTCGAGCAGCTTCAATAGCAGCATCAGTTGGATTCTCATGCGTTTTCTGGTCATCAACAGGTACGCGGCCGTCGCCACGATCGACGGTTCCATCCACATAGTAAACTGGCACTCGTTTGCCCACTGTCTTAGGATCCACTCTTCTGTACGATGGACACAGCTTTGCTTGACCAATATAACATAGACTGTGGCGTAAGTTTGTGTTTGTCAGCTCAAACTGGAGAGAGAAAAAAAAAAGAGAGCAAAGCGAATGGAATAAACGTACTCGCAACGTGGGCTTACCGGCAGGCAAATCACCTGGCCAAAGCCTACCATTTGTTTGTTAATCACACCATGTAACTGGGCAAGCGTAAGTGTGACTCGTGATCTTTTGGTACAAATACCAAACGTACATCTCTAGGAAGCCAGCTCTGAAGCGCAAGGCGTGTCTGCTCGGGTGTCTTGGTCTTGCACCAACCAAGCCGGTTCGATATTCGGTGCACATGTGTATCGACGCCGATTCCTACATTCAAGCCCATACTTTGCATTTGAAGAAATGCCATTTTTGGGCCGACACCTGGGATCTCGCACAGCTCATCGACTGTCTGAGGTACGTCACCATGGTGCTTCTCTTCGAGTATACGAGTCATCGTCTTCAAATAGTCGGTCTTGCGCCGATAAAAGCTCACTTTCGCGATGCAGTCGGTGATTTGCTCAGGAGGTGCATCCCGTAACGATACTAGCGTCAAGCCGTCAGGCAATCGCGTCTGCAGTTTATACACGGCATCGGCTGTGACAGGGTCTTTCGTCTGCGAGCTGAGCATCAGACTCACGAGGGTCGTAAAGCGCAAACGACGCGCCTTGTCATCGTCACTTTCTTCTGTGCCATCTGCACGACGTCGTCCACGATCCGCACGTCGATCTTCCTGACCATTCTCTTCACATCCCATGGTGTCAACGGGCGTGATGATATCCTCCCGCTCCTTCGAAAGAAGCGCATACACCTCCTGCCAGCGCCGAGGCACTTGAATCTTTTGTGCCTCATCCTCAGTAAGTTCCATTTTGATCTTTTTCACCGGCGATGATCGCGTCTGGGAAAGAGGTAGCATTGGTGGTGTGGCTTCCCGTTTCACACTCGGCATGTCTGGCGTACTGGATTGGTGGTCTTGAGCCCGAGACGCCGTCGCCGCGACTGCTGTGGCTGTATTTGTATGAAGGGGTCGAATGCCACGACGTGAACGACGTAAGTGCTGTGCTGCACCATGTTAGACAGCTACCGTCTACGTACTGTTGCGCGGCTGCACACGCTCCAAGTACGCCTGCCATCCGGCCTCACGGTAGCGCTGAGCCTGTGCTTTGACTTGCTCGATCGCCTCAGAACGAGGGGCATCAGAATTCAACAGTGCGCCGTAAATGCCACGACCCACAATCATGACATCACATCCACTTTCCTTGATGACTTGCTGCGGTGTGCGGTACTGCTGTCCTTTGCCATCGCCTTGAACATCCATACCCACACCAGGCGTTAGGATTAGCAGGTCTTTCGCACGCTGCTCAGGCGTGGCATCGGGTGGTATGAGGGCAGGGTCTTCATGCACCCGGTGCATAGCAATAAAGCCAAACACGAACTGCGACTCGTCCTGCATCGCAGCCTGAACATTGGCAGTTGTATAAGCACCTGTTGTCAGACTACCCTTTGTGCTCATTTCTGCTAGCAGCAGGAGACCTCGCTGCCATGGAAGGCCGACGGAAGCCAGTCCAGAAATGACGCCAGGGCCAGAAATGAGGTGCGCATTGGTCATATGCGACCAGCGCACAATGCGATGCACACCAGCCGCGTACTGAAGGCTCACTGTATTTCCGATATCGGCAAACTTGCGGTCTTCAAAGATCAAAAAGTTGTCGCGCACACTTAGCTGTGCGAGCTTTTCAATCAGGTCCTCGTCAAAATCTTCAAGAATATCAATGTGTGTCTAGCATGGATGTGAGTAGTAAGTAAGAGTCCCATTTTCACGAGCTGAAACGGCAAGAAAATAAGATCGACGTACCTTGATCAGAGCCACAAACGGGCCAACTGCGTCGACGACGGCCAAAAAGTCTTCTTTCGTCGTCACGTCCACACTCACACACAAGTTCGACTGCTTCCGAGCAATGGTCTCAAGCAGACTCTTCGCACAAGCATTCGTATGCTTCTCGGCACGTTCTTCGTATGTTTGCGTAGCAGCCGACATGTCAAAGTCTTGACGGCACAAACGATGTGCTCCGAGGGCCTACGCGTTGGGTGGATCGGGAAAACCAACAAGGTAAGTAAGTGTGTGTGTGTGTGCCCTGGACTCCAGTCATGCGTTGTGTTGATGGCAGTCCTCGATGGGGTATTACATAAGCTTCGTTGCTCAACTCCCCTAACATTTGGAGCGGCTTCGTAGCGACAACGTTCCTGGAGAAAAGGGCGGCAGAAAGAACGTGCGTTGTACAGGGCTATGGCAGCGCATGTCAAGGTCGTAGCTCGTTTTCGGCCAGCGCATGCACCCGGGGATAGGATCCAGTCTGGTGACGATGCCGTCATTGTTGAGCACAAAGACACGCAGTCTGTGAGCCTTTCTCGTGGCTCCGATGCGACATTTACATTTGATCATGTGTTTCCCATGGAGACCACCCAGGCACATGTTTTTGAACACAGTATTAAGGGGACTGTGGATGATGTACTTCAAGGGTACAATGGGACAATTTTTGCATATGGTCAGACAGGCTCCGGAAAGACGTATACAATGATGGTATGTGGATTCGTGCTTGGTCGATGTGGGAAAGCGTGAGGACGTTGTGTGACTCGGCAACTTGTGCTTATACTGACTCTCTTACTAGGGCTCAGATATTTATGATGCAAATACGCGCGGAATTATTCCGCGCCTGACCGACCAGATCTTTGATGGGATCCTGCATAGTCCACCGTCGATCGAGTACATGGTCAAGGTATCGTTTATGGAGATCTATATGGAAAGAATCCGCGATTTGTTAGAACGTGCGTACGCGATTGGAGAAAGCATGGGCGTACTGACATGTGGCCTTGTAGCTGAACGAGTGAACTTGCCTGTCCATGAAGATAGGAGCAAAGGTGTACGAGTCAAGGGACTTTCAGAACACTATGTGAGCAGCCCTGAGGAAGTGTATGAGACGATTCGGCGGGGCACAGCCATGCGTGCTGTATCCTCGACGCGTATGAATACCGAGTCGTCTCGCTCACACAGCATCTTTATGTTCACTGTGCAGCAGCGGAATACTGAGAATGGTGCTAGCAAGTCTGGTTGTTTGTACATGGTTGATCTGGCCGGCTCGGAAAAGGTCGGTAAGACAGGCGCCAGTGGCCAGACGTTGGAGGAAGCGAAAAAGATCAACAAGAGCTTGAGTGCGCTGGGCATGGTGATCAATGCATTGACAGATGGAAAGTCGTCGCATGTGCCATATCGTGACTCCAAGCTCACACGAATTCTTCAAGAGTCACTGGGTGGCAACTCGCGTACGACTCTCATTGTCAACTGCTCACCCATTGCGTACAATGCTGAAGAGACACTCTCGACACTCCGTTTCGGTGTGCGTGCCAAGTCGATCAAAAATAATGCAAGAATCAATGCTGAATTATCGCCCATCGAGCTTCGAGCTCTCGTGCGCAAGGCCAATGCAGAACTCAGTATGTACAAAGCCTATGTTGGAGGCTTGGAGACAGAAATTGATGCTTGGCGCCATGGCCGTGCTGTACCACAAGAAGAATGGACACCCCTCATTGGTGCCCCAGCGAGCCTTAAAGAAGGTACGACAGGCGCCGCGACTCGTGCCATTGAGCGAGCCGCGATCGAAGAGCCGATGAATCGGGAGCCTATTGCGGGTGGGCATGTGCAAGAGCAGCAGCTCTTGCAGCAGAACCGCTCGCTCGAGACAGCAATGATGGAGCTTCGCTGGAAGGTCGATGAACTGCAGCAGGAGAATCGCGATTTGAAGGAACAGACCCAGATACCCATGCGTTCTCATGCACTCTCGGAACCGCTACATACAGATGATCATGGTCATCTTGCTCATCCACAAGTTCGTTCCACTCGTGAGCAGCGGATCCAGGACATGCTTCGTGCTTTGGAAGGGCAGCACGTAGCACTAGCGCCCATGATGCAATCGATTGAGACGCTCCTCACAGCATGCCAACAGCAGGCCGACTTTCCGTTGCGTCTCGACCAGATTCATGCGTTGGAAGAGGGTCTTCTTCAGACCCATGTACAATTATCTGAGCAAGTGTTATCGGCACGGATTGCGGCGCAAGAAGTGTCGGTACTGCAACAACAGAAGCTGACGTTGGAAAAGCGGAATGCCGCTATTCAGCAGCGGTATGACCTGATTACGAATCAGATCGGTGCGTTGGAGCATAGTTTGCGTGTCGGTGATGAGGGCGCTATTCAGCTTGCAGAGCTGCGCTCCATGCTGGAGGAGCAGTCGTCAACGAGTCTGGCCAACTCGAGTTCGGAGGCATTGCATTTGGAACAGCTGCTGGCGATACGGAGTGAAGAAACGGCGGGACTAACGCGGTCGCTTGATGATCTGCGTGCGAGTCACGAGGAACAGCGGCACGCGCTCCAGCTTCTGAGCGCCTCAATAGTACAAGGAGAAAAAGCGGGACCCGATCCAGCTACCGTCCAGCGATTGGTCGATGCGTCGCAGCAGATGGAAAAGGCACGCGAACTTGTGACATTGCGTCTGCGTGAGTACGAACGGCTCAAGGAGCAGCTCATGCAGGGACTGCGTGAACGCAGCGAGCGTGTTGTAGACCTGGAGATGGAACTGGAGGATATGCATGACCAGTATGCTGTATTGCTGCAAAATCTTCAGATGGGCACGCAAAAGCGCAAGATGGGTTTGATTGAGCGCCGACTCGAGCAGCTGACGCATGTGCAGCAGCGCCTCATTGAGCAGAATACCGTACTCAAACGGGATGTGGCTCTCGCTGAGAAACGATTGCTCTCAAGGGCCGAGACGATCGAGGAGCTCGAGTCGCGTCTCGAGGACAAGCAGATCAATGAGTGGGAGGAAGCGGCCGATGCTCATGCGCGCATTGCTAAGCCCTTGCGTGGTGGTGGTGCTGCCGTATCGTCCCATGAGAGTGAAGAGCATCAGTCCGGTCCACAGGCGCGGCGCTGGTTCTTTGCTGCCTCTTAGTCCTATGAAAGCCGGGGTTGTGGAGAAATAAAAAACACGGGGGTCTCGTGTGTTTGGGCGAGAGGTGGTCATTTCGGTTTTTTACTGGTTTGCTGGTACACGCTTCTTATGCGCCTGTCGTTCTTACTCCACATGTTACACACATAGCTTCGCTCCATGTTGCCTAGATCACATCCTAATATATATTCCCGATTTCACACACACACACACACACACACACACACATACATATACATATTCATTCTGTTCTTGTGAGGAGCATTGTGCCCAGACGCGATGGCTGACTCGATCAATTTTCACAACGCGACAGTGGAAGACATCCTGTCGCTCGATAATATCCGTGCGACGCTTCAGCGGATGGAAGAGTCCATCGTGTTCCGACTCATTGAACGCGCGCAATTCGGACACAATTCGTGTGTTTACCGGGACAGAGCATTTCCGGAGCTCGTCGAAAAGGAGAATTGGACTGGATCGTGGCTTGCTTGGTCGATCAAAGAGACCGAAAAGTGGCATGCCAAGCTGGGGAGGTGGCTTGCGCCTGATGAACACGCATTCACCCCCATTGAGCAGCTGCCGCGGCCTGTTCTAAAACCGAACGACTATCCAGACATTTTGCATCCCCACCATGTAAATGTAACAGAGGAGATTTTGGCCTTTTACACACAAGACATAGTCCCAAAGATTACGCAGCAGAAAGGCAAGCCTGAAGATGACCGGCAGTACGGCTCGTCGGTCGTGTGTGATATCGAGGCACTCGGTGCCATTGCACGGCGTATCCACTTTGGCATGTTTGTGTCAGAGTCCAAATTTCGCTCAGATCCAGCCGCCTTTGTGCCTCATATCCGTTCGCGCAACATTGATGCATTGTCTGGCCTTATTACGAAGCCGGCTGTTGAAGAAGTGCTTCTTGCTCGTGTGCGACAGAAGGCTGATGTGTATGGGCAGAATCTGGACCAGACGTCCACGCACCACCCAGGACCTGAGCGTCGAAAGATCCAATCTGAGGATATTGTGCTACTCTACCAAAAGTTTATTATCCCATTGACGAAAAAGGTGGAAATCGATTATCTGCTTGAAAGGTACGTACGCGTATGTGTGTGTGTGGGGAGAAAAGCAGGGGCAGCGACAACGAGGGGCTGGTCGGATGAAAGCATGAAATGAGACTTACTCTTCAGGCTAGAAGGCGTGTCAGAGAAACAACTTGCTGAGCTCACGTCGACAACGCAGCAATCTCCTCGTTAGAGAATCGAGCGACACAATGGACATGTAGATGCACCACTTGTGCTCACCCACTTGTACAGACAGCTTCCGTGGAACTTGTGTTTGCATGTCCTGCACGGCTTGTTGGGCAGCGACTGATCTGTTGGGCTGATGATCGAATAACAAATCGCACACTCTGCGCCTTCATATCCCTGGAACTTGGCTTCGGCATTTCTCTTGAAGAGCATGAGTGCATCGAGGATAAGCCCGTTTTTCCCACTAAGCAACTGCTGCACAGCAAGGAGCCACGCGCGCCACTGGGCCTCACTCACACCCACACGCTTGATATCGCGGATTTCCACACCATGCAGAGGGTAGTCAGGGGGCAGACGAACGCCAATTTCCATCGGGTGTTCGTCGACCGTGTATGTAGCGACGACTTCGTTCGAGGATAGCACTTTGATCGACATGGCCTCATCCTGAATACGCGAGAGCGACGTCGGATCACGTAGGTGACTGAGCTCTCGCTCAGCGAGCAAGGGTGTACAGAACTTGGACGTGAAATGGTTGACAAAGATGGAGAGTTGCCGGTCACGGATACTCATCCACCAGTCGCGCACCTGTGTGGGAAGATGCACCAAGGCTCGATAGTATACATGCGCTGCCAGCGCCTGCAATCCTTTAGGCGACGTGAGTGGCAGCTGCGTCAGGTCGACATGATCGACAGCCCAACGCGATGCATCGAACGCCGGAATATCGCCCATGGCACGTGGCATGCCAGCAATGAGAGCAAACAAGCTGGGGAGAAGCTGCGTGTGCGTCAGATGGTCTGTCTGGAGCGCACCAGCAAAAATTGTGCGCACAGGAAGCGATGCCTCATCAAAGTGGTCTAGCACAGCGAGCCACTGAAGCAGGAACGAAAACACCGTCGAGCGGTCATCTTCCACCTCTTCCCAGAGTGCCGGGGTGAGAGCTATCGCTTTCTTCAGCGACGATACCAGTGACGCATTCAGCTCGGGCGCACTAGATGTCGACAGTGATCCGAGCGAAATCTCGACGACTTGCTCGCGTACGCGCTCGTGAGTAGCAGCGCCAAGCATCCGAAGTGCAGCAACTTGGAGTTGCCGGTTCGTCGAAGGAGTGCACACGAGTTTCGTCAATACCTCTTGGTCTTCAGGGCTCGCGAAGCGGCTGGACGGCACATGCATATCGACAAGCTCCGTCAGAAGCACCATACTCGCATCTTGCACGTCATTTGGGGTGCCGCGGGAAGCCGAGGCGTGTATACACGCGCCAAGGAAGGCATCACGCAATGCGTCCTGAAGGGCATGGCCGTGTTGCTCGATGGTATCGCGCACATGCTCGTGCGTGCGCAGGTCGTAAAGCGTGTTGAGCAAGCCCAGCGTCAGGTACAGCGTCGGCCAGCCAGTGTCTTCGTCCAGATCAACTGCATGCATATTCTCTTCGACAACATCGAGCATGAGGTCAAGATGCCGCCCTGGCACGCTCTGAACGACAGGCGCAAACTCTGTCAACACCGAAGCAAGCAAAGCGAAGACCGTCTCACTCAGGTCGTCATCGCTAGTGATCCACCGCTGAAGACCCTGTAGAACAAACACGGCACGTTGTGTGGGGATCAGCGCGCGTCCTGCGCTCCATGGCGCAGCAGCGCAGCGGAGCATTTGCAAGCCATTCACACCATCAGTATTGGCACGCGCAGGAGGCACACCACTGAGGTTCGCAGCGATCTCGTTTCGCCAGCGCTCATGGCTCGGTGAATCGTATGCATGCGTTCGTGTCGCACTGAGTATCGCGCACGCGAGAGGCGTGTGTGGTGGTCTCATTCGCATGCCTGTCCGGACCCACATCTCTGCATCTGTCGTTGACGCGGAGCTGAGGGAGAGAATACCTGCGAGCAGTCGCGCAAAAAGCCGGGCGAAGCCCACAGACTCCGAATCCATAGCATGCGTCCACACTGAATGCATTAGGGTCGTAAGTGCATCAGATGGGCTGCCATTCAGCATAGCCTGTGCGGCTGATTCATGCCAGCTAGCGGGCAAGTCGGACGCCAGCATAGACAGACGTCGCGTGACGGTGTGTACGAGGCGAACAAGGAATGACTCCGCGATGCCTCGGTCCATTACCGTGGTGGTTTTCGATGAGTAGTACACCTGCAGCCAAATCTTGGTGTCGCCAGCGATCAAAGCATCTTCTAACACGAGCGCGGTCAATGCAAGTAGAGGAAGCACATCAATCGACGACATCGTATCTTCGCTCATTTCCATGCAAGCATCCGCATACCGGGCGAGGCGTTGGAATTCGGACGGCGACACAGTGCTGACTCTAGAATGTATCGGAACCATTGGATCGTGAATGACAAGAAACGGACTTGCCGCACTTGAAGCCACAGATTGCATAGCCTCTTCCCAGTGCGACGGCTGTAAGCGGACTTGGTCTGAGTACGGCGCGGGTAGTGCACGTGAAGCTTTCAAGATGCGACGTGGCGGGATAGATCCGCCGACAAGTTCTTCCTGCAGGAACAATGTTGCCTGGGTATATAGGGCTGATGAATGATCGGCCAATTGGTTCGTTAGCTGCATCCACATATGGCGTGCAGCTTGTGTCGCGACCTGATCATGCAGATAGCCTACCTGCCACAAGAGCGGCACAACATGTCTTTTGACCTCCTCATCTTCATACAACTGTGCAGCATGTGAAGGGTCGATTGCTACCCAAGAGCCAAGGATCTGCAAGAGACCTGCCTGTTCCGCAAGCTCGGCATGCGCAGCAGACTGAACGAGTGCACGGATCAGCCGGAGCTCGATGTCTCGAGACTGGAGCCACGCAGGCGCATCGAGCAATGGGAGCCAAGCGCGCGGCTCGGATTCTAGTTGGCCAAGCGTAGACAACCGCCATTCTTCCAGTACCTGCGCCCCTGGCAGCCGATGCCCCGCTGCCTGGGCGACTCGGACCAACATGGGTAGGGTCGACAAGGGAGTCTCTAACGTAGCACGAAACAGAGCCTGCCATACCTCATCCAGCGCAGGCATTGCTTGCATATATGCTGTGTAGAAAGAAACAGCATCATTCTCCGACACTCCCTCGTTTCCCAGATGACTGGGAATCACATCCGTGGCTATAAGTGTCAAACGCTCCGATACGTGCGTGTCACTAGCGAGTGCATCATGCGCAGGAGATTGGAGCACAGATGCAAAGTGTGGCAAGAAAGTCGGCTGGAAAGCATCTAACATTCGCTCGAGAGTGGCGTGAATCATGCGCTGCACGTCGCCACGGAGCGTGTCGCTCACGCCTGTTGAAGAGCACACATAGACAAGCAGTTCCACAACAGCAGCCAGGTCATCCTCTAGGTCAAAGGTTGAGAGCATACTGGATACTTTCTCAAGCGTGTGTGCCAGCAATCTTGTCTCGCAAACAGTCACATCAAGCGTGGGCAAACATTTGCCGAACTCGCGTGCTGACTTGAGGCGCAAGCGAGGAGGCAATGATTTAGACTCAGAGTGAAGGATAAAGTGATCGAAGATGTAAGTGAGTTCCTCTGTCATCAATGACGCCGTTACTTGCACTTGATCAGCTGATACAGATGGCTGTCGAATAACACGCATGACCAGGTAGCGCAGACACTCACACAGCATTGTCATATAAGCATCCCAAGCATGTGGATCTGACATGCCTTGAATCAAGCCATCAGATATGCTTAAAAGAGGTTCCATCATCAACGACACTGACTCTGGCGTGTGCGGCAGGATGTCGGCTGGCATTGTTGAGAGAAACACAAGAATGGTAGGGAAGCATGTGACCGGTGCCGAGGGCGCAATCGTCTGCATCCACGCCACAAACTGTGCATATGGCGTCATGGATGCTTGTTCTTCATCGTCGCTGTCTTCATGCCCGTCGTTATCGAAATCGTTGGTCCAGGCGCCTGGATACTTCCGGAGAAGTGGTAAGCACACCGCGAGCATGTCGAGAATGACGGCTGCGTCCCGTTCAGCAAATGCTGCATGCAAGACCATCGGCAAAATCACTTCTTTGTTGCGATCAAGCATCGCACCGTCAAGACGGAAAAGCGACGACAGCACATTCCATGCGCGCTGTCGAGCAGCAGGCGACCCAATACCAAGTGCATGAAAGTCCGTTTCCCCGGGCCACTCTACAGGCAAAAGAGCTGTCCACATTTGTGTCGATTCGAGGAAACCTTCAAGATCCGGTAAGAGGTCCTGCGACATGTCCATGAATGCATGCATGATCCCAAGGGCACCTGCTACCAATCTGCTGTTCATTTCATCAGCATTTTCCTCTAAATTCGTATCGCTGCGCGTCTTGGCGATCATATCAGTTCCTTCTTTTGGCGCCGTGTTTTGGAGCGACGGCGTTACCTGCGTCAGCGCTGCGACAGGGGCATCTGTCAGCAGAATCGGACGCAAATGCTCAAGCACAAGCGGTACATATTCTTGCAGAGACAATTTTGTAGGTTGTGCGTTTGGCTCATTCCATGTTACGTATCTCTTCCAAAGCTGTAGACCAAGCCGACCGACGGTGCGACTGGTGTCGTAGCTCAGCACAGCCCAGAAACCAATGATCGAGTCCATGTAAGTAGACGATAGCAGTTCATCACGGATACAAGAAGAGTCTGGACTGGGCGTGGGAAACTCAAGCAATGCGGCGTGAACTTGGAGTGTCAATAGTCGCACACGTTGTGAAGGCGATAGCGCGAGGCGCGGAAATAAATGTGACCAGCACGGAAGCATAAGCGCAAGTGCCTCACAGCGCTCCTCAGCCGAAAGCAATTCATACGGAGCGCCGTCATCCATCTGAGGCGGAGCGCCCTGGATCCAGGCGAGAAGGGATTCCATTGTACGCACACGCGTTACTATGTCCCTCTTCAGTGCCTTTCTAAGAAGAACAACAAGGTCAGCAGGGAGCAAACTAGCCAATCCCATAGAATCCAATGGGAATGGCGGTGGCTTGGGTGGCTTAGGGGGAGGCACATATGCTTTTTTCTTGGCAAGCTGCTTCCGCTCTTTCTTGGACAACTTTTTTCTCTCGCTGCTCTTGCCTGTCTTCAGCGTCAAAGTAGGCTCAGATTCGCCTCGTTTCGCAGCAGCGGCGGCGGCATGCTTTTTGCGCGTGCCGGGCGTGGCAGACGATTTGCCACGAGATCCCTTGGGCATGGTTGTCGCTTTGACACTGTCATTCAAGCATGGGTGTCACGATTTTGCTCCACGTCAAGCGCTTGCAATCTTTACAGACTATGACTCAACATGACTAACCATGTAGTGACGCACGGTGCAGGAGGTGGATGACGAACGAGCGAATTTTGTGAAGCCGAGCAAGTCAGAGCCATAAACGTTGGTCATCCTCACAAGGCACAAGATCAATCATCCATCATGGCGGGCCCAGGGATGGAGGTGTTTCGTTTCGGAATGTACGCTTAATAGCTGACATTTAGGTATTTGATGTTTCCTCTTGGGTTCATGTTATACTTTGGCGATCCGAACTGGTATGAGAAATATGTACTACCGGTATGTGGTGTCTTTGATACGTAAAACATCGGAAGGAGAGAAAGCTGACCGTGTCCAGTCGCGTAGCCGCTTCGTTCCGCCAGAAACAGATTTTGTATGTGTGCATGAAACACAAATACAGGTAATGGAAAAGTGCTAACATATTATAGAAAGTGCCTCATTCCAAGGAGGAGCTCCAAACGATTATTCACGAGAAACGAGAACAAGCATCGGTCACTAGGGACCCGCAAGTCAAGAGTCTTCTGTCGGCGTGGAAGCATGTCGACAGGGAGCGCATGATTTAGTTGAGATAGTTTACAAAACAAAACACTATAGGAGCTGTGACGCATCGCCACGCAGTGCTAAATACATGTTATCGACGCCAGGAGCCTGTTGAAAGGTGTGTAAGTCAGCGAAAGGAACCTCTACACATACAAAGCTTTTCACAATTTGGTACACTTCCGCGTTATGATAGCGAAGGCGCGTCTTTGGATCTGTATAATAACCCTGCCGCACATATGTGAGCATAGATAGTCATAGACATACGATGAGTCCAGTGATATCGCAGTATTTTTTTGAAGGAAGAAGGCTCGGTGGCGCTTGAACACTCGTGTCTGAATTAGCAAGGCCTTAGGAACGTACATGTCGGAACTTCGCGCGCGGGTGCAGCGGCGGTTGAGGGGGTCGCGGGGACTGACTCTTCATTCTCTTCTTGAACCTGCGCTTGAGAATCTTCCGCCTTTTCATACACCATCTTGCGTCGCTTCGGTGTGCTTTCTCCGGATCCGCGCTTCTTACCTGGCTCGACAAGCCCTCGTTTTTGCAGATACGCGTCGCGTTCTTGGTTTAGGATCTGCTTCAATGTCTTATTGCGTCGTGTAGGCACAGGCGCGCCATTCGCTCCCATTTTGCTAAGATACGCTGCAGATTTGAAAGGTCTTTGGTCCACATAGACGGAGAGGTCCTCCGCCGTGAGCGTCGAATCAGACATGATAGCAAACCAAGTGGAGCCTAAACTGTGAAACGCACTGCCTAAGCAACAGGCTAGTTACGCCATGTCGGGGAAAACTCATCGTCGTCCCCCCCCCCCGAAAGAGAAATAGAATCACGTGCATGTCAGGATCCAGCTTGACGGGAGCAGCCCATACAGAGCATACGTGACGCCCATCTAGCTTCCATGTAACATCTGTGCTCGCTCGCATGATGCCCGTGTTTCTGAGTCAATTCCCAGAAGAGTCAAGATAAAAAAAGGAAGCTTCGAGACTTGATCATCAAATTCCTATAGCAGCACTAAAAATTACAGGTCGGTGATCGGATCGAGCGCCGAGCGCCTGAACACCGTCATCATCAATCGTGTGGTAGTTGAGTACCTTTACCCTACCTTTCGTAGGAGTCAAAACATCATCGTGGAGAATAGATTCCATGAGCGAATTGTTCTTATTTGATTCGGCAATGGCATGAATCCAGTCAAGTGGGGCATGAACGAGGATATGGTGACTCGATTCCGAGCCGGCGTGCGATTTTGAGTCATCATGCTCACTGGCATGTTGATGGCGATGGATGTGTTTGTTAATCCAAGGCATAAAGCCACTTTGGTTCTTTTTGGCTGCAATGTCCGCCCGCGCAGTATGTTTTTTTGCGGATGCATTGCTTCGCCACAATACACGATCACACCATGATGGCACACGCTGCTTCGCGCTCGAGTCATACAATACAGAGCGCACAGAGGGTGCTTTGTCTCCCAAACTGGTCAGTGAGAGTTTGTGGGAAAGTGCGTCAGTGGTCGGCAAAGGAGTCGAAGAGATACTCGAGCTTGAAGGCGCTGGATCCAAGTTTTCCGTGACAGATGAGCTTGTAGACACGACTGAAAGTGTAGAGGAAGACGCCATAGAACCCAGGGTTGCTAGATTGTTTTCTTGTCGTTGTGCAGCTTGTTGCTTGATGGTCTCCTCAGAGCGGTCGAATTTCCGCAGAAACCGACGCCATAGAGGCCGTGGCTTCTCAGATACTGATTCTTCGTCAAGTGATTTTGCGCTGGATTTCCGCGAGACAGAGCCTCCAGGCGGGCGCGCCTGCTGTAGCATGATGCTTGGCTGGTGTCGAAGCTTGTGCTTTTGCGCTTTTTCCAGGTCGTACTTGTATGTGGGAGGAAAATCAATGGGTGCCTCTCGGAAACCTTCAAGCGCATTTCCAGTCCGTAATAGTTTGCGAAGCTGATCAAATTCGAGTGCATCGTCATACGACTGCTGCTGAAGGAGCCAGTCGGCATGCTTCCGAGTGATGTCAACACGGAAGTTGAGGTCACCGCACCAAAAGCAATGATCAAAGCATTTCGTAATGTCATTCGACTTGAGTAGCGGATGGTTCGGCGGGAGAAACGTGTCGACTTTGAGCTCCGATTTAATTTTTTCGATGTTTGCAACGCGTGCATCCAGGCGATTTGCGTGCGCAGCCAAATGAGCATTGATAAAAAGTAAACGGGTTTCGCCGAGCTTGAGACTTATGCCGATGCCACCCTTATTGCCCATGCGGCCGGCCAAAATACCGCTCTTAACTGCGTGCGCACTTGCGCCACGAACGCGATCCATGCATCCGCGCCACACGTAAACAGCGGTGTAGCAACCCATCATGCGCTCCTTTATCAGTAAGCAATAGGGACCCAACTGTTCAGGAGGATTTCGCATGGACCTCGGTGAAAAAAGATGACGAGACATGTGTGATTCAACACTCGCTGGTGTCGTACCCGGAGTGTCGGAGTCACTTAGACTCGTTTCACCCTCATTTGTATCTGAAAGCATGGCCCGTGAGAGCAATTCATTTCCAGACCGCTGAATACCGTTACAAAACCAATCCTGACAGATCTTGGACCAGGCACGAGATGTGACAGTGACGCGCTGTCCATCACTATTAATTACCTCTTCTCTTTCATCCGAAGGAGAGAAACTTTTGACGCCTGAGACCGGCGATGGTATCGACACAGAGAGAGGGGGGCGTTTCATCGAGGATGCATCAGTCCCGAATTCCGGCGGTGATGAAATCGTGGGCGAAGTCGTGGCCATGACAGCTTGGATTTCTGACGGAGCCAAGTCGCGCTTCGTACGCGTCAAGCGATACGCATCGCCAAATTCACCGGCAGTGTGGATTTTGTGCATTAACTGACTTCCCTCGCCCCACGGACATTCCTGGCAAGACACCACCACAACATGATACGGATGGGCATCTGACAAGGGCAGTTGAGGGATGCGATCCTCTTTGGGCACATGCAATTGACCTTTGGCCTTGACACCTTCATATGCATCATTAAGAATGGTGTTATCTTCGTCCCAGTCCGGCGAAGGCGGCTCGTATACACCCACACGTCCAAATAAGATAGCCAGGTCTCCTAGGGGAACGTGGCCATGCATGTTCCAGGTCATGATACGGACCTTGATGGTAGGATGCTCTGGAGACGAAATCGCATCGACATAGCGCTCAAATGCGCTTTTGATATCCGAGGATGTTGTGGACGAGCGCGATGCGGATGTGTGGATCTCATCGGGCATCGTGTCGAGACAACAGTCCGTTGGCTAGCCGTTTATTGATCTTCCTCCATTTCTGGGTGAACGCGTAAATAATCAATTCGGGCTTACCATGTGGGACAATTACGAAAGCACAGAAATAAGCATGCCTGGACTCATGCGACCAATGTGTTCGGAAAACAAGCTCGGTTATGTGAGCGGCTCCAATCAGATCCTGTCTTCCACCTGTGACAAGCCTGCTAGTTCGGTAATTCCCATGGGCAGTCAATGTCCTGCAAGTTCAACTTGGATTTATGCGTTCCTAATATGCCGCCAATTTCCATTTGCATGTCAATCTGTAAACTGATGCCTGCAACCGTGGGGAAAAGCGGAAAGGGTCCGTGTAAGTGGGGGAGGGTGAGTAAAAAACACCAGTCGTACTCACTTGGACGCTGAACTCCGCGGTCTAAGAGCTTGTTAGCATGTGAGGGATGCGTTATGGTTGGTACATACAAAGATGTGCGCAGGCTTTCTGCATGGTTTGCTGGGTATCATCTCCAGTGACATTGAGGCTTTTGTGCGAAAAGGAGATAGGGACTTGCACTTGAGTCACTTTGCGACCAGGGATCCATTGTGAATGCACATCACCCGAGCCAATCTTCACATTTGTGGAGCTGAGTGTGACATCTGTGTGAAGTGAAAGCAAGTGTGAAGGAACCCATCCATCGTTGTTGTCTAGACGCACATTCATAGTGCCATTCATTCTGTCCATGTGTTAGAGGTTTGTCAAATGACAAGAACAAAAAAAAAAACGTACTCGAAGCCTGTAGGCACACCAGAAAGAACCATATCAGACTTTTTCGAAGCAGGTGTAAGTGCGTTACGCGTGACGAGATGAACAGCTGTTTTGCAAGTGTTAGTATGCGTTCTTTCCATGTGTGTCCCCCTGCCCCATTTCCATTACCTGAAATGTTCTTTCTTGGTTCATACTTACTAGGTACACGAGGTATCACAAAGTACAAAATTAGAATCAGCATGATTAAAAACACAAACAAAATCATGAGAGCAGTACCTCGACCCAACCAGCCACACATAAGGTGCTGTCCATGTAGCCAGTGATCGAATGTGCGAGCTTGCTTCTGGCGCCATACTTTGCGCCGATGCGACCGTGTCATTTCAGCAAGCTCCGTTGTCGAGTATTCTGCACCAGGCGGCGCTATATCAGCCAACTCGAAAGACGAGTTGCTGTGCCCAAGCAGTGTGCCATAGGGTTTTGTGTCGTTGCCTACGACAAGCGAGTCATTAGCGTATCGTGTGTCGAACAAGGCCGCTGACGAGGTATCTTGAAGATGCGTCGGGATCTGAAGAAGGGGTTGTGACTTGGGTCTTGAAGCTAGCGGTGGTACCGAACCAAAGTGAGATGACCGATTGGATGTTACTTGCTGGTTGTCCATATTGTCATATAGTGGCAGCGCGTCGCCTGATTGACCATAATTTAAAAAGTCACGATATACATCGAAATCTAGAGCGGTCAGAAACTTGTCCTTCGCTGATAGAAGGTTTCCCCATGGCTACTTTTACTCACCCTCATCGCTTTGGGATTCATCATCGGAGTCGTCCTGACTTCTCATGTCCCACTCATGGTGAGGCGGTGCTTCAAGATCATGATCTGCATCGAGAGCTGTTCTTGTGTGCTTTGACTGCCTATTGTGAAGGAGAGATGATTCTTTGTCTTCGAGCAAAGTTGTGCGCGATTCATGCGCATCAATGTGAGGCATAGGTGCACGAGATCCTGCTTCTATCGCTCTTGAATGTGAGGTCCGCACCTAAATGATGATGAGGCGCGAGTGGAAGTGTTGGTTTTGTCGAATAACAAATTGACCTATTAGGTGAAGCATGGGTCATGAAATCTATCATCTGGGTATCAGGAAACTTTGGTATGGGTGTTGAAACAAGCAGGATTGCGTAGCCGCACATACGTGGATGAGAGCATGACGCAGACCGTCGCTGCGTTGGTCTTTTGGTCAAACAGGTACTAGGGCTCGGAGGTCCACGCGTATGTACATATTGATATGACAGCTGAAGTGATGAGGACACCTCAGGACAATGGGACTAGGAGTGTGCTTTGTAAAGCGGTCGGTTAATTCGATGCGGCCTGTTTGCAGAAAGCTTTCGATCGCTGCCAGCGAACCAAGGAATTGTCATGACAAGTAGTAGCATTCCAAGGATCACACTGACCATGACAAGAAGCCCGCGAAGAGGCGAGAACCTTGACGGGTGTGTGATAGCACGCATGCTGGAGTTCCGTCGAGGATGGTCCTGCTCATGAGACAATGTGTCTAGAGGCACACTCTCGATATCCTGCTCAGCGATCCATTCATCAGTTAGGAGTCTAGTAGCATCTTCGTCATCATCAAGTGTTGGATCAGAGGCCGTCGATACACTATCTTGGGACAATCGGGCACCTGGGTCCGGAGGCATGCCGTTTAATCCGAGTGGAGGTAAGACCCAACCAGTTCCGCGCTGGCGCACCAGTGTCGATCAGTGAGTAAGGAAAGTGTTTGCGTGCGTATATTTTTGGTGCAACAATCAACCGCCCGTCGTTGGATTCACACCCACCTGCGAGGAATCCATGAGTGGAGTCAACGAGTGTGCGGAGTTGGGGAATTCCGACTATATTTGTGCAAGCCCCCAAAGCGACTGTGATAAACGCTGGGGATTGCGGAAGTGGGCAGGAAGAAACACGAGTACGTCGGTATGCGATGGCTCTTCTTGCTCAGTGTGTGCGTTATGTGCATTGTCGCACAAAACCCGCCTTCATCAAGTGGCTCTTCTTCGGCAAGCTCTAGCAGTGCATCTGCGCCATCCTCCGACACAGGCGCATCGAACAGTAAGTAGCTGGTCCACCCACAAGATTTTAACCATAACTAACTTCCAAAGGTACTTCATCTGCATCGATCACAGCAACGGCGTCTAACGTAAAAGAGGGACCGCTTGCTGGAACTGCAAAGGCACCTTTGCCGAATCACTCAGGCAAGACAGGGCCAGACGATCACTATTTCGTCGATGGGGCCATGTCATATTCCAAACCTGCTTGGACTCTCGCCATAACAGCCAGCAGTTTACTTGTCTATTTCGTGTCTGATGTACATATAGGATGAGAATGTGTATATGCCCAGTCTGTAACTACAGGGTGTACATGCCTCGGAGCAGTAACAGATGCGTTGCCGAAAGAAAGGCGTGGATCTTCCATAATATAGGTGGGCGCCATGCGGCGCACGTCATCGTATGCTTGAGTGTGAAGTACGACATGCAGATGATGGACGCCTTTGCGCATTTGGGTAGGAGGTGGTGCATAAGTTTTGCCGGGGATTTCGATGGCAAGAATCGTTGCGATCGTAGCTACGATAGCCGACGCCTCATACGCAAGTGTACTTCTGTACATAGACCATACGACGCTCTCTAGGTTCGGCAATGCACCGTGCGCGCCACCCAATGCCTGGGCCTCCGATGCGAGAAGCATACAACCAGTGATGCACAAACGTCTCACGCGGGAGAATGTGCGATGATGCTCGTCGCCCCAAACGAGTGTATGTGCCCAAAACATGGGTGGCGGACCGAGAGACAGTCTTGTGAGATGAGGCAGTTCCACAGGCTGACGAAAGCCAGCGACAGCTCGCTCCAAAACGCCAGAGAGACCCAGGTTCTCGACGCGAGGAAGCATACCTAGAAGCGAATGAACACTCTGAAGTAGCGAGCCGAGAGTGTGCATTGATAGGGGCTCGGAGCCAAGCTGGAGCTCCGAGTCAAGCTGTGGCAGCGTCTCTTTCAGAGGTACTTTCCAATCACGCAGGGCAATGCCAAAGGGACGGCGCTCCCAAGTGCACATGAGGGACGTGCCGATTTGCTGAGTGGCGCCCCACAAATCTGCCTCTTCAGACCTTGGGTCGGACACGTCGTTGGGGACATCTCCCATACCGATCATATGCAGTGCACCTGATCGTGCAAACAGATACGGGTCATCGAAGCGGTCGTGCTGGAAAAAGGCTGCGCCATGTCGAAGTGGTATCGGCGTTAAGACAGGCTCAGCGCGATATGAACGATCGCATATGCTGCACAACGCCAGCCAGCGGCCGTAGGCGAGCGTCTTGGCTATCAGCACACACAACCAGCGGGGTAGGTTCGATGGGCCAAACTCTTGCAACACACGCCAAACCAGCGCAGTGTGCACGTCGTCGTCCGATGGAGGCAGTGCGTAAAGCATGTCACCCGCGTCTTCCCAGTCAAGAGGATCATGCCGACTACCTGCTGGGCGCGAATGCAGAGGACGAGGTTCAAATACATCATGCTCGATCTCATGGACGCCTTCATATTTTTCGATTTGTATGACCGCATGAGGATGTTCCGCGCGTAATGCATACTTGTGCGCTTCGACGTTGTATGGGCTTGCGAGCCATCGGCGAATGTGATTCCCCCGCTCTTCATGCACAAGAAACCGAAGCCAAAGTAAGAGCGAGCGAGCTTCAAATGCTCTCATGACCCACTCAGACCGAGGTATGATGTGGCCAAAATAATCAAGGCCCGGCTGCTGAATCGTGATGCCGCCTGTGCGTGTGCCATTTGGGGCCTCGGAACCCACGTGCATGGCGCATACTTCAGCTATGTCACGCTCAAGCGTATGTGAGAGCAGTGAGCCATGTGGTGTGCATGGGTGATCGTAGGGGCGTCGTTGGATCTCGGGCACGATTGAAAATGCCTCTTCGTATGAATGAAAACCGTGACTCAGACCCAGCACTGGACGCTCGGCATAGATCGATGTCGACCCAATATAGATGTGCTGGACGAGCTGACCCAGCATGGGGCGGTGTACAAGAGCCTGCAAGAACGCACACAATTGAGAAGGCCTGCACAAAATGACGGACTTGTAGAGCCTCTGAACACCCAGGGCGTAATGGGCACGACTCAACTGCATAACACACAGTAACATTTCGATGTCATAAGGCGCTGAGTCTATGTGAAACACGGGTCGCTCGGGTAAGCTACTCGCGTCGAGGACATCGGACAAGGTCGGTTTCTTAGCACAGGAGACATTGGGCTCGCATGCGAGTTGGAGAATGCGATCACAAAGCTCTGAAGGCAGTTTTCTTTGTGGTGGATGCGTCAAGGTCATTGTCCGCGCTAAGCACAGGGAAAGAAAGAATCAACACGAGTTGTATTCTGGCCACCGACTCGAACGGACCAGCAAGCCCACAAGCAGCCAAGCTCGTAATGGCGAACGCTGCGAGATCTGATCCAATTTGCCCCACTCAGAAAAGTTCGCTTTGTTCGACCTCGAATGCAGCCGGACCCCCCCCTTCCCCCCCCCCCCACTTTTCTCCCTCCTTTCCCGATCGAGATCTTGGCGCACGCACATACCGACCCAACTGATTGGGTAGAGCCAATGTGCTTAAATCTTGACGGGCACAATGAGCAAGTGCGAAGAGATACACTGTCACGTCTTGCCATAATCCATCAGAGCACGTGGAGAGTGTGCACGGGCTACTTTCGTGCACAAGGAGTCATGTCAGATCTACTACCTATCGTGGGCGAATTTTCACATGGCTTTGATACCGAAGATGAACGGATGCGTATACACGTCGCCCTTGCACAAGTGCAGCCGAACGAGGCGGCACATGGGAACGTCTACGACGTTCTTCCACGCATGAAGCAACTGTTGTGTAGCGCGAGTGAACTCGGCGCAGATGTAGTAGTGTTTCCTGAGTATTTTTTGACTGGCTCTTCACATGAAGCTTGGCGCCAGTCTCACACGCATGATCCGTTAGACTCCTTCAGTGATGTGCCTGTGTGGCTAGAGGATATCCGGTGCATGGCACGTGAATTTGGCACGGCCATAGTGACAGGCTCGGCAGTTCTACGACATGCGAATGAGCGGGCCAGTCCGCTCTACAATACTACATACTTTCTCGATGCAAGGGGCGACATCAAGGGTGCATATACGAAGCGGAACTTATGGCATGCTGAGAGGGCCGTGTTGACGCCAGCAACGGATATGTCGCATCCGAAAGACGAGTATCCTCCTGTGTTCATGTTTGAGACGCGGCGTGGTCTTCGAGTGCGTGTGTCTATGCTCATGTGTTGGGACCTCATGTTTCCTGAGTCGTTTCGCCGGCTCTTCGTGCCCCCCGGCTGCGACCAACAGCTGTCGGAATTGGATAGGCCGAACGAATGGACTGGACCTGATATCGTGTTTACGCCCACTTGCTGGTACGCCGACGATTCAGGCACTGAGGCACAGGTATGGAACAAAGATTGTGAGGCAGCATGTCTCGATGCAATTTGCGTTGCGCGCGCTATGGAGAACGAGTGCTTTGTTTGTATGTGCAACGCAGCAGGATCATCGAATACCTCGCCCCGTGGATTGGGTAGGACAAGTGTGAATGCACCATTGCTCGGGTGCAGTGCTCGAGTGTCGCACGCCCATGAAGCATGGCTCCTACAGACACTACAAATGCCTGTGCTTTCAACGGCACGACGCACATTCAAGATACGACAAGACATAGGCTACTATGTAATGACTAGGGAAGTAAGCGAGTGATGATCATGGAAGCTTCTCATGTGTGAACTTGACAAGCATGTCGGGAGCATCGCCACGACGCAGGAAGAGCTCCACAAGGTGGATACCATCAACATTCTGGAACGAACTGTCGTTAAAGAGGGCGTCAAGGTCCTTGCGCGTTTCGACCTTGTGGTAATACTTCTTGAAAGACTCCAAATCATTCTTGTGACTACGCTGCGCCTCATCGCGCACTTCTTTCGACTCAACTGCCTTCATTGGCGCACGCACATCCTTCGAGCAGTACATGTAATCAAGGAGAAGGCTGTAGTCCAGAGGCGGAATGTTGTTGTACGAGCGATCTGGGCCATGAATCTTGCGTTCCACCTCGTAACCATCATTGTTCAACACGAAAATGATGGGCTTGAATCCATACTTCATCATTGTTGAGATCTCTTGCATGGTCAACATCAAACTGCCATCTCCCACAAACAAGATCACTCGACCCTTGCCCATGGCTTCAGCACCACACAAGACACCAAGAGTAGAACCTACACTCCAACCAATCGAACCATAAAGAATCTGCTGATAATAGTGGGCGCCTTCTGGTAGAGTCGTGTGAACCGAGCCGAAACAGGAGGTGCCCATGTCAGCTACGATGTGGTCATCAGGACGGAGGAACGAGCTCAATCGCGTCCATAGGTAGTCTTGCGACACGAACGTCGCATCTGGCAACTCGACTCGGTGCTCAACGGACGACTTGAGCTCTTTGGTTAGGCTCAAACGTTGGTCACGCTCGCCCTTGAGTTGCTCAGACAGCGCAGGAAGCACATCTTCGAAACCAATGCCTGAAAATTCGCCATAGCCGACAACACAGCATCGGCTGTGGATGGCAATCGTATGGCACGTGGGAGTCCGATAGGTGAACTTGCCTGTATTCATGTCAGAGTCAAAGCTGCCAAGCGTGATAAGCAAGTCAACCTTGTCCATGGCGTCCATAAGTTCCTTGAATGATCCATGACCAGCATACTCACCAAGATACTGTGGATCATCTTCAGGGAACAGACTCTTGCCCATGGGTGCAACGACGACTGGGAAGCCAGTGCTCTTGACAAAGTCATACGCAAGCTTCGTAACACCATGTCGGGAAACACAGCCGTCAATCAAAACCATAGGACACGAAGCCGCTTGGACATGGCGCATAATCTCTTGCACGGTATAGTCACGCTTCTCATCAGAGACCTCAGGACGTTGCACCTCAATGGGCGTGCTTAGGTTCGCGTCTGACACTTCCATCTCGAATACATCAAGAGGGACACCCAGGTACACAGGTAACTTCTCCCTTAGCATCGACACCAACAAACGGTCGATAACATACGGAGCGTTATCGAGGTCACGCTGAGTCCATCCGATAATATCACTGTCGCAAGTAATGTTTTGCGACATCTCGAAATATGCTTTATACTTGTTGCCACCGAGAGTGTGGTGCATCCACACATGGTGGGCTTGGGAGGATGAAGTCGGCATACCAACGATGTGAATCACCGGCAGCTTTTCGGTGTAAGCACCTGCGATGCCATTCAATGCCGACAATTCACCCACGCCAAACGTTGTGACAAGAGCACCTGGAAGACCCGTTGAACGAGCATATCCGTCGACAGCATAGGACGCGTTCAGCTCATTGGCACAGCCCACCCACTTGAGCTTGTTTTCGTCCTCAATCATATCAAGGAACTGCATGTTATAATCGCCAGGCAGTCCAAATACATGCTTGACACCAAGCTGTGCCAAGCGCTGGACGATGTATTGACCCACGAGCATGTTTGCGCAAAAATCACTATATGTGCCAGGAACAGCACAGATGCTTTTATATTTATCTGGTTGATGTGCCGCACAGATATGTGCCCGATTCGGGACATTTCTATGGGGTTTTGTGCGATCACGTGGATTCTACTCGGGCAGTGTAGGCGTGGTTATCCGTTGCAATGTCCAATAAAATGTAAGATAAAATAGGACTGAGCGATATTGGCCGTGGCTAGATGTGGATGCACATGGAGTGGGTCAGGGTGAATAAAGCTCGTAGAGCGTCGTATCGGTGTTGCCTAGCCTAATGGGTGGCAAAAACGATGTGTTGGTCGAACACAGGGGAAGAAATCCAAACAGAACGCTTGCTTCACTCCCATGAATAGGACTTGAAACCGCATAGTTGCACTTCAAGAATGTGATTGGTGAGAGTAGCTTATCGCACAAGGAACATAGTTAAACCAAAAAAATAAAAATGTAGACGAGTCCACGAGGGCGGATAGAGAAGGCCAGACCAAGGCTGTTGAAGTCGACGAACGAAGTTTATCACGTGGCTGGTCCTCATGCGCATCGCGATGAAATACTAGCGTCACTTCAGGCCCAGCGTAGTGGAGTGGAGACGCCTTGCGACAAGGTGCGCCTAAGCTGGAATGGCTCGGAGTGGTTCAAAGAGGAGCCGCAAGAAGCACGAGACGCCGCGTGACACTGACTCGGCAGAGCCCAGCTTCGTGCTCGATACTAATAGTGAAAATGTTCGTCCAGAAGCAAGTATAACACGGAACGAGGCGCATGAGGTGCCACGAAACGCGACGGATCTAGATCTGCCTGAGCATGTGGCCATAGTGTCGGATCGGTCACGCCCGGTAGACGTGTATCAGGCTGTGGATACTGGTTCTGTTGAATCTGCAACTGGTCAAGATGCGGATGGTGCTTACGAACAGCTTGATGCTGATGGGACACGCTATTACGAAGCGGAGGCGAACAATGAGCGTAAGCGCAAAGGCGTGTGTCCTGTGTGTGGCGAAGCTGGGCATGAGAAGAAGCGGTGCCCCTATCAACAGGTGCGTGAGAATGTGCGAACGGAGAAGAATGAAAGCTAACCTGGAAAAGTGCCTTGCCTGTGGTGCGGTGAATGAACATTCGACACGCGACTGTCCATTAGGTACTAGCTGTTTTCGATGTGGTGGCGTGGGACATCGCAGTAAGGTATGTGTGTGTGTGTGTGTGGACTCACGCTTGTAGGACTGCCCTGTACCTCGAATTGGAGGACGAAGTCGGACGTGTGAACGATGTGGAAGCTCGTCACATCCTGAAACAACATGCCATACATGGTGGCGGCTTTATGCGTACAATACGCCAGAAAAGCATGCATATGCCCGTGCTAAGAAGTATCGGCACGAACTTCGGCGGCAGGAGCGCGAGCACGCGCGGGAAAAGAAGCAGCAGAAACCCAAACCTGGCTGGGCCGCATCCCTGGTGATGATGCCGGAGGATGTGGATGACGATGCAGGGCCTAGTGACGACAGCAGCGATAGCGGATCTAACAGCAGCGGTGACGCTGACACGAATGACGCTGATCGAAAGCGAATGACATCGTCGAGGAACACTGTTCCACTACCACCGAGTGATTGGGATCCAGCGCTAAAAGTATGCTATAATTGTGCGTCTGTGGGACACCACTGGGGTGATGACTGCTTTTTACGCCGAACAAATCCAACGCGGCCAACAGGGGATCCCTCGCCCTTTAGCGAGGTGATTGCCAATGCCGGGCCATACAGCCAAGCATATGCAGTACGCGACGGCTCTGTGCGCTCGCATGCGCCTGATCTTACGATTCCACCGCCACCACGACGCAAACGTTCACGACATAGCTTCTCCGGGCGTACGTCATCTTTACTGGAGGATTTACAGAATTCTGGGTCTACGAACAAGGATGATGATGATGACGACGACTGGTTTGCAAGGCATCAAAAACTACGTGAACAAGAAAGTTTCCTGTCTGACACAGATGACACAAATTCACATATGCGACGGCCCAAGCGGCAGCCATCGCGACCACGGGGGTCCAGATCCTCTTCCACCATGCCGCCGACGACTCCTACCGCCCACCAGCATCGACGGGGGAGTCGCGGACGCGGAGACCACTTTGGTCACAGGCGCGGACGAGGCCATGTTGATCGGGCGCCACATCATCGGCCTGGTCGACCGACATTCCATCCGCGCTATCGTGGCGGGTACACGTGAGGTTAGATGTAGAGTGCGTAGAATGGAAGCTGTCCTTTCGCAGTGTAGTGGTTCTGCCTTTGCACGCGCATCGCCCAAAGTCGTGCGCGTGTCGGACGCGTGACGCAGCAACGGCCAACGGGCGCTGCGTCATGACCAAGATTTTTTTTTTGTCAGCGCGTGAGGTTGGTTCTCCTTTTTCTAGTTTCTCATAGTTTCGGCCCTCCATACATAGAATTTGGATCTCGCGCTTGTCGCAGAGAAAATTCATAGGCTCGGCACGCGGTATGCCGCATTATCACGTGCACATGGACCAGTCCCTCGCCGCGCAAGTGCATGTCATTTACGCGTCGTGCATCGACCAACTACGCGAGGGCGAGAGGAGCTAGTCGCGCGAAAAAAAGGCGGTAGGAGGCTGGACTGGGCGGCACAGACACGCAGCTCGACGTTCTTAACGGACCATTCCCTCGTGCTCTGTCTCCCTTCCATCTCCATCCTGATCGTAGCACGTTGTCATGAGAGCCGTGCATGCTGGATCGCAGCTGAGTCCCCTGTCGAACAGGAATCAGCCAGTCGCTGTGAGTGGCTCATCAATGGGACACGAACAGCATGCACATATACCCGGCAAAGCGGTGGCCGCTGCTACGTCTACGCCCATGACTACACGTGCAGGACCCACGACGCAGACTTCTGCCACAGAGTCGAGTTGTCTAAAGCCCGTGTCAACATGCAACGCTGCTTCGCAAGCTGAGTTGGTTTGCACCGCGTCTGGCGACGGTGAACCACCATCCAACATGCCGGCATCACAGCCGACGAACGAAGCGCGACCTGATGAGAACAAAGAGAATATCGCACCTATCCGGCACGTCACTCCGACTGTCCTCGTCGAAGAGGCTCAGACATACCAGGCGAATGAAGCTATCGCTATGCGCACACGACGCCGCATGGCCCATGCTCAGCATGCCAGGCCAATGACTCCTATACCAACGACGCCACGGAAGCGACGGATCCTGTCGCCGCCTACGTCATCGTCATCATCGCCTTCTTCTTCAGAGCAAGCCCATACCCCTTCGCGAAAGCGGACCAAGACGGAACACGAATCCGAGTCGGTTCGCGATGCTCCACCGGCACCCGTTCAGCCGACGCCTCCTGCTACGCCGACACGAATGCCCAATGTGTATGCACAGGCGCGAGCATTGCTCCGCACAGAGGTCCTTGTTGGTCGTGACATGGAGCGAGCGAGGTTGCATGCGTTTCTCGACGCAAGTCTCTCGTCTTCCAACACACACGCGCGTGAGCAAGTGTCTGGATGCTTGCACATATCAGGCATGCCTGGAACGGGCAAGACAGCACTCGTGCGTGACGTGCTTCGCGAACGCACGGATGCAACGCATATCTACATCAACTGTATCGGAATAGCGCATCCGCAGGAAGCTGCACAGCGTATCGCTGCAGCCCTCGACGTGCCAGATCTAACAGCGATTGGCCGTGCGCCAGCACAGTCGCGGCCACTGATTGTCGTTTTGGATGAAATGGACCACTGGCTCCATGTGTATGCACACCAAGATATCCTGCAACGGATCTTTTGCCTTCCGAAGCAACTGGCCGGCAAAGTGCACATGGCGCTGGTCGGCATTGCAAACTCGCTCGACCTCACAGAAAGGTTTGTTCCTGTCGTGCGAAGCAAGGGCGTGAAGCCTGACGTGCTGCATTTCGCACCGATGCAGGCTGATCAAGTGCTGGCTTTGCTAGAAGCACGTCTCGCTGACATGCCTGGGCTGTTTGGACGTGCTGCATTGCAGCTCCTGGCTCGGAAGCTGACGGCGTCGTCTGGCGACATTCGCCGCGCTCTTGATACCTGTCGCCAGGCGCTCGACCTAGCAGAGAACGAGTTTTTCCAGCAACAGCAGCAGCGACAGCTCGACTCTCAGCCCGCTTCGACGACGCAGCCGACGCCTGTAAGTGTCACGCCCACCCACATTCTTCGTGTGCTTGCTCACATGGCGGGACATGCACAATCGGCGCGCGTCCGCTCTTTGGGCGTGCACGCCAAGCTTCTCTTACTCACATGGGTCGTTCTGCAAGAGCATGCTGAGGCTGGCTTGTTCAAGTCGGGAGGCACGACTCGCGGCGACGGCGGTGTGTGTTTGAGTGACTTGGAGGCCGCGTATGCACGTATGCTGGAGCAGGATGCGGCGTTCGTGACACCACTAGGTGGCTCAGAGCTCCTGGATGTGCTTGAGCGTCTCGAGGTCCAAGGTCTCGTTCGTATCTGGTCTGATGTCGGTGGGGGAAGCATGCAGCAGACATTTGCCAGATCGTCCAACGTCTCACGCACAGCAAGCAGCAGCAGCAGCAGCAGCAGCAGCACTAGCAGCAGTAGTGCTGGCCATGCTTGCGGCAGCGGTAACAGTCATGCGGCTAAACGCTTTTCGCCCAGCGGCAAACGCGCTGCTGCCCGTCAGATGCTATCGACCAACCGACGTATGGCACCAACGCTCGAGCGCGAGTGCATCGTGCGTGCGCTTACGGCAGGCGCTGTGACCGGCGCAGAAAGTACACACACACCTACTGTCGTGGATGCTATGAGTCGGCTGCTTCAACGAGCTGAGCTGGATATTGCTAGGCAGACCAAATGGCGCTCAGAAAGCGAAGAACGCGACCGAACGCGACGTGAAGAGCTCGGTGGCGGCCGGCGTGCGATAGCCGGCATGCCCTGAATCCACCTACGTATACACCAGCGAGGTGTTTGCCAAACTTGGGCGTGATGACTCTGAGTCTTTCTCGTTCGCGCTCACCCTGATTACGCTCTCTTTTTTTTTCTTTCCTTCTTCCCTTCTGTGTCGAAATACGTCACAAAAGAACACCTTCCTTTGTCTTGTCAATTTGTAACATAGCAACTACCCATCTAGATTAAAAAAACGTGTGTCCGTATGATGATGACGACGATGTACGCTAGTCAGTGAATTGAGCCATGGTCAAGAGCTCTCGCAGTATGTCAGACGTGGACTTTTCTCCAAAGACAATCGTGCGTGTCGGCATATTGGCTGAACATGAGCACTATCCGTACGTACAGAAATGCACAAGCATACTTGATGCCTCATTTTCAGGGTGATTCACCAGGACCTGGAGGGATGGATTCGCGTACACAAGCCGTGGCAAGTCATGACGAAGAAACGCCCTGCGAGTGTAAGACCTTGTCACACCTTCTTGCTCTACACGCACCAATCGCGCTTGTTATTGAACCGCTTAGGGACACGCAGCTCGAGACTTTTGATGGATACTGGCAGTTTTCGCGCGCCTGGGCCTGTCTCGAGGCCAGCCACCACGCTCTGTAGCGCCGCGATGCGTCGTGATGGAGGCATGCAGCTACTAAGGTAGAGGCGAGCCACGATCGAGAGTGTGAGCATCACGTGAGGAAGCGTCGTTCGTGCATCTGCACGTACGTGTCGAAGCAACACCCTCCACAGTGTCCCTGGGACTGGTTGGCTGGCTGAGAACGAGAGGGAGAGCTGCAGGTCCTCTGTTGGTGGAGCCAGGCGAACCTGCCAGCCACTCGCACAGCTGTACACACCTCCATGCATGAGGCCGGCCAGCCCCAGTTGTGGAGAAGAGAGTAGGAGGGACAGGGGAAGTGGAAGGGTGGGAAAGGGGCAAGCCAGGCTTGGCTTGACTAGGCTGGACTGGACTGGGCCAAGGCCAATCCGAGGAGCAAGTGGCGCTCGAGCGAACAGTGGTCGTCGACGACCACGGCGACGGCAACCCTGCTTATCTCGACATTGAGCAGCGATGGGATCGTCGTCGGCAAACAAAAAGCATGCATCGACCTCGTCAGCACCTTCCAACGACGTGCGTGCACCGCATGCAGATACCAACCGTCTCCTGAATGACATGGCGCCGCAGCTTATGACGCCGGCGATGATGAATGCCATGGCTCGCATAAGTCTGCAGTCGACTCCGATCGCGACGACGCGCGATCCCTTTCCACTGCAGCGAGCGACGCTTCTCCTAGCGCCGCGGTTCTCGATGGAGAATCCCGCTCGCTCTCTCGCCCGCATCAGTAGCTCCCTCCTTCAATTCTCGGGCCTAAGTAAACACAGCAAGTCAGGACGCGAGCAGCAACGCACTCCTATCACGTCCATGGATGTCGGTGTGCTTGAGGAAAGCCAGCGTATTCTCGCGACGGCCGACGCCGATTTAGACGCCTCTCTCGACACGTCGTTGCTTGATGACGACAACGACACGAGCGACGTCGCTGCCGCAGCTGATACACCGGTGTCCCTATTTCGCGGCTACAAAGCAACAGTGCCACAGGTGTCTACAAGCAAAACACGCCGGCGTCAGCTCCAAGCGTCGGAAAATATTCGGCGAAGCAAGCACGAGCCCCACTTGCTCTCACTGCAAGAGCTCGAGGTCCAAGACAGAGACATGCTGGCAGAGCGGCGCAATTTGGAAATTCGTCGCGCACTTTACCATGCGGAAATCGTGCACGTAGATGCCAAGATTGCCGCGCTGGAGGCAACGAAAGCTTCCCTCCAACAAAAGCTCCTGCGCGTCCGAGAAGAAGAGCTGGAACTGGACGACGAGCGACAAGGCGTTTCGGAGCTCTTGGAGCTCCAAAGGCACCGGCGTGCAATGCCTGGCGGCCGCGGCCTAGATGCTGGCACTGTCCTGCCCATCGGTGCTGGTAGCAGTCGCTGGCGAAAGACGCCCGTGTTCCTGCCGAGCGAGCATGATGACTTGCCGCATGGCACTGCGTTCATGAGTCTCAATCACGAGACTGGTCCCATTACCGCCTTGGACTTTTCCGAGCCGTATGGCACACTCATATCTGCCGCTTTGGAAGACACAGTGCGTGTGTGGGACCTGTCTACAGGTGAGGATGTTGGCCGTCTTCGAGGACACACAGACACAGTCAAGTGCGTACAAGTGGAAGATGAGCTGTGCGTGAGTGGCTCTCTTGACAGTACGTTGCGTGTGTGGGATCTGCGGCGTGTCGATGCATTTGAGACTGCATGCCGTGCACGGATGGAAGGTGATGGCCAAGACGTGCCCGAAGCAGACGACCCGTGCATTCGCACACTTGCAGGCCACAGCCGAGGGATCACTGCACTGGCATTTGACCACGAAACTCTTGTATCGGGTGCTGCTGACAAGACACTCCGACAATGGGACCTCGAGACCAGTCAGTGTGTGCTGACGATGGACATCCTGTGGGCCATGTCCAACCCTAGCACGTCGGTGGATTTGCGCGTGCCACCTGAGTCATCTGCGCCACTCTTGGACCCATTGCATGGGGCAAATCAGTTTGCTGGTCCCTTCTCGTACCCGCAGCCGCCCTATGAAGACGGCAGCTGGGAGATGTACACGGACTTTGTGGGCAGTGTCCAGTTCTGGGGCTTCGCCCTCGCGAGTGGCTCCGGCGACGGTGGCGTGCGCCTATGGGATCTGCGGACAGGCCAGGCTCATCGCACTCTGCTTGGCCACACGGCGCCCATTACGTGTCTGCAGTTCGACGACACTCACCTCATCTCCGGCTCGCTAGACAAGACCATTCGCGTGTGGGATCTTCGGAGTGGTCACGTGCTTGAGACCCTTCATTACGACTACCCAGTGACCGCATTGCAGTTTGACTCGCGCAAAATTATCGCAGCGGCTGGAGCATGTGCTGTGGACGTGTACAACCGGACAAGTGAGAAGCATAGCTCTCTCATAAAACACGGGCATACGGCGCCGGTGGAACGTCTCCGGTACATGGACCGCTACGCGGTCACAGGTGGCCGGGACAGCTGCATCAAAGTGTGGAGTTTGTAGAACTGCGGGGGCCCAAACGAGTGAAATGCAGCAGTTTTGGGCCTAGATTCCTTTGTGGCCACCTGAAGCCACAGCCTCGACGCTAAGTTCATCACGCCTTCACGATGCCCATTCCTACGCACCCATATGCTTCTCTGCCGCCCTTTTCTCCCTGCCTCCCCCCTTCTATTTCTTTCCTCCGTTCTATCTTTACGACATGTCTGTCCGTACATGACAAAAAAGCACACCTGTGCCAATAGCAAACAGTAGAATGCACAGATCATCGACAAGTGAACTGGCCAATGACAGTAGAGTCAGGGCAGGTGTTAGTAGTCGCTGAATGCCTGGTGCATATACCGATATAACCGACTTGAGACCACCTGGTAGCGAAACAGGCATGCGCTGCAGCATGGCAAGCCGCACACCTTGCAGGCCCATTTCCATAGATACAAACACCCAAAAGATCGGCCACGATGGCAGCTCTTTTCCTAGAGTTTCATGGCCAATATAAGGCCGGAGTGAATCCAACGGTGTGCGCAATGCACCCCAAGGGAACACTGACGGATCATCCTTACTAAGCCACGCACTTATGGGCGTGTACTCCCACGCAAGTGAGGCCCACTGTTTCTGGAACGACTCGCGCGAGAACTCAGACATGGACTCGGTCGGAATGGATCGACCCGTCAGACCTGTGTCATGTGCATGCGAAAAGATCGATGAGAACACGATATAGAACGCAAAGAGGAACACGAGTGTCGCTTGCAAGAGTTTGACTCGCCGAACTGACCGCTCTATGCGCCGTGCTTCTTTCACTTGCATCATAGTTTGTGGGTTAGATGCATCCCCTGCTCCGTTATTCATCGCACCCGGCTGCTGCATACCACTCCCACTTAGTAGCTGCTGCATCAGAGCCATCGGGTCTGAAGGCATGTTGCTGTCGTTGCTACCGTCAGCACCACGACTAGCACCGGATCCTTGTTCCTGTGCGCCCATGCGTGACTGCATCGCAGCCATCATGGAGGTGAATGGATCACTAGCATCATGTGCTGGCGGCTCTTCATTCTTCAAAGCGGCTGAAGGCGTCGGACCCGTCAAAGTATCCGCCGTGTCACTGATGCCAGGTGAAGGCATAGCGGGGATCGGTTTGGTATCAAGACCCTCATAATCTTTGCCGCGTCCCGTATTAGTGATTCGCGACAAGCGGTCGCCACTCTTCTCAAGAATCCTTCGCTTGCGTGCCTCGCGCTTCGCAGCTGCGTCGTCGCTCATAGCCGTGACAATTCGAGAGTATCGGAAGGCGAGTGTCGGTCGGTGTGATTCGCTCTGACGTAGTGCCGAATGAGACACGCGCACAGCTTTTGATTGGGCGAAGGCCAAGCCATCTACGCAGAAATCGGGCGGGGCTAGTTCAGCGTAGAGTGGAGACCCACCCATATGAGTAGGGAGTGAGTGGGTGGCTGAGTGGGCGATGGACCCAGGCACCCCATACATAGCCCAAAGGACATCGCCGCGCCTTGCATCACGTGCATGGCACTCCGCACGCGCGAGGACTTGCCACGCGCCTGACAGAATGTGACGAGGTGTTTATGATGATATGCGTGTGTTGTCAGATTGGCAAATTCATAGGCTGCTGCATCATGCATGGCGTGGCGAACGATCACGACTCGCTCTTATTTGTGCACCACGACTACGACCACAGCCACCACGGATCTTGGCCTCGCGCTTGGTCCCTGTGGTTCAGCAGCACATGACGACATCGACAGAAGCAGGGGTGGCCGCGCCGGCACCTACCTCTCGACCGGCGCCCAAGTCCGCCTCTGACACGTACCAGAAGTTGAGTCAGCTAGAACATGTACTAAGGCGTCCTGATACCTATATCGGTAGTGTCGAGAGGCGCACCGAGACGATGTGGGTGTATGATGTGGCGAAAGAGCAAATGGCATACCGGGACACAAGCTACGTGCCTGGCTTCTACAAGATCTTTGACGAGATTCTTGTCAATGCTGCCGACAACAAAGTGCGTGATCCATCCATGGATACGATGAAAGTCACCATCGATAAGGATGCCGGCACGATCTCTGTTTGGAACAACGGGCAAGGGATCCCTGTCGAGATTCACGAAAAAGAACAGGTTTATATACCCGAGCTCATCTTTGGGAATCTGTTGACATCGTCAAACTACGACGATGACGAGGCGAAGGTGACAGGTGGTCGGAATGGATTCGGTGCGAAGCTCACGAATATCTACTCGACCGAGTTCATCGTCGAGACAGCGGACAAGCAGCGAGAACTCAAGTACAAACAGGTCTTTAGCAACCACATGCACGACAAAGACAAGCCGAAAATTACCAAAAATACCCGCAAGGAAGAATATACCTGCATCACCTTTAAGCCTGATCTGTCTCTCTTTCACATGGATTCCATTGACCCAGACACAGAGGCACTCTTGATGAAGCGTGTGTTTGATATGGCTGGTACTGTGCGTGGGATCAAAGTGATGCTGAATGGCGAGCGTCTAAAAATTCGCAACTTTAAGCAGTACATGGAGATGTATGTGCAGGCGATCCAGGAAATTAGTGGTGTGCCGAAAACAGAGAGCGATCCGTCCGACGGAGGAAACCCAGTGCCACGCCCGACCATCGTGTATGATGCGTCCGAGGATCACGGTCGATTGTGGGAGGTCGGTTTTGCTGTGTCCGATGGCACTGCGCGCCAGGTGTCGTTTGTGAACAACATCGCTACCATCAAGGGTGGAAAGCATGTGGATCATGTCGAGTCCCAGATTGTCGAGCGGATCATGGAACATTTGAGGAAGGGCAAGAAAGATGCGCCCATCAAGGCGAACCACATCCGGCAGCAGCTGTGGATCTTTGTCAATTGTCAGATTGTGAATCCAACATTCGATAGTCAAACGAAGGAAACACTCACGCTCAAGCCATCGGCCTTTGGATCGAGGTGGGTCATGCCCGACGACTTTGCCAAGAAGGTGCTCAAGTCTGGCGTCATCGATAATGTGCAGTCGATTGTGCAGTACCACCAAGATCGACAGCTTCAAGCGACAGATGGCCGGAAGCGCTCGCGCGTGTCTGTGACCAAGCTCGAAGACGCGAACTGGGCGGGCACGAAACGGAGTGCAGAGTGCACACTCATTCTCACCGAAGGTGACTCAGCCAAAGGTCTTGCCGTGTCGGGACTAAGCGAGGTTGGCCGTGATGCGTATGGTGTGTTTCCCTTGCGAGGTAAGCTGCTGAATGTGCGTGAAGCTACGTACGACCAAATCAAGAAGAACACCGAGATCAAGAACATCAAGGAGATCCTCGGCTTGCAGCATGGCAAATCGTACTCGACCGTCGATGGCTTGCGGTACGGTAGTCTCATGATCATGACAGATCAAGACTTTGACGGTTCTCACATCAAAGGTCTCATCATCAACTACCTTGACCACTTTTATCCATCACTGCTCAAAATTCCGAATTTCCTTGTGGAGTTTATTACGCCGATCATCAAAGCAACGAAAGGCCAAGAAGTCAGGTCTTTCTTCACGATACCCGAATTTGAGCAATGGAAGGCGACTGGTGATGGCGGTCGAGGATGGACGACGAAATACTACAAGGGTCTGGGTACGTCGAAACCGTACGAAATGAAAGAGTACTTCCGTGATATGGACAGGCACATGCTTTCATTCGATACGATTCGGCCTGAGGATCATGATTTGTTGGATCTTGCATTTAACAAGAAAAAGGCCGACGATCGAAAGGAGTGGCTGCGCCAGTTTGTCCCTGGCACGTACCTGGACCATCGAATCAGAAACATACCGATCTCGGACTTTATTAACAAGGAGTTGATCTTATTCTCGATGGCAGACAATATCCGCTCCATCCCCAGTGTTGTCGATGGACTCAAGCCAGGACAGCGGAAGGTGATCTTTAGTTGTTTTAAGCGCAAGCTCAAGACAGAAATCAAGGTCCATCAACTCCAGGGCTATGTGTCCGAGCATTCGGCGTATCACCATGGCGATCAGGCTCTGACCATGACGATCGTCGGTCTCGCGCAAGACTTTTGCGGCAGTAACAATGTGAATTTGCTCATGCCGAACGGACAATTTGGCTCTCGAAGCATGGGTGGCAAGGATGCGGCCAGTGCTCGTTACATCTTCACAGCTGTGCCACGGATCACGCGTCTCATGTTCCACGCGGACGATGAACCACTGCTTAACTATCTCGAGGATGACGGACAGAGCATTGAGCCAGAATGGTATGCGCCTGTAGTACCACAGGTGCTGCTGAATGGGGCGGAGGGTATCGGTACGGGATGGAGCACGTTTGTGCCCAATTACAATCCCCGGGAAGTTGTCGACAACTTGCGTCGCCGCATGGCCGGCGAAGAGTATGTGCCGATGAACCCATGGTACCGAGGCTTTGTTGGCGGCATTGAGCCGGCAGGCCCAGAACGGTTCCGTGTGACAGGCATAGCTAGGCAGCTGGATGAGCGCACGTGGGAAATCACAGAGCTGCCCGTTCGTGTGTGGACGATGACGTACAAGGAGTGGCTTGAAGAGCGAGTCGTCGGCAGCGATAAGACGCCCGCGGTGCTGCGTGAGTACAAGGAATACCATACAGATACATCTGTGCACTTTGTGGTGGAGCTGAACCCGCGTGGAATGGAAGAGATCGAGAGAGTTGGACCAGACACATTCTTCAAGCTCTCGACAATGCTCAGTACAAGCAACATGGTGCTGTTCAATCCAGAGGGCAAAATCAAGAAATATGCAACGCCGCAGGAGATCCTAGAAGACTTTTACTTTGTGCGGCTCGGCTTTTACCAGCGCCGCAAAGAGCATCTTGTCGATCAGCTCAAGCTTGTGTACGACAGACTATCGAACCAGGCGCGCTTCGTCAGTATGATCATTGCCAAGGAGCTGAGTGTGTCGAACAAGAAGAAGACAGCGATCGTCGAAGAGTTGCGTCAGCTCAAGTTCCAGGCCTTCCCGAAGGTCGAGGCTAAGGCGAAGAGCGTGACAGAGGAGGCAGTAGAAGACCAAGAAGAGCCAGACGAGCCTGCGAACAGCAACACAGATTATGATTATCTGCTCAGTATGGCAATCTACTCGCTCACGCAGGAACGTGTAGAACGCCTACTGAAAGAGCGCGATCATACGGAGACAGAGCTGAAGATCCTACTGGGTCGCTCGCCTCAAAACCTGTGGGATGAAGACTTGACAGCTTTCCTCGAAGAATGGGATGAGAAGCTGGCTGAAGATGCACGCAACGCCTCCATGACCACAACGCATGTCGTCAAGGACCTCAAGAAGCGCCGTGCCCCAGCCAAACGGCCCAAAAAGGAAGAGGGAAGTGTCTCGCCAGTGAAGCGGCAGCCTGCTACATCAAAGACAGCAGCAGCAAGTCCAGCGGATGAAACGTCGGCTCTCACGTCAGCACCAGATGCAACGCAGCCGACCACGGCAACGACAACACCCTTTACCACGACGAAGATGCCTGAGCCTGTTCCTGAGACGAAGCCCACCACATTCCATCAGGTTCCCTTGCCACAGGCCGCCCCTGCTTCACCCCTCAAGCATGACCGTGTGGACGACGACGAAGATGAACTGGCACTTCCCACGCCCAAGACGACTGCCAGGCCTCGCTCGACGACGACCAAGGCGCCGAGCAAAACAGGCTCAGCAAGAGCGACTACAAAAACGTCTACAAGAGGTGCAGCCAAGGCCCCGGCGCGAGCGACGACTAGAGCATCTGCTAAGAGATCTGGTAAAGAGTCCTCGCCAGAGGAGCCAACGCAGCCAACGCAGCCAGCAGCACCACCACCACGGCGTGCCACGAGCAGCCGGGCAGCAGCAAAAGCCAGGCCCACTTATACACTAGACTCGGACGAAGAAGGTGCCCATGAGGATCCAAACGACGATAGCGTCGCACTCGACGATATGGACGAAGATGATAGCGATGACGATTACTATCGCTAAGATGGGAAAAAGACAATCTACTCGTTCTTAAAGACTGGCTTGCGCTTCTCGGTGAATGCCGTCATACCCTCCTTTTGGTCATGCGTCGAGAAGAGTGCCTGGAACAGACGGCGCTCGAGACGGATGCCCTCCGCAAGCGTGAGTTCGTAGGCTGGTGATCATAGTCAGTGACAGTCTCGAATACGTACCAGCATTGACGCCCTCCTTGGCAGCCTGCACCGCGATCTGGCTCTTTTTGGCGATCTTGCTTGCGACGTTCACAGCCTCGTCGACGACGCTACCTTCACGCACAACACGAGCCACAAGACCAGCCGCCTCAGCCTCATCGGCCGTCATATTGCGGCCAGTCAGTACGATTTCCATCGTGCGGCTCTTGCCAATAGCGCGAGTCAGGCGCTGCGTGCCGCCAGCGCCGGGAATCACACCCAGATTGATTTCAGGCTGGCCAAACACAGCGCTCGGCGACGCCAGCACAATGTCTGTCATCATCGCTAGCTCACAGCCTCCGCCCAAAGCATATCCATTCACAGCAGAGATAATGGGCTTGCGAACCTGAGTCAGCTTCGACCAATGGCCAAGGAAGTTGGTCTTGTATGCTTGGCCGTAGCTCATGTCGCGCATCTCCTTAATGTCAGCGCCGGCCGCGAAAGCCTTCTCGCTGCCGGTGACGACGATGGCACCGATACTCGCGTCGGCATCAGCCTTCTCAGCCGCGTCATTCAGCTCATGGAACAGCTGCGAGTTCAGCGCGTTCAACGCCTTGGGCCGGTTCAACGTCACAAGACGCACGCCCTCCTTCGGTGTGCTGACCTGAATGCATGTGTACTCAGCAGCCGAGTCAGCCACAGGCATGAGGCGTGGCACAGACGTCGACAGCATCGCACGCGATGACAATGGCGCAGCGGCGCGCGGCGTAACCGCACGGAGTCCCGAACGCAGAGCAAACATCATACTTCTATACAAAGATGTGGGTTGACCGTTGTACTGTTCGCCAGGGCCCCCCACTACTAACCACAAAGGCACATCGGACCGGCAGCGGCCCGTGCAGGGTGAAAGATTCGTATTCGGCCGAAAGGACTCACGCTCAGACACGCCTACAAAGCTCGGGGCTAGTCCACACCAACACACATTGGCTTGGCATTGATCCAATGATCGGCTTATGCGGATGAAGGATCCTGTAAAACGCCGCGAATCGGAGCTGACCCACCATGTTCTGCACCGGCGGCGCGCGAGCCAGCTACGCGACGCCTCCGTTTCTTGATAGCGTCGCGATGCATGCTCCGATACGTCTGTGTGAGCTCGGAACGTTTCGCAAGCCAATTCTCACGAATGGCCTCATCGGAATCGACTTGCCAGAAAGGTGTCGAGCCAAGCTGGAAAAGCGTCGGCAAAAGGCTGGGAATTTGCTGTGAGAGCGTAAAAGGTGTAGTGAAAGGCGGGATATGTGTCGTCGCCGCTGCTGTGGTCGTCGAAGACGTGGGAGGCCGTGATAACCTTTGCTCTGTATGGTCTGACTCGGTGCGAGCAGACGCATGGCCAAGGATCCCAGCCACGGCATCGTCGTCCATAGACATGTTCTCTTCGTCTATGTCCCCGAACAAAGTGAAAGCCCCAGACTCTTCTGTAGGCTGGAACATGTCCTTGAGACGATCCAAGCGGATGGGATTCGCTGTGGCATCACCATCAGCATCACCATCAGCAGTACGTGAGGCGGCGGGAGCGTCGTGAGCCGTAGCTTGTTGCTGTTGAAGAGAACGAGCCGGTAACACTGTGGACGATGACGGAGCGGATGCTGTTGTGGGCCCTTCGATTTGGTCCGCATGCAAAGTGGCATGGACTGAGCTGTTGCCCTCCCCAGCAAGTGGCCTGACTTCTTCAGCTGCATGTACCTCGCTCCGACCCTCGTCTGGCATGAGAATAGAAGACGACTCGGCAGGCTCCGGTGCTTCAGAGTCTTGAGAGCCAAACATGGACTGGAGCATGCCAAGAGCTCGCTCACGCTCATTCGTTGAGGACGCTGGCGCATGTTCAGTTTCTTCATACCCATCGGAAAAGTCAGAGTCGTTCCAAGGCTCAGCCGTAGAGTAAGTCGCTTCTCGGTCGTGCATTGAGTCAAGATGTTGACCGCTTGCTTTTGATGGGCGTTCTGGTGTGGGTGAGCGACTCGGCGCCGGCTTTGACTCCAACTTCAATTCCGGCTCTGGCTCATCCCACCAACTCGTCGACTTGGTCTGCGGCGGTGTATCGAACAGTTCCCCCGATACCTCGCTCTGATCAAAGAGTGCATCAGGCACATCGTGGCTAGGAGATGTCGGTTCGAGGGATTCTTCTTCCCCATCTGAATCCATGCGGTGGACGCCCCATGATGCGCAAGTGTCGCTGGGACCCAATGGAAGTTGAATAGGTCGAGTACGCCGTGCCGGCCCTGCCTCTTGGCCGACACAATGGCCTTTCTCATTATAGGCGAACCATTCATGCGCATCGACATCCCAAACCCAGTGGAGATGTGTGTCGTCATGATCAGTCATAGCATCGAACATGCGTTCAGACAAATGTTCGCGGTGATAGCGAGTTGGATCAATCGTCACACGCGGTGCGCGAGAAAGCGCATGCCGCCCGTGATGGTTCGCGCGCATTTCGTGATCTGCTGGTTTGGGTATAGGATGAGATGGCCGCATATGCATGGGCCGAATAAGATGACCAGCTGGTGTCGACTTCCAGCCCCATGCATGGGTCTCATTGACACGCTCGAGAGTCATAGGACGCATATCATGCGCTTCCATGCCGATCCATGGTCGCTTTCGAAGCTGTTTCTTTCGCTTCTCAAGAGCGGTACACTGCTCATCTGCTGGAGTATGCTTCGTCCGCTCAGCAGCCAGGCGTTCATGCCATGGTGGCTTGGCCTCCCCAACACGGAGTTTGGCGCCTTTCCACACGGCTCCGCTGAGTGTGTTCATGCACTTGGCAAGCTGCTGTGGTGTTGTGCGCAGTGTCACGAATGCGTACGGGCGTCTTTCGCCCACGGCATTGACGTAAGAGTCATCGGATCCCTCAAGATCCAGGACTGTGCCGAAGGACGACAGGCGTTCACTCAGTGCTGCCCGGTTGAACTGGCTCGTGAGCCCAGATATGTGCAAGCGCTTTGTAATGAGCGTCGAAGCATCGCCGGCCATGACCGATGCAGAGGTACCAGGACCAATACCTACCTGAACGGTGAAAGGGACGCACGACCAGCCAACGAAGATGAAGACGATTTGCCGTGAATTGTCGCCATTTTTTTCGGCACGACGCACGACTGAGAAGCCTCCACCCAGTGCTTGCTCTCTCCCTCTACCCTGTGTCACCTTATCCTGCGGTTCTGGCATGGGACGTACATTCCGCCGGTAAGAAAAAAAGACGCGCGCCATCACAGGGACTAGTTCTCCTGCACGACTGGATGGAAAGGCCGCCAGCAGGGTTGACGTGAGTATCGTTGCAGGCAGGTTATGTAGCTATGAGTACAACGTGCCAAAGGCTCGGGATGTATGAGAAGCAATGCACCATGCGGTTAGCACGGCGCCTAGCAGCGCCACATCTGTCACCAAGAGACCCAGACCAGCTGTCATGTATCGAGGGACCCAGATTTTGAACAGCATAAGATGCCGGCGGAAGAACCAAGCCCACGTCGCTGCACTGAGCGTCAATGTACCGGCGTACAACAAGAGCGCAAGAGCCGAGCGCAGGATGTCGCATGGCAATCGCATTGGCGGCGGCCGCTCTTCGTCTGGGCGTTCGCGAGTCGGCGCTAGGTTCCAGAGCGTGAGAAGAACGACGCCAAACGCCGGCAGCACACACAATGGCCCGAAGGCATTCAAAATGACAAAGAGCGGCGACCAGGGATACGTAACGGTCGAAAAGCCAACAAAGGCCACCCGCCACTGGATGGACGAAAAGGTCGCTTGGTGCCCGGTACCGAAGAAAGCCACAAAGCCCAGCAAAGCGACACACACCACATCGAGGAACGAGGGACCATGTCGCGTGGAGGTGACCTCTTTGGTTTTGGTGGCCTCAGCGAGTTTGGATGCAGCCAGTAAGCGGGCATCGCGCTCGTGGTCGCCCAGCTCGGCCAGGAGAAGCAGAGCGACAAAGCATGCTGTTAGGGCCAGTTGCCCCATAGGCTGTGACAACAGGAACAAGTACGCAAAGATGAGCGACATGGCCAAGAGGAATGCAGCGCCGAACGTATTGCCGAATCCCAGAAGCAAGACGCGTGCCTGTGCGCCGGGGGCGGGACGCTCGTGAAGGACCGAGAGACTCAGGGGCGACAAGTACCAATACACCGAGCCACACAGCAAGACGACAAGCACGACTCTAGCCACCCACATTTTGACGACAAAGAACGTGGCGCGCGTCGGCTCGTCCCAGCGATCCAGGCCGTGCACCCAGTCAGCGAGCCAGAAACCCGCAGCGCCAAGCATCGCAGGACGAATGACCCATGTCAGCAAGGTCGATGCTGTGCTCAAATGCGCCCGACTCGGCATGAGAGCCTGACGCAAAACGTCGGCGATGCCGAATGCCACTACGTAGGCAGCGAGCAATGCGTACGGGCTGTTGGTCGCCGGGCCTGAGAGCGCGTACGCAGGGTTGTCGGCAAAGTCGGTCGTCGCATGGTACGCATAGAACGATGGCGTGCAGTACGGCGCTTGTTCCTCGCGGCAGACGCGGCTCATGCTGGCCACACGGACAAGGACAAGTGCGATGACGGCCATGATAGGGATCCGCAGCTGCCAACGAGTGAGAGGCGCACCGAGCCCCGCCCAGGCTCGAGCAAGAAGAATGGCCGTGAGCATGCCGAGCGTAATGCGGTCTTCCCACATCGTGAAGCTGTTGCTTGCATACAGCATCGCGTGGCAGCCCAGGATGACTCCTGCAGCGACATGAGACACGAACGACTTGGATCGCAGCACGGGGAACGCATCGATCGCCATATGGCCGGGGCGCAAGTGCCAAGTGAGTGTGCACGCGGTGCCAAGAGCTATGCCAGCCAGCTGGCCCTCCAGTGTGCTGATGCGCAGGGCGAGAGAGAGGAACAGGCCCGCTACGCCTCCGTACACACAACCAAGCCATGAAGCTTGCCACGTCATACGAGCAAGGGCTGCTGTTGTGCTGGAGAAAGCGCGGTGCCAGAGGAGCCATGTGACGACGAGGGATGACGCCAGCACGGCGATACCCAGGCCCATTCGCACGTACTCGAACTGTGCCCAGACGCTCTGTGCACGAGCGAGTGCAAGGCGCGTAAATGCCATGTACGCTTGAGCTGTTTTACGGGCATGGTCATGTGTCGCATGCTCGGCAAAGACAGCGTCGGCCTGCAGCGCAGTGAGCCACGCATGGCGGAGCTCGGCAGAAAATGGCTTGAGATCCGCCGAGTGCTTTGCGTATGCATCCAGGTATGTCTTGATCTGGCGTGCGTTGATGCGCAGCGCACGCAAAAGACGCGACGATGCCGACTGCAGAGGCTGTGTATCGGATGCGAAGAGTTCTGGCATCACCGTGCCGAGGTTGTTGAAGGGGATCGGAACACCCATCAGGAGTGCCAGCGTAGGCACAAGATCGATCTGTGGAAGCGATCGGTGGCCCTGCTCAAACGGAGCGATCGGCAGAAGGGAAAAGGGCTGGAACGAGGGTGTGGACGTTGGCGTGTCACGTAGGAGCGCCGTGACATCTGGATGCTCGGTGAGGGACGTGGTCGATGGCGAAGACGCGCTGCCGAACAGGGAGCGAGCAGCTGGATCGAAGGGTGTGTTGGCATACATCCACAGGCCACTGCCGATTTCAAGCTCCGAGTCACCGCCATGATCGCCTGTCGCGTCCATGCCATGGTCGCCAAGGAGCACGAAGAGGGTATCGTCGCGGAGCTTGTGCAAGACGTCCTGGATCAAGCGCTCCATCTGCTCGAGCTTGGGCGGCATACGGGCATGTGCGGGACCGAAGCGATGGCCGACGTGATCAACACCAAGTGAGTGCGCGACAATGAGGGTCCAGTCGTCCTGGTCCATCGCACGCAGCATGTGGGACTCGACGCCGGCATCGACGGTGTCCAAATCCTCGACATTGAACGATGAGTACGGATGCGCCTCGTCAAACAGGTTGGCAAACACCATCTGCCACGTATCGTCGCCGACGAAGCTCAGGCGCTCTCGTGGCGCTTTCCGTGCACGCAGTTGTGCGATCCATGTGTCTTCGAGGACGCGGCCTGAGCCACCAAAGTTCGCTCCTGCCTCAATGAAGGTCGGCAAGGAGCCGGTCGTGAGCCCCTTGAGCCGCTGGAGCGTCGTTGTGGGCGGATCAGCGACAAAGTGTGCGAGAAACGACGAGCGCGGCGTCGTGTTCGTGTACGTGGCAGGCGTGCGAATCCAGTTGTGTATAAACGGATTGGGCATCGCTAGGGGCGGCGAGTCAGGTGCGTCAGCGATGAAGTCGTAGCGCAGTGCATCGATGATCCACAGCACCGTGCGGCGGAAGCGCGGCGGTAACGAGCACTCTGCATGTGCGTCAAGCACGGCATCCCAGGCATCGAGCGCCGTCTCATTGCCATGTGCGGCCCAAGGCGGCGGCGAGGGTGCTTGCCACGTAGCACTGGGCGCCTTGGTGCATGTATTGATGGCATTCAGCTCAACACGCTGGAGTAAAAAGCCACTCGTGAACAAGAAGAGGCCTGCAAGATGCAGGAGCAGCACGAGGCCCAGTATAGCGAGCACAGCTACGAAGGGCGCACGCGCCGCTAGTGCCTTGCCTACGCGTGGGGACGCCATCGCCCAGCAGCTGGAAATGTCGCGGAACGTTGCAGGAAGAAAGGAGCGCACGTGCCGTGGGTGTGGTAGAGCTGCTGCCCACCTCTTTTCCACACCACCTTGACGTCGTGATGGTTTGAAGGCGCTGCTGACGCACGCGTGGCGCTAGGGTTCTTCGGCCGAATATGGAATCGTGCGTTTCATGCCGCAGGTCTTGGATGGATGGGATGGGCGTCGTGGAGGAACGAACGACGGCAGCGGTGGAGAAGGCGACTTGCGTGGAAAGCGCAGCGCGGCATTGGCGAGTGCGCCTGTAGCTACGTACAGCTTGACAGGCGGTTGATATTGGTTGTGATTGATGCACGCCGTCGGAGAGCTGGGCCGCCAGGTGGCCGAGGGGATCGCACACAAAGATGGCTCCGCGATAGCACGGGTGTTTTCCCTCCAAGCCAGCTCGACGCGACGCGCCGTGGCAACTGTGGCAGACCCAAGTGTGTCGGTGATACAAGCGATGCTGTATGCATCGCGGATCCCACATGCATGGAATGACGTATGCATACAATATGTGCGGTGTGGGGCCATGCTCTTTGGGCCTAGCGTTCGCACGCGCAAGCCAGCCGACTCTTGGCATTTGGCTGCAGAAGCGATTCAAAGTACCGTAGGCATATTCCTGCGCGTGTTTTCTTCGCTAGCGCCAGGCCGATGGGCCATTCCCGTCCTTCGTGCGCTATTAGCCGATCTACGGTGGGTATCGCGGTGCGCGGACGACGCAGCGAATGCAGCCTCGCGAGAATCACGCACATCACACGCACATCTCGAGGAATGTGCGCGACTGCTGAACAAAGCATTCACGGCGTGCATCGCTGACCGGCATCCCGTGTTAGAGCAGAGCAAAAAATGGGGCACGTACGCGATGGTCGGCATTGTATTCGCGACCTATTTCCAGCTCAAGTCCATTGCCTTGTGCAAGAACATCGTACGCGCCCTGGGTGCCGGCGACTTGCCGCCCCTCGATGCGTTTCCTCGCGCACAAGCTGTTACATTCCGCTATTACATGGGGCGTCTCGCGTTCATGGACGAGGACTATGCTCGTGCCGAGGCCGAGCTGTCGCGTGCGTTGGCCGATACGCCGCGCAGTGCCAAGGCGCATGTGGAACGCATCCTCGTATACTTGATCCCGGTGCGTCTCTTGCACGCACAACATCCCACTGCGGCGTTCCTGGACGAGTACCCGCGGATTCGTGCGGCCTATGCGCCGCTCATATCGGCCTGCAAGCGAGGCAATGTTCGCGCCTTTGATGCGGCACTGCAAGATCCCACACTTGAGCGGAGTCTTGTGCGACTGGGTGTGTACTTGGCGATGGAACGAGCACGAGACGTATGCATAACGCGGCTCGTCCGGCGCGTGTGGCGGCAACAAGGCGGCGGCACACGTGTGCGACTGGCGCCCGTGGGCACGGCTCTGCAGTGGCTCAACTGTGCGACAGACGCGCATGGAGCAGAGTGGCTTGTCGCGACGCAAATTGCGCGCGGGCGCATCAAGGGGTATATAGCGCATGAACGCCAGATGATGGTGCTGAGTGCGACGGAACCATTCCCCCATGCGTCATTGACGATGCTGTGAGGGCAAGGTCATGGTAGCAGATAGGGGTGCATAGAGGCAGGCATTCGCCGAGGCTTTGACAAGCATGTGACCGGGCGACGCAGGCCCGATGCAGGCCGTGGTGGATCGGAACACGATGGACGGCGGATCCATCCGCTCGTCAACGCCTGCTACGATGTGTGGAAGGACATGATGTGCGGTTCGAGCGTCTCGGTGTCGAGAACGACCACCTGATGTGTGCGCGCAAAAGTCGGCACGAGAATGACGCGAACTTGGTGCGTTGGCGACGCTTGGAATGTGGTCGTCGCAAATGCCGCCTGGTTTCCGATCACATATACATCGGGAGCAGCGCGGATGACAAATGCATCGGCGGCCTTGAATGGATAGCACCAGAGAGTATCGGGGGCCGTTGGCGCCATGTGCGACCAACGCAGCGTGGCAACAGCCATATATAGTGCAGCTGAAGAGTCGCGTTTCGCATCGTCGGGCATGTACTTGAGAAGATCGTCGAGGTTCTGCCCACTTGTCGCAAGGATGGCGCGGCCATTCAAGCTGAACCACGTGGGGTTCGTACCCAGATGCAGCGATGTACGCTGCGATGCTCGTGGAAGTAGCGTGCGAAGAAGCGGCTGCTGTGGAAGTGTCACGGTGCATGGATCATGCATGCCCGGCATGACCACGACGGCATCGAGCGTCTCACACAGCTGGTCGATGTAAGGATCCAGGAACGCAAATGGATTCGATTCCATCGACTTGGTCTCAGACACTTGCTTCCATGCTGCTTGCTGCACGCAGTCGCCTGCCAGCACCAGACTTGATATCCGTGCGACGCGTGCGCGCTCGTCGGTCGACGAGCACAGTTCGCCCGAAAGCCATTCCATCAGCAGGTCCCGAGCGAGATCACTGCGTGGATCTGACTCTCCCACGTACAGACCACTTGCAAGGACAATAAAGTTGTGATTGTTCGCGGGCGTGGGAGCTGGCTTCGCTGCCAAGTACGACACGGCGGCTGTGGGCGGTAGTCCTGGGAAAAACACGTGGTGCACTTCGAAGTCGCCATCGGGTGTCTCGATGCCAATCACACAAGCCACTACGCCGGTAACACATGTCTGTGCAAGCTGCGTGCCAGGCCGAAGAAGATCGCCAACAACACGCACGCGGCCACTCTGATCCTCCAAGAATAGTTCGTCATGCTCTGTATCGACATAACTCGTGCGTGGTGGTGGCGCTGGGAGTGACAGATCACGAGCAATGTCCTGGAGGACGTCTGGCTTGAGTTGCATCGCTGAGTAGAATGTGCCGACAACCATGCACATTTGGCGCGGTGGAATATCGAGGAGTCGCTCAATGTATGTCGCATTAACACAAGTATCCGGGCGCTGGGCCATGGCAGCCTCTCGCGCGCGCCGACGAAGCACCGCAAGACGGTAGTCGTACATCTGTGCGAACTGTCGACCGTATGTGCGTTCTGACGCTGGTACGCGCAGTGGATCTGAGAGGGACGCCAGTGCATCGAACGATGCACGCGCGCGTTCCATCGCTCCGTGTGTTGCCGTATGGAAATGTCCTTGCACCAACACGCAGACGACAACGACAACGACAACGACAAGCACACGACGCGCGTCGCGCGGCGATGCACGAACAGACGGGCATCGGCCCAATAGGCGGGCGAGAAGAGAGTCAGTCTGGTTGACTGACTATGTGCGAGGACGAAGGCACACACGCCTGAGGCACCGATGATGTTCACGTGACGTACGTCCAAGGCCGCTGCTCGCTGACGTGTGTGGAGGAAGCATCCTCGGACAGCGTAAGCACACCAAAGACGCGTCATGCTGAGCGGGGCTTGGATCGGCGAGCCACAAGGCAGGCACATGGGGGGCTTGGGTATCATGATAGGCATGCACTACGGGACGATGGCCGTCACTAGGCAAGCATATTGTGCGACCTACTTAAGGATGAGACTTACCCTTGCTGCTCATATGCATTGGAGCGGTGCTTTGGTGTAAAGTGCCAGTCAGGTGGCGCAGGACCAAGGAACATGTCAGAAATACGCACCCAGTCGTGCGCACTTGGACTGCTCAGCAACGACTCCAAAGGATCGCGGCCATGGAATGGTGGTGGCCGATCGTTCATTCGCACGGGAATGTGGTCCAGCAGACCCAGTGGGACGTACCTGTGCGTGAACGAGAGCATTTCACACAAGAAGCGTCGCGTCGTATTGACGCCCTGTGTATCGGAGCCCCAGTGCGTGAGTCCATACGACGCATACTGGCGGATCATGTCGAGGCGTTCACGACTGCTGATATCCCAATCGCGACGCTCCTTGATCTCGGTAAAGATCCACGGCTTGATCAGAGCGCCACGCGCAATCATAGTGCCGTCCACATGGGCATGCTCCAAGTGGTCGTAATAGTCGCGCCAGCCATACACGTCTCCGTTGCCATACACAGGCACAGGCACCATGTCGGGCTCGTCCGCATGCTGTGGCTCCTCATTCCACGTACGCACAGCGTCATGCAGCGTGTCGACGCAGGTGCGTATGTACCCCCAGTCGGCATCGTTCTTGTACCGTTGCTTGCGTGAGCGGCCATGGAGCGACAGGCCACCGACGCCCCACTCGGTCTGTGCACGTGCAAAGATCTTGTGGGTCGTTGGCTTCGACGTCGTTCCAGTGCGTAGCTTGATGGTAAGCGGGATCTCGCCCAGCGCTTCCGACATGCCGCGCACAATCCGACCCAGCTTGTTCGCGTGGTCCAGAAGCGCTGATCCTGCGCCCTTGTTGTACACAAGATCAATGGGACACCCGCAGTTCACGTCCACAAAGTCCAGGCCACGCCCGACTTCTCTGGCGAGCACCTCCGCCGTCGGGACTAGCAGCTCTGGCTTTGCGCCGCACACTTGAGTGCCAAAGATCCGCTCGCCCTCCCAACGACGCACGAGACTCCATTCTGACGCATGTCCCTGCAAGAACGACTCGGCCATGCCCATTTCACCACAATGAATATCGGAGCCGAACGACGCACACAGCCTGCGAAACGGCAGATTACCCGTGGTCGTCAGCGGTGCGAGGTACAAGTCGCCCTTCCACTGTAGACGCCGCTTCTCACATGGTCGCACTCGAGCCGTATCTGCTGCAGCATCGTCATTGCCACCATTCCGCAGCGCATCTTCACACGCCTCGAGTGTTGCGGACGGGTCTGCAACGAGACGCTCATGCTCGTAGTTGACTCGTAGTGGTCCTTTGCCCACTTCTGTGCTGGCCGCCTCAGCTGGCGTCATCGCAGATAGCATGTCGACTTCTTTCCGGAGCGCCGACGTGATGGCAGGTGCCTTGTCGAACGTGTACTTGCGTGAACGGAGGCGCCGTGCCACATCGGATGCAAGCCAGTTCACTTGGTCCGATTCAGGCTGTGCCTCATTTCGCATATAGGGAGACCGATGTAGCCAAGCGTGCTTCTTCGCCTCATCCTCCACCAGCTCGAGACCTGTGCCGAGCATGCCTTGTGCCTCTGCGCCCAAGACGCGGCATGATGCACTGAGCCGGCGCACATGAGCCCCGAGAAAACGGCATTTCCATCCCATGGGACATGTACCACGCTCTTGAAAATACGGACAGGTCGTGCCCAATACGACAGAAGCCTGGACCGTGTCGTGGGTCGTCGGTGCCGTCGGTGCCGACGGTGTCGTTGAGCCGCTCGCCGGATGCGCATCAGCAGTTACATCGGTATTCTTCTTGATCCTTTTTGTATCTTGCATCACTGCGTGTTCATACAACGTTGCAAGGTAGACGTCGCGCTCATCGGCGGGGACGAAACGCACACATTCGTGCGATGAGACCGGATGCGGCGGCGTTTCGATGTCGCGCGGTTTCTGTTCAAGATAGGTGCAAAGATCGTGTGTGAATTTGCAAGAGTCGCCGAACTTGCACGCGTCACGACCTGTGGCAATCTGGGTACACAAAGCAATATTGTCTTCGGTGCGTGTAAATGTGCGGCCCTTGTTCTGGCCGCGCGCTCGTTTCCGTGGCTTGTCTTGCTCGCCATCCTGTGCACGATTTGCCCCGCTTGAGGTTGTGGGAGCAGCGGCATCAGTCGGATTCTCTTGCTCAGGCTTGCCATCAGGCTCGTCGTCTGGCACAAATGCTGTTGGTTCCGAATCTGCGCCTGTTTCGGTACTCCCGTCGAGCGCCTCGCTCCTCGCTGGCCAAGCGGTGCGCAGGAACTGTGCCTTGATCGGAGCTATCCCTGGCTTGTACACACTCATTTACAGCACAAGCACAAGCACAAGCACGCGCGCACACACAACACAAGGAACAAGCAAGCCTGCCGACGACAAATGCTACTTCGAGACGTCTTCGCACAACCGACGAGCGCGCCATGCTGCTGGGCGTGCTCCACGTGACTTTTCGCGCCTATGTGCCGTGACATGCTGCAAGCCAGATTTTTTCTCTCACTGTGGCAGCCGTACCTCCGCCAAGTCACCACAGCACCCGCCGCGCAAAAAAAAAAAAAAGTCTGGGCTGGTGAGGACTTGATGTGGAGGTGGATCTGTCGTGAGACACATGCATTTTGTAAGCTGGCTGCAGCGATGTTGCCACTGAATTTCTTCGACTTGGATCTCGTCCTCGATCTCCAAAGCGAGAGAATAGCTCGGCGAACGCATTCTAGCACAAGGCACTGCTTGCTTGATGGCGTCGCCATTTCCGCGTGTACCTGCGCCCATTGAAGGGCATGTGCGCGAATTGAATGATCGTGTGCTGATGAAAGTGACATCGGACAAACATCCAGCAACGATCTTGCCGCAGGATGACGAAGAAAATGTACTTGTGACGTCGGCTCTTCCGTACGTCAACAACGTGCCGCATCTCGGCAACATTATCGGCTCGACGCTCTCAGCCGACGTGTTTGCCCGTTATGCGCGAACACAAAACAAAAACACACTGTACATTTGTGGTACCGACGAGTACGGTACAGCCACGGAGACCAAGGCACTGGAAGATGGCGTCTCGCCACAGGCTTTGTGTGACAAGTACCATGCACTGCATGCGCAAGTATACGAGTGGTTCCAAATTGGCTTTGACTACTTCGGCCGCACAACGACACCCCGCCAGACCGAGATTGCTCAGGACGTGTTCCGGAAGCTGTACGAAAACGGGTACTTTGAGGAGCGTGTGATGCGGCAGCTGTACTGTGCATCGTGTGAGAGGTTTCTTGCGGACCGGTACGTGAATGGAATCTGCCCTAAGTGCGACTATGATGATGCACGTGGCGATCAGTGCGACAAGTGTGGCCAGCTTCTCGATGCTGTTGAGCTCAAGGAGCCCAAATGCAAGCTGTGCAAGGGAACGCCACAGGAGCGCGACTCCAAGCACATGTTCCTTCGCATCGATGCGCTTCAGCCACAGACTGAGGCATGGGCTTCGGAGATGTCGAAGAAAGGCAAATGGTCGTCGAATGGAACATTCATCACTGAGTCCTGGTTCAAGGAAGGTCTGCGTCCATTCTCGGTGAGTCGTGACCTAAAGTGGGGGGTCCCCGTGCCACTACAAGGGTATGAGGACAAGGTGCTGTATGTTTGGTTCGACGCTCCGATCGGATACCCAAGCATTACAGCGAACTACACAAGCGAATGGGAAAAGTGGTGGAAGAATCCAGAACATGTGCGCCTGTACCAGTTCATGGGCAAGGACAATGTCCGCTTCCACACGGTCATATTCCCATCGTGCTTGATCGGCACGAAAGATCCGTGGACAATGCTGTATCACATCAACACAGCCGAGTATCTACAGTACGAGGGCGGCAAGTTTTCCAAGTCGCGCAATATTGGTGTGTTTGGCGACCGTGCGAAGGACATCGGCGTTTCGCCCAGCGTGTGGCGCTACTATCTGCTGTCGACCCGCCCGGAGTCGTCAGACAGCCAGTTTGTGTGGCATGACTTTGTGACGCGGAACAACTCGGAGCTGCTGAAGAACCTTGGCAACTTTGTGAATCGTATTTTGACGTTCATGAAAAAGTACGAAGGCCGCCTTCCAGAAGCACCCCAAGGCCTGCGTCTTGGCACAGACGGTCCTCTGTCGACCACGGGCGATGGTACAGCGTGGGGCGATCTTGTGGCCAAGTTTGTCGCTGACGTGAATGCCATCCTGGCCAAGTATGTTGACTTTATGGACGTCGGCAAGCTTCGTGCAGGTCTGAACACGATGATGGAGCTGTCGGCGCGTGGGAACCTGCTGCTGACGGAGGCCGGTCTCGATAACACGCTTTTCGCCGAGCAGCGAGCCAAGTGCGACGCTGTCATCTTGCTTGCGACCAACCTGATCTGGGTGCTCACCGCCCTGGTACACCCGTTCATGCCACTGACGAGCGATCAAATGCTGGAGCAGTTGAATGCCCCGCCGCGTGCCTTGCCGAAGGAGCAAGCATTTGCACTGGATCTGTTGCCTGGCCACATGGTCGGCAAGGCTGCACACCTGTTCAAGAACATTGACGAGAAGCAGGCAGCCGCGTGGAAAGCCAAGTTTGGCGGCGACAGCTCGGCTGCGGACGAGAAGCCCGCGATGAGCAAGAAGCAGGCCGCGAAGGCGCGCAAGGCCGCTGAGAAAGAGAAGGCTGCGTCACTTCCACAGACGCCTGCAGTGCTAGACCTTGATGCACGCGTCAAGGCACAAGGTGACAAGGTCCGCACGCTAAAATCCAGCCCCAACACACCACAGGGCGAGATTGACACGGCTGTGCAGTCGCTGCTTTCACTGAAGCAGGACATGCAGGCAGCCGTCGATGCAGCTCTCGCCGAACAAGCGCAGTCGTCATTGCAGACGTCGTCCTAACTAGATGCACGCATAGCTACAAAGAATAAACCCCCTCCGCACTTGGAAACCAGCCAGCCAATGAGCCAGCCAACCGGCGGCATCGGTTCGCTCCGCCATGGGCCAACGGACGCACGGATGTGTGGAGTCGGGACGGATGGGACCAAGTGCCCCCACCCCACCACCCCTTTCTACTCCCTTACTTGACTCGCACGCACGGTGCGGTGTGTGTAATTCCCCAACGCTGAGTTTTTGGAAAAATACCGCATCCGTGGGTGTTGCAACACACAAAAAGTGACGTCGTCATTTGTGCTACTGCGACGAGCGAGTGCTCCTGTTGAGTGAAGGAGTTTGTGTTTGCGCGAGCCATGACACAACTTCGTGAGCCAGTGCCGACCGCCACGGCGCCCAAGCCACGGGGCATTCTCAAAAATGCCGGCAAGCCAGGAGGCGCGAGTGAAAATCAGTGCGTATCGGCGCAGAGGATCCGCGCCCTGCAATGTCTAACGCTAGTCTACAATGGGATGAGCACAACCTGCAGGAAAACCAAGACGAGCGCGATAACACGGCTGAGCGAATGAAAATTGACGAGCCCAAGACACCATTCGTCCATACAACGTCGGCGCCGCCCATGGACGAAGAAAGTATGTGTACACGTACCAGGGAAAGTCACTCACACGCATCCCCCTCCCACACACACAGCCTTTGATTTGGACGATCGCGCCCCACCCGTCTCAGCCACATCGATGGGTGCCTCGAATCCCATGCCCGCGGTGTCTTCCAGCACGGACCATGCAGATGCGACTCATGCCAACACGCTAGCCAACGCTCGCAGTGCACAGCGCACAGAGGAACTGGTCCATGCCGTCCGGCCTATGCCGACGTCTGACTCTGCACCCATGCAGGCACCTATTGATCTCAACAAGATCAATGAGGAGTTGGAAGATGAACGTGCACGTCATTCTGCCTTCTCCGAGAAACGACACCAACATTATGGAAACGAAGCCGCTGCGCTCAAGATGGCAGCTATGCTGCCGGATGAAGACGAAGACGAAGACGAAAGCTAGCATGCTTGGAATAACGCACCACGAATGGGATGCCGCACATTTGCATGCAGCAAAGTTCTCGTCCACTAATAGACGCACTGTATATGCCGTCATGCGTGGCGACTCACCCGCACTGTCCCTCTGAAAGCACCACCTACAGCCTCTCGTAAGGATAAAAGAACATGTATAGAGACCGAGTCATTCGATATTGTTGATGTTTCACTCATGGCTCACAGAAGCGCCCATCATCGGCCTGCATAAACCAACGACAATGTTGTTTGCTGTCGCATTCTTCCTACGGCGGTATCATTTTTTTTTTTCCATGGCGCGCAAAGTCACTCATCCTCTGCATTGAACGAAGGAGTGAACGGCGAGTCTGCCCGATACTGAGTGCCGAGTCTGTATGGAGCTAGGATCCCATATACATACAGCTATGCTCCATGTTCGTGAGAGCGCTTCGACAGGGAGCATCCACATACTGCATGCGGCTGTGTGGGCGCTGTCGACGTTATCAAGCTGAGGCAAGGAGCGACGATCTGTGGGGTCCATTTGGATCCGCAGTCTATCGCAGGAGCGTACGGCTCTGTGGCTTTCGTCCAAGCACCCAGTTCCCATGAAGTCTGGCTGGTCTCGAGATTCGCGCAAGATCGCGTACTTCGATCAAGCGACAGGGATGAGCTGTGGTGCAGGCGACATGGCATGGAATTAACAATGTCCGTACGCATCTCAAGCCCAAGCCTTAGCTAAAAACCAACGGTAGCTGCACAACAGCCGAGACATGTTCAAGTGCGAGTCCCACAAGCATGCATATCAAGACTCGCTGACTCTATTCGGCTGGCGAGTCACTGTCGTGATCTCCTCCGATCAGCTGTGCATGCTCACGAAGGGCACTCGCATGCAATGCATACACATGCCGTGTTTGTTCATCTTCCTCGCGGTCACGAAGTGTTTCAAGTCGATCAGCCTCAGCCCGGACAGCCTCGATGAGCTCCATGTCCACGCTGGCATCGGGTTGGGAGCTTGCCTCGCCAGATTCGCTGTCGATGGCCTCCATGTCATGAGCCTCGGTATTCTCAGAGTCTACCACGTCTTGATCCACGGCATGCAGGCGCTCTCCATCCACAAGAAACGGGACCCATCGGTCATCATTCTCAGGATCCGGCACGTGCGAGAGCTCGTCAATCAACGAATCCAAAGCTTCGTCAAGAACCCGTCTGGAGATGTAGCGGAAAGCCGGTTTCGATGCTGAATCAAAGCGGAACGCCGTGACCATACTTGCGTCTTTGGCGTTGCACGTCTCCTGATACTCGTCAGAGAGACGTGTGTGGTCGACGTCAAGCTCCATGTCGAGACACTGTCGAGCCACGCAGTAGATGCCTGACTGATCCATTTGTACACAGCTGCAATTGACAAATGGATTGATTTCGCCTTCCACCGGCACATCAGACCACTGGAACACCGAAAAGGATGGAGGCTCGTTGTGCGAGTCAAAGCTCGGCTTGTCTCGACGGAAAGCAAGTGACGACGGAACACGCAGATCCAGCATAGTGATGATACCGTGCACCACTACGGCGCGCCCATTGTGAACGGTGAGCTGAGGAGGCATGTCAGCGGAAAGTTCCTCACACCAGTTCTTGCCCATGGCCCAACGGATACTCGCTTGGTTGAGGCGCTCCGACACGAGCGGCAGAGGCGGGAAAGAATAATACACAAGCTTTGGTGCCGCATCATGAAGCAAATGCGCCTGATAGCCAATCAAGAGCAAGATTGCATCGTAGGCCAGTACGACAAGGGTATCGGTGTCTTTGTCAGGATGCACAGCCAGCCATCGGTCAGACTGAACACCAATCACATTCGGCATGTGCTCATGCGGAGGTTGCAGCAGGGCAGGAGCGGGCATAGGATAAAGTCGCCGTTGCTGAAATCGTGGTACTGTCGGGTATGGGAGCAGCTCAGGGACATAGCATGTTGGGGCACCGTATAGACGAAGATGCTTGTTGATCGTCCATACGACATGATGTGTTCGGCGGTCAATGACGCTGATGGCGCAGTGGCCGTCGCCCACAACGAACCAGAAATGATCGTCCATGTCGATATAATTGACGTTTCCGCCATCGTTGACTGTGCCCTCCAAGCTTGTAGCTTGGACCAACGTCCGGCTCGGCAGATCAAACTCTTGCAAGAGTCCATCATTCGTAGCACAGAGCAACGTCGGACACACAAGGCGGAAAGCAATTGTTGGGTGATCCGATTGGATTAGCATATGTCTGCATACATGTAAGTATGAGCGAGTACGAAAGTGGGCTGTGGACAAGGTGCCACCGTCAAGCATCAAGTACGCACCTTCGATATGCGCCGCGCCGTGGTGGCTCACCTTCTCTGGGAGTAAGGCGCTCGCTTTGCCACACCTCCAAGCGCCCCCATGCTTGCTGATCAAAGATCATCCAGCCGTCTTGGCATTCGAGATGGGGGCAATCGCGTGTTTCCGTAGGTGGGATCGACCATAAAAGCTCGCCTGTATCAATGTCGATGGTACGAATCCCACCATGCCGCCCTGTTACAATAAAATAATTCCCGACAGGGTCCAGCTTGAGACGCCATACGTCTTCATTTTCTAGCGCTGGGCGGAAGTACTTGCGGGAAGGAAACAGTTCGAGAGTCCGACGGCTCGTGCTCGCTGTATTGCACGCACTGTATCGGCCCCAACAACTGTCTAAGGCCCAGCGTTTCCGACATAAATCATAAAATGACGTCATATCATCATAGTATCTAGACGCACACGATTGTGTCAGGTCATACTTTTGTCGATGTTGGACGGCAGCTATGTCATCCTCATGCAAGCAGAATCCACTTTCTAGTGCCTTCTGGCGCCATATAGGTTCATACATTGACACATCATGCCATTCTAAGTCATTAGAGGATATGGTCAGATGATGGGGAGGAAAGGGAGGCACGCGGCGTCGTTGTTCCTAGCACCTACGCGATGTTGGACCATTTCGACGCGCAGCTGGCATCATTCGTACGTACGTTTGCATACTGAAGAGGCTGATACGAGTGTACGCAAGTCCAGGTACCCAAATATATGCTGGAGGATTTCTCCCGGTATGTTTTGCATGCCTTGCAACATACAAATTCAGATCGCTTTCTTTACCGGGCGCGGCTGGTCGATGCGACAGGGGCTAGATTGAATCAATCGAATTGGGGTACAAGATGAGGCCTGTTAATTGCGTGTCACACCTAATCTGACTGAGGAATACTCTAGGTTCGGCCGAATATCTACGACCTGATTCAGGGCAGCCTAAATTGCCTATGCAGCATAGGATGTGTAAGCCGTACGACCCATCCTCGCAGGCAGTAGTTTGCATTGCATCCGAAAGAAAGCTGCCGGGTCAAAAAAAAAAATGCCGCTTCATCGTGGCGGGTGACTTGGCTATCCTGGCCCGGTGCTTGCCTGGTGTGTACAAATTTGAGCGGGAATGAGTCTGATAATATGGAGCACATTATGCATGCAGAGCTCGTCAACATAAAGAATTGAGGCATGAGTCTCCCGTCTGTGCGGCTTTCAACATGCCCTTGATGCCGTTGTTGGCGAGGTCCCATGATGCGCACGGACCAGATCGTTCTTTCTCGGCCGAATATATGGCTACATTTTGCCCTGGACGCGCAGATAGGCACAGACAAGACATTACACTAGGCTTGCCTGAGGTTGCTCATTCCCCCTACAAGCTACACGATCCGTTTGAGACAGAGAAACTGGGTGTATACCTCGGGCAAGCTTTTGCAGCAGGCTTTGTTAGCAATTTTTGCGGCTCGACGTAGTTTCGAGCTTTCTGAACAAGGCGCCTTCACTCAGCATTCGTTTTGAGGCTCATTCGTTGACATTTTGTGAGGCCCATCTTATCACATACCCTGACAGTACCCATTCTTCGAGTCTGTAGTCGACCGCTGGCAAGAATGGCTGCTACAGAAGAACCTACTATGATACAAGCAGCATCTGGACATGCCCCATCTGAACATGTGGACACTCACGACGCAGACGATACCGAGAAGGAAAAGGACATCAAGCCAGAGGTCGCGGACCGAGAGTCAGAGCGAGCACCTATGCGAAGGTCACGTCGCACAAACGCACAAGAAGTGTCTGAACAGCCAGCACATAAGGATGAAGAACGCGCGCAAGAAGATATGGATGTCGTTAGAGACGAAGAACTGGCATCTGCGGGTCAGATGGATAGTCATGATGGCGGTGATGAGGGAGTGACGCGGTGTGTGTGTGGAAGCACGGACGAGAATCTGGGGCTTATGATTCAGTGTGAAACGTGCAAATCGTGGCAACATTGTGCGTGCATGGGCATGCACACGGAAGAAGATTGTCCCGACGTCTACTATTGCGAACAATGCCGACCGGAAAACCACATTGATTTGCTCCGCTCCCTTGGGTTTCTTTCATCAAACAAGATTGTGAAGCGTGGCTCATCGCGCGGTGGGGGGCGGCACGTGTTTTCCAAAGAGTCGGCACAAGAGCTCCGTGAAGCGCGCGACGCAATTCGGGCGATGGCTCTGGACAATGCAGCTCGGTTACGCGGAGATGCTGTGCCTCCGCGGGAGCGACGATCTGGAGCAACAGGTCGCTCTTCGCCAGAATGGCGCGCTACACCGAAAAGGCGTACCATGAATAGTCGTGATTTTGGCGAAGATGGGTGGGAGCCCATTCCGCCAGAGCTCTTACGTGACGAGGCGGTCGGCATGGATGATGAGTCGGAAGACTCACGAAAACGGAAGCGCCACATGGAGCAAAGCGAAGAGACGTCTGAGTCAGTGTCCGTGAATAGCCACCCGTCCGAACTGTCGAAGCGCCGCCGTATGCAACAACTTCCTGAGTCTCCGAGAAAGGATCGTCGGTCGGACGAGGCGAAGCGCGAGCCTGTTGGAACGGAGCGAACTCGTAAGGAGCGCGGTGGGGTGGCGTCTCGCGATGCAGACATCAAGCCGAAACACCCGAACCAATATACCTACCGGAACAGACAAGAGGCGGCCTCGGCCGCCGATGTAGAGTCTGCAAAGGGATCTGCAGCGATCGTATCAACTGAACCGGCTGGACCGGCAACAACAGCATCGGGGCCATGGGGAACCAACGGAGCAACGGCCGGCGTCTCATCTGCAAGAAGCATGAGCCCAAATCGCGCGAACGGCTCGACGTCGTCTTCTACAAATGGCGTGTCATCGTCGGCGTCCACTTCATCAACCTCATCCGCTACAAATTCGCAAATGCCTCTGAGTGCAGTGCCATCTCGTACAAGAGAAGGACGACGTGCTGCTACTCGTGCGGAGAATGCTAGTCGATCTGGCACTCCATCACAAGAAAACGCCGGTCGTGGAACCGCACAAAACAATACACTCCCAGAGCATCTTGCGCATCTGGCGTATCTATTACCACCAAGTGCCGACGACGAAACTGATACAGAGCGGCCACAGCTTTCATGTGCGCCGAAAAAAGGGATGCCTGAGCCGTTCCAGTATGTGACGGCCGTTGATCCAGCTATAAGAATCCGTTTCCCGCAAAAACGCATGACCATGGGTGAGATGCGGAAACGTGTTCGGACGACTGGTGAGTATGTGACGCGTATTCAGCTTGAGGCCGTAGAGCGTGAGAAACGCGTCGGGTTTCTTGCCTCTGTGGGACTGTCATCATCGACATCGACATCGACTCCCGAACAAAAGGATGACCACATTTCAGAGCTTCCTTTAAGCATGCAACTAGTTGATCAGCTGACGCGCGATTTGACATCGTTCCAACGTCGATTTGGTCATAATGCCATGATCTCTCGGTCTGACGAGGTATCCGACATTTAATAGATGGGATCAATAATTGTTATGCAGGATTCAAACCATAGAGTGATTCTCGGCCAGTTCTGTTCAGCGGCCCTACCTATATTGATGGATCTATCAAAATCGTCTATTGCGTGGTAAGTAAGAATGATGGCTGGCCTTCACGCGGTTGGTTTTTTGTATCAGTGTAGTGCTGTATTTGATTCTTTCAAGCTCTTCTAAGAAGGCAAAGGGGAAGTAGGGGAGCATGTCAAGTTCCGCGTACGTGTCTCATCAGTTTCGATGGCTCTATGGGTGGCGGCTACCTATCTTTGTACGAACAAGAGCCGAAGTGCATGTATTCCCTCATACTCTGAAATGGACAAGGTCTGCCAGGCATCAATCAGGCCACGTGGATGGACACCTACATTTTTTTTACTCAGTTATGTAATGCACTGAAAAAAAAAATCAAAATTGTTCTGAGAAGTAGCTCTTACCAACAGATCAGGCGTATTTCTGGGCGAAGAGTCATACGTCATGTCGAGCTCGCTGGCCTCGCAGCTAGCTGGGATCCGCTCGCACAATGCAGCGCGTCTCGCTAGCTCCAGCGCGTTAACAGCAAGAGACTCGTACTTGTTTACGCCACGTGCAGCGGCCGAGCAGGACCATCTTACCGTCCATGCACTGGGCGTGACTGGCTGGGAACAGCTTCTGGATGAAGACGCCGTGCTTGCTTCCTGGCCTCATGGGGATCTGCTTTTTGGAGAACGCAGCATTCATACAGATCGTACTACACTGCCGAAGCAGGTCAATGATGAGATTGATGAGGCTGTGCGAGAGCTGCTGTATCTGCTGGGACCTGTGCTTCTTTCGCGGAGTGCGGCTAAATGCTTGGAGTGGCTTATCAGGCGATTCCGGATCCACGAGTATACCTCGCGCGAGCTACTACGCGCATTTATGCCGTACCATCACACACCGCAATTTGCCCGTATGCTCCAAGTGATTCCTATCGAGAAGTACGCGGAATGGCAATTTCTCGTGCCTGTCAAAAAGGCACAATCTTCACTCCCAACATCTCTGCTAGTACAAGCTCTTGGAAGTAACCTGGATGTGCTCCGATGGATAGCTTCTAACCAAGCGCCAGTTCATGTGTCTGTGCGGCGAGCCCACATTCCGTTCTGGACATCTACGCTCGTTCAATTCTGCTTGCTACACCGCCGTGCAAACAAGAGACGTCACGGTGTAGATGCGCAGGCTATTTTGACAGTTCTTGTTCCTGAGGTTCTGCTCTTATTGGATGGCACGTTTGACGAGGAGGCTGTGGTCGGCGCACTTATGGTGTTGTGCACGCTGAGTGTCGCATTCCCTCTGAGTGCGAAGGCAGTGCGGGGCCTGATTGATGCGGTGTCGCAGCTGGCCGCATCATCAGCAAAGCCTGCTGTGGCTAGGGCCATAGTGGCGGCGTGCATTTCTATGTGTGCGAGTCCCGATGACGTCGACGATCCGCTGAGTTATGTTGCTACGGGTCGTGGTGTGGAAGAATCTCACCGCTTGTTGTCGGAATCGACTGTGCGAGCGCTCGTGCAGCTCCCTGAATTTGGCGCACAAATCGCTCGCGCACTTCGCACGCACGACATTGAACCATTCATATCGCAGTTGCTCGGCTCTCTGGCCTCAGATGTTTCATTCGCACCAGCGCGCTCGATGCTGGAGTCAGTGCTAGATGATGATGCATTACCACGAGTGCTGTCGCTGCGTACGTGTGTGATTCTGATGCTAGCACCACATGACGATGCTTGGGATGTACGAATTGCCCTTCTTGCTCGCCTACGCGAGCGTCACCCAAGCATCTTGGATGAGGCGCTGTTAGTGGCACGTAATTCTGACGAGGCACGTGCCTGGCAAGTCATCCAAGCTGTGCTGCACATGCAAGCGACCGGCAAGGTCCCGACGGCGTCAGACTCGCAAGATACCGCGCTCTGGTTGGGCGTGCAGAGTGCTGACGCGCATGCACAAGAGCTGGCCCTAGACCATCTTTTGCAGGCTGTGGGTCGTGGGCATGTTTGTGGCAATGATTCGCTTGTCCGTGATGCCGCCGAGACTGGCTTTGCTCGTGGCCTTGTGGACGTCTTGTACCGACACGCAGCCATACTTGTGGATGCCATTGGGCCGTCGTGCCTGCTCGATACCATCACCACTCGCCTACATGATGAGTCGATCTCTGCTCACGAACGGGATTTGCACTTGAAATTTGTCACAGAGACACTTGTTCCTCGTGCGCCTGCACTCAGCCAGCGTGTGTGGCGTGAGCTGCTGTGGTCCCAGCTTCTCCCTTGCGGAGACGGCGACAGCGATACGAGTGCTCGACGTTATCGCCGTCTCATTGGCGGTTTCGTATCATGTTTGGAGCATGTGAAAGAGCCAATGGCTCAGATAGCAAGTACCACTGCGGCACGCATGTCGGCCTCGAAGGAGGCTTCTCCTCTCACTTGGACCCTTGCACTCTCAGACGCTTTGGTAAGGCACCTAGCGACTTGCGATGAGCCGACGTTTTTGGATGAAGCAGACTTTCTGTGCAATGCTGTCATTCGATCGCCTATATCGCCGGGTGGTGCGTTGGCTCTCCTGGTCATAGGCCAGCTGTTGGCGCGCGCCCTGCCACCTCGTGTGTGGGTAACCCTGGCCTATCAGGCGACCTCGATCGTGCACACGCAACAACTACTCGCTGGTCAGTTAGACGATGTGATCATGGGTGACAAAGCGGACGAAGCTATCATGCAACAGGTCTTGGACAAACTCTCGCGACGCAGCGTACGGCTGTTAGGTGTGCAGCTCATGCACACAGTCTTGCAGCACTTCCCAACGTCATCCATGGATGCGTCGTTGTTTATGGACATCCAGCAGCGTACAAAGCCGCTGGCGCAGCTGATTCTTTATATGTACCAGACACTACACGCACCAGGTGTTGGTCTTACCGCCTCGGTTAAGCTCGTGCCTGTGTTGTTTGAACGCCTCGATTTGAGCACATTTGCTTTGTTGGCCGGTTTGTGGACGACTCCTGGTGGACATGGACAGCGGTCGCTGCCTAGGCAGTCGCTTTCCTTGGCATCGCTGGCCTGTGCGCTGGAAGAAGGATCGCTAGTGCCCCCCAGCTCTGTTTCTGTGCGCTTGATGGCGATGCGGCATGCGACACTGCTGGCTCGCGCAGCCTCATCGAAGAAGCGTGCACTTGATCTGCAGACGCTCCTGCCCAGCCTGCTTGTCGTGCTTCAGGACAGTGTGCCTGTACTCCGTAATGCAGCTGCTCAGTTGCTCGGCGCGCTCGACGCATGGAATGCGGCGTGTGGCAAGGATGACCGCGAAGTGTACGGTTTCGAGCAAGTGTATGGTGTGCACAGTGCACCGCTGCAGTATCTCGATACGCCGACGTATGCGAAGTACACGTCCCTCTTAGCAAAAGAGGCAGGTGCGTTCGTCAATGACGCGTCATTCCTGGCAACTACACATACATCCATTCTCCGTGGAAGTGGCAAGAAAGAGGTCTTGTTCCGCACGAAGGTGTTGTGCTATCTCATGAGTCACGCATTGTGCTTGCCGGATCTGAGTATGCGTATGGCTTTGTTTGGCATGGTACGCGATGTGCACGCACCATGCAAGCTTTCGACGGCACTGCCTCTAGTGGCTGAGGCTGTCGATGCACAAGAGCCGATGAATCCAACCTACTTGCAACTGCTGTATGAAACGTACGATGCAAGTGCCGTGCCTGTGTTGGAAGACCGCAAGACGCATGCGTTCTCACTCTTTCTTCGGTCGCTGCGCAGCGATGCTCCTTCGGGGCTCCAGCAGGTGTCTCTGGATGCGCTGCAGCATGGTCTGTTCGTCGCATTGCGCACGGAAGACAAGCAGAAGGTGTATCTGACCATGGCGGAGACGCTCGCCGACCCTCGTGTCGCAAGTGTGCCAAATGCAGGTGCGGTGCTTCGGTCGTTCCCACTCTCAGATGCTGTGCTTGTGTCTGTGCTGCGCACGCTGTGCGACTCGCTTGCCACGGACGATGACGAGCCATCTAGCAAGCGAGCTCGATCTTCTTCGTCCTCGACATCGCTTGATGAACATGTGCAGAAGACGGCGATTGTGCTTATTACTGTGCTGGAGAGTATACAGAGCCGCACACTCGGCATGGAGGCGGCTCTGGTGGCAGCGCTCTTCGATGTGGTGCGCACGGCCATTTCACTGAGCTCGACACACCTATTCAATGCCGAGTATTTGCTGCAGCTTGCGATGCAGAGCCTGTGCAACCTCTTTGACCATGTGACGGAATTGCCCACGGATGTTGCCCAGGTTGTACGCGCTGACACGATCGTGAGCGCGATCAAAGTGTCGACAAACACACAGAGTATCAACCACGCCATCCTGCTTCTTGCACGATTTGCGCGTCTTGACGCCGAGCTCGTCCTCCACAATATCATGCCGATCTTTACGTTTGTCGGCCTGAACGTACTGCAGCGCGATGACCGATTCACTCTTTCCGTGGTGGAGCAGACGCTGCGGAGCATCATGCCGGCGTTTGTGAATGCAGTGCGGCCGCAGGTGATCAACGACAAGGATGCGCGACTGGCGCTGTGGTGCGAGACCCGCAGCCTACTACGCATTTTCAGCGATGCGTCCACGCACATCCCGCGGCATCGCCGGCATGTGTTTTTCCGTCTCCTTGTCGATGTGCTCGGTGCTGACGACTTCCTGGCGCCTGTGTGCATGTTGCTTGCCGACCGTGTGGCACACCGCGTGTCCAAGGCACCAAGCAACAGCAGTGCACTTATGCAACTGCCGCTAGGTCTTATGCGCGCCGAGTCATTCCCCGTGCGAGTGCGTGCGCTAAATCAGATTTGGGCGGAAGTCATGCGCTTGCTCCATGGATCGGACGACGTGTTTTTGGCCCCCGTGCCTCGGCGTGAGTACTCAGACGAGCACCTGTCAACCTTGCATCAAGTGCATGCGCTCCTGCTCTTCCTACAGGATGCGATGTACAATGTCGATCCACGTGAAGCGGAACAGTGTGCCGATCAACTACAGCAGTATGCTTGGCATACGCTATGCCTTGCACCACCAGACGAGGTGATTCAGAATGCGCTCGATAAGGCACGCACGCCTGTCTTCCAGATGCTACCGACGCCCACGTTCCTCACACTCGTGCTCGTCCTGCTGCGCGGTCAACATGAGGCGCCAGGCGTGCGTGGCCACATCCCGTCGAGTTTGAGCTCCGTGCAGTTGCAAAAAGCAGGCTTGGCTCTTCTGCAGTCACATGCGCCTCTAACGACAGAGGAGCGCACAGCTCAGGCAGAGACATTGGACGCCGTGCATCAAGCGCTGATGGCCATCTTTGAGTCGCATGCGTCGTCCCAGCTTAGTATGGATGCTCTCGGTGCACTGCACACAAGTATCATGCACTGTGTGCCGGCCGAGCATGCACATGTCGCAGCCCTCATGCCACAGCTCCTTGCCCATGAGGCTCAGCCTATCTTGCTGCGTGCGTTGTCAGACATGGTCGTTCGTGTGGGAGTACGTGCGCTCTCGCACCTATCGAGGCTTGTGCCGTACGCATGCCAAGCTGTAGAGTCGGCGAGCTCCCTGAGTCGTGCAGACGGTGCTCGCGATCGCGACGATGACTTGTGTAGTGCAGGTCTTTCGATGCTCGCTGCTTTGTTCAAGACACTCGCCCAATTCATGCACGCTTACGTCGAGCGGGTGGTGCGTCTTCTGTGTCATCCCATTCTGCAACAGCACAAAGATAGCAGCGCGCAAACGCGTAATGCCAAGCGCAAAGTTCAGGACGCCGTCGTCAAACGCATGCCGGCGGCAACAGTGCTAGAGGCTTTGGCTTCTGCATGGCGAGACACTGACGTGTCACGCACGGCGATCTTGCACTTGCTGCAGCTGGCCGTGCGAAACATGGACAAGAGCGCGATTGCCACCCACTACAAGGCCGTTTATCGCTTCATTCTGCAGGCCATGGACGAGCAACGCCACCACAAGACGGCCCCTGCCGAACAAGCGCCAAGAAAGGGAGATGCTGTCTTGCCGTCTGTGTTGCGCTCGGTGGAAGTGTTTGTGACACTTGCGTTGAAACTTAGTGAGACACAATTCCGTCCTCTGTTCTTGCGCACCTATGACTGGGCGCTTGTCGACTTACTCGACCAAGATGCCCCCGGTGTTCAAGCTCGTGCCCTCACGCTATACACGCTTGTCAACTCGCTCTTTGAGCATCTTCATGCCATGATGGCGCCGTTCTATGCGGTTCTCGTCGACAATGCGTTGGAGATCTTGCAGCAGACGCTATCACGAGACACGATAACGGCCACAGCGCTGTGGCACCAAGTCGCCCGCAGTGTGCGACTGTGCGCCGAGTCAGACGAGGGCTTGTTCTGGAATGCAGCGCGTGCAAAGCAGTTCGTACCGCCTCTCGTCGCAGCAATGCAACATAAAGCCGATCAAGACACGGATGGAGATGTATTGGTCCCTGCGACACTCTTGGCCTTGGCGAAGGCTGTGCCAGAAGATGAATTCCTGCGTACACTCAACACAAGCTTGATGTCGGCCGCCAGCACGAACGACGTGACAAGCCGCGTGCGGGCCTTGTCTGTGTGTGCATCACTATGGGCTGCGCATGGGATGGCACTCCTGACTTTTGTGCCCGAAACTGTCGCAGCTTTGTCCGAGTTGCTGGATGATTCTGACCCACGCACGTCTGCCGCTGCTTTGCAATTGCGCGTGCACATTGAAGAGGCATTGGGCGAACCACTTGACTCGTACTTGGAATCGACAATCTAGGCCGGGTACATCGAGATTTGACTAAAACGCTCGTAGTTTCGTGAGTATAGTGCTAGGCTACTGTATGTATTAGCAGCAACATTTTTTTTTTCCTGGACTCGAAGCGTGGGACCACGAAGAGCCAAGATTTCCCAGTCCCAGCCGCACGGCTCAAGCCCTACTGTGTGGAGAAAGGGTTTTCTGGTGGAGTCCCATACGACGATACTTCGCATAAACTTCGCGTGGCGCGCTTGTTACACTAATTTTTGACGCACAGCACGTTTAGGAACAGCAGACACAAACACTGCAACGCATGGTGCATCCAGGGTTCCCAACGTGCGGAATCCATGGCGCAATGCCATATGTACGCAAATATGCACCTACTTGTTTTCGCAGCATGCAACCACAGGATTTGGCTCATGCACGAATTGCCATGTACGTAAATGTGCCTGCCCTATGCACAAGATTTTGAAAAAAAACAAAAACAAATTAAATACAAATGACGTTGAGCTAACCGTGCAGAGATGCCACTCTCCTTACTCAAAGGCTGTTTTATCGGGCTAGCTCAGACCCCGCTCGACATATTTCTGGATGCTTTGAAGTACTCCAAGCTCTCCATCGGATCCCATGCACACCTATCATGGTGTTTGATCATCCCGAAGCGCGCCTTCCCCAAAAAGCGCGCGAGAATGCCAAACGCCGCACCGCTCATCATCTTGCTACACAGCGGTATGCGTGGGAGTTGGCCCGATTCGCTCGTCTACAACATCTGCTGGCATGTGTGGACACATACAATACACTTACGTTGCAGGAAAAGAGCATAACAAGTCAGTTGCTCCGGCAGCGGCTGCCAAGGCGCCCACTGCATAAAGATCTTGTTTTTTCACACAAACATTCGTCGCCAAGCAATAGTCAAATCGAGTCACTCGTACAGTATGCGATGGACCCCCAGACCCAGTTTCAAGATGATATCTATGAGCCATACTCTCCAGAACTCTTCACGTGCGTGGACGAATGTGAGGTCATCGATAAATATGCCGACGAAGACACGATGCATCCGATCAAGTGGCACAATGCACCTAGCCGGCTTGCTGATGCAATTCAAGCGATTCAACAGGATTATATGTCGATAACGCAATCGTTCTCAGATATGCGCGAGTCTACAAGCCAACGGCCCATATCCCTTGCCGAAGAGCATTTATATGTGATGCTGACGACAGGCATCTTGGGCGCTGATACAAATCTTGTCACGCATAACATCGATGAGTGGCATATGATGTGTAGTCAGTTGGAGCAAAGTGTCCGTCGCCTAGGCTCCGATGACACGCATGCTTTGAATTGGTTTCCGGCGCAAATGTGTGTGCGAGATATGGTGTCACAACTGTGCATGCTGAGTGACCGTCTTGTTGGTGTGTATCGCCGAGCATCGCGTCTCGTTCCCAAGCAGGCATACCTGGACTTGATGGACCTTTGCCGCCTCATGCACGTGCCTGTGCTAGTAACAGGCGATGGATCTCCTGGTGGTGGTCCTATGCACGAAGCTGAGGCCATGGCCAGCTCCCTTGTGTTGCATGGCTATGCAGACATGGTTGCTAGCGAAGACAGCGATGTTCTGTTGTACCAGGTACCGCTACTACGAGGCCTCTCGAATATGACGTTAGAACTAGTCGATTCTCAGCAAGTGTGTCAGCAGCTATTTCCCTCTGCTACCTCGCCCTTTGCCTTATTTATGGAGTTTGCTCTGCTATGTGGTACAGATTTTAACCGGACCGTCCCGGGCATTGCCGCTGTGAGTGCACACCGATGGATTTCGTACGTATGCAACCGACCTAACCCTTCCCTACCCCCCTCTCCAATTTCATGTCTTTGTACTAACCATGCTAGCATACATGCCTCCGTTGAGGCGGTATTAAGGGCCCAGCACGAACGCTATGCTCCACCTGACCAGCTAGGCCTTGATACCTACCTCGCTGAACTGAGCGAAGCACGCGCCATATTCTTACATCCGCCATCTGTGGCACAAGCTGCAGACTTGGCTGGCTTGACTACGGCCACTGCCACAACCAGCAACAACAAGACCAACAATGCACGCGTAACAGCAGAGCCAGCATGGGCCGCTTTTCTACGCAAGTGTGCACATGTGTCGAGCAATTCCGTACCGACATATGATCCCATTAAATTAGCGCGCTTTCTTCGTGCACACAAAGTCTGGTTCACAGAAAGCGTGCGCGAAGCGTGCGCGGTTCATGATACCGACGTGCCAGCAAGTGAGCGCGTGCCACAGAATTGGGCGACCATGACACCTGCATAACGTGCTTCTGCAAAATGGGGATCGCCTCCGCTTGCAGACCCAAGCACGTATCTATGTGCAAGTGAGTGAGTGCATCGCACGTCGGAATAGCATCACGATCAGGTGCGAAGCTCGAAGTTGCAGTTAATCTTGACACATCGCTGCCTTGGTCATGACCGTCTTGTAAAGAAGCGTCAGGCATTGCATACCCTCTGGACAAGAGCGTCCGTGTCCGGACCATATGAATAAGTTCTCTGCCTTTTAAGGATGTATCGTTATGAATACGTAGCGTACGCAAATTTGGACAATGTACATCAGTTTCATAAACACCAGGTGTTAGCAAGGATACGAGAAGTGAAGGTGTGAGAGGTCGTTGCATGGCCGTTTCCATAGTATCGAGCACCGGCGGCAGCATGTCTGGGACATGTTCGTCCACAATGACATGGATCGCCCGTAAGTGCCTGCATAACTTGAGAAAGATATGCGCAAGCCTTGCATCAGCATCACTCGTCAAACGGATAGTCCACGTATCGAGCGTTGCCTTCATAGCCTGAATGAGCTTCAAAAGATCCTGTATATCGTGTCTTTGACGAGAGAGATGGCACTCGAAGGAAGTCAACGCGGGCCACTCCGTGCTAGGTGTTGCCATGCATGTAAGTGGTGCATGCAATACGTGCAGATGCGGAAACGATCGCACAGGCGACTGGACCTGTCCGAACACACCAGTCCACACAGCTGCGCCTTGAATTTCTACATGTTTTAGTGTGGTATGAGCCTGCCGGATCAAGGCCATGGTCGGCACAACACACTTGGCTTGCACATCTTGTAGGGCATGCATGGAATCGCCAGCATCATAGACAAAAGTCTCTAATCGTTCCAAGGCATGCAAAGTGGCTGGATCCGCTGTTAAAGGAGGTGTGTTGATAAGTTTCAGGTTCCGAAGACTTGTGCCTTGGTTAGCCCTCGTAGTCGTCATGGGTGACCGCAAAGGTCGACTGAGCCAAGGATGAGTCTGTTCTTTTCGAGAAATCGCCCGGATACAAAGAGTGTGTACTTTTGTATGTTCGAAAGCCCAATGATACCACATATAGCATGAAGAATGGTCGCATTCCACGGAAAGTGAGGACAATCCTAGGCCTTCAAGCATGCTCCGCACCTTATCATGGTTGGATATTGGTGGCGAAAGAGAAAGTGACTGCACACAGGACTTTCCCCGCTCAATATACGTAGACAAAGAACGAGCTTGACGTACGATGGTATCTTTCAATACACTTGATGTTGCAGGTTGTGAACGAATGTGAATCGAGTGCCAAAGGGAAGCGCATTGGACGATGTAAGCATACCAGTGCTTGCACACGCCCATACATGAGAGCATAGATGAAAATGGCAGATACGAAAATATGAGTACCATAAGCTCAGCGGGCATCTGCAACAGGGCCCTTGAACTAGTCGTATCGTCGGTCGGAGCTCCGCATGGCACAGGTTTGAGACGAGCCGCTGCTTCTAACACACGAGAGGCCTTTTCATACAAACCAACTTTTTCGAGCACTTTGGCCGAGCAAACGAAAACATTGTTATTATATGGCGCAAGTCGTAAACCTTCCCGAACATCCCTTAACGCTCGTTTCGTCTCTGCTGCGTTGTCAGCATAGAGAAAAGCGCGCTGAATATGAAGTCGAGCGCGCTCAGTATTATCTTTTGATGCATATATACACTTTTGCATTAGTTGCACTGCACACATACCAATGACACACGCTGTAATTGACGTTGCCGTTGTTCTTCACGCGTCATGGAGCATCGTCAGTTAGCATGTCTGTGGAGGTGGTGAGTACTACGAAATCTCATGAAGCAATTGGAGGTGAAATTTTCGGACGTGCCATCACCGCCCGCACCCGGAGAGGAATCCTAACGGAACTAATTCACTAATTGGACATGGGATCAAAACCGACGCCGCGGCAAGTTGTCGTCATCCTGGCTGTGAAGCAAGATACTACGCAGTCAAAGGAGGACAGAATCCTAGTGTGTTTAGTCAAGTCACGAAAGCACGAAAATAAATGGGTGCTGCCGAAGGGCGGTGTCGAGAAGAATGAGACGGTAGAAGAGGCTGCAGTTCGAGAGCTTTGGGAAGAAGCAGGGATACGAACCAAGTCTTTACGTCCTTCATGGACAGAAGCACGCAATAGAGTGTCACATGCTGACCGAAGGCCGCACTCTAAATGCCCCAAAGAGCTGATTGGGACGGACAAAATGGTTCCTAAAACAATGTACGAACTGGAGGAACTTAGTGTGACAGACGATGAGATGATGGACGAATGGCCTGAAATGCATGAGCGAGAGCGCAAATTTTTCCGGTGGGAAGAAGCGAAAGAACTTGTAGCGTGGCGGGAAGGTATGCGTGAGCTCATGGACAAATCCAACATTGAACAAACGGGATTCATTGAGGTAGCAAGGGCGCATTAAAGAAAACTAGGAATATGCAAGTGTATAGAAATCATTTATTGAAGCTTGAGGATAGAATCTGCAACGTGAGCTAGTCAACCAACATTGCCGACGTACCTGCACGATGACAGCGATGCAGAAAGCCAACTATCACATCGATTTCTTTGGGCGGAGGTCTTGCTTGGTAGTGTCCAGTGGCTAATGATGCAAGGTATGTATGTTCATCGTCGTGATTATAAAAATGCCACGGATCGTCCTCCTTGCGCCGATCAGTATTAGATGTGGTAGATCGAGTGCGTCGCGCCGAGTCTTGCACATCATCAGTATCCTCCTGTTCTTTAAATTGCGTTTCCGATCTAGAATCCTGAGATTCTTTCCCTACATCAGGATCTTGAATCATATTTTGTGGTGGATATTGTGGATCTATCCCATGGTGTGTGAGGTACTTGATTGTGGCATCTAAAGGGAAGTCGGCAAAGTTGACCGATAAATCTGGGAGCGCTTCATCTGAGACTTTTCCGAGTCAAATGCTGCATTCTGTAAAATATACGTTACCCTTTTCGCGCTGACTTGAATCTTTATCTCCTTGGACTTGGCTCATCAGTCAGGGTGATCGTGTAGCTCCTGACACAGTCGAAACATCAAATTATGCAGTAGTTTGTGTTCCTACCATGCATTTCTCCACAATCACGTGCCGACCTTGTTGGACGGCTATGCAAAAACGCGCATGACAAGGCCAGAAGTAGGCAACATGAGGTTGCGTGAAGGATGTTTGGATGTATGAATTTTCATGTTTTACGTGCAAGAATGCTGCTTACAAGTGAAGGAGGGCTGCAAACACTCCGTGCAGCCACACGCTTGAGACCACGAGCCGAGCGCCGGATGGCTAGCCAAAACTTCAAATTCCCTCGTTCGAAACCAAGTCCATCGGCTGTTCTCCCGCCTTCTTCATGGACCGAACAAAGGTGGTCGAATCGTACAGTTATAACACTATCGACGATGGTCGGTGTCTTGGTGCGTAGGGCGCTATCGCTAACGAACACAGGCGTATGCATTTGGATTTTTACAAGGCCACAACAAAGCGCGCCAAAATTCTAATTCTTCATCGCAAGATTCAACATAAAAAAGGGAAGAGAGAGCTCATAAAGCTACATGAGTCATAGGCCCTACAAAAGTAGTACACTCTAAACCTCCCAAAAAAAATTGTTCACAGGGTTGGCATCCCCTGTGTCAACGTGAGTAGCTGATCCCCCACGATTTTTTTCAAGTCTGAGTTTCAAATCATACAAATCAAGTAACCACTAAATTTAAAGAGAGTCCTTAGCAACGGTGGCTGGGCTTTGACCCGCAGCCCTGGCGCGCTTTCGGAGCTTCTCAACCGACTTGTTGCCACGAATGCCACCACCCCAGTGACGACGTGCCACATCATACTTATCCAGGTAGTTGGCCTTCGCGGCGGACACAAGGTCTGCCAGCTCACGTTCGTCCTCAGAGCGAACGTCCTGAATAACAGCAATGGCAGTGCGTTTGAGGTGAACAACAGCACCCAGGCGCGAGCTAGACTTGACAATCACGTATGGGATGCCCATCTTACGGCACAGGGCCGGGATGAACACGACCAACTCAATGGGGTCGACGTCGTCGGCAATCACGACAAGGTTAGCCTTCTTCGCCTCAATCAGGGCAACACAGTGGTTCAGACCATATTTGACAAAGAGAGGCTTCTTGCCATCAGCTTTCGGGTCAACCTTGTTGCCAGCCGCTACCTCCTTAGCGACGGCATCGAGACGCGCCTTCTTCTCCTGCTTTGATTCTGGACGGTACTTGTTCATGAGCTTGAACAAAGCCGTCGCAGTATTCTTGTCAAGCGTGTTGGAGAATTGAGCAATCGCCGGTGGCACCTTCAGACGCTGCTGGAGAATGACACGCTGGCGCTGCAAACGGACGTACTCCGGCCACTTGACAAAGCGCGTCAGGTCACGCGGAGGCTGAATGTCCTGGCCTGAATTCTCGCGTTAGTCTCTGTGGACCGATGCGTAGCAAGCTAATGTAAACGTACCGATACCGAAGCTGCGAGGGCGCTTCTCAATCAGAGGGTTCGAGTTCGTTTTACTCGAGCTACCCTTTGTCGAGTAGGGCGAAGGAGCAGGCTTCTTACCAGACTTTGCTGCCTTGGGCTGTAGGATCATCGAGTCGAGTCAGCATCATGCCTTGCACACGCTGAGCTCGGAGCTCTAAATTGCAACCCCGCATAGTATCATGCATCCCTACCAAAGAAAAGAAGGACGATGGTTTCCGCGGGAGAAGCAAGCAAATTATGTGCGTACCATTATGAAATGACTAGATGAAAGATCAAGTCAAGGATGTCGAGGATAAAGGAAAAGCAGAACTGGAGCGGTATTTCCATTTATCACAGAAAAAAAAAAGTGAATCACGTGAATTCTTTGTAATTCCTCACATGACATCCACGTGGTACCGCGAATGCACGCTGCATGGGTCCCCGGGAATGCACGGACCATGCCGCTTGTCATAGTCTAAATAGGCTCGCGGGGCAAACGCTTGACGGGACACTTGTTGACTTAGACACATGCGTGTTGCTGGCTTACTCACTGTGGCTACATTGGTAGCAAGTCCTTATGTGGCTGAAGCAAATGTCAAAGATGATTCAGTATCGTTGATGGAGAAATGCACAGGACTTGACTTCGGATCATGGAGTGAACAAGGTCTACGATCGTACCTGCTAGAACGTGGTGTCGTATCGCCTGGCTCGACGTTTGAAAAGCTTGTTCAACTTGCAAAGAAAGACTGCAGCTCGCTTGTTGATGAAGTCAATGCAGCTATTGATTCAGGTAAAGATGTGGCGTCGTCGCAATTTGACTCGGTAATGAGTATCGCAAGCTCCGTGCAATCAGAGCTCCCTTCGAAAACATCGGTCGTAAAGGCAAGTGCGCAACAGTTTGCTACAAATGCTGCAAGTGAGGCACCCAAGTCAGCGAAATCAGCTGTTACAATGGCGAGCAAGGCTGGACATGCTGCTTCTACAAGCATAGCAAACCAGTGGGATGATGTAGCGTCATTCATGGACGACACGAAGGATTATGTGTACAGTCATTGGAGTGAGGAAGAGCTGCGTTCCTGGTTGCGGTCGCACGGAATTGATCTGCCCAGTGGATCAACGAAGCAGACGATGCTGGAGAAAATTCGGGAACCATTTGCGAAAGAGAACTTTGAGGCGCCGTACAAGCGTCTCTCGACCGACTACCTGCGGCGTTGGCTAGTTCAGCACGGCTATCTGGCGACTGATTTAGAGAAAACACGAGATGAATACCTGGACCTTGCGAAGCAGTACTACTTCTACTTCCAAGACAATGTGTATGATACGTGGACTCAGGCGGATCTGCGTAGCTGGCTCGTGGATCACAAAATTATTCCCAGTGACTGGAGCGCTACGCGTGACGAGTACCTAAAGCTCGTGAAGGACAAGTACACAACAGTGCTTGACAGTATCTGGGCAGGTTGGAAGGAGAGCGATATGCGACAGTACTTGACCAGACAGGGCGTGCTAGATTCCCACAAGCAGTATTCGTTTGATGATCTGAAGCGTCTCATGCAAGAACATGCACAAGCTGCTGCATCGTCGGCAATCAAGTATGTAAGCTGGTCCGATGCAAAGCTGCGAGGCTTCCTCAAGGACCATGGTGTCAGCTTGGAGTCGCTTCCAAAGGACCGTCACGAGCTCCTTCGTCTGATGCGGGCGTATTATTCGCCAAGCTGGAGTGCTGAATGGCACGACACTATTCTCAACTTCCTTACACGTGTGAAGTACGGCGTGCGGGATATGTTTGGACGCTCGGCTGAGCAGGTGTATCATCTGAATGCCGACAAGATTGGCGCGTATGTATCTACGGCCAAAGCAAGTGCAAGCTCGTTGCTGTATAATCGCGATGAGCTTTGATTTTTTTCATGTAGCTAGAGACGATGCACGACATCGCGCTCAATTATAGAATGCTGTGGTAGACAAAATGTAAGTGGATCCAAAAATAATGTCCGGTCGGGTCTAGCACGTACGAGGTGTTCATCACGGCTTACTCTCCAGTACTGCTCTAGCGCATCTGACTGTGACAACCTTGTAAGAAAATCTTCGTCATGCGTAATGACGATAAGTTGGAAATTCTGCTGGTGCTGCCGTTCACTTATGAGACTGACAATGCAAGAACGTTAGGAATGCCGACACGCGAGAAACTCTCCGGCATCTCCCAAATGGAGATGCCCTATCACACGTACTCAATGAGACTGGCAGCCAGTCCTTCCACATTCTCCCGATCTAGGTTCGCTGTAGGCTCGTCCAGTGCCATGAATCCGCAGGAGCCGCCAAATGAGTCAGCGAGCGCCAAGCGAATCAGAATACATGCTAAGACTTTTTGTCCAGCACTGCATCGGCCCCGCATGTCCAGCTCAACGGCATCCTTGACCATGCACACACGGTATTGGTACGAGCGCAATCCGTTGGCCGATACGCGACCCTCCGTGTCGGACCGGATACTTATAGAATCAATGTCGGTACCTTGATAAGTCTTCTTCCACAGGTAGTCGAGCGTTTGGTTCACTTCCTCCATCTTGATCGCATGGTATTGCAGAATCGCTTGTTGGAGTGCGCCGCAGTAAATATCGAGATCGTGGTTCGCCATCCCAGCTACTTTGATGTGAACTAGCTGTTGCATGTACCTTTTTGATATATCTTTGTAGTCGTGGCGTAACTCGGCCTCGCGGCGCTGAAGTTCTGCCTCGATACCCTGTATTTCACCGCGAATGTGCGCTGCACGCCCACTCAGTTCGTTCTCTTCGCGCCGCGCTGCATCGTACGCTGAGCTCGCTCGTTTATGCCTCGTGTGCGCTGTTTCCAAGTCGAGTTTATTGAGTTCGGCGGTCACATGTTCAAGTTCTCGTAGCACCTGGCGATACCGCACGTTGTCTTGTAAGTTGGCTTCACGTGCTCGCACGTCGTGAATCGCCGTCTCAAGCGCGTAAGTATCCTGTGTGGCGCGCTCCGCCTCTTTTTGGGTATGTTGAAGAGCCTGTGCTGCACGATCCAGTTCAATGCTGCATGATACAAGTGTACCACCATCAGCCTCAGCTTCGTCCCATGCAGAGCTAACACGCTGCACCATGCCTGCGAGCTTTGCAAGCTGCTGCTCCAAATCAGATCGTTTTTCTTTATAACGCTCTTCTTGCTCACGGCGCTCGCGGCGCGTGTCTTCGAGGTGTTTTTGCGCTTCAGAATGCGGCTGGTTGAGTTCGTTAATCGTGAAAGTCAATGTCTCGCGTTGTTTTTCAAGATCTTTTGCGTCCGCCATATATTCTTCGAGACGTTGATGGGCTGCCTGCGTTGCCGCTGCATGCTGTTGTTCAGTCATTAATTGCATTTCTAGGGCATGGACGTGTCGCTCGGCCTCGCGGACTCGGTTACGATGCTGATCGCATTGCTCACGTAGTTCATGGCAGTGAGCTTGCTGAGCATGTATTTCCTGAGAAAGAGCTTTGAGAGTCTCGGGTGATGCATTACTGGTGGTTGCCGAAGCTGAGGTAGAATCAATTGAATCGAGCTGGCGCTTCAGTAGCTGCACATCGAGCCGCAGATCGACGAGACGATGCATGTGGACTTGGAGCGAGCGGAGTGTCTTGACACGAGCAACAGCCGATGCAGTAGCACCACTAGAGCGATCGCGCTCACCCTCGGCATCTTGATGACGTTTTTTTGCATCTTCCAGTTGTGCTACGAGCCGTGACAGTTCTGATTCCTGCTGCTCGCGAAGCTGCTTCTCGATAGCTCGCGCAGCGTACAAATTCGACAGCTGCCTGTTCCATGCATCGAGGTCTTGTTCAAGTGCCGCGACTTTTTCTGGTTGCTTTCGCTGACGCGTTTCTTCGATATGTACATCGACACTGTGTAATTGGGAGCTAGAGATATCGCGATTGCAAGCCAAGCACATGTGTCGGGCATGTGCATGGTGCTGGATCCTCTCGAAGAATGCCGATGCGTGCTCCAAAAGAAACAGGGATTCCTGCAGAACTTGGATCTCCTCTTGGACAGTAACAAGGCCTGCATCCACTGATGCAAAGTCGCCCAAAAGTATCTGTTTCGCGTCATGAAGACTCGAGCAGAGCTTTTCTGAGCGAGAAAGTACATCTTGGTATACATCGACGGTGGTGGCCCATTGAACAACTTGCTCTGAAGCCTTTAGTAACTGTGCTTGGCTTTGATCCAGTACATGTTCAGCTTGTTCAAGCTCCTCTTCCAGGTTCTTTGGTACATGTCCAAGGCGCTCAACACACATCTGGTGCCAAAGATTTTCTCGTTCGCGTAGCACGGGTAACTTGGATGCCAGTTCTTCCTGTCGCGCAACATGTTTGGTATCTTGTTGTGAGTCGACGAAGGACGTCGCAATTGCATCTCTTTCGGCCTCAAGGGTCGCAAGATGCTCCATAGCTTCCTGTACATCGGGTAACGAAACAGACCCTAGTTCAGCAAGGCGCTCACGCGCCTTGTCTAATTCACAAACGCTGGTTGTTGAAGCTTGCCTTGCAAGCTGATTTTCACAAGACATGATACGTTCATGAAGCCGCTGTAAAGAGGCGCCAGTATGTTCTCTTTGTGACTTCAGATCGCGTAAACGTGTCTCTAGATGCTCATATTCAGTCAGTGCTTGTGACTCGAGCTCGTCAGCTGCTCGTTGATGCTGCTCAGCTTTGATTTCATGCTCTTGGAGCTTTTCACGGAGTGAAGCTTCACACATCGTGGAGAAAGCGTCGAACTGTGTCTTGGTTGGTGCCGATGAGATGTCGCTGCCGAACGTACGGAGCTCTTTTGCAGTTGCTTGGAGCACGCGCTGCCGGGTACGCTCAGCCGTTTCAAGTTCGGCATGACGGCGGACAAGACGTTCATGTTCTTCTGCAGCAGACGACCGCTTATCAAGGTATACCTGCATGTTAGATCGCACGTGAGAAAGACGTGCGTGCTGAGTCTCGAGTTGGGTAGGAAGAGCGGTAAGTTCATCCTGCAGCTCGGAGTCTGGGATAGCAAGAAGGGTCATGCGACTAAGAAGCGATGCCTTATGTTCTTCGCACAAGGCAATTTTTTCTTCAAGCATCTCTGCTTGGTTGACCACCTCACGAAAGCGTGTGGCATCATCGTACAGCTGCTGGTTCTCGGTCGTTTTACGCTGGATTGCCGCATCTAAATCGTCGCGCTCATTTTTCTTGGCACTTAGCGAAGCCTCTAGTGTCCGAATGGTAGCTTTGATATTTTCTGCACGCTCCTTTTCATTTTGAAGCGCACGGAGTTCCGCCTCGTCGACACGAGCATCCTGTGCCCGTTGTTTCCGGAGGGCACGGATCGAATCGAGAGCCTTTGTATACCGTGAGACCTCAAAAATCTCATCAAAGCGCTTTTTGAGGATCGCAGGTTCAGAGAGCGGCCAATTGGACTCTTCCTGGTGGCAAAATAGCACATTTTCAAGGATAGCGTGCGACACGCCAAGCAGCGACGCCATTTCCTGATCGAGTTCCGCGCATCGTGTCGAGATAGAGGCACGTGCTTGCGGATCAGCAGCATCATCATCAACACCTAACACGCCCTCGAGGGTCTTCATTGTGAGGCCACCGCCTTTTTTCTTCGTCACTTGCAAGTTCCGCACGCAGCTCATTCGTGTACCACTCGTATTGCGGAATCTTAGGCGAACTTGCGCTTTCACGGTATCTGTGCCAGCCATCTATAAAGTTAGCTTGTATTTTGGACGTACGTAAGGATCATGAATGAATCCGCCACCCTTGGTATTTGGCGGAAGATCGCCAGCCACGGCGTACTTGAGGCATTCAACTATGGTGGTCTTCCCACTTCCATTATGGCCCACGATCACAGTGAGTGGCTTGAAGAACTGGATGATATTTACTTCATGTGAGTCGAAAGAACGCACGCCACGAATGGCGAGCTTGTCTAACTCAGCCATCGTGGCTCTAAACTACGTCGTGTCGATGATGATGACCGTGCGACACAAGTACATATAATGCAGGCAGGGTGCGGCGCGGCGCGGCGTATTCATATCACATACATGTGGAGGTGTTTGATTTCATACACAAGTTCATCTACCACTCTTTGAGCATGGCGCATCTTGATGCCTGCCCACGATGCCGCCGCCACAGCATCGGTGGCGCAGAGCTCTTAGCGGCCTCTTGATTGTAACTCTCTTGACCCATGCATTCTTGACGCTCGCAGGTAATGTCATTGTACAGTCTTGGCGCCATGATCCATCATGCATGTGGACACGCATTTGCATGACGGTGTTTTTCTGTGGCATGTCGGCCTGGTGCTTTGTCACAGTGGTATCGCGTCCCTCATTTTATGTACATGATGCACTGGTAAACCCAATGTCTGTCACGGTAAAACGATCGAATGGCGGTCCAAGATGGTGCTCGAAATGCGCTGCGCCCAAGCCAGACCGATGCCATCACTGCCGTCAATGCCATCGTTGTATCACACGGATGGATCATCACTGTCCCTGGCTCATGGAAACATGCATCGGCCAACGGAACTACAAAGCATTTGTGTTGTTCCTCTTGTATACGACACTCTTATGTGTCCTTTCTGTGGAAACAATCGTGCGGGCATGTCTACGGAATTGGCCTCTAGTACCTGGGGCAGAATTTGAACTGCCCACTGCTTGGATCTTGTTGCTGGGCATCGGATTTCTTGTACGTATATCAGTTGATGCTATGGTTTTCTTACGCAGTTTGCCTTGGTCTTGGGGCCTTTTCTGTTGTTCCACATCTATTTGATTGTGCAGAACAAGACGACCCTTGAGTTTATTGAAGGCTCTTCACACGTCAAGCAAAGAGGCACACGCGAATCAAGTGGAACACAAACTCAGCTTAGTCGTTTGCTTACATCCAACAAAAACGCTCGTCATAAGCCGCTTCGTCGCGCGTACAACATATACAACGTCGGCGTGCTTGCCAATATGAAGCAAGCGCTAGGCCCTCGTGTCGTGCTGTGGTGGCTTCCCATCGGGTCCAATTCACCCTATGAGCTCACATACCCATTGAATGAGCAGGAGTTTCGTGCTTTTCAAGACGACCTGGATAGACAGCCAAACTATAGTGCCACTGCAGAAGGAGGGCCGATTGAATGAATATCGGCTGTGCCGCGCGACGCATCAAGAATGCACCAGTTGACAATTGGCTCCTCGCGCCGACCCAACGCATTCAGTACGCTCTGTGCAACGATACCACCAAGAATAGCACTTGTAGGGGCAAAGGCTGCGTCGCATTGTCCCTTCACGATAGGGAACGTAGCCCGTGCAAAAGAGGCAAAATAGGCCTGTGCATCCATGCGGCGAAATACCGATGCCGTCTTGACACCGTGTTCATCCATGATGAGTTGAGCGTGCTTTTCGAGCTCCCCTTGAAATGCAGCTTCGTCTTTCAGCTCGTTCGCACACTCTTGGTCCATCGTCGACCAAAGAGCCCATGTAGCTAGAAGGCCAGGACTGGGGCGAAATGACCAGCGCGACTCCAACGATGACCGTAAAGGAACAAATTCCTGTCGATATCGAACAGGCACCTTCTCCTTTGCGCCTGCAACAGGTCGTTCTTCGACGTATTCGAGTGCGAGGAGATCGCAGAATATAAACCCGCTCAGGCCATGAGTAGCTGCGGCAAAAAACATGGCTGAATGCTTGCGACAAGCATCATTCCATCGAATAAGTTCATCGCGTTTACCCTGAGTTACAAGTACAACATCAGGCTTGAGACGTTCGAATGCTTCCTCGGAAAGCACGCCCTGATGTGATACACCATCGACGTGTACGTGCGGATTTAGTTGCTTGATCCGTTGAAGTGGCGCGTCGCCAATACGCGGGGTTCCTACATCCTCAGGGCGAAAAAAGAACGAGGCAGATAGGTCTTCAGGTTGAATGGACCTCGCATCAACAATGGTAAGTTTACCAATGCCAGCAAGCACTACATTTTTGATGACTTCTGAAGCAACACCTGTGAATGCGTCAATCACAACATGCGCACGCCGCATATTATTTTGGGCCTCTAGACCCCACAATCGGATCTGTCGATCATACAGAGCTGCTTCATCTTCCGGTTAGTGCGCAAGGGCTTTTATACGCGCTCGTACCTTCGGTCACGCCTGGCGTGCTTGTAGAAGAGGCCATGATGGTGGCAGCTGAGTCTATGACTAAACATCACTAGGTATTGTTGTACTATACAAATTGTCTTCTACCAAGACACACCGGCCAACAAGCCAGTAATTAGAGTCGCCACAAGGACGAGAGCGACACTCGCATAAGCCTGAGTGCCTGCATTCTGAGGCTTCGATTGGTCCACAATCTGGTATGTCGGCGTATTTCCAGGAGCCGACACCATGTAGGAGGCACCGTATTGCTCGGGTTTCGAGCAGCTGCTGCCAATCTGAGCGTCGCACGCATTGGTGCAATCTGAACGCTGTCTGAAATTGGTCTCTCGCTTGTTGTTGCACATATCGATGCATTTTTGCAGGCGAATGAGGCAGTCGTGAACCTGCACAGGCCACTCGTATTGATTGAGACGCGACAAGCTCTTTTTGCATGTACACATTGTAGCCATTCCTTTTTGTAGATCACAAAAGTTGTGCTCAATCACGTCCGTGTCGTTTTTGCAGCCAGCAGTCTGACAATATTGCACTTGGAGATCACATATCACTTTCTTATTATCCGAGCTCAGACTAGAGTTGGCCAAGTTGAAATAAAGTTTAGGAAGATGTTGAATTTCATCTTTGTTGCCACGGTACATATTACTCATGAGAGGTGGCAATTGACCCTCCCATTTAGAAACGTTACCGGCGGTGTCAGCGGTTACATTAGAGGAGAGCGTCAGATTGAGGCTGGATGAAGCAGTTGAAATCTTATTGGGTTTTTCCATGACATCAGTTCCATCGGAAGTCAAGTTGGGTTGAGCGACGGAAACTGCAGGATAAGAAATACCCGGTGGGGGTCCGCTGCCCTCATAGGAGGAAGAGGGAGAGGAGGAGGATGCAGGGGAAGAAGCAGGAGCTGGTGATGCTGAGGGTGATCGTACCGATGGATTTGCATTAGATAACTTAGTTTGAGAAGGAGCTAGAGAGGGTTGAACAGGCGCCGGCGCCGGCGCCGACGAGGTAGATGCTGGGGACTTCACTGTATTGCTACTCTGAACGTTGGAGTTAGACGTGGAATCGCTGAAATGAAACGAGAAAAGGCCATCTCGTGCCTCTATGTCTTCTGATCGGACGAAAAACGCAAAGACAAGTACTCCAAGGAGGACGCGTAGCATTATTGCACGCATCCTAGTCAGGAGCCTGTCTGTATGAGGATTTCGTTTAAGTCAATTCCACCATGTGTTGGGAAGCAAGCAAACCCCAGCCGTTTTCTTCGAGCACGTGACATGGTACGCTTGTCGCGGAGAGATCTTGACGTTTTTTGATCTTGATATGTCTCTTCCGCGTGTTCATACGTGATTTTTCATCAAGTAGGAGTGATCGTAGACTTGCCATGCCGCCAACACGGCGGCGTGTTTGCACTGTCTGCGGAAGTCGGCGATTTCGGCTTATTGCGTCGCAGTTGGTGTGCTATGGGGGGCATATTCAACGCGACTTTCGTGTCGAGGCTGCACAGGATGACGATGGTTTTGACTCTCAGATAACAACTCGCTCGCGCACTTACTACAGTCAGTCGCAGCGTGACACAAGGCGCGCTGAGAAGCAACAACGTTCCCGCGAAAAACGCCGCATAGTACATGGTCGTTCCAACCAAGTATTCCCTGGTTCAACGGAGCATGCATCTTTGCCTGATCCAGAAGCTGCCCTGCTGCAGGGACCACGCGCCATGTTTGCTATGTTGGAGTGTTACCAGCTTGTGCTGCGGAAACAAGTGGAATCATTTCGAAAATACTTCCATGGTGTATGTCCAGATGCGTTCGAGGTATGTTGGTATTCTATGTTCTCATCCTAAAGGCCGTTGTGCGAGATTTATGGGCCATGCACGTATCATGTCAAGCTGTGCCAGCCGCGCCGTTAGAAGCCGCGCAAATGGCCGCAGCTCGCCGTTTGAATCGAACCCGTGCACCTTCCCCACAACATACTCCGCGTACAGGTCGGCAAAGGTATCGAGATATAGAAGGGGCACCATGGCGTCTTGAGTCCATTACGCTGAAATCGACGGTGGCGATTCTCTTTTTGGCCTTTGTTATGTGTCGAGTGCCTATCACCATTGGTGATTTGCGGAGGTAAGTTCCCAAGTCGGCTAATGTGCAGGCATATCATATCTCGCACATTGCCTTACCTGAATGCGATTCGCTATTTGCCCACGACACTCACTGGTTCTCTTTCACTCAGCGACATTGAGTTCGGAGTCTTGGACACAAATGTACGCCCAAAATGAGGAAACTGGCCCCTAACCTCAGCATATACCCAGTTTGATGGAATTGCATCGACGAGTAGTGGAAATAAGTACAGCACTTCAAATCCATTTCGATGTCGAATTTCCAGAGATGAATGCGACGCCAATATTGAGTCGATTTGTTCATGAACTTATGCTTCCATCGACCTTCTATGTTGGAGCCAAGTCTCTTTTGACCATGCTGCGGATAGACATGCATGTCCGCAGCGTAGCTGCGATGCCGCCAAATTCGGCAGCCCGTGCTCGAGTGCGTCAACAAAATGAGGATGGACAAGGACGAGAGATGCTGACTTCTCCTTATGCATATTCGCGGAATACTGTGATACCTCGATGTGTCATGCTCATGTCTGTTTTGATTCTGTTGATCAAGCTTCGTTACGGACTTGATGGCATACGTCGGTATGAGGCGCGCCGAAAAGACCATCCTCTCTCGCTGCATTCAGGTGCGCCAGAGCAAGAGGCATGGCTTGATGCTATTTGCGAACTCCATGGCCTTCCTGTTGAGAAGCAGCAGCAAGATAATGTCACCAGGCCCGCATTTAAGCCTTGGGATACTGGTTTGTACGTTGACTTTGTATCGGTCTTGACTAATATTTAGTGACTTGCTCTCGCTTGAGGATGACGATGTGGCTACGTATTTGTCGTTTCTCGAAGACTTTTACGCACCAAAAAATGTTCCTGCTAGTTTGCCGCTCAGACGGCGTGATGATGTGGATGACTTGATGCCGTGGCCTGCGGAGAGCGAGGAACGCCGCGAGCCGGTAGACTGGATGGCACATGAGCAGCGCGCGCAAGCCTTGCATGAAGAGCGGCGCGAACGAATCCAAGAGATGCTGTATGCATGTGTTCAGACGGATGAAACCAGCAGCAGTGACAAGTTTAATAGCAACGCCCTCGCGCCAGGCGAGGCATACGCAATCCATGCGCATGATCCGGGTGGTGCCCTGTCTCGTGATATGCAGCGTGTTCTGGAGGTGGCGACGAGAATAGTGGGTCTCGACACACAAGCGCCACCTCAGCACCAAACAGGAAACTTGGCATCAATAAGACCGCGTGATCAGAATGTTCTGCTGGACTGCGTAATGCAATTAGAAGAGGCTCTGATTTCTACACTACGTAGACGACATGCATGATGACATATGTATGTATATATGGAAAGAGGCAATTACGAAGAGTTTGAGTCAGGAGGATTCTTGTTCTCAGCCCGCGACTTCTTCGTTGAGGTTGGCTTCGCCGCTGGTGGTTTCGTCTCGTTCTCACTCGACGTTGACGCATTCAGTTCACGCTTGCGTTTTGCTCCGCCTGCGACAGCCAAGGTACTACCACCTCGTCCGCGCACAGCAGTCCCTCTAGAAGCTGCAGCGCCTCGGATTGAGGTAACGCCGACATCCGCTGTGCGGATCGGCACAGGTTTAGGCGCGCCGCCGCCACGGCCACCACGCGCAGATGTGGCACCACCTCGGACGACGGCTGGACGGTTGCCTATGATTTCTTTCTTCTCAGTGGAAGTTTGGTCTTTCGGAGCAGTCTTTGAGGTGTCTTTGTCGGCTTCAGTTGATGTGTTTTTGGCGGAGTCCTTCTTCGTATCTTTCGAAGCGTTACTCGAAGAATCTGTACCCATCTGTTTCGGAGCAGGCTTGGACGTTTCCTGCTTGGGTGGATCATTGGAGGCAGTCGACTCCTTCGGTATAGATGGATCGAGGCCAAGTTGAGACTTGAGCTGATTGATCTCATTCGAGAGATTCGTAATCTTTTTATCGCGCTGACTGATCATGATCTGGTTGCGTAAAGCCGCTTCACGCTTGCCGTCCTCATAGCGGGATTGGAGAAGCGGCTGGTAGTGGGCTTGTAGCTCGGCCTCCTTCGCTGAGATAGCCGCTTCTGGACCAGCACGTAGCATCTTAAGCTCTTCCTCTTTCGCAGCCAACGCCTTCGCACCCTCGTCCTTGATACGAGCCACTTCTTTCTCGAGTTCAGAAACCTGGGCCTGAGCTTTGGACAAGAGATCTTCAAGTTCGGCAATACGTGCCTGCAAAGATGACGTCGTTGCCGGCTCGCCTGTATCTGATTCTTGTTTTTGCGGTGTATTTGATGATTCAGATTGCGCAGAGGCCAACTGCTCCGACAGGGTCTTGAGTTGCGCTTCTGCAGCTCGCTTCTCCTTCAGGAACGTCCGAGCAAAGTGCTTGTGTTTCTCGCATTCCTCCACTTTTGCCTGCAGTTGCTGCTCCAGCGAAGGTGTGCCGACCGATGATGGGGCTGTGGAGGACTCACCCTGCCTCGTGGGCGCAGGTTGGGAAGCTGACTCCTGCTCGGGCTTCCCAGGCGTGTTGGCGTTGTCCTTGGTTTCTTGAGCAGGAGTGTGGGATGTTGAAGTGGCAGGCGCGGGACCGGATGCAGCCTGTTCTTCCTGCTTTGGAGCCTCTTGGTTGGACGTCGAGTCAGGATGGGCGTCTGCACGAGCGACCGGTTGAGGAGTCTCAACGCTAGCGGCAGTGCCAGTCGTGTTGGGTTCAGAGCTAGATGTGGGGTTGGTCGGCACCGTGGCAGGCGCGTCGTCCTTCTGCTGATCTGACTCGGTTTTGATATTTGCCGACGAAAGTTCATCCAGCTTGGCCTGCAACGCCTTCTTCTCGTCGTCGGCCACTTGTGCCTGAGAGGCCATATCTTTTTCGAGCTGCTTAGCACGCTCCACCGCCTCTGCGACAGCGCGTCGCTCTTGCGTAATGCGCGCGCGCACCTGTTCACGAAGTTGTTCAAAGCGCTTGTTCGCGGCCTGCAGCTCAGTGGACAGTCTCTCCGTCTCGGATGCCAACTCGTTCTTAGCGGCCTGGACCTGCTGCTGGGCCTCCGCACGTTCCTTCTCGACCTTTTTGAGTTCCTCCTCCACGCCACTGGATTGCAGTAAGCCAGAGGCGCGATTCTTCCAACGAGTTACGTCATCTTGCACAACACGTAGTCGGCTCTGCGAGGTCTCGAGTTCGACCTGCGCCCGCTGCAGCTGCTCGCGGAATGGCTGGACTTCTGTCTGCGCCTGCTTGAGTTGCGTTTCGAGTGTCTGATTGCGGGCTTCGACGGCGAGCTTTGCCTCACCGAGTGTCGTAACGTGTTCGCGCAATGCACTGAGCTGATTGATCTTGTCCAGCAGCTCGGTGTATTGTGCGCTGGGACTTTGCGACGACTCACGCTGCTGTGCAAGATCAGCTCGACATGACTCGAGCGCTTGTTTCGTCGTCTCGAGCATCTGCTCGACACGAGCACGTTCCTGCACGGCCATGTCTCTTTCGAGTTCGCGGACCTCTTTCTCGCGGCGCAAATAGCGGATTACCTGTAGTTCGCCCTTGCTGGGAACAGCAGAAGCGGCGGGGACTTCACCATGAGGTGTGTCAGTGGTTGTATTAGCCTCGTCAGCGGCGTCTGCCTCTTGCATGGCATCTTCGACTTTACCATCCCATGCATCTGAGCCGAGCAAGGCAACCTGTCTGCTAACAGCCTCGAGATGTTCATGGAGCTGGTCATTCTGTTGCTGCACCTCGTCTCGCTCCGTGCGCAGGGTCTCGACACTCTTCTCAAGTGCCAGGACTTTCTCCTGTGCATCAAGCACGGCACGATTGTGCTCTGCAGACAAAATGTCTTTGGCCTTCCGCAGTTTCTCGGCTTCATCACGGACGCGCTGTAGCTCTTCTCGTGCATTCTCTGCCTCTTGCCTGGCGGCAGCGTGTGCCTGTGCTGCTTCGTCCGCACGCAGCGATGCCTCCTTTGCCTGCGCAGAGAACCTGCGTACTTCATCCCAAGCCGACACTTGCTCCGTAGCTGCATTCGTTTCTGCATCATGCAGTCCGGCCATAGCATCCTCCAGCTCGCGTTTCTCGGTTGTATGCGCCGCGGCTTGCTCATGCAGCTGCCTCTCGAGCTCCTCAGAACGTGACGCAGCGTCCTTCAGCTTGCCCTCCACATCATCAAGCCGGCCCTGCCACTCTGCCGACAGCTTGTCCTTCTCAGCCATAGCAGCCTGCTTCGCAGCCTGTGCATCTGTTAGTTCCTGTTTCAGCTGCTCAAGCTCCGCTGCTGTGCGCGCCTGCGCGCTCTGTGCCTCGGCCAATGCTGCCTTAGCAGCGAGGGTATCAGCTTCAGCAGCCGCGCGTCCACGGCGCACGTCACTCAGCTCCATCTCTAGTTGCCGCTCTGGCGGCAGCTGTGAATCAGAGGCGCCACCCAGCGCTGTGGCCACAGCTGCGCGGCGGCTCTCTTCCGCAGCCGCATGCTGCTTTTCGAGCAGCGACGCCACCTGTCGTGCATGCTCAAGTTGCTGGCTCACGTCTGCGGCACGGCGTTCCTGGTGCTGAGCATCTGACTGAGCCGTTGCCAAGGCCTCGCGAGCAGCTGCATGCTGCTGTGCGAGGGTCTCTAGACGTTCACGCAATTCGCGCGTCTCGATATCGCGGCGCAATGACGCATGTGTCGCCTCAGCTCGCGCCTCGGCGAGTCGCGTCTCATGCGTTGTTGCAGCGACTTGCAGTGTGGCAAGCTCTCGCTGCAGACGCTCAACATGGGCCGCATGCTCAGACGAGTGAGTGACGCCGGCACTGTACGCGCTCCGAGCTGCAGCCTCAGCCTCAGCACGTGCTTCGCCCAGTCGCGTGTTCTCCTGAAGCAGCCCATCCCGTTGCTCAAGTACGAGACGCAGTTCAGCATCACGAGCCGCTAGACGCGTGTGGTAGTCATGCTCAGTGGCACGGCTTGCTGCGAGCGCTTGCTCCATATCGCGCAAAGCGGCATCGCGGCGATCCAACACGGCCTGAACACGCTCGGTGTGTGCCATGGCGTCTGCAAGGCGTGACTCGTGGAACTTGACCGCTTCTTGCAGCATGTGAATACGTTCTTCGGCAGCGGCACGCGCGGCAGCTTCGCGACTCAGGTCTGCCAGCACAGTCGGCGGCACCGGCGGCACCGGCGACGGCGCCGGCCCAGGATCAGGCGCATGCAACGACTCATTGTCGTGGGCATCCAAGCCACGTGCCGTGCAGACATTCTTGTAGAGATCGCGTTCTCGCTCGACAGTAGCCAACGCTTGACGCTCAGATCGCAGCTCTTCAGACACACGCTCAAGCATATCAGCTGCGTCTCGCAGTTCGGCGTCGCGTGGATCGCGCGCCTCGAGACGCTGCCCAAGCTCACGAACGGCCTGTAGGAGTCGTTGGTTCTGTGCACACAGCTCAGAAAGCGAGCGGAATGTAACGAGCTCTTCTGTAATAACGTCCTGGATATCGCTGGATGCGCGCTGAGACGGGTCACCGCCTGCTCCAGCGATGCCGTCTTCGCTCAGTCGCTCAGCAGCCGATGGATCCTTCAGGAGAATTGTTTCCCGCAGTAATGTACGGACCTGGGACGTGGCGTCTTCCAGCTGCTGCGCTTCCAGCACATGCTCACGGCGCACACGCTCCAGCTCAGCGCTCAGATCCTGTGCCGAGCCCTCAGCTTGCATCCTAGCATCTCGGGCATCCTGCAGCTCACTGAGTGCCGAGTCAAGATCCGCACGTAGCTGCATTGCCTCAGCACGCTGTGCCTTGAGCTGCGGCGCATGAGCATCGAGATCCGCCATGACTTCGGCTAGCACGCCCTCCAGGCGGCCTCGCTCCTCAGACTCGCGGCGTAGCTCCTCCTGCACACGCAGCAAGTCCACATACACGTCACTGAACTTCTTTCCGTCTTGCTGCACCTGCGCAGCAAAGGATGCGGCACGTGACGGAGTGGCAGTCATGGTGCCGGACAGGGCATCATCGACGCCGAGTGCGCCAGCGAGGTGATCCAAGGCGTCTTGAACAGCCGTTTTTTCTTGCTCTAGTGAGTCTAGTTTAGCGAGTGCTTCGTCCGCCTCGAGGCGTACTGCCCGCTCACGCGCCGCACATTCAGACATAATCGCATCGCAGCTGGCCTCGAGCTCCTTCGCTCGGTGCTCGGCGCGACGAACACGCGCCTCGGCGAGGTCAATGGCTTGCTCAGCTGCTGATTGCGACATTTTTGCATCATTTTCCTGTGTCGCAAGGCGCCCACGTAGCTCAGCCATGGCATGGACTGCGTCCGTATATCGCGACTGTGTTTCACGGAGGATTTGCTCAGCCTGCGAAAGTTGTGCAGCTGACGATGCTCGCGCCTTCTCTGCAACATCGCGAGATGACTCAGCTTGCACGGCGCGGTTGACGAGCTCTGCTCGAGACTTGGCCGCGCTCTCGCGTTCTCGTGAAAGTTCATTACGTGACCACTCTGCGTTATTTTGTGCAAGCGCTAACTCCTGTTCCAAAGCGCGTGTGCGGAGCTGCTTGTCAGTACATGGGAAACCCACGAACCTTGATAGCATGTTCACCCGCATTGGCTCGTTCCAACGCAAGTGCTGTTGATGCGAGCTCGGTGCGTACCGACTGATGCCGGGCGGCGAGTGCATCAAGCTCATCTGGACATATATTAGATCACAGCGCGCAGTTGGTCCACATACCCTGTTTGCTCGCGCAGTTTTCGCGCTCGCGCTGCCAACTTTCAAGAAGCTTGCGCTTCTCGTTCTCAAGCGATGCAACGCACGCCTCGAGATTGGCCATTCGAGAGCCTCTCTCTCACTCGTGCACTCCCACAAGCAACCTGGTCTGACAATGACGACCGACCCACCGACATCTTCGGATGACGCATGGAGATCACGTGTGCACGTGATGCCGACATGGCCTGGGTGGCCCCAGCGCCCCGCACACAAACCGAGTTGCCTTCCTGCCGGTGGCAGAAGGCGGAGAAGCAATTCTTAGTGGCCGATTGAGTATATATAGGGGCACATGCTCCACGTCATGGCGAGCTTGTCCCTAGGTTTCCTTCCAAGTCATGCCCGGTAAAGTGTATGAGCCTCTCGCGAACCACGCGTTGTCGGTGTACCCGAACTTGAATGCGCCTGGATTTGATTCGAGTAAGGTGTTTGCCCTAACGGCTCTGTACATTGCCAATCCGCCTCCAGGCTTCCCTTCCAAAGGATACTTGGAGAAAAACTTGGCGTCCGTTTACGTGTTCGTAATCCATCCCACTCAACGGAAGGGCAGGGAGTCACCCAAAAACCCAGAGATTTTCTATATCAATATCACGCGTCATAAAGTTGAGGTCGGAAGAGGCAAGCCACCGTCCGTCAGCTCTTCGTTCTTCTCGCGCAAGCAACACAAAGTCACAGTGCTTGAATGTGGCGATCGCGAGTTTCTCGATATAGCTACGGGAAAAGCGAGGATTCAACCACTTATTGATGAAAAAAAGATTCGTTTCAAAGGTAAATTAGACTACTTTGAGAAGATCCTCCAGATTCTCCATCATGAGCGTTCGAAGCTGTACAAGGCCGTGGTCACTGAGCCTCAAAAGCACGCGAATGAGAGTTCAGAGCTCGAAGATTCAGACGACTCCCTCACTTTCAGCCATGTCCCTGCTCTTCGCGCACGTCTTTAGAATCCCCAATTTGGTTTCGAGCACTTAGTTTTCAAGTATATGCATAGATCAATCACTACTCTTATTTGCACGGCGCTGCTTCAAGATGCCTTGAGGCTGATCTGCTTCCTTGACTTCCTTACCGAAATCAAATTTTTCCCCAGTCATTGCTGTTGGTTTGTTTGTGCTCAATTTAGATGCAGTCTCCTTGTCACCGGATGACTTCTCAGTCGTCATGGGTGGTTCAGCCACAAGGTATGCATCCTTTACAAAAAGCTCGCGGGCGTATTCACCGACAAGAGCCAGGACGCGTCCACAGACAGTTGTCCTGAATGTAAGTTCTTTTTTTTCGTATGACGTACCAAACTGTACTGCTAACAGCACCGGCTGGCGCATTGGGAAAGCTGAATAAGTATCCCATGGGACCAAACCAGTCTCCGGGTGGTAGATAAAACATTGGCACTCTTTTGTAATACCAGTTCAAAACAAATGGAATAGCACTGTTAAGCACGAACATAAACGATTTGAACATGATAGAATAAACAAACTGCGAAGATGCAAGTGACTTGTCTGCTGGTGAGTAATACGAGTCTACGCACTTTGCTCGTCGACTTGGGCAGATAGCTTATCCACCCTGCGACGAAGCTTTGCCCACTTTGAAAACTCGTCTTGCGCACTAGTCATGTTCATTAGTTGCCTTGTTTCGAAAAGTTCCTTTTTCATTGACGACAACTTGGATGATGCCGAAAAGCGCACAATTCGAACGTAGAAAACACGGAACTCATCGTTAGTTATATACATGGTTTTAGGCGTACAATTTCCTGCAAAGTATCACGACCGAACCATGTGATGGCATGGTTCAACAGAGAAACCAGGAAGATTATGAGAGCTGGGTGCATGGTAGTCGTGTCGACTGTTAGACGATCGGCAACAAAAATAAGGCACATTTCCTCCACTCGAAATTCTTTTAGTACTACAATCACTTCAACATTCTATTCGGTTTGGAGCCTCGACCGACGAGTCAGGGTTGTGCAGGACGACTGAAGGATGAAATCCAGCTCGCATGGCAAAATCTGGGTTGCGTGAGAGCGTTCCATAACTATCATTATGGTATTCATCCACAATCGGATACGACAAAACATTCATGTTGGGAGTGATACACACAATGGTATTTGATGGTATCTCCATCCAGTCCGCTGATTCGATCAGTAAGAGCATTGATACTTACCTTGTTCAAAGGTCAGAGGCTCACTTGCAATTACTACAATATTTTGTTGTCTGCCAGCTTTGACCATTCGGTATTCACCCTTTGAGTGTTCGTAAAATGAAGCGCCTGTGGAAAAATACTGTTTGTCAACACAATGCAACATACCAGACTTGCAGCCTCGTCTGTTTTACTCGATACATAACGTGTGCACACTACACTCTTGCCATCAGTGATGCAAAAGTTCAAGAGACTTGGCTAACAGGTTAAAATGTAACTTGCTCACCTCTTTGATACCAGCCTCTCTGGACCAGAGATTTATATCTTGGATAGTACGCAACATAGCCTCTTTCAGCTCTTGATGTGAGAATACTTCCAAGCTCTCAGGGTCCTTCAAATGGCTTAAATACAATGCAAAGGCATACTCAGAATCCGTCTGTCCTTGAGGCAGCAAGAATAAAGGATCAGGCAAGGCCTCCAGTAATCTGCGCTTGATTTTAGGAAATTGTGAAATTTGACCATTATGCATCCTAACGTGTAAGCTGTCTGGTCTAATTGACACGCACCACATAAGACGTCCGTATCTCCACGGATGACAATTGGTTTCACTCAAAGCTCCCGCAGTCGATGCTCTTACATGCCCGCTACTTTGTCAGATGCAATACTCAGACATACAATACGAGAGGACTTTTGATCTTTTCGGACAATCGTTGAAGGTTGATATTATTCCACGCCTGCAAACTGTCAAAAAAAATCATTTAATATAAGACTTACCGGTGTGACGCTGGTGAAGATGCAAGGTGCCTGACCTAGCTCTGGATCTTCAATAGAATCATACCATCCAACCCCAAAACCGTCACCCTTAAGACAAAGTATGTTAGGAAGCAAGCTCTTAAAAGTTTCGTAGGACGCACGTTAATCGGTTGTGCCAAGTCAATTCTCAACCGCGAGTCAAAGGCCTTAAATTATAAGCATAACAAATACTCGCGAAACATATCCAGACATACTTGATTTATAATGCTGTGGGCTGGACGAGTGAAAAGATGTGAGAGGAGAATCGGCTCAGATCCCTTAAAAACTTTGATGCATCAGTAAGATGACACTCGTGCCATCACACACCTAACAGCCTGCACATGGAGGGAGTAGATATAGTGAGGGGTATGAAAAACAAACTAGAAAACACTATTTTTTTAATACAATAAATCAAATGAAATAATA
>ERZ500978.20-NODE-20-length-160541-cov-7.547880_pt1 | contig 160541 bp, 107 predicted proteins | sample MGYA00248870_ERZ500978 | MGnify/ENA primary metagenome ERZ500978 (study PRJEB25958, sample SAMN03398513) | human skin metagenome | study: EMG produced TPA metagenomics assembly of the Human Skin Microbiome Metagenome (human skin metagenome) data set. | reverse complement strand
CTCTACGTGATAGCTGCGAGTCGTAGCCTTGTGCAACGAGATACATGCCTATACAAATGGTGTACTTGATGAAGCCTGCTCGGGGATGTCGCCATTGTCTTTGGATGGCTGAGGCGTCAGATCTTGCTGTTCTTTATCGTCTTCTTGCATTCTGAGGCGCTTATGATCGGCCTGATATGTTCTATTCCCGTCATCAGAAGAGTCGTTATGGGTTCGCTTTGCGATGGAAGCCGCAACATCGGCTGGGGCTGACTCAGTCTGAAAAGCGTGAGCTTTCGGGTTCAGTGTTGATGCACACGGAGCAGACTCTTCTGGCAATGGCTTGTAGCCAAGTGATGAGCGAACATTCTGCCGCAGTTCCATGAGCGTCGAAACAATACTGTTTAATTCATTCTTGGCATGAGCGCTTGCATCATCATATTTCTTGATTTCGTTCTGTAATTGCGCGATGCGGTCACGATGCTGTTGTATAGAGCTGATTTGTTAATGCACATAACGTACTTCGTCATTTCTTCGCGGGATGGATATGCCAGGATCTTGTTCGCAATAATATTGTATTCGGACACCTGTGCACGGTGTTTCCTGGCCTCGTCGAGTTGTTTCTTGAGCATTTCAATACTGGTCTTCTTTTCAGCGCTTTTGTCATCTGCTGTGTCAGTGATCTTGTCACGTACACAGAGCACTCATCTCTCGTTGATAGCTCTCGATCTCAGCAGTTGATGTCTTATTTGCGATGCAATGCAGTTTGTTAATGTGCTCAGAGAACAGATCCAGATCTGATTTAAGCAGTAGAGCAGCAGCCTCACTGCACAGTCAGTACTCTAACATTATACTCGGCGTACCGATCCTGACACGATGAAGATTGTACCAGCACGGCAATCCTCTTGGCGATGCGACGGACATGCTTATCATCCGTACTCAGACGAGCCCTCAATATATCGTCTGAAAAGTAAGAAGTAAATGCACAAACCTTGTTGTTGTGACGACAGAGGTATCAGAGCCGGCGCAGTGTCGCTGTCGACCTCCATCATGGCTGATTTGTGGGACGCTCTGACCTACATGTGGAGTGATTCCATGCCAAGGAACACGCCGTGTTAATGCCTGGGAAATAAGACTTCAGTGCCATCAAGGGACAACCTCGCAACACATCTATCGATATGGACTGGCAGAAGACAAGTGCTTATCAGACATAGAAGGTTACATTCACAGCTATGCCGGGCGCGAGAAACGCGCCGTTCTCAAGGGAATAATAGCACAAGTGAAGCGGAGCGGCCGATTTAAGACATGCGCCCGCCCCGCTTAGAACGCTGCTACGTTTTTGGCAAACGAGAGGTATCTCTCGAACAGATCTTGTAAAGCTTATGCCTTAACATTCTTGGCCGCCTCGTTAATAATGTTACGGCGTTGCTTCTTGAGCACCTGGATCTTGAAGCGATCAAAGTCAGAAGTGTTCTTACGGGCCTCGCGGGCTTTGAGCGTCTTGGCCCACTTGCTGCTCTCCCACTTCTCAAGCACACCCGAGGCTTCGAACGCCTTCTTCACGGTGGGCGTGCCCGAGGCGCGAGGCACCTTGATCACAAAGCGCGTCAAGGTCATATCGCGGAAAGCCATAACCTGGCGGGGGACACCCGTAGATGGTCCGTCAACGATACCCTAATATTGTTAGCGTTCCGCTCATATGTATTGTTGAATCGTGGTGAAGCACTTTTCGTCGACATGACTATCAAAGCCTCACCACTCCCAACGCTGTGAGAATACGTACCCTGTTTTGGTCGACAATCTCGACGATAGTGGCGATCTTGCCCTTCGATTCACCATTCGAGATGAGGACGATGCGGCCGACCTCGACGTAGCGCTTGAAAGACATACGCTGAGCACCCATGGCGACTAGAGAACCACACTCGATGGGGATGTAGGAAGAGGATGTAGGCGTTGTCCCTGTCCATGCCCAGCGCATGTGCACGTGATGCATATAGTTCTAGAATGTATTCCACTTAGATCCACGTGGAGCTGACAATGTGGAGACCACGTGGAGGAGAGGGTCGGGAGCCTCCTCCACCGCGCACGAGCGCATGTTGATACCTGAGCAACGTCCATAAACCAAATATTTTGGGCCCGTGAGTTGTGCAGCGTGGTAGCAAAAAAGAGCGGTGGTGCATCTTGTTAGTTTTGCAAATCGGTACCTCTGCCTTTGCGATCCAAGTTGCATTTTCCACGGGGCATAGTGATATTGGTTTAATGCTAGACCGCCGTGACACTCGACGTCAGAACGTGCCGCCGGAGGCAACGTCCCAGGATACCCAAATGCTCGCAGGCGTAGCAAGTGCGCCGATTCCAGAAAATACAGATTTGAGTATAGATGAGGATGGGCAACTGTCACCTCGTGTAGGAAGTGGGCGCAAGGCGGCCGCTTCTTTGCAGCTGTTCATGGCAACGCAAACGCCACAGCTTGCTCCTACGCAATTGGAGCCTGTGCTCGATCCAATGCAAGATACCGCTTCTAGAGAAGTGATTGAGCCGGCGAGTGGTCCGTCTCCTTCGACGACTGTCGCGCCATCGAAGCCCCTTCGACCTCAAACCTTGATGCAACACTCATCAGACGCATTAAAGCGTGGAGACACTGCGACGCAGGATGTCCTGACGTATTCCACAATGTATGATAATGATGATGATGACCAAAGCAGACCCACGGACCTGTACGACTCCAACACAGAGTCTTCCTCAGATGAAAGTGATACGGCTAGTGAACAGGAGAGGGAGGCGGAGAGAGGTCCGCCATCGGACTTTCGAAAAGTACCGGAGGGATATGGAAGTTATGCCAATCCGCTAACGATCCAATCACCGCACCTTAGTGCCGAGCCGAGTGTGCATGTACCGCATACAGTGCGCCGACACCATCATCACCACGTACAAGATTCAAGTGAGCCGCCGCCCAGTGTGGTGCAGTTGCAACCCTTTAATCACCAGGTCGGCGGGCACAGTCATATTTTTCAGTTTTCGCGCCGCGCTGTGTGTAAGCCACTAACATCGCGTGAAAACCAGTTCTATGAGGCATTAGAACGTGACCATCCGGATATGTTGGCGTTTGTGCCTCAGTACTTGGGTGTGTTGAATGTAACGTACCGGCATGTACATCGTGAGGAAGCAAGGAACGCACAGGCCGAAGAACCCCGTCGCAAGGTGTTCCAAGGTCAGAGTGACAATGACCACGAGGTGCCAGAGGTGGCGATTGATCAAAACCAGCATATTATGCCCGATTGGCTTGTCAGGCAATCGTGTAGGGGCATGGAAGAGCAGGAGATTCTTAACAGGCAACGAGAGAGCATGATTCTTGGAAAGGGTAGCACATCGGTGAATCGACGACTGCAGGAGCAGGTCATCCGCGAGGTATTCCGCCAGTCCAAGTCTCGAAGTCGTGGCAAGCGAGCCGAGAGCTCCAAGTCTGGGACAGAAGAGCGACTGGCGAAATCGTGGGAGCATGACAGGAAAGAACGAAAGATGCCGCCTTTCACGAGTCTGGACGATGTGGATAGTACGTGGAAGCAGAGCCGGGCGCGTAGTCATGGTGACTACTCGTCCTCTCATGAAGCGTGCCAGGCTGGCTCAACAAATCTGCGCCACGAGCAGTTTATCTTGCTTGAAGACCTGACGGGAGGACTCAAGGCCCCATGTGTATTAGATCTCAAAATGGGTACGCGACAGTACGGTTTGGATTCCACGGACGCCAAAAAGAAGAGTCAGACAATCAAATGCAATAAAACCACCAGCAGAACGCATGGCGTCCGCATCTGCGGTATGCAGATGTATGATGCTCGGCATGATAAGTTTGTATTCCAAGATAAGTATTATGGCCGGAATGTCAAGCCACATGAGTTTACGTCTGTGCTAGAGTCCTTTTTCCACAATGGCTACCAAGTGCTTGTGCACCATATACCACTGCTTGTGGAGAAGCTGCACTGTTTAGCACGCCATGCATGCAAGCTCGTCGGCTATCGATTTTACGCAAGCAGTTTGCTGCTCATCTACGACGGGGATATTCGCCGTCAAAACACACTATTGCAGGGTTTTGAAGCAGATGTCTTGCAAGGGGTTCGGCGTCCTTCAGCGCAGTCAGATGCGAATACAGAACATTCAGCGTCGTTTCCGCAAATGACGCCTGGATCAGAGGCCAGTTCAGCCATCACCTCACCGCCCTTCGCGCCCTCGAGTGTTTCATCTACGGCCATCACGCTTCCTTCACCAGTCATTTCTGAGCATGCTTCTCCCAAAGAAGATGCGCAGCCTCAAGGGCGGCGATTCTGGCGCCGTGGTAACATGAATATCCGTATCATTGATTTCGCGCACTGCACTACTGGTCGAGACTTTTACTTCCCAGAAGACCATGACGGCAGACCGCCTCAGCTTCCCGAAGAGAAGAGCCTGCCTATTTCGCGCCATTCACCTGCACACCGTGATAAACCGGATGCTGGGTACTTGTGGGGACTGCGGTGCTTGGCGCTGGCTCTACAGGAGATTTGGGATAGAGAACGCCGTCGCCGTTTAGATGCTGTACACGCTGCGTTCGAAGGGCAGCAAATGGATCCTACGGAGCGCAGTGTTGCTTTGTTGAAGGCCGATATTGGTGCCTTGCATGTGCCTGGAGGCGAGATCTTTACCGAGTTGTTTGGCCCGGACGAGTCGGGTTCTTTGGCAGGGTATATATCTACATAGTGGAGGTACTCTTGGCATTGGTGTAAATCAGGAATACGTTGGAATCAATTGCGCGTCACAACGCTTTTCAGGTCGAAGATGGGGGCACCGCCACCAAAATCAAGCGTGTCGCAAAATCGACAGCATACCTGGAAGCGAAAAATATCATTGTATTTGGGAAAAGATGAAGAGCGTTGGGCACATATTGCAGCGGACCCTGCGTCAGATTCGCCTTGGAAATTTGTCAAAAGTGTCATGGTGCCGCCTCCGCGCATGTGGGAAAACCATGATCCAATCACACACAAGTTTGCGAGCTCTCTAGGAATCATCCCTGAATCTGCGCAGTATCGCAGCAGGCTCGATATTGAGTCGACACTTTTAGCCAAGGAAGTTGAGCTTGGCTCAGGTGCAGCTAAGCCGCGACCGTTCTGGCAGCGAGGCGACCGAACCAAGATGCCGCATGCTTCTGCCCTGCTATCGCCAACATCTATTCAATCGGAATTTCTATGTCATTCAAACGTCTCACTCCAGCCTGCGTCGTCAGATGCAGATCTGAACGATGTTTTGCGTCACGACGTGCCTCCGAATCAAACGCAGACACTCGAAATGCGGCGCCACTTGCGCTCGAAGCTGCTGCGTGCTGCGATCAAAGACCATGTGTCGTTGCCACGTGTGGAGTCACCAGAGCTTCATGTCTTGGAAGAGCCGCGCTGCACTAGTACCGTGTATGACAAGCGAGAGATTCATTCGCTTGTGCCGCGCCGCAACATCGAGCTGGTAGAGGGCACTTTGTATGATGAAGAAGGTCCGTTTAAGGAGGGTGCAATGAGCGATAGTCTGAGTGTGCGTCTCTTTTATGCACCGGGCAACAACGTGAGCGAAGGCGTCAGCTTCCTCATCACGACACCAGACAACCGTGTATTTTCCGCTGCGAAGCGGCGGCGGTGGGCCATGGACCATAACGGCAATTTTTTTGCAGCGATGGAAATCAAGAGTGCCGAGTCTAAGATGCAACTGGCTCTAAGAGACAGTGTGGATCCGCAGTATGTCAGGGAGTTTGAGATTGATTTGCGCAAGCATTACATTGACGATATTCTCGACGAGATGCAGAAGGCCGAAACGCTTATGCCAGGAGATAACGGCGTGACACCGCATGTCCTCCAGACAGAGGATGGAAAGGTAATTCGCCTTGAGGAAGATTTTCCGGAGGAAGCCTTTTTTGTGATTGCAGGGTGCCAGGATCACGAGATTTACCCGGTGATTGCGCGGGTGTTTGTCGAAGCGATCCGGCTGCTCTGGGACATGCACTGCCATGGATGGATGCATGGAGACATCAAACTAGAAAATCTCATGTTTAATGAGAAAGGCGTGCTGCGTATCATTGATTTCGAGAACGCCTCGCCCTTCCGTGGCTCGCCACACCACGACGGAAAAATCCAACTGTTGAGTTTTGACTGGACGCCGCCCGAGTTAGAGGTCAGTTTTCTGGGCCGTCGAATGGGACCGACGGGTGATTTGTATGCTCTGGGATGTAATGTTATCCGGGGCTTTGCGCTACGTGACGGCATCACCGATAACACGGTGCGTCAAATGCTCATGGGCGAGGGATTAGCCCATTTCGTCAGTTTCCGGCAGAGACTGCTAACGTCAACGGCCTCCAAGCCTGATGCACCGCCCATCCAATACGGCATTAATTTAGTGCCCTTGCTGGAACAGGCAGATGTTGACACGGTGCCGATGCACAACAACCCCGCTCGAATTCTGCGCATGTTTGCTCTTCGTGCGCCCAAATTGTTGCAGTACATTTTAGCGCACTGCGTGGCACCATCGCCGGATGAACGCAATGAGCGCCTCGGTGTGGCGCTCGCCGAAGAGATGCTCAACGATCCGGCCAACGCAGGCATGTGGGAAACGGTGGAAAAAACCGTCGCGCATTCGATCGAGTTGAGCGGTAGCTCCTGGGTCAGGCCAAAACTCGATGAGGCGCGTCGTATTTTGGAACTTGCATAACGCATTCTACTTGTACATGTGTATAGAAAAACGCAGAGAAAACAGCTTATGACTCTTCATTCTCAGCGGCCAGACTGGCAATTAACGCTTCCAGCTGTGTCTGGATCGACTGGTTCTTGTCCGCATCCGATGCGTTGGGGTCGAGGAGCGGAAGATCTGCCGAAGTGTCGTGCACAGTAGTCGACTCATCGGTAGCGGACGGCACCACAGGCGTTTCATCTCGCACCGAGTCATTCGGGCCCTTGTCCCTACTATGCTCGGTTAGTTCAGAGACAGACATGTTGGGATCACGTAGCGTCTCGGTCAGGTGGTGCACGGCCTCGCTCGATACATCAATGCCATATGAGCGAAGCAGTGACTCCATTCTGTTCGAGCTGTTGGCGTCTTTGCTCTGGCCATGTGACGACGACTTTGGAAGATCCTCCTCACTCTCACCCACATCGGACAAATCGGCCTCAGCATCCGCAATGGCCTTTTCGTCGGCAAGACGTTGTGCCTCCTCGTCGCCTTCTTCACCCTCAGCACTTGTACCAGCCAGAGCAGCTGTGAGCGTGCGCAGCGCATCACCATAGTCATCGAGATTAATACCATCCAGCTCGGATGTATCGATGCCTTCCAATGCAGACGCCGCATTCGAGTCGGGCATCGCATCCCCTGAGTCCACAGATGCCGCTGTTTTGTCCGGTCCAAGCTGCTGGAAAGCGGCTTGAAGAGTCTGCGATACAGCCGCATCCAAGTCAGATTGCGACGTCGATGGCGGAGGCAGCTGTGGCGCAGTGCTGGAAGACGGCTCTGACGGCATAGGTCCGGTCGTGACGGCAGATGATGGCGAGCTCTCCGCCTGCTGCGTCGCCGTTCGTGTCGCCTGTCGAACCAGAGTCTCGATCGAAGCAGAGAGCGAGCCAGGTCCTGAAGCAGGCAACGATGATGCAGGCGATGTGCTGTATGGTACAGACGTCGGCTTGGTTGTCGCATCACCAGTCTCACTAATGGACGGGTCGGCGCGTGAAGCGCTCAACAGACGTGAAAGCGACTGCAGCACAGGCGACGATGTCGATGTTAGCGAGTTGGTGAGTGGCGTGAGCATGCTGGGATCAGATACGGCAGCACTACCATCAGATGGGCGCTGCACATGCTTCAAGAGAGCCGAGGCCAGAACACTAGACAGCGACGAGGAGCCTGGACCATCAGGCATGGGTGTCGCAGAAGAGCCACGCAGTTGCTTCACAAGCGAGGTAAGTGTCGGCGTAAGGTCCTGCGTGGATGTCGGCAAACCCGGGCTGTTGCCACTGCTCTCGCGAGTGCGCTGCTGGTGAGCCAAAAGTAAAGCTGCTGCTGCCGCGCCATTTTGAAAAATACTGCTTGCAGGATTATCCAGAGGGGCCGCACCTGGTTGGCCATATGGCTTGGGCCCAGGACGCAAACTCGACGGATGCCGCAAATTACGGTGCTTGTTCAGATGCACAGACGACTGACGGTATGCAGCTGCACCTTCAAATTGCGCACGCGCTTTAAACGGACTAGCGGGAGCAGGTCCCTTTGGTCCGTTGACCATCATGGGATGGTCCTTTCCGATTTGCGGACGCCTCGTCGGCTTTCGACCAGCGTTACTACCATCCCAGTGCGGATTGATGCGGTACAGGCTACCGGCCTTGTGCAGTCGGCCACGCTTGAAGGCCTTTTGCAGCGCCTGGCTTGCTGAGGGACGGAAGTTCTTCATGAGGGGGTAGGTGTCCTCCATCCAATGGAAGAGCATACGTGGTGGTGTGCCATTCACATCGCCAATGACCTGGAGACCCTCGATAATCATGTCCTCATACGACGGCAGTGTGCTCGTGATACGCGGTGACTCACGTTGTGGTGCATTGCCATCTTCAGAGTGGGTGTCATGCAGGCCATATGTCGACGTAAAGGGTGACAGGGGTGAGCTTGTCGTCGCACTGCCCGTCACAGAGGTCGTTGGGTGCGACAAACTTGTGTAGTCCAGTGATGGCGTCGTCGAAAAACCTGTGCGTGACGCCAAATTGCTCAAAACAGACGAAGAGGGCGACGAGGTGCTCAGTGCAGTAGATGCTGGCGGTGTAGCGGATGTCGAAGATTGCTCCAGCAAGCGTGAGAGGGCAGAGTTGGCCGGCATACGGGAGCTAGAGTGTGGAAACGAATTGCTTAAGAGTGACGATAAACCATTGGATACACCCGTCCCCGCACCCTGCTTCGATGGGGCCAGGGGTTGACCCTGCAATCCCAACATCGGTCCCGATGAGTTGGTACTCTGGATTGATTCTAGGATAGCCGCGATTCTCGACGAAATATTGCTGTTGTTCGACGCAGACTCTGGTTCTGTGCCAGGCGGTGTGACTAGGGACTCGGTGTTGAGAGATGGCGTCGTCGTGTCCGAGACAGACGCTGGGATGGAGGGCGTATAAAGACGACTCGGCAATGGACTTGCTGTTGTCAACAGCGTCGACGGTGGCGACGTTTGCGTCTGCACAGGCTGCGACGCGAGCGGAGAGGATATATGTGGTGTATGTGTGCTTAATGAAGGCGCAGGGACCATGGAGGGCGTGGACGTCTCTGGCGCATGAGATGGTGGTTCGGATGACGTACGCAACAGAGGCTGCGTTGTCGGTATGGTCGGGACCGAGGCCTGTTGCCGCAACGATGTATGCTCCTCCAGGTTCTCAGGGTATATAAGGGCGTAAGCATCGGCCAAGTAAGGGGTATCTTGGAGAAGCTGCTCGAGCTGACGAATAATATGGATCAAGTCAGATGATGATAGACATTCAAGAAAGGCATCAGCCAGCTCTGGACGTTGATTCGTACGAGAGCGTTTGGCTTGATCAGGTGGGGATGGGGCCTGAAGCACATCCTGGTCAGGTGAGTGCGATCGCTTAAGAGGCGTCGCAGAGGTATGAGAGTCCATGATGACGACTGGACTAGGAGCGCCGCGCGCGCAAGGCGCTGCTACTTCGAAGCCGTCAGCACTGCTTGCAAGTGTTGTTGTGGTGGAGTAGGATCTTCTCAAGACGCGTCAGGTGTTCCGTGCGCACGCGTTTCAAGAAGAGCGTTCGGGGCTGCTGACCGTCGTGCAGATGATCCAGTGACTCGTGCAGCTATATAGTTCGGTGGCGAAGGGGCGTAGTACCAGGCGCCATTTTTCGCGCAACTGTATATTTTTGGTCAGCAAAAAAAATAAAAGCTACGCATGCAGGGTTGGTCATCATACAGGGAAACCGAACCCCGATCCATTTTTGTTATCGGGACGGAGCATGGGTCACCGTGCGCAGAAAAGTTCTCCATGCCATTAGGGCATTGGATGGACTCCGAGTGGAGGATAGATCGCTGTGTTTGCCTCGCGTGTCGAGCGCCCACCGATGCTCCATTATGTTTGGCTGACGTAGAAATTCGATGTCGGGACTGCTTTAGCCCACATTTACACTGGAACTTTTGTTGGGTCTACCAGATCGCTCCCGACCTTCTGAAGCCGTCACCATGGGCAGCGCCGTTGATGAGACGAAACCCGGCGCGGTGTTGAGCTTCTTTGCGGCCGTATGGAAGATTTTGTGGGAGGTCTGGCTGGAGCCATTTCTCCAGTTCCTCCATCTGTACGAGCCGAAGGACCGGACGTATGGTCGCAGCGATGTGCCCTTCAGCAAGATGGAACAGCGCCTGCACGAAAACCCTGACGTGACAGTGACTTTCCACAAGACGATGATGCCGAATGGCAAAGACTTTGTTTGGTACCAGGTGTGGGAGGACAAGCTCGCCATGCGCTCGACAGGTCGTGTAGCGGACATGGTGTTCTGCCACGGTACCGGTGTGCATTCGGGCACGCTCGCAAGCCACTCGCGCCGTTACCTTGACGCTGGCTACCGTCTTATCGTGCCAGACTTGCCTTCGCACGGGTATTCAACTGGTCGCCACGTGTACCAGCCCACGATGAAGGGATACACGGACGGTGTGTACCAGGTGATTCATGACATGGCTCGCCGTGACGACGAGGCACTGGGCAAAAAGACTCCCAAACAGAACCGCCGCAGGACATTCCTGCTCGGTTTGTCTTTCGGCGGTTTGGTTGCTTTGCTCTACCCCATTTACTACCCAGGTTCGACGCGCACGGATACAACGCACCCTGACGAGATTCCCATTGACGGTGTGATTGGTGTGGGTCCGATTATTCATTTCAATCCGAAGGATGTGCAAGTGAGCCCCATTATCCGTCTCATCATGGTCGTCATCAAGGCCATGTACGGTCTCCGCCTTGAGTTGTACGTGCCTCACAAAAAGGCTGTGGACAAGGACCCAAAAGTGTACAAGCAGCTTATCGATCAGGACATGCGCAGCCACCGTGGTGCTTTCCGCGTGGGCCACTTGTACTGTGTGCGCAACGGCATTGCCGACGTGCAGGAGATGGCCGATAAATTTACGGTACCCGTGTACATTCAGCACGGTCTGCAAGACCGTGTAGTATCGGCACTGTCGTCTTTGCAGTGGCTGCAAAAGACCATGTCGGACGACATCCAGATGACTGTGTACCCTGTATGTCAGCATGTCATTTACCGTAAGGCCAAGTCAGAGGAGGAGGATTTGGCAGGTCGCGTATCTGTACTGGAAGACAATGTTGCATGGATGAATGCTCGCTGCCCTGGCACAGGACACATTGACCGTGGTGTGTCATTCTCCATGGACTACTCGGACTCGCCGAAGGAAAACAATGCGCGTACCAATACATACTCTCTGTCTTCTTCTGGAATGATGACGCCCAGTGAGGCTGCTCTAAGCTCTATGGCTCAAAACGACCTTGTGGAAGACACCATTCAATCGCTGACTGACAGGCTCGGCTCGATTGAGCACGGTGCTCAGGGCACGGGCGTGTCGCAAAACAGGACATCACAGGTGACCAATCGCTTCAGCAAGAATGCGCCCAAGCTGCCAGTCACCCCTGTTACGGGTGCGGACAATGAGATCGAGCACCGTGTCTACCGCGAAAACTGGACACTGTCCGAGGAGCTGCGCCCGTACGACATTCTTTTCGACTAGGCGACATACATAGAGATTAGTCATCCTAGGTTCATCCACGCGTACGAAGCTCGATCACGCTTGCCCGACGACGGTATGCTGCGGCTAGGAGCACGATCGTGGCAGCGCAAGACAGCACAGCTTTTATCGTGGCGCTCTTATGCGTCAGAAGCATCGAATGAGGCGTTGCAGGTAACGACGCTGCCGAACAAAGTGCGTGTAGCGACTGAAACGACGCCTGGCCACTTTAGTGCGGTGGGCGTGTATGTCGACGCTGGTTCGCGTTACGAGCGCCCGTGGATCCCGGGTGAGAATGGTGTGAGTCATTTGCTTGATCGAATGGCATTCAAGAGCACTCGCACACGCTCAGCGTCGGATATGGAGCAGTTGATCCAGGCGGTGGGTGGCAACGTCATGTGTTCTTCGTCGCGTGATACTATCATGTATCAGTCGTCCGTGTTCAACCAGGACATAGGCAAGGTGCTGGATGTTTTCTCCGACACAATTCGGCGCCCGATCCTGGATGCCACAGAGCTCGGTATGCAGCGCGAAGCAGCCGCCTGGGAAGTATCAGAAATTTGGAGCAAGCCTGAGATGATTCTTCCTGAAATTGTGCATTCAGTGGCGTACCACGAAAATACACTTGGGCACTCGCTATTGTGCCCGATCGAGAGCCTAGACGTGATGACCACAGACAATCTGCGTGCTTTTATGCAAGCATGGTACCGCCCTGAGCGTATTGTAGTGGCGGGTGCCGGCATGCCGCATAGTGAGCTTGTGGCACTGGCGACCGAGTTCTTTGGTGACATGCATGTTCCACCGCAGGATCCGATGCTGGAATTACTCGGCAAAGAGCGCGCGCGGTACACTGGCGGCGAGTTGGTGCTGCCGGACCCTTCGTCCGAGTTTACGCATGTATACGTTGCGTATGAAGGTCTGTCGATTCACGACGACGACATTTACGCACTTGCGACGCTGCAGATGCTGCTGGGCGGTGGCGGCAGCTTTAGTGCTGGCGGTCCCGGCAAGGGCATGTACAGCCGTCTCTATACCAACGTCCTGAACCAGTTTTATGCTGTCGACCACTGTGCAAGCTTCCACCATTGTTATGCCGATTCAGGCCTCTTTGGCATTTCGGCGAGTGTGCACCCCAGTTTCAATGCGACGGTGCCGTATGTGATCGCACGTGAGTTGGAGCTATGTACATCGGGTGCGTATCACGGCAGCATTACGAATGCTGAGCTTTCGCGTGCCAAGAACCAGCTCAAGAGCAGCTTGATGATGGCTCTCGAAAGTCGACTGGTCGAAGTGGAGGATCTGGGCCGCCAAGTGCTGGTCCACGGCAAAAAGATTCATGTGCGCGACATGTGTGCGGCGATTGACCGCGTGGATCTCGCGACGCTACACCGCGTCGCAAAGCGCGTGCTCATGAGCGGCAAGCCCAGCACGGTCGTGGTGCAGGGTGCAGAGCTTGAGGGCGTCGGCCATATCCGCAGCTTGCTCTCATCGCGGGGTATGTAGGCCAAAAAGAATGTGTATGCAGCTATAGTACATTATGTCTCATCCCAGGACAGGAGAGTGGGTGGTGCAGGGGACTTGAGAGATGGCGATGCGAGGCCGTGCGGCATCCTGTACAGACCGAGCACACGAGAGCGCGACGGTGCGGTGGGCGTTTCGGGCATGGGGCTGCTAAGGCCAATGCCATCCGAGAGAGTATCACCGGGGAACGATGGCGTGGACCACGGCATCGTGCGCTGGGCACTGCGGGTGTAAGGCGTAGGCGAATCGGGTACGAGCGAGCGATGCACGCGTGTGTGCGGCGTGCGGAGCATCATGCTGGGTGAGGTCGCAAGCAGGCTTGTGGGCGTCGGAAGCCAGTCGGGGAGCGTCGACGGTGCAAAGTGGCGGCTTGGCGTCACCATATCGACAAATGCAGGAGCGCGGGAGGGAGACGATGGTGGTGGCGACGGCGTGCGCAAATGCTGAGGACTGGGTGCGAGTGATAGAGTCGTAGAGTGCAGCTGAGCATGTGCATGCAGGCCTTTGTGGGGCGAATGCGCGATGACAGCTTTGTCATTGTAACAGTCATCGCACACCCACTCATGGGCCGTGAGCTGGTCGACATGACTTGCGCCGACACACGCGAGATGCAGCCAGCGGGCACACGAGTCGCATGAGACGACTTCCATATGCTCGTCGGTAAATCCGCAGTGACATGCCATGTTCGGCACGAGGCCACTCGCAAGAAGCGAGCGCATTGTCCACGCAATGCGGCGCCGGGGCTGTGGCTGCTTCGTTCCACGCAGAATGCGGGTACCGTCCAGCCCGATCCACAAGTCATGGAAAGCGGAAGAGGCACAAGATGGGTATGGCTGGCTCCGGACGCGCTCACGAAGACTCTTGGCCATCATGGGGTGCAGTGCGTCCTGCGGTGGAGACGACGATGCCTGCTCGTCGTCGTCATCGCCCGCGAGCCATTGAGCAATGAGGGCGTGGCGGTGGTTATTAGGGGTGTGCATGGGAATGGCAGGCTCGCGGTGGGCACCATGCGGAAGTAGCACACGGCCCATACCCTCAACCCACACAGGCTTCACGGAGTGTGACCGCAACTGGCCAGCAGGGTGTGTCGAGAACGAGCGGAGAACGTCGTGGCGAGGAGGAGTAGGAGGATACATGGGCGGTGGCGGTGGCTCCAGCCCCTTCGAAAGAGTACGGCCGCTCCGCATGATGGCCGAGGCATGATGAGAGGCCGAGGCACGCAGGGCGTACTGCGTGCGACCACACACGCTCGTACTCACGCCACGGCGCGTCCGGCGCTTCGCACGTCGCCGCGGTGCCGGTTTTGTGTTGATAGGAGGAGAGGGCGACAGCAGCAGAGATGAAGACGACGACGGCATCAGCTGCGGTGCCGTCGTCCCATCTTCTGCCACGGACATGTCCATGTAGCCAAGAGTCAAACGACGCCGGTCCCAGGAGAAAATTTGGGCACCATATGCAGCCAATCACATGATGTGAGGCATGCCCTCAGGCACGTACGCTCCACACATCCTCCTTGCATGAGGCGGCCGAAAAAGAAGCTGGGTATCTATGGACGCACCGCACGGTCGCGGCCGCCGCTGTCTGTGCGCGGAGGCAGGGTGTTGAGGCAATCGAGGGTAGTCTGCAAGTGCCTGTGGTTAGTAGATAGTACATACCGTATACGCGCCTCGTCCCGCGCTGCACGTTCCTTGGCACCTGCTCGCTCGCGCTTCACGCGCTCGTCTGCTTCCTTGCATCTCCGTTCGAGCTCGCGGATGCGCACGGACAACATCGCAGGCGTTGTGTGTGTTGGCGTCGGCGGCGGTGCATCCCGGAGTCGCGCGACCTGGTGTTCCAAGTCGCGGTTCGTCCGATGCAGCTCGGTGAGCTCGTCCTCTTTTTCCAAGACGCGACGGCGCCACTGAGCCTGCTTCTCAGCAGCCGCGCGGATCGATCGCTCAATGCGGTCGAGCTGCGACCATCTCGCTTCTTGGTTTCGGCGCACATCGGCCAGTTGATGCAGATGCTCACGCTCCATGGCACTTGATCGCTGCGCAAACTGAGCTTGAACATGCGCTAGGCGCTTGAGTCGCTGCGTCAGTCTGTCGTGGAATGCGCGGAAGTCGGTGTGTAACAGGCGTGCATCACTGACGGATGCATCCTCTTGCAGCGCATGGACGAGCCCATCATACACAGCCGTGAGTAGTGCATTGCGTTCTGACAACTGCGTTCGCAGAGCATGGTCCGAGTTTCGCGAGCTGGGACGCGGCGAGGCTGGGCGCCGCGCACGCTCCATCTCTTCCTGCTTTCGCGCCTCGTCCAGCGCACGCTGTGCTGCCTCCAAACGGTCCTGCGTCCGGAGCCGCATACGCGTCTCGGTCTGAAGAGTGTCCGCCATGCCCCGCGCCTCAGCACGCAGTCGCGTCACTTCATCTTGCAGCTCCTGCCGTGCATTGAGTCTGTCATTCATGTCATCCGTCAGACGCTCCATCTCGCGGGTGTGCCGGGCCGTCACCTCTTCCAACCTAGTCCGTGCATTCGCCTCGTTGGTTCGGAGCGTTTCTTGCAGCCGCTCTGTCAATTGCTCGTGCTGCTGCTGCTCGTGCCGCAGCTGCGCCAATTGCGTCTCGAGCGATTCGATCAGGGCATCTTTGGTCGCAAGCGCACGTCGCGTCTGCGCCTCATTCGTATCGTAGCGCTGCGACCAAGTCGTATCCGCTTGCTCACGTGCATCCTCTTCAGCCTTGAGATCGTTGACAAGTTCGACGAGCTTGGCATTGAGACGCTCGTTCAGACCCGAAAGATGCTGAGTCTCGCCCGTCTGCTGCTCCAAAGCGGCACGCAGCTCCTCAATCTGAGCGCCATAGTCTGCCACTTGGTCCCGCCATGAAGATTCTCGGGTCTCCTGGCGCATGTGCGCCTCGTCCAAATCCCGTCGCAGCTGCGCTACTTGTGTGTGCAGACGCTGTGCGTCGGCCACGGCTGAGGCCTCTGATGCACGGGACACATCAAGCTCACGTTGCAGGTCAGCCGCTGCAGATTCAGCTGCATCGACATGGCCTTCCAAGCGGTCCATTTCGCCATCTTTCTCAGCAACAATGAGGCGCTCGGCAGCCAAGGCATCTTGAAGGGCGCATACCATTTCATGCTGTTCTTCGAGCTGCTGCTGCATCATGGTGTCAGCACCGGCAGAGCGCGCCTCGTCCAGTTCAGCATGCAGGTCGTCAATCATGGTATCACGGTGTGCCAAGGCCTGTTCGAGATCAGGTATTTTGTTCGCACGCAGGGCGTCAAGCTCATTCATGAGTGCCTGACACTCCTGTCGCGCCGTGTGTAGTGAAGCCTCGAGGCCAGCCACATCGGCATGAGATTGTGTGCGTTGCTCAGCCTCACGGAGCCGGGCTTCAAGAGCATCATAGTCGGCCAATTTGGCCTCCCACGATTTGACTTGCCGATTCACCGTCTTGAGTGCTTGATCCTGGCCCTTTACGAGTTCATTCATTTTTTGCAGTCGACGAACGTATCCGAGCTTTTCTTGTCGTAATGAAATGACCTCGGCGCCCACGTCCTCAGGCGACATATTCCGGCGATGGAAATCAACTTCAATCTTGAGGTCATCGCGCTCAGCCGTCAGTTGTTCAATCTTTTGCAGCGTGGACTTGATCGAGAAGCCTGCCGCCGTACGTCGCTGGATCTCTTGCATACCCCAGTGCCCGGATGTACCCGCGACAGATTGACTCGCCTCGACATCCTCGTCCTCGTCCAGCATATCTAACGCGCCGTGGCTCTGCGCAAGCTGACTCGCATGCAAAGATTCGGACAAGCTAGATGATTCATCTTGTAGCATGGACGTTGCGTGTGGCGTCGCATCGTTAGGAGTCACCGCTTGTCGATGTGGCGTCGCGTCGCGCTGGGTCGTGGAGCGGGGGGTGGCTTCTGCGCTGGCTTTGGGCATCACTACAGGCGCCTGACGTTGTGGCGTCTGTACGATAGAATGGGAATGGGACTGACTCGAGTCAGACACTAGGCCGTCACCCAATGGCACATCGATGGAAGACGACAAATCGAGACTGTGCATAGCGCCCGCTTCAGGTGCCGGATAGGTCGTCGTACTCTGGTCAACAGATGCATCAGATGCTTCCTGCTTTTGCTGTCCTCGATCGAATAAGTCTTGGAGCGCAGCAAGTCGTTGTGACATAATCACCGAGTCAGACGGCGTGCGCCGACGTGCTGCTACGCTGCCTTACAACAACAACAACAAGCACAACAATAACACTCGTGCACGCGCAGCCTCAGGACAGCGGGGCTCGTCACGTGATGAGGTGGTAGGCCGTGCAGCCGCCGCTTGTCGACTGCCACGGCGACTCGCGGCTCAGGGGAGCTCTACGGAACTATGCGCCGGCACGGGCGAATGGATGCGCCGAGAGCTTACGCGTGAGAAAATATCGACAAGATTGTTTTCTAGGCTAAAGATAGAGACAAAGAGGGCGTTACTCGTCTTCGCTGCTAGCGAGAACCTGTGGAGTGTTAGGACCATGTGGCTGAATGGCGCCGCTTGAGCGACACGTACCTTGTCGCGAATGTCCTTCCATTGCCTCTGAATACGATAATGCAGTCGCGCACAGAGTTAGTACTGAGCCCAGGTATACCAATAAATACGTACGCCCCTGTTGTTCATGTCCCACCACTTTTCAGTGAGCGTATCAAAGGCAATGCCGAAGCCGAAAGCACCGGCAAAGATGGTTCCAACACTGTTTTCAAGTTAGTCCATGTCCTATACAGGCGCTGTGGTACATACTAGATCGAGTTGCGCCTCACGAAGAGGTTGTAGAATCCAGTTGCCAGCGACATGGTGACCAAGGTTGGAAAAGCGCCCGTAGCGCAGCAAATCGCATCCACGGGTCTCGCCGGATCCAATCGGAGTGTCACGTGATCTATCTTGACTATCTCGAGAGGGCCCCGCCTGTGCCCTTGAACCACTGGCGTCAGTGGCAGCGGACGTACCTTGGGAAACTTGCGCCTGGCGCGCGCCTCCTGTGCATCTGACGATGAGGCATCCGAGCTCGAAGGGCGGACAGAGGGTATGTTGGTGCTGGCCTGGTACGGCGCTGGCATATCGCGTGCCTGCGCCGCATACTCTGGCTTAATGGGAGCCGGAATGTGAGCAGCTAGGTTGTTGGTCATAGAGTAACGTACCATTCTTTGAGGGATTGGACCATTGAATACTAAGCACGGCAGCCGGCGCAAATCCGAGCGAGCGGAGTGTGTCAGTCGTATGTGTTCGTGGAAAGTCGCGACGTGGGGGGGACTGGAAAAGCACGTACGTGCCGTGATCGTGTTCCGTCCATAAGACATGGTCAACGGCATCGTACACATCGAGGATGGTAGCATTGTGGGGGAATGTTCGTTCAATCTGCGTGCGATCGGAGAATCGTACACGAATGCGAATGAAATCATACTGCTTTTTGGACTTTCCATGCTCCCTGTCGTACTTTTCGCGCATGGCACTAGTCATCAGGGGTGCATGCGGTCCATGCCGCCCGGCAATCGCACCTGAAAAGGCCGTGCGCAGCTCCGCGGCGGTAGGTTCGAAGTCGTCAGACTCAGGCGGGGGCGCGGCTGTATGGTGAGGCACTAGATTACGTACCGTATTCGCGACGATCCGGTGGACGATATACAGCGATCGGCGTAGTCGTTCCGGCGTCGAAGCTTGGGTGCATGGTACAAAGAATGCATGACGTAAGCGATCCCCAGGCCCTGTGTTCTTCGCGCACGAGCCCAAGGATGTCTTTTGTCCTGGCACCGAGATGCACGTATGGCTCGCAGAGGCCAATACCCAGCGGCATACAGTGCTTGTGTCACATTTTCATCCAAAGAAGCCCTCGGATAGTTCGAAGGTCGTCTTAGCCTTTAGTGTGGCGGATGGGCGGTGCACGTTGACGCTGCTGGAGGCGGACAAAATGGAGTGGTCGAAGACGAGGCGTGTGGCGTCGCTGCAGGGCCTGCTGGGTTTGCTCCCTGTAGGACAGGACATATTCTTGGTAGGTGTGTCGTCTTCCGAGCCGGTAGGGCAAATCCTGTCTGAGCAGCGGATCTATCGAGTTAGCAATGTGTCCTTTGTCTGCCTCACACGTCGGCTCCAAAATGATGCGGCACTGGCGCAAGGCGTGCCTGATGACACTGGCGCCCCAGATGATCCATGTGCAGCGATCCGAAAGTACATGACGGGTGGCTCGTTCTACTTTTCCGATGGGCTGCACGACATAACGCGGCGTGTACAGTCATCGTGCTGTGGCGCACCATCCAGTGACTTTCATGCCCAATTCCTGTGGAATGCCTTCATGCTCGAGCCGATCGAAACGTTTCGTATGCGACTTGATGTGCATCGTCGGCAAATGGTGGATCAGGAGCGCTTCTTCTTGCGTGTGATTCAGGGTTACGTTGGTGTGTACCAAGTGCGGGCGTGTCGACTCGCCGTGGTAAGTCGCCTGAGTTCACTGCGCGCGGGCACTCGGTTTCATGCGCGCGGTATTGATGACGAAGGCAATGCCGCGAACTTTGTGGAAACGGAGACAGTGCTCGTCGCAAAGGATCTCGTGTATTCGTTCACGCAGGTGCGCGGTTCCGTGCCTGTATATTGGGAACAGCAGGGCGTCCAAGCCCTCAATGCACGGATTCAGATCACTCGCACTGGTGCAGCATCTTGGCCAGGCTTCTGCCAGCACTTCGACCAGCTTTTGCACGAGTACCAGCGTGTCTTTGTGCTGGACTTGCTGGGTACACGCGATGTCGAGACCCTCTTGGCGCATGCGTACATCGATCACCTCAGAGAACTGGACGAGACGCGCCCGATCAAGTACTACAACTTCGACTTCCACAACGTGTCTCGTGCGGTGGGCGGCATGGAAGGCGTTGGTGCTGAGCTCGATCGCCTGCATAACGTACAGACGCAGCGGCAGCACTATCGGTACACGCTGTGCTCGCAGGGCAAGATGCTGGAGCGGCAGTCTGGTGTGTTTCGTGTGAACTGCTTCGACTGCCTGGACCGGACGAATGTGGTCGAGGGGCTGCTGTCACACGCCGCGCTCCGAGACTTTTTTCACGAGCTGCGTCGAAATGCCCAAGAGCCGGTGTGTGTACAGCTGGCCGCTGATACAAGCCTGCCTGCAGCATTGTGGCAGGCGCACCGCGATTTATGGGCCGGCAACGGTGATGCGCTATCGATCATTAGCACGGGCACAGGCTCACTGAATTCCAACTTTGTTCGGACAGGTACACGCAAGGGACTCACGGGCCTGATCAGCGATGCGGCCAAGAGTGCAAGTCGCCTCTATGTGAACCATTTCCAAGATCAGACGAAGCAGGTGGCGATTGACATGTTGCTGGGCAACCGGAGTGGCCAGCAGCACGTGGAGCTGTATGATCCACGATACGCGCGCGTGTCCGAGATGATGGCGCGCCGATGGCACGAGTACGCCAGTGTGCATGACGTACAGGTGTGGGTCGGCACGTACAATGCGTGTGCCCAGTCACCTGCCGGCATGGACCTAAGTGTGTGGCTGTACCAGACGCCTGAGCCGCCCGATGTGGTGGCTGTGATTCTCGAGGAGATCGTGCCACTGAATGCACAGCAGATGCTGCAGAGCGCCCGTGACGAGCAGGCAGCCTGGCAGCGTGCCCTAAGCACGACGCTGCACCGTACAGGGATTCCGTACGAAGCGCTGCGAAACGAGTTGCTGTTTGGGACGGCGCTCTTTGTCTATGTCAAAAGCAGCTTACTACCCCACATTCGGCGCGTTGAGGGCACGACGAAAAAGACAGGCTTTCGCGGGATGAGCGGCAACAAGGGCGCTGTCGCTGTGAGATTCGAGCTATTCGATACGAGCATCTGCATAGTGGGATCGCATCTGTCGTCTGGCAGCAACAACAAGGAGGAACGCAATGCCGACTACCACGCCATTGCCCGCGACCTGGTATTTACCCGTGGCCGGACGATCGATTCGCATGACCACATTTTCTGGGCAGGTGACCTCAACTACCGCATCGCTTTACCGAGTGCGGAAGACGTGCGTGATCTCGCGTCGCGGCACCAGCTCGAAGCGCTTCTGCAGCACGATCAGCTGACAGACGTTCGCACGTCGAGCCAAGCCTTTGCGGGCTACGAAGAGATGCCGATCCGTTTTCCGCCCACGTACAAATTTGACGTGGGCTCGGACATTTACGACACATCAGAAAAGCTGCGTCCACCCGCATGGACGGACCGTGTGCTGTTCAAGTGTACGCGTCCCACGCTACATATCCACCCGATCGCGTACGATTGCGCGCCGATTCGTGCGAGTGATCACCGCCCGGTAGGCGCCTCACTCAGCGTCAGCATATGTACGCTGGACACGGCGTGCCGTGACGAGCTGTACGAGTCGCTCGTGAATGACATGATCGAGCAGGATAAGGATGAATCGTCTCTCGCACGGCCCCCGCCCTCGTCCGACACGGCGCAGTGGTGGCACCAATCCCACCAACCGCCTCTCTCACCTGCACTAGGCGATCCCAGCGTACGTGGTAACCCCTTTGAGCAGCGCGATCCGACGCCGCCGCTCCCCACACGCCAGGCGGTGTCTTCGCCGCCTCCGATCCCTCCGCGTCCTGGCAAGGCGCCGTAGCTGAATCATGTCACGTGCATGGACCGTGCACGGCGGAGTCGGACCGATCCTTCACGAACCTCCTTACCGCTTGAGATCATGCTTCGTTTCTCGGTAAGGCCGTTGGCGCGACCATGCACGCGCTCAACCATGCGGATGCTCTCTACTGGCACACCGCAGAAAGCGTCTATTCGCGGGCGCATTTGGCAATCGCGTTTCGTGCGTTTCTCTGTGTATGGTGTCGGCTCCATCGGATTTACGCTCACAGCCTTGTTGGGTGGCTTACTCGTGTACGACTCCTTTACGTACCACAGCTTGTCGATTCAGGAACCGATACATCCTTCCATCAACGAAAGTGTACGTGGCGGTCCAGAAAATCGTCCCATCCTGCTGAACAAAGAGGCTGAGACAGGAGCACCTCGCAAGGAGCGCCTAGTGATCGTCGGTGGTGGCTGGGGCGCGGTTTCGCTTCTGAATCGCCTGGATCCTGACCTGTATGAAGTCACGCTTGTCAGTCCTACGAACTACTTCCTGTTCACGCCCCTCTTGCCCGCTGTGACCGTTGGCACAGTCGGTGCCGGCTCAGTCACCGAGTCGCTACGCCGTATCTTGCAAAAGTGCCACGGTCAATTCGTGCAAGGTGCTGGACGGAACTTGCATCTCCGTGATAACTTGGACAGCAAGACCCGCGAGCTGACGGATCATGCCCCCGGCCTGCTGGAAGTCGAGGTGATTTCGGACAAATGGGACGGCTCGATTGAAAAGCCGCACGAAGTAAACAAGGACAATATCGTGTATGTTCCATACGACAAGCTTGTGGTTGCTGTGGGCTGCGTTTCGAACGACTTTGGCGCCAAGGGTCTCGAACATGCGCACCGCTTGAAGTGCATGCACGACGCCACGCAATTGCGCAAGAACATCCTCGAGAACTTTGAGATGGCTTCGTTACCAAGTGTGTCGCCTGAGGAGCGGAAACGTCTGCTCTCATTCGTCATCTGCGGCGGTGGACCGACCGGTGTTGAGGTGGCTGCCGAGATCTTTGATCTGATCCACGAAGATATAAGCAAGTACTACCCTGCCAACCTTCCACAGGAATCCAGCGTTCACCTCCTGCAGTATTGCTCGCATATTCTGAACACGTATTCGGAGAAGATTTCAGAGTTTGCCGAAGAGCGATTCCGCAAGGAGCACATGGATGTGCAGACCAATGCACATGTCGACGAAATCACGCCGACGCATGTCAAATTTACGGTGACGAATCCATTGACAAACGAGAAGCAAGTCCGCACGCTGCCCACAGGCTGCACAGTATGGTCGGCCGGTATCAAGATGTCCGACTTTACGCATCTGCTGTCGCAGATGCTGCCGAGCCAAGGACATCCGCATGCGCTCAAGGTTGATGCTCAGTTGCGAGTCATGGGTGCAGAGCCTGGCACTATGTACGCTGTCGGAGATGCATCGACGATTGACCGCGATGTCATGGGCTATGTGGTGGAGAACTTTGCCAAGTTTGACAAGGATCTGGACGGCAAGTTGACTCTGTCAGAATTCGCCCAGTTCGTCAACGTCCTGCGCCGCAAGTTTCCCATTGCCAGCTCTAACCTACAGAATGTCCGGAAACTGTTAAACAAGTACGACTTTCACGGTGACCACCAACTGAACTCGGACGAAGTTGTCAAGCTTGTGCAGGACGCAACCAAGAACATGACGTCGTACCCACCGACCGCGCAGATTGCTTCACAGGAAGGACGCTATCTGGCCAACAAGCTGAACAAATACGGCAAGCTCAAGGAGCAGGGAAAGCTGCCTCAGATGAGCGCGGATGCTCTCGATGATGCGATCTACAAGCCTTTCAAGTTCCACAGCCTGGGCAATATTGCGTACTTGGGTAATGCGGCCGCCTTTGACTTACCTCTGCCTGAGCCATTCAAGACGTTCTTTGGTGGCATTGTTGCCATGTACGCTTGGCGCAGTGTCTACCTCTCAGAGCTGGTCTCGTTCCGTACGCGTGCCTTGGTGCTCGGCGACTTTATTAAACGGGAGCTGTGGGGCCGCGACGTGTCGTGGCTGTAAATGACGCATCCACGAGGTTGTAGTTGACCCAATCAGAAGGGAATTGTATGCAAGACATCTCCACTTCAACGCTGGTTGGGCCAACTTTGGTCCTAGGGAATGACATATCCCCACGTGTTTTGCGTCAATCGATGTCCCACCTAGCTATTATGGCGCAATTTTTCGTAGCAGGCAGCTTGCAGACAGACGACGGTACCATATTCCCACGAAGCTCCTGCGCACGCGAGGTAGACCGGCTTCTTCGAACATGACATCTAAGGAAGAAGTTCCTGAGAAAATGGAGCCTGTGCCTACACCTGCCGAACAGGACATTATTACGGATACGATGATCATGGATCCCGACTCGGGTGTCAAGCGTGGTCTAAAGAATCGGCATCTTAGTATGATGGCCCTGGCCGGCATTATTGGGCCTGGTCTACTTGTGGGTGCAGGTGGTGCACTTTCATCCGGTGGACCTGCCTCCCTTATTATTGGATTTGGGGTGGTCGGAATCATCGCATACTCGGTGATGCAAAGTCTGGGAGAGCTGACCACCATGTTTCCCAGTGGTGGTGGTTTCCTACAACTTGCCGACCGTTTTGTGGATCGCGCCTTTGGCTTTATTGTGGGATGGAACTACTTTATCGTCTGGGCTGCGGTCCTGGCCAACGAATACAATGTGATCACTTCTGTACTTGTGTTTTGGAGCGATAAAGTGCCTCAGTGGGGCTACTTTCTCATCTTCTGGTTTTTTTTCTTGGGATTCCAGATGCTGGGCGTAGAGAGCTTTGGAGAGGCTGAGTTCTGGCTCGCTCTCGTCAAGATTCTAGGGCTGGCTGCATACTTTATCTTCTCGATTGTGTACGTGTCAGGGGGCGTGAATCACGACGCCGTTGGTTTCCGGTACTGGCATGATCCTGGGGCTTTTGGTGGACATGGATTTAGGGGCGTGGCTAGTGTGTTTATTTTCTGTGCCACCTTTTATGCAGGGATTGAGTCGGTCGCCGTGGCTGCCACGGAAACGCGCAATCCCCGAAAGGCTGTGCCCAGCGCCATCGGCCAGGTTGTGTGGCGCATCTTATTTGTGTACCTGGGCAGTGCCTTTTTCTTCGGCATTACGTGCCCCTCAAATGCGAAGGGGCTCATTTCAGAGGATGGCGCTTTGGAAAGTCCCATGACGATTGCGATCCAGCATGCCGGGTGGCAAGGTGGTGTGCATCTCATTAATGCCTTTGTGTTTGTGACGTGTTTGTCGGCAGTCAACAGTTCGATCTACATTGGCTCGCGAACGGTACTGTATATGGCCCAGAACCAAAAAGCTTTCAAGTTTCTGGGCTACACGAATCGACGGGGTGTGCCTGTGTTCGCTGTGATTCTCATTAATGCTGTTGGTGCCATCTCCATGATGAATGTGAGCACAGGCGCAAGTAAAGCATACCAGTACATCATCAACCTGTCTGGTGTGTCGACTTTCCTGGTCTGGACCTTTATTATTTTTATGCATTTTCGATTCCGTCGGGCCATGCAGGTACAGGGCCGCAGTCTCGATGAATTGCCATTCCGAGCGCTGTTGTATCCATGGGTAGCCATCTTTGGCTTCATCCTAAGTATATTCTTGGCGCTTGTGCAAGGCTGGAAGTCCTTCTCTCCCTTTGACTTTGGAGATTTTGCTGATGCCTATATTTTACTACCAGTATCGCTTGTCGGGTACATTGGATACAAGCTCCTGTTCCGCACTACATTTTGGCGCGCACACGAAATCGATCTTGACGTGGGTCGTCGGCAGGACCTCGACTCCTCTACCCTTTGCAGTATGGACTCCACTCAGGGTGATGATGTGATTCAAGAACAAAAACCGATTCATTCATAACATAAATTCTATGTATATACCATTCGTTTCAATTGTGAAGGCGACAATGAATTGTGTAATTTATGCGCAGTTAGGCATGAGGGTAGACAAGCTTTTCGCCAGACACCTTGTTTTGACGCATGGCGTCCATACCCTGGAACATACCAGAGAAGCCGCCCGACTGCACGCTAGTACGGTTCGGCTTCACTGCACCCGAGGACAGAAGCTTGTAGAACAAGCCATCCTTGCCGCTGCACACCTTAGCCAACGCTTCAGCATCTTCTTTGCAGTAGTCTTCCTCGAAGAGAGCACCAAAGATCTCCGTCCTCTTGCCGTATACTGTGTAGAGGATGAAGAACGTGGCCTTAGTCTTGGGGTTGATTTGCTTAACGCGGGCCTCGTCAACCGACAGAATCGAGACGATCCTGTTCTCCTCTTCCTTGGTCAGGATACCGGCAATGGTTTCCTGCGAGCCGTTCATCGAGTACGTGTCGAACGCGTACTTGATGTCAGTGTGAGTGCCAGCAATACGCTTAGGCGTCTCAGCATCAGCATAGTCATGCACTTCCGCCGCACCCAGCGACTTGAGCCACGCTTCGTGCTTCTTAGAAGCAGTGACGATCACATAAGCGCCAATGAGACGGGCAATCTGAATGACAAACTGACCCACCGACGAAGCACCAGACCAGACCAGCACCTTGAGCTTAGGGTCCACGGGCGGCACATCCGTGCTTGTGGGCTGCGGGAGGCCAAGATGCTTGTCCTGGAACATACCAAGGAGAGCGGTGAAGCCAGCCACACCCAAACCAGCGGCTTCCTCGGTCTTCATGGCTTCAGGAACCACCACAACCGCCTCAGGGACAGTAACGACGTAGTCGGCAAACGCACCGACGCCTTCTTCCCAGCCACCGTGCACGCAGCCAGCCACACGGTCACCCACTTGGACCGTTGTGCCGGCATCTGGTGCCTTCTCCACGACGGTGCCCACAAAGTCAGAGCCAACTGTCGTGCCCGCACGGCCCACGTAGTCCAAATGCTTCCAGTCCGTCGGGTTCAGAGCATTCGCCAGAACCTTGACTTTGATAGAGCGAGGGGCGAGCTTGGGCACATCCACTTGCTTGATGGCAGCGTTCGAAATACCTTGCGTGATAATGGCGTTCATGCTCATGATGCGGTTGATGAGGCAAAGGAGCACGGGCCCGCTGTTATATACCTTTGCCCGTCCCCAGTGGAGGATTCGAGAAGCTTCAGACGGAGTATTGTGAGTAAAAGTTCCGCGGAGAAATGTACTCCACGGATGTTCCCTTGACATGGCACAAGCCCATGTGTTGTGGGCCTTTCAGGCGCAGCCGTCGACGCGCGAGTCGCGGCAGCGGCGGCGTGATCTCAATGATGTGACAGAGGCATATTCCTCAGATGAAGACGCCGATCAGCCGTATCCGGCGTTCCCTGAAAATGGTTTTGGTGTGTCGCGGCCCCCGACAACGAGCACGCCCCACGACTTGTCGGCGCTGGAAGAGCAAGCAGAGGATCGTCGCTGGCTGCCATCGACGAATGTGATCGTGCGCGCAGGATCCACACAGCACACAGCAGAGCTAGCTATGCGGCAACGTGCGCGTCAGGAAGCTCGTCGTGCAGCACGCGCCTTGCACATTCCGTGGCGTGGGCACGTCGCAGACGATGCACGGCTCCTGCGTGTGCTGGATGGCGTGCCGCCGCTCGGAAGTACCGAAGATGCTGATCAGCTCAGTGATTGGGAAGAGGCCTTGGAAACGGCGAAGCAGGACCGGTTGCGATTTGGCGAGCGCGATATTGTGCAGATTGGACGTCGGCGCACGCTGTATGAGGAGGAAATGAGCCATACAGACGACGATGTCCCGCGGCCGCCCTCAGGTGCGAGTTTGGTTAATTCGCCTTCCATTTTGCCTGACCAGACTATGCCGCCGCCCCTAGTAGGACCGGTACCGTGGGAGAGCATGAGTGCCGATGCGAATCCTCTATCGGCGTCATGGTCGGACACAACATACCCAAGCCTGAACACACTCAGACGACATGATGGCGGACTGCGTCCGCCCACTTCTCCGCCGCACCGGTGGACACCACAAGGCCCGCCTCGGCTTGCGGCGGCAGCGGCTGTTCTCGATCGTCTCACGGCGCATGATTCGATGTCGTATGAGGACGACACGGCCGATATGGACACGTCCATGTAGTGCGTATCCTATGTATTCTAGACCTTGGTATGAAGCTGTGCGCCAATCCGCTCCATCACATAGCGACGACCTGTGGGATGCATTGTGTTATTCAGCGAGAGGGCGTGATCGGCTGCGAGCACGGCACTCGACTCGGGCTTGTTCGCATCAACGGATGTGGCGAGTGTCGCACCCGCTTGGTACGGCTCATAGTGGCCGGCCCTGATTTGCGCATCCCGCAGCAGCAAGACCGCATTCCTTGCCTGAGTCTCCGAAGCGATGTTCATGCCGCGAGGAATGGCGATGGGCGGCACGACCTGCAAACCAGGTACAGGCGGTATACCGACACGCGTAGGGTGCGTGGGGAAGCGCATGAGAGAGCGCCTGGCTTGCTTTTGGGTCATCACGGGCGGCCTAAGCTCAGACAGAGGCGCATTTGACCCGATTGGCACACTGTACATGGTCTTGATAGGCTTGCGACTCGGAGCGTGGAAGACAGGGTCGGCCCAGTTCGTCGTGGGCATGCTGGGGGCCGGTGCAGGCTCGGCGGGCTCATATGTGATAGTATGGGTATGGCCCTGGTACTGGTACTGGTATCGAGTCGTCGCGGTTCGGCCTGACGGCTTCTTTTTGGCGGCGATGCGCACGCTCGTTGAAAATGACCGATGCATGGCTCCGAGTGCGAAGAATAAAAGACGCTGGTCGGAGGATGGCGAGCCCTGTGAGATTTTTGCAATTTTAGTCAGGGCCCTGTGTGTCGTTGCAACATCAACACTCGCAACCTCCGCCACGATGAGCAATAGCACGGGCGAGTCCGCTACAACACAGCAGCTAGGCGACTGGGTCGAGTCGCTTCTTGCGCAAGTCGAGAAGCGCTTTGACGAGCAGAATCAGCAAGTGGTGAAGCGTATGAACGAGATGGCCGATCGTATCGACGCGCTCGAGTCTTCGATTCTGGAGCTGGTGCATGGCTCTGAGGCCAAGCCCGCGCCTGCAGCCTAGTTATATACCCTATCCACTTTGTACATGATCACGCTGTACGGCGCCCGAACGTGAGGCCGTAGCCGAACACACGCTCGCCGCGCTCGAGGGTAGGCCAGCTCTCCCCTTCGGCCTGCTTTGCCAGAACAAGATCGAGTTTCATCTTGCCTAGCGTATAAGTCGACGCGCTAGGGTTCACTGGTGCATATAACTGAAGCGTGCGCTCAAAGCGGCGCGTGTGCGGAATGGAGGGTGTTGCGCCCAGGGCCAACGAAAGCACGACCTGTGTGAGTAGATGCATACGTACCTCGTTCTCGCGAATCTCAATCACGCTGTTACTTTGCTCGACGCCTTTGGCGTATACCGTGACGCGTACATCGCCTGGTGTTTCATAGTGGTCCATGCGGCATTCGACTCGGTCGTTGTCAGCTGGCTTGGGCGCCTCAAAGAGGTGGCCATGTTCCGCTTGAGTGCACGGCTCGATCTGCAGAAAGTCGTCAAAATGCAGGACACGCCGCTTGCAGCATGTGTAGCCCTTGGACCCCTCGTGAAAAATAGGCACACCTTTGTGATACCGACACGCCTCCTGGGTCTTGTCTCGGGTATCGAGGGCCTCTTTTTGCACGTAGTTACAGCCGCTGCGGCGGCATGCTGTTCCTGCTGGCACATGAACGAGCGAGTCAGGATCGCGTGGCTCAGGTGCCGGTGGCGGTGGACCTTGAGTGGGTGGCGGAATAGGCGCTGGCTTGTTCAATTGAACAGCATTCAACGTGGTGCTGAGACGCTCTTCCTCGTTGCTCACAGCTGGTTTCTGTGGGGCCGGTAGTGGCTGAGCCTCGTCAGTATGTGCCTCGGCCGTAGCACAGCCAGGCAGCTTCATGAACTGCTCAAATTCCAGCACGGGTTTGTTGGTCTCTTTGCAGCAGGACCACGACTTGAGACCCTCATGAAAGACAGGTGCACCTGGGTGGTACGTACAGGGGCCTTTGGAGCCGCCTGTGGCGTCAAACTCTGTACCGCATCCTCTTCGCTTGCACAATACCATGGTCGTGTGCCGTGTGTCGCGCGTGGAAGAAATGGGCCAGAATTTCTTCCGTGTGCTTCGCCTGCCTTCCCTCCACATCAGGCCGGCGGCCCCTTTTCTGGACGGCCCGGCATGCGGTCAGGCGAGGCAGAGCCTCCGGCGAAGCGAGCACCGTCGCTGCGGCGCTCGCATATCGAGTCGCGGCGCATGTCAGGCAGTACAGATGCTGATGTGATCCACATGCTGCTTCATCCGCCCGCACCAGCACCAGGTCCCTTCCTGGCGCCATCGACGGAGTTTGTCTTGTGTGCACCAGGGGCGCCTGAGACACATCAAAGCGCGGATCATGAAGGCGATGAGCGTGTAAGAGCTATCCTTGCATTTCTCTCAGATCCTGAAAAGGCGCGGAGATGTGCCGAGGCGCGCGATATTGAAACACCTGACTTTGTATCGGCGAATGAGCCGTCCGTTCTGGGCAAAACACGCGGTGCGTCGGGACCCATTGACGATACGTCAGATGAAGCATACGAGCAGCTGCACATCAAGCATGAACGCGCCGAAAAGCGCCTGCGCAGGCTGGAAAAGGATGCACTCATACGTGATCGAAAGCGCGTGCTCGAGCGTGTGCGGCATATTGAGCAGGTGGACATAATCAAGCTCCTGCCTGCCTTTGAAGCTCGCGAAGCACAGGAACAGGGGAAACGCACGCGTTCCGAGCTTCTCGAGCATCTCACGCACGTCCATGCCAGCGTCCTAGCTGATGCAAGAGCCCTACTGGATCGCTATAACAAGTTGCTACCCGACGAAGCACGACAGGCATCGGGCGGTCGGGATCGACGACCCTCTACGCGCGTAATAGACGGCTCGCCAGATCCACCCTCCGATCGCGCGCGGGCTGACTTACTGCGAATGGCGCCTTCCCTAGCAGATTTGGCGCGAGATCACGATACCCCGTCCGCGCAACGACTTTTTCCTGTGTCTACACGCTACAGTGAACAACTTGCCTTTGGCGAACGTGTGCCTGACTGTGCTACGCGGCCCGATCTATTTGACGATAGGATCGCAGCGTGGCTGCAACAAGGCCAGGGCCCATAGCCACATAATTCCTCGATACCACATTCGTTTTTTCGTCTCCACGCGTGATCTTTAGCCGCTGGGTATGGACGACGAAGCGAGCGCGTCTAGGCCGCCGCTGGCGCTGAGTCTGGAACTAGTGTCTTCGTTTAAGCCTGCCAAGGTGTTCAAAGACTTTGTGCAGCCTGACTGCCGCGTGACAAGTCTGGATTACGATGATCGTGGCGAGCTCTGTGTGACAGCGTCGGACGACGAGACGATCCAGCTGTACAACTGCCGCTCTGGCAAGCACATCAAGACGCTCTACAGTAAAAAGTACGGCGTCCACCTTGCGAGATTTACGCATCGCTCTTCGGCTATTGTGTACGCTTCGACGAAGGAAGATGACACGGTGCGGTACCACTCGCTCCACGACAACAAATACCTGCAGTACTTCCGTGGACACAAGCGCCGCGTCACGTCGCTTGCCATGTCGCCTGTCGACGACACATTTCTCTCGGCGGCGGTGGATGACTCCGTGCGATTGTGGGATCTGCGCACGCCGGCAGCCCAGGGGAACATGCGCATCCAAGGCCATCCGATCGTGGCGTACGATCCCTCTGGTCTGGTGTTTGGCATTGCGCTGAACGAGCGCTCATCGATTCTGCTGTATGATATTCGAAAATTCGACCAAAACCCGTTTATCACCATCACGATTGACGACACGGCTGCACTTTCGCAGATCATGATGCCTCCCCGCATTCCTGTGCTCACCCACCTCAGCTTTAGCCACACGGGGCAGTATATCCTCGCAGGCACCTCTGGTGACGTGCACTACATTGCTGATACCTACACTGGCAAAGTGGTATACCGCCTGACGGGGCACATTGGCCTGGAACGAGCTGACGGCGCCTCAGTAGGGCTTGTGCCGAAGGCCGGTATCAGTGGCCAGGAGATGTGCTGGACACCCGACGGTCGCATGGTCATTGCCGGCTCAGCGGCTGGCCAGGTGCATGTGTGGGCTCTGCCAGAGCACCCACCGGCCACGCTGCCGGCCACGCTGCATTCGACTACGACACTGCAAGGGCAGGAAGGCACGCCCAGCGTCGTGGCATTCAATCCACGTTGTGCACACATGTGCACCGCTGGAGCCCAAGTCGCCTTCTGGCTGCCTGATTTACCATAGCGTCTCCACCTTTCTGACCATGTCGCTCTTTCGTGCCGCCACCCCGGCTCGGTGCCTTGTACGCGCTGCGCACTGGACGCGTGTAGGTGCAGTTGCATATAGTACGGGCGCTTCCGAGACCAAGGTGTACCACTCGAGGGACGGCACGCCGCTCGTGGGCTCTGAGTTTCTGAGAGACAAGCGTATTTGGATCCTGCACCTGCTGGCCAAGGAGACACCGGATAACCGGCTCACACATACGTTCATTCGGAACGGTCTGCTTCCTGCCCTGCGCGACGTGAGACAACAATGGAATGCATGGGTCAAGGCGAAGGACACGGCCGACGGTGCTGCGCTGGTGACGGCTCCGCCAACCGACAGCAAATTTTTCTCGAACGGACTCGATCTGCTCAAGGCCGTGCAAGACGTGCACTTTTTCAACGACTATCTGAATGCCATGTTTTACGAGCTGCTCACGTTCCCGATCCCGACGGTCGCGTCGATGGGCGGGCATGCGTTCGCCGCGGGCTTTACCCTGGCCCTGGCGCACGACTACCGCGTCATGAACTCGGAGCGTGGCTATGCATGCATGAACGAAATCGAGTTTGGTGCACCGATTCCGAAGGGCATGCTCGGTGTGATCAGGTCTGTGGCCGTGTCGCCCCTCGTGCAACGCAAGATTGCGCTGGAGGCACACCGATTCCAGGCCACCGAGGCACTACAGCATGGCCTTGTGGATGCTACGGCTCAGGGTACGCAGGCTACGTTGGATGCGGCGCTCGCTCTGGCTGAAAAGCTTCGCACACGCGCTGCCAAGAATGCGTGGCAATCAATTCGCGAATCACTGAAAGAGGAGGCCCTGGCCGCTCAGTTTGAGCCTCCGCGAGCGCCTCTCACCTTCTCCATGGAGTAGGGCACGGTCATAGTTCTCCACACCCACGTGGCGGACCACCCACCGGCTATCATACGGGGATAATGGTCCGACACCCACCGCCACATGTCGAGCCAAGTCAAGGTATACCGGGCGCGCGAAGATGACGTGCCGCTGGTACGCTCCGAGTACCTAGCTGACCGCGGTATATGGGTACTTACGATGTGCGGCGAGCAGACGCCTGACAACCGTCTGACGCACACGTTCCTTAGAGAAGGTATCATACCGGCACTGCGTGACGTTCGGGCTGAATGGCATAGCCGCGTCGAGCAGGACGAGATAAATGGCGGTGCAGCTCTCGTCACGACCGCCGAGCTCTCCAGCAAGATTTTCTCGAACGGTCTCGACCTGTTCAATGCGATTGCGGATCCGCACTTTTTCAACGAGTATCTGAATGCCATGTTCTACGAGCTGCTCACGTTCCCCATTCCCACAGTGGCGGCCATCACAGGCCATGCATTTGCTGGTGGATGCACACTCGCACTAGCGCACGACTACCGCGTGATGAACGCACAGCGCGGCTACTTGTGCATGAACGAAATCGAGTTTGGAGCACATATCCCCAGCGGCATGCTGGGCACGATCAAGTCGGTCGTCAAGTCCTCCCAAACTATGCGCAAGCTCGTGCTGGAGGGACACCGCTTCACATCGCAGGAAGCGCTAGAGCATGGTCTGGTAGATGCGGTGGCGGACTCGCCCGAGGCCGTGCTGCAGACAGCCATGGCCATGGCAGAAAAGCTGCGTTCGCGCAGTGCGAGCAATGGCTGGCAAGTGAACAAGGAACTGCTTCATCGTGAGTCGCTTGCGATGCAGTTTGAGCCGCCGCGCGTGGCGTCCAAGTTGTAAGTACTATAGACCAAGTCGCTAGGCCGGAGACGAAGCTGTAGCTGGCGCGGGCGTCGACTCCTCGGAGGCTGGTGCCTCTTGCGACGCGGCCGGCTCGTCTGATGGCTCACTGAGCCACACGGGCGTGCGCCATGGACGACCGCCGATACTGAGGATCTCGCGCGTCGCCTGCCGCCAGGGCCGTGGCTTGTTCGATGCAAAGGATCGCGCAAGCGGCTGTACCGTGGGAATATAGTTGGGGATGCGAGCCAAAGGCAGGATATCTGGTGTGTCTTTTGACGAAGGAATCGATGGGTATTTGAACACGGCGTCTGGCGCATTTTGCGCCACTTTGATCGTGCTGGTAGAGGGGGCGGGTGAGTCCGTCTTGGCACTGGAGGGATGCTTGCGTTTTTGGGCGCTCGATGTTTCTGATGTCATAGCCGCGGCCATCTTTCCGATCGTCGGCGGCGTCGTCGCTTGCACAGCCAGGTTCTGTGGCAGGTCAGCTGTCGACATGCCCGATCCTGGCAGGCGGTACACGGGCTTTTGTCCCTTGGACAGACCCTTTCGCCAGCCACGACCAGGACCCGGGGCGCCGCGTGTCTTGAGTCCCTTTCTCCGCTTAGCCGACGGAAGAGCATCGAGTTCCTCAAGGGAGAGGGTAGCAGCCACCGCTGAGATGGAGCCGGGCGCAGGCGGCAAGCGGCGATGGGACTTGGCCTTTTTGTTCTTGCTCGCTTCAGTACTGTTCAAGCTCGTATCGGGCGAGCCCTCTGCGGCCATGGAATCGTCTGCTAATTCGTCCTCTGATGCTGCTTCGCCCTGCAAGGATACATCTGCAGGCGACTCAGGCGCTACCTCGGCATCGGGCTGGGACGTCGAAGACGACGGCGATGCCTCCTTAGGTGTCGACGAGGAATGGGCATTGTGCGCCGACGGCACACGCAGTCTTACCTTGAAGGCCGTCATGTCAAGCGGGAACGCCGTCGCCACGGACTTTTTGCCTGGTCACGTCAAGTGGAGGACTAGGAACAGGGCTATGGTTTGACGCGCCGCCTGTGATGACGCAGCAAGGCCCGGGCACGGCGAGCGCTTCTCGTGTCGGCTCGCCGCTGTAAGGCCGAGGCCAGCTCTGAGAAGAGCGTGTAGCGCATTCTGTGAGTATGCGGACTGCGGGGCGGAGCAAGAGCTGCCATGTCCCACAGGGCTTGTGAGTCCATCGACGCATCCCATTTTGTCGCGGCGCGGATCAAAAGCTGCAACGTATGCACATTAGGACACAGTGCATGGGTGTTTATGAGGCGTTCAACGCGAGCGAGCAGCCACAAGACGCGCTGAGCCGCTCGCGATGGCGCTGAGGACACAAGCTCTGGTAAGACAGGCAGGGTAGGCATCGTGTTCGCCTGGGATCGTCTCGCGGCTTGCCACACGCACTCGTACATGTGCCGCAGGACACATGTGCGGTCATGCACACTGCGGCACTTGCGTGTATCCTCCAGTATACCGGTAAGCAGCGTATTCAAGAGTTGCGTCCCCTGCGCAGGCGCTGAAGATGCATGACGCTCGGCAAAGCGCACCGCCAAGCGCGTGTGACCTGCTCGCACAAACGTCCGCGTCACAAGCCATATCGCGCGTGCACGCATCTCTGGCGATGCATTCTTCTGCCGTTCCAGCGCAAGCCAGTCGGACCACACTCGATCCTTATGTACACAGTGGGCGTGGGCGCTGAGCTGAGCAAGGACGCCTTGAGCAGAGGGCAGACAGAGATGCGGAATCGTGCGCAAGTCATGCCACAGGCGCTTTCGCCAGTCCATCGATTCTTGGCCGGCAAGGTAGACCTCCCTGTCGTATACAAGTACATCGTGGTACATAGCATGCGTACGCCATGCCGGGGGTAAGGCCTCGATGAAGGCAGCTGCCTGGATAGGTGCTCGGTGCGTCGACGTCATACGGTGCACAAGCGCAGCCAGTGCTGCATAGAACGGCGGGTCCGGATGAGACACCATCATGGCCGTACTTTGGGCCCAGTGCGCCATGTCCGTGTGCATGTGCCGAGACAGTAAGTGGTCCAGCACACGAAGAAATACGTGGGTATCCAAATGACCGCGCCGAGCGCAGTCATACTCGAAGCTGCGGAGCGTTTCACGAAGAGCCGCATGGGCTGACTGGCCTGGATCGGCACTGAGGGTAGAGACATGCTGACCAAGGCGACGAAGGAGCATGCGCAGCATGTGCTTGGGCTGTGATGGACGCAGACGCGCATCTCGGAGCATATATGCCGCATCCTTGAATCGCCCCGCGCTGAGCTGTGCGCAAAACACCCGGAAAAGTGCGGCTCGTTGTCTTTGCAGCACAGCTCGTGGTAGACCACAAGGAACGTCAGTCGTGATATGACAAAGGTATAATAGGTCAGCAGGCGGAGTCTGCGTCCGCAGCGCTGCGTCAAGGAGCAGGCACTGCAGCTCGTTGCGCCGCGATGGGGTATGGAGGCCGCAGCTTGGCGATGATGACGGAAGCATAGAATCAGACGCAATGCAATGTGCTCTTTGGACACCACTCTGTACGAGTGCCACGCCACGAAGCAGAAATGTACCGCGCACATGCGCAGGCCATGTAGCTGTCCATACTGCGCGTGACGTCATCGCGTAGTGGGGGGTATGTACATAGAGCGCATGCGCGGTGACGGCCATCGACAATTTTCCGCTGCATGTCCGCGCGACATGATACGCGCGCATGCAACGGCGTCTTGCGCCACTCTTGGTTGGTGCGTGCGTGGCAAGGAGAGGCGGCGTCACAAGCGAGTTGGACGAGCCTGGCCAGCCTGGGCGGTGATCATGTAAGCATCGAGCGTTGTGATGGAGGTGTGTGCTTTAAATAAAGTCACGTGGTTTGATATAGCTGAAGAAGGGGCGAAAAGGGTCAAGTCGCCGCCCAGCTGGCAGGGCGTTTCTTCGTCTACCAGAACCCCCTTTAAATACATCCTTTCAACCCGCTCGACGAGGTGATAGGAAGGGCTTTGATTCTACAACTAGACTAACAGAAAGAAGTAATTGCAAAAATGGGTGTTGGACGTGCCTCGAAGGAGAACTGGTTCGCCAGGCTCAACGAGCTGATCGACACGTACTCGTCGATCTTCGTTGTCAACATTGACAACGTCAGCTCGCAGCAGATGCACCAGATCCGTCAGTCGCTGCGTGGTGAAGCTACGGTGCTTATGGGTAAGAACACTATGGTGCGTCGTGCCCTGCGCCAGGTCATCTCGGAGCGCCCTGAGTTTGAACGCCTGGTGCCCTACGTACGTGGCAACGTTGGTTTCGTGTTCACGTCGGGCGACCTCAAGGAGGTGCGTGACAAGGTGATTTCGAACCGTGTGGCTGCTCCTGCTCGCGCTGGTGCCTATGCGCCTGTGGACATTTACGTGCCGGCCGGTAACACGGGTATGGAACCCGGTAAGACGTCCTTCTTCCAGGCTCTTGGTGTGCCCACCAAGATTGCCCGTGGTACGATTGAAATTGTATCGGACGTCAGGGTCGTTGAGTCGGGCAACCGTGTCGGTCAGTCCGAGTCGGCTCTGTTGAACTTGCTCAACATCTCGCCTTTCACGTACGGTATGACGGTTGTGCAGATCTTTGACAACGGTCAAGTGTTCTCGAGCGACGTTCTCGACGTGAGCGAGGAGGAGCTCGTCGGCCGCTTCACGCAGGGTATCCAGCAGGTCGCTTCGATCTCGCTGGCCCTCAACTACCCTACGATTGCCTCGGTCATGCACTCGCTTGTCAACTCGTACAAGAACCTGCTGGCCGTCTCGCTGGCTACCGAGTACGAGTTTGAGGGCTCGGCTAAGCTGAAGGAGATGCTTGCCAACCCTGAGGCCTTTGCTGCTGCTGCCGCCCCTGCTGCCGCGGAGGAGGCCGCTGCCCCAGCCGAGGAGGCCAAGGAGGAGGCTAAGGAAGAAGAAGAGGAGGACGAAGACATGGGCTTTGGTCTCTTTGAGTAGACCAAGTCTCGTTCAGGGTCGTAGGTGCATAGCCCTCGGGAAAAAGATGTACTCCATAAAATGGCCCATTTTGACCCCCCTTGGAGGGAAGCTGCTCTAGAGTGTCGCGGCTGCTATGAGAACGGCGGTGGCCAAGACAGCAACCGCAGACCCCGTAGGGCCCCACGCTGCCGCGGAGTTTCCGTCCATATGAGACTTGGTTACATGAACGCTCCCAGAGGACGACACTGTTGTGTCGAACCTGACCGTGGTGGGTGGCGGCACAGCCGTCGAGCTACCGCGGTTTTTCCTAGGGTCATACGCGGCACTAGCGCCAGCCGCCGCGACGGAGGCCCTGTAACTGGAAGAATCATGTGCGTTACTTAGGTATGGCACACTGTGCGACGCTGGCGGCCTGATGGCCGAGTTGTATGATTCTGTTTTGGCCGTATTGGCTCCCTTTGTGCAGTCGCCGTACTGGACGCAAGCCGACTGCCCATTGTTGGATGTCGTAGGCTTGGTGATGGGAGCCATCGAGTTTGTAGCAGCAGCCAGCGCATAGGCGCAAAAGAGCGAACAAATCAACACGGTCCGCATGCTAGCCCACATCGCGGCGAGCCACCCACCCGGACGTACGGACACGAGGTGGGTGCGTTCACCACGTGGCGACCAGACTCCAGGGCCTGACCTAAGCTAGGGGACCGTGCGAGCCTCTCGCCGGGTTCAGAAATTCCCTCATGTGGCGCGTGCGCACAGAGCCAATCGCAGCGTGTATACGAGCGGGAGGCCCGCTAGGCACCAATCCCTAGGGCCCTAACAATGCCACGGCTAGAGCGGGACCAGAACGACGGCGTTCGTTACCCGCTACCGCCCATTCAAGATGGTGCTGTCTATGAGTGTTGACCCCGAGGAGTATGTGCAGCGCGCACAGGTCCAGGAAAGCCACACGGCCTTGCACAAGGCCCGCAGCCACAAGAACAACGGTGTCATGTCGCACTACACACTGGCTGGCCGCTATGGCACGAAGCCCATTCCCAAGTACCATCTGCCTGAGAAGGGCCTTTCGGAGCGCTCTACGTACCACTTGCTTAGCAATGAGCTTCTGCTCGATGGCAAGCCGGGCCTGAACCTTGCCTCGTACGTCCAGACATGGATGCCCGAGGAGGCGACCAAGCTTATGGTCGAGACGATCGGGATCAACTTGTGTGACCAGGACGAGTATCCTGCGACGATCTCGATCCATACGCGCTGCATTTCGATCCTGTCGAACCTGTGGAAGGCGCCCAAGACGAGCATCGAGGACGATGGCCGCCGACTTGCCGCGATGGGCACGGCCACGACCGGCTCGTCGGAGGCCATCATGCTCGGTCTGCTCTGTGCCAAGCGCCGCTGGCAGCTTAAGCGCAAGGCGGAGGGCAAGGATATCCACAACCCAGGCCCGAATCTGGTGTTTGGTGCGAACGTGCAGGTGTGCGTGGAAAAGTTTGCGCGCTACTGGGAGGTTGAGGAGCGTCCCGTGCCGGTGGACGAGTCGACGAACTACTGCCTTGATCCGAAGCGCGCCATGGACTACATTGACGAGAACACGATCGCCGTCGTCGTGATTCTCGGCTCGACGTACACGGGCCACTATGAGCCTGTGGAGGAAATGGCCCACGAGCTCGACGAGCTGCAGCAGAGGACGGGCCTGGACATTCCGATCCACGTCGATGGTGCGTCCGGTGCGATGGTGGCGCCGTTCGCGACGCCCGACCACAAGTGGAGCTTTGACATCCCGCGCGTGGCCTCGATCAATACGTCGGGACACAAGTTTGGTCTCGTGTATCCTGGTATTGGCTGGATCATCTTCCGTTCGCCGGAGCTTGTGCCCAGTGACCTTGTGTTCGAGCTGCACTATCTTGGCTCCGTCGAGTACTCGTTCGGTCTGAACTTCTCGCGCCCTGCGGCACCGATGCTGGGCCAGATGTTCAACTTTATCTCGCTCGGCCGCGAGGGATTCACGGCGTCGATGGAGGCCTGTCTTATGAATGCCCGGCTGCTGTCGCGTGCGCTGGAGTACAGTGGCTTGTTCTATGTGTTGTCGGACATTCATCGTCCCGCGAAGAAGAGCGTGCGCGTGACGACGGAAGCGTCCAAGTATTGCCCTGGCCTGCCTGTCGTGTCGTTCCGTTGGACCGACGAGGTCAGGCAGGAGTATCCGGAGATGGAGCAGGGCTGGGTCCAGACGCTGCTGCGTGCCAAGGGCTGGATTGTGCCGAACTATGAGCTGCCGCCCAACCTGGAGAAGGTGCAGATTCTGCGTGTCGTTGTGCGCGAAAACGTGACGGAGAGCCTGATCGAGGTGCTGGTGCAGGACCTGATTAGCATTACGCGGCACTTGATGGAGCAGCAGCGCGTGGCTCGCTCCGTGTGCAAGGACACGGCTTCTGCGACCAACATGACCAACATGCTTCTGACTGGCCACTATGAGCACCAAAAGAACCACGGGCGTCCGGAGGGGCACGGCAAGCCGCCCAAGGGCTACAAGGGTCAGTGCTAAGGGCTGTCGTTACAGCTCGCCCTCCCAGTCCATCACCTGTCGTCAGCTCTCATGTGTACGTACCACGGGCAGGTGATCGCTTGCGCCGTAGATCTCGTGCCGGATCTCGCAGCGCTTGACGCGGTCGAGCGACTGCTGAGGAACGATGAAGGTATCGATGCGCCAGCCCGAGCCGCGGCTTCGGCACTGGCCGCGCCATCCATAGTAGGTATAGTGTCCGACGGCGTCTGGATGCCGCTCTCGCCATGCGTCGCACATGTGCGTCGACGCCAGCACCCGGCGGTGGGCGTCACACTCTGCCTGGGTGTACCCTGCTGCCTTGTTCCACTTTTTCGAGGCGCCCGCCAAGTCGCGGTCGTCCCAGACGACGTTGAGATCGCCGCACCAAATCACGTCCTTGTTCTTGGACTGGAGGGCGAGCAGGTGCTGTTCGAGGGCATCGTTCCAGCGATTCTTGTTCGGCAGCGTCTTGAGCCCGTCGCCGGCATTGACCGCATACGTGCCCACCACCACGGTGTGCGGGAATTCGACGGTCAGCATGCGTGCGTGGGAGCTGGGGTCGTCAAAGCCGGGCAGGCCGTAGTCGACATGCACGGGCTTGCGCTTCGAGAGGACAGCGATGCCCGCGTACCCCTTTTTCTCGCCAATGCCCCAGTACCTGTACTGGTACATCGCATCCAAGCCGGCGTGCGACGGCACTTGGTTCACCTTGGTCTCGGACAGCACTACCACGTCGGCGTCTTCCGCGTGCAGGTACCGCATGAGCCCCTTGTTGTCGGAGCTCTTGAGAGACGTAATGTTCCAGATCGCGATGCGCGTGCATCCTGGCGTACACGCGTCGATCGATAAGGTGCCGCTCGGCAGCTGTGTATTGCGTGGGAGGAACGCAGGCGCGACGTGATCGCGCCCGCTAGGCGCAGCAGGCGATACAGATGCCTCTACACGCACGCGCTTGGCGTCGTCCGCCGTGGCACTCGCAGCGCGCTTCGTCATGAGCGTCAGTCGTGGCAGGAGACTTCGACGCGCCGTCCTCGTCGTCCACATGCACCAAGACGCGCGCCGGCCGTGCCGCCTGTATGACATAAGCTCTTCACGCGCGCGTGACGCGGCCCTGTGGCTTGACCATGAGCGAGGCGCTCTTTGGGCAGGAGGCAGTGAGGGGGCCTTCTGCGCCCCAGTACATTCCCGCGGCGCCGTTCGCCGCGACGCGCTTAGACGGCACGAGTGTCCTGATACCCCGGCGCCGGCGCATCCGGGCATGGCGTCCGTCGGCGTCGGCGTCGTATGCGCCTGCGCTCTCCGAGCCGCTGGACGTGCTCATGCCGCGCGTGCGTGCGAGGCCGTCCGATGTGGTGCGTGAGCCGCGGCGTATGCGGGCGGCTGACTCGCGCATGTGGGTGGACAAGTATCGGCCGCACGCGTTCACCGACTTGCTGGGCGACGATCGGCTGCACCGCGACGTGCTGCGGTGGGTCAAAGCATGGGACCCGTGTGTGTTTGGACGCGATGCGCCGCGTGCGCGCCGCATGGACGAGCGCCCGCCCGACAAGTTTGGGCGTCCGCACGAGCGTGTGCTGCTCCTGTCCGGCGCGCCGGGCCTGGGGAAGACGACGCTGGCGCATGTGGTGGCACAGCACGCGGGCTATCGTGTGTACGAGCTGAATGCGAGTGACGCACGTACGGCGGCCGACGTCGAGAGCCGCGTGCGCACGGCGCTCGAGTCGGATAGCCTGCATGGGCGCGGGCGTCCGACGCTCGTGGTGATTGACGAGATTGACGGAGCCACGGGCGGCAGCGAGGCGCTGGGCACGTCGGGCTTTGTGCGCGCGCTCGTCCGCTTCCTGGAGCGTGGGGCAGGCGCGCCGCGCGGCAAGAAGAGCAAGCCGATCCTGCGTCCGATCGTGTGCATCTGCAACGACTTGTATGCGCCGGCTCTGCGCCCGCTGCGTCCTATGGCGCAGATCGTGCGCTGCTACCGCCCGCCGACGCCGCTCATTGCGCGACGCCTGCGTGAGATTTGTGCGCGGGAGCATCTGTCTGCGGACACGCGTGGACTCACGATGCTTTGCGACGTGTCGCATGGCGACTTGCGCGCGTGTCTGCATGCGCTGGAGCTGCTGCACCGCGATGGCCGTCATGTCAGCGTCTCGACGATCCAGGATGCGTCCGTGGGCATCAAGGACAGCGTCGTGCCACTCCAGCGGCTGTGGACGCAGCTGTTCTGTGCCATCGACCCCGCGCATGTGTCGTGGCACGGCTCGCACATCCACGCGCTGGTCCACGAGCTGACCGCGTTCGGCGACTATGACCGGCTGGCGCATGGCTGCTTCGAGCACTACATCCACCTGCGCGTCCCGGACCAGGGGTGGCAGCGGTACGCTGACGCGCTCGATTGGCTGCACTTTTCGCAGCGCATGATGCACGGCACGTCCTTTGAGCTGCTGCCGTACGTGCCGTGGACGTGGGTGGCGTGGCACCATCTCTTTGCGAACATCGCGAATCCTGTGCCGGAGCAGCCGCCGCGACACGACTATGAGCGGCACATGCAGCTGCGCGCTACGCTCGAGACCACTGAGGCGCTTCGGCAGTGCCTTCCCGCCCACCTCGCGCCGTACTATGCTCACGATACCATTGCGTGTGAGCTGGGTCCCGCTCTCGCGCGCATCCTCAGCCCAGATATCAAGGTGCATGCGACGCCCTACGCGAGTGCGCTGCCTGATCTCGTCGATACGATGCTGCTCTACGGCATGTCGTTCGAGCCGGACAGGAATGAACACGGCGCGCTCGTCCACCGTCTGCACCCGTGCATCGACGTGTTTGCGCAGTATGCGGCCCACTCGCATGCAGACGTCGGGCCCAGCCGGCACGGCGCGCGGCAGCATGTGCAGCGCGAACTCGAGGCCGAGCAGCGCCGCCGCCGCCGCCGGGTCTTGCCTGAGACGGCCACACAGAAGGAGGCGCCGTCCTCGCCCCTCGCCCCGTCTGCCACCGCGCCCACGTACCGCGACTTTTTCGGGCGCGTCATGCCGACGCCGGCTGTGCCGTCGCAGGCGGACGCCGCGCGCGCAAGTCCCTCGGGTCTGCAGGTATTTTACCGCTTCCACGAGGGCTACTCGAATGCCGTGCGCAAACCCATCAAGCTCGCATCGCTCTTGTAGTGGTATCATAACTAGGCTATGTCCATACCGGCCTGTGCCAGCGCCACGGCCATATCGTGCTCGAGGTACGTCGACACGGCCACGGTATCGCCCAGGCCCTTGCGGCGGCGCATCTTGAGCACAAAGTCGCGGGCGAGGCCCAGCGGTGGCGCCGGCTCCAGCGGCCGGAGGGGGATCGTCGTGTCGCTTGGGTCGCCCGGCACCACGGCCCAGTGGTGGAAGGTCTGCAGCACAAACGCCTGGCCCTGCGTCGCGACGCGCAGATCGGTCTCGAAGCCATTCGCATCGATCACGGGGATCAAGGCGCGCATCGTACTGAGCGGCGTGCCAGCCTTGGGTGCGTCGCTCGTGACGTGACCGCGGCGCCGTGCGAGGAGCGTGTAAATGGTGCCAACACACTCCGGCGGCGTCTGGATCTCGGCGGCGTACACGGGCTCCATGAGCCGCGGCGTCGCCAGGAGGAAGGCAGCATACGTCGCGCGCCGAGCCGTGGGAATCAGCTGCCCGCCCCCGCGGTAGATCGGCTCCGTGGCTATGCGCGCATGGCACAGGCGGATCTTGACGCCCCGCATCGGCTCGTCACACAATGGGCCCTCGCGCGTCGCCCACTGGAAGCCCTGCTTGATGTACTCGCGGACCGTGTACAGCTGCACCTTGTCGACGTCGTCCGGCAGCGTGTCGTCCACGAGCACGTTCGGCCCGTGGTCATCAGGTCCAAACGCCCAGACCGAGCGCGCGGCCAGGGCGTCCCAGCCGTAGCGCTCCTGGAAGATCCGAGCGAGCGCACGCGGCGGTAGGTGAATATCAATCAGGCCGCGCTCGAGATCCTCGGCAATGCCGTCCTCGAGCGGCTCGGCGATGAGTGTGAGTCGGTTGTGCTTGTTCGGCGTGTCCGCAAAGCACTGCACGGCGCTCGTCTCGACGACCGTCTCACAGAACTTGACGACCGGATCGCTGATCTTGATCTCCATCTCAGCGTACAGCTCCCGCAGATCGTGCATCACACAGTCGAGATACAGCTCGCCCGTTCCCAGCAGCGTATGCTCGCCACTTTCTTCGACGCGCGTCGATACCAGCGGGAAGCACTTGTTCACCTTGCGCAGTCCATCCAGCATCTTGGGCAGCTCCGCAGGGCGCAGGGGCTCAATGGCCACCTTGAGTACGCTCTCTGTCATGTGCACAATGGGACGCAGCACATACGTGTCCGTCACAGGCAGCGTCGTATCACACACCGTCGCGCTCTTGGCGATCGTCGCATCAATGCCGCTCAGCAGCACCCAGTTGCCGGCCGGCACGCTCGGTGCATGGACAGCGTACCGCGCCTCGGCGACATACACGCCACTCACCGTCTCCACGGCCATGTCCTCCTCGTCCTCGGGCGTGTACGTGGGTCCCAGCACCTTGACCGACTGACCGCATGACACGGTGCCACTCAGCACACGCCCAAACGCGCGAAACTCGCTCGCATCGCTTGTCGGGTACACTTTGGCGATTTGGATCAGCAGCGGACCCTGTGCGTCACAGCGCTCGATCGCGCGCGCCAGCACACTGTCGGGCGGCGCCGTCGTGGTGGCGGCCTTGGAGGCCTCGGCCGCACTAGGCAGATGCTCGACGCACATATCGACCAGACCCGTTGCCGATCCCAGGAACGCATTCAGCACGAGCTTGAGGAGCGGGCGCACGTCCATTTTGAACGCGGCAGCCGGCAACTGGATGCGCAGCGAGGCAAGCGTGCGTCGCAGCACGTCGACGTCGGCACTGAGCACGAGTGTGTACAGCTTGTACAACGGCTCGAGCACAAACTGCACAAACGTCCGCGGCGCGTCAGGATGCGGCGCGCGCCTCGTAAAGGTGCGCGATGCGCGGTCAAAGTAGATGTGGCCCCATAGGCGCTGCGCAAAGGCGTCGACATCGATCGGTGCGCGCTCCGCATACAGCTGAGCGAAGCTGCGCAGGGTGAAGCAGTAGCCGGTCTGGGTGCTCGCAAACGCGACATTGCCGCGCTCGGGGCTGAGGCGCCTCGCGGGATCGCCGCCGCTCGCCTCGCCTACGACGCGGTTCACCTCCTCGAGCGTAAGCTGGATCTTGAAAAAGGCATCGGTGGGCGGCAGACGCAACTCGAGGACGAGTCGGTCGATCTTGTTGAGGACCAGCACGATCGGCAGGCCTTCACGCACGCAGTACCGGATGATGGCCTCCGTATTGCACATAACACCCTCGACGACATCGACGACCAGCACGACACCGTCTGCCAGGCGCAGCGACGCAGCCACTTCGTCCTGGAAATTCGTATGGCCTGGCGTGTCCAGCACGTGCACAAGGTAGCTCTTGCCGCGTGTCGTGGGCAGGACGAACGACATGGGCATCGCACGAATCGACAGTCCGCGTTCTTGCTCCAGCACATGCGTGTCAGTGTACCGCAGCGGCTTTTCGGCGTCCACTTGGACGCGGTGCGTCTCTTCCACCAGCATGTCCACAAGCGCGGTCTTGCCGTGCGCTAGATGGCCAACGACGGCCACATGGCGGATCATATCGGGGAATTGCATCATGTTCAGCATAAACTGCCGGTCAAAGCGGACTTCAGGCAGCCCCTGCTCTTCCACGGCAAAGACGCGCACTCGCTCAGGCTCGACGATCGGCTGCGTCAGTGGCTGGGCGTCTTCCTCCTGCACGAGCGTCTCCACATCGTCACCGTACACTTCGGAAGCAGAGGGGTAGTACACCTTGTCTTCGTGGAGCACGACCGCTTGGGACGCGGGCTCATCGACATGCATGATCACAGCGCCTTCCTCCTGGGCGCCGCTCGCGTCCTCTGCGGCAGGCTCAGGCGGTGGCTCGGCTGGTTCCACACCCAATACCTCCTGCTCATCCTCCGACTCTGACAACGGCCCGATATAATTGCCAAACTCGTCGTAATCGTCCATACACGAGTAGCTGGTGGGTCGCTCGGTCGCGGCGTGTCGAGATGTGCGTCGTCGCTTGCCTCTCGCTCACGTGACACATTTGCGGGTGGGTCTGGCGAAAAAAAAAGGCCGTGCGTGTGGCATGGCCAGTGTGGGGCCTCGACGACAATTTCGTGTCTGAGAGGCGATTGCGAATGGCCACGGACGCTAGCGCACCGCCGTGGGTGCAAGCCGTGCGTGGGCGATATCATCGCTGGCTCCGTTTTACGACGCTCTCACTGAGTCTGCTGGGCTCGCAGGTGGTATGGAGCCTGGAGCTGGCGTACGGCACGCCGTACCTCCTTTCGCTGGGTCTATCCAAGTCCGCCACGGGGTACGTGTGGCTGGCTGGGCCCCTGAGTGGGCTCATCATGCAGCCTGTGCTGGGCTCTCTCTCCGACTCATCCATGTCGCATTTCCGCCGGCGCAAGTACATGATCGGCTCGAGCGCTGTCGTAGCGCTTTCGACGTGCCTCATTGCCTTTTCTGAACCTTTATCGCTGCTTGTGCTGGATGCTATCGGCATCGGACTCGGTGATTGGGATCCCGCGCGCCGCAAACATGCTAGATATGTCATGCAAGTCCTGAGCATTCTGGGCTTTTGGATCTTTGACTTTGGCGTCAATGGCCTGCAAGTCACAGCTCGCGCACTCATTCTCGATCATGTGGATGTCGCAGAACAGAACGAAGCGAACGCTTGGCACGGACGCATGCTCCATGCTGGCAACATGATCGGGTACTGGTGCGGCTGGGTCGACTTGGCGTCATGGCCGTCCCTGGCATGGATAGGGGGCGGCCAGTTTCGGCGCTTCGCTGTGGTAAGTATCGTGTGTATGTGTGTATGTGTAGCCATCACATGCATGTTTACGCCCGAGCACTGCACGAGAATCGGTGCGAAGCAGCCGTCCGAGGGCATGGTGAAGCGCCTCCACGCTTCTATCCGCCAGGTATGGGTCGTGGGCCGCGCTCTTCCGCTCTCCATCCAGCGCGTATGTCTCGTGGAGCTGCTGGCTTCCATGAGCTGGTTTCCCTTCCTGTTTTACAGCACCACCTACGTGCTCGACATGTCGCACAAGAAACACAAGCACCACTCTGACGCCGATCGGCAAATCGGCAGCTTTGCCATGCTTTGCTTTGCTATACTCGCCATGATCTCAGGTTTTATTCTGCCCAGCATGTCCTTGGCTGGTCGTACGAATGCGTCGTCCGCGACCGAGTCAGAGCCATGGCGCACACGCAGTCTGAGTCTGCGGACGATCTGGACGCTCGGCGCTCTCTTTCAGGCCATCCTCATGGTAGGCACGTTCTTTGTTCGGAAACAAGCACACGCCATCGTGCTGGTGATGCTGATGGGCGTCCCATGGAGCGTATGGATGTGGGTACCGTATGCCATGATTGGCGAATTTGTCCGTGAAGCGGAAAAGTCCACGGCATTCTCGCTGTACGATGAGCAATGGCCCGCACAGCGCATCATGGAGCACCAGAAACGCGTCAGTCTCCAAGAGTCCGAGCAGCATGCTTATCCACGACGCTGGCCGAGCCCATTTGACAGCTCCATGCGCTCATCATCCATCCGCAGTGTGTCAGGGACTCATGGGCCGTCAATTGTATCACGCGGCCCTGAAGTCGTCCGCCCTGACGATGGCAACATGCTGGAAGACAGCACCAATGGAGGCACCGTTTTGGGCATCCACAACTTGTCGATTGTGCTGCCTCAGCTCCTGATGGCTTTGATAGCCGCGCTTGTTTTTCGCTGGACCAAAGGCGGGAACGGAGACGTCGCATGGGTCCTTCGACTCAGTGGTTTCGTGGCTCTGGGTGCCGCATGTCTCACGCGTTTCGTGCCACTCACGCTCACAGAACGCAAGGCACGCCATGCGGGCTACGCGCTTCTCCCCGATGACGACGAGGCGGGTGCTGCCGATGCTGAAGATCGTATGGACGATTCTACCAATGGGAGTTTGGATGCTGATCCAAACGATGAGAGCATGGAATAGTTGTATAATAATAGGGTTACAGGGGTACGGACCACGTCCGGTCGAGTGGAGGCTCCGGACCTCAGATTGTCACGAGTGTTCATGGCTCCAGTCGAGGCGTCCACGGGGTCTGTGAACAAGAAGCTTGTTGTCGTGGGCGATGGTGGCTGTGGAAAGACATGCCTACTGATTGTCTACTCACACAATCGGTTCCCTGAGGAATACGTGCCGACTGTGTTTGAGAACTATGTCCCTGTTGTGGATTTTCGGGGGCAAAAGGTCGAGTTTGCCCTGTGGGACACGGCCGGCCAGGAAGAATACGACCGTCTTCGCCCGCTCAGCTATCCAGAAACCGACGTCATTCTTATTTGCTTTGCTATCGACTACCCCACGAGCCTCATGAACGTCAAGGACAAGTGGCTGCCCGAGATTCTGCACTTTTGCGAGGGTGTGCCATATCTGCTTGTAGGCCTCAAGTCAGATCTGCGCATGGACGCGCACTCTCTCTCCCTCCTCACCGCTCAGGGAGTACAGCCAGTGAGCCAGGAGCAGGGCGAGCGCTTCGCACAAGAGATTGGCGCTCGGCGTTACGTCGAGTGCTCGGCTAAGACCAACGACGGCGTACGAGAGGTATTCCAGGCTGCCTTGGAAGAGGCCTTTGGTACGAGGAAATGGAAGCGCGGTCTGCTGAGCCGTCATAAGAAATGCACTGTACTATGACGCATCTATTATTGCAATGTACACACTATACATATAGGCCTATAGGCACAGAATATTCTTTTCAAGTAAATCAGCCACCGACGACACGGGAGCTGACGAAGTCGACCATATCCCGTCGTCATCAATAGGCCACACCTCAGCCTCAGGGCGATGTTCCTTTAGCTCGCGTATGCGCGCACCAACTTTGTCGCGCAGCTCGGCGTGGTACGCCTGGTTGCGCTGCAGTCCCGCCATGTCCCGGCACACATCATCCTGGACTTTCTGCAGGAGGGCGCGGCGCTCCAAGAGCCATGCACGCACAGCGTCTCTCCGAGGTAGGTTTTCTGCCATTGGTCGAGGCTCCATCGGTAGCAGATTCGGCATCTCAGAGCGCATGCGCTTAGGTGGGCACGTCACAGCATTTGCGAGGGATCTTTTCGGTTGGGTATGATCGATCAGTTTCGATGGTGGATCGGTGGATAGGAGCCAGGCCGGTGAAGAAGGCACAGATATACAGGATGGAAGCGTATTCATGGGCACAAATGGCATATGTTCTTTTTTTACATCAGACGTGGTGTACGCCTCGTCTAGTTCCTGGACCAACATGTCCCAGCGGAACTCGGGCGACACTTCAGCTGGTATGAGCGGTGATGGTGTGCATAGGCTCATCTCCTCCGTCACCGACCTGCTGCACTGATCCAGATCTGGAGACAGCGACACAGACGGCGGCGTGTCCGAGCACATAGAGGGCGTGCCGTACCTATTGCTGCCCAAGTGTGGCCGACTCATAGCACATGCCTCGTTCGTGGCGCAGACAAAATTTCTTTCCACGCCAAGCTTGGGATAAATTCCCAGGCACGTGATGTTACGCGGTGCGCGTTGCCCTGTCCTGCTGGTGTCTCACCACGACGGCTGTGGCAACGGAGCGACGCGTTCCGCGTGTGCTGCTGGCGCATATCGAGAACATGTCTAGGTTCAGGTTCGTCGATACGGACGCCATACCTCTTTCCCCGTCAAATGTGTTTCGTCCACCCTCATCGTCCCCTGCCTCGTCCTGCTCGACCAAGCGCGTTTCAAAGAGGCAGGAGGACAAGGAGAATACGCCTTTGGAGCAGCCCATCAAACGCCCACGCATGGCCAAGCCATGCACGCCTGTTACATCAAGTCCGGTGACATCCTCCCATATACCATCACCCAAGTGGACGTCCATGAGCACGGAGGACCTCCAAAAGCGTCTCGCCCACTTGAAGGAGGTACGTACGCACTCGATGGAAAAGCGGGCATCCATCGTCTGTGGCGATGGACTCTTTGATGAAAGCTCAGACTACCTTAAGATCGAAGAGCAACTTTGTGCCTCTCGCATTTGCGCTATTGAAGAAGAACTTGCTTCGCGATCGTCTCAATCGATGCCCTCGTCCCTTTCAGTGCCGTCGGACGCCATCGAAGTGTTGGACGACGACGAATTTGATATGACGATACCCGATAAGGATTTATTGGAGATGGAAATCCCAGCAGCACCATCTATTGTATCTACGCCACATCCATGGGACGATCAAGTTCGGCATTCCCTGCGCCACATTTTCCGACTCACCGACTTTCGACCTGATCAGCTGGAAGCGATCAATGCAACACTCTCTGGACGCGACGTGTTTTGCTTGATGCCCACGGGTGGCGGAAAAAGTCTTTGTTACCAACTCCCAGCCACGATCACGAAAGGTCATACTGATGGCCTGACTGTGGTGATTTCACCGCTTTTGGCCCTCATTCACAATCAGGTCAAAGCACTACTCGACAAAAATATACCCACGATCGCGATTAATGGCGACATGCCAGAAGCTGATCGACAATACGCTCGCTCGGAGCTATGCCGCCGCGACATGAATGTCCGCCTATTGTATGTGACGCCCGAGTTTGTCAGCAAGTCGCGCCTAGCGCACACGATTTTCCAGCACCTGTATTCAAAGCAACGACTAGCACGGTTTGTGATCGACGAGGCACACTGTGTGGATCAGTGGGGCCATGATTTCCGACCCGACTATGTCCGCTTAGACATGCTAAGAAAGGAGTATCCTGACGTGCCGATCATGGCACTCACCGCAACGGCACGCATAGATACAGTGCAGGACATCCAGCGACGTCTCGGCATGCGGAATGCCCTGATGCTGCGCCAGTCGTTCAACCGCCCGAATTTGACGTACAGAGTGTGCCCTAAGAAGCGAGGCGGTGGCACCTTGGATCGCATTGCTGCCATGATCCAAGAGGACCATCCGAACGATTGCGGCATTATCTACTGTCTGTCGCGTCGTGACTGTGAAAATATTGCCAGCGATCTTGAGACCAAGTATGGGATTCGAGCACGGCATTTTCATGCAGGACTCAACACCCAGGACAAGTTGCGGATCCAGGAAGGATGGGAGGCCGGCACATTCAAGGTCATTGTCGCCACCATCGCTTTTGGTATGGGTATTGACAAGGCTGATGTACGTTTTGTCATTCATCATTCAATGCCCAAAAGTTTGGAAGGTTACTACCAAGAAACTGGACGAGCAGGCCGAGATGGCAAGCTGTCTGAATGCACGTTGTTCTGGTCAATGGAGGATAGTCGGAAACTCGAATCCATGATTAACGATGCTCCCGATATACCCATCGAACAAAAACGCTTACAGTGCAAGACACTGTACCAAGTCCGCCAGTTTTGCCAATCTCTGACGGAATGCCGACGCACCAATATTCTCAAGTACTTTGGCGAGCATTTCGATCCAAAGCTGTGCCGTGGTAGCTGCGACAACTGTCAGCGAACACCGGCGCATCTGGTCGATATGACCACCATGGCCAAGCATCTCGTCAGCATGGTGAAACTGCTTTCTGAGCAAAGCTCATCCTCCCACTATACCCGGTCATATCTCATGGCCGTCTTTCGCGGAAGTATGAAGAAAGACATTAAGGACCACGGCCACCACCACAACTTGTACCATGGACGCGGCGCACAATACTCGGATGACGAAGTTATGCGACTTATGGATCACTTACTTACGGAACGCGTATTGACTGAGTTTGGCAAACGTGTCGGGTTCCAGCGGTTTCCGAATTACTACATTAAGCTTGGACCTCGCGCATCTGCTCTTTTGCAAGGACATTTGTCCATTGAGCTTGATATGCCGAGTAAGTCGGAAGCAGCACCAGCACCTCGTCGAGCGAGACGCAGCAACGCCTCTACTAGCTCCGACGACTTGGATCTGACGCACATTTCTCTCAGTCCGCACAAAGCCCGGCCGTCCGACACGCGCCCGCCTATCCAAATCGCAGCCATGCCCATGTTGGGCCCTGCACATACATAGACATCTAGCTCACAACTACTACTTACGCCTGGTACGTCGAAGCCGACACGTTACCACCACGACCCGTCCAGTTGATGTGGATATCCTCGCCGGCCTTGAGGCGGTCATTCTCTTTGCCGGGCATCACATGGAACGTGTGCGCACCAAAGTAGTCACGCTGCGCCTGAAGCAATGAAGCAGGCAGCGTCTCGGAGCGCATGCCGTCATAAAAGGCAATAGCGCTCGAGAAGGCCGGCGTGGACACACCCCACAGCACGGCCTGGGCAATGATGCGGCGCCAGCCGTCTTCGGCCTTGCTGATGGCATTCGCAAAGAAGTCGTCAAACAGCAGGTTCTCGAGATCTGGGTTCTTGCGGAAGGCATTCGTAATGTCCTTCAAAAATACAGAGCGAATAATGCAGCCGCCACGCCACATGAGGGCGATGGATGGGTTGTTCAACTTCCAGTTGTATGTCTTGGCAGCCTCACGCATCAACATAAAGCCCTGGGCGTACGACACGATCTTGGACGCATACAGCGCCTGCTCAAGATCATCGATGAACTGCGCCTTGTTGCCCTCAAACGCACGCGGCTTGGTTCCCGACAGAATCTTGGATGCACGCTGACGCTCAGCCTTGAGCGAGCTCAGGCATCGAGCAAACACGGCCTCGCCAATGAGCGTGACTGGCTGGCCAAGATCCAGGGCATTGATAGCCGTCCACTTACCCGTGCCTTTCTGGCCAGCACTGTCAAGTACTTTGGTGACGATCGGCTCGCCATCCTCGTCGTTGTAGGCGAGAATTTCACTAGTAATCTCGATCAGGAACGAGTCCAGTACACCCTTGTTCCACTTCTTGAAGATCTCGGCGATTTCCTTCTCCGGGAGGCCAAGACCCTGCTTAAGGATCCAGTATGCTTCGCAGATCAACTGCATGTCACCGTACTCAATGCCGTTGTGCACCATCTTGACATAGTGTCCGGCGCCGCCACCACCGACCCAGTCACAGCAGGGCTCGCCATCTGACTGCGCTGCGGTCTTTTGGAAAATATCCTTAAGCGATGTCCACGCATCCTCGCTACCACCAGGCATAAGCGACGGTCCATGGCGCGCGCCTTCTTCGCCACCCGACACACCGCTGCCGACGTACAGGAGGCCCTTTGCCTCAATCTCCTTGCATCGGCGCTCCGTGTCTGGGAAGTGGGAGTTACCACCATCAATAATGATATCTCCTTTCTCGAGGTGCGGCAGAAGCTGCTCAATGAAAGCATCGACCGCTGCGCCAGCCTTGACGAGCAGGATAATTTTGCGAGGACGCTTGAGCAGCGAAACAAACTCTTCCACTGAGTGGGCACCCACGACCTTGGTCCCCTTAGCCTCATTTGCAAGGAAGTCATCAACTTTGCTGGTCGTACGGTTGTACGCAGCGACCGTGAAGCCCTTGTCGTTCATGTTCAAAATCAGGTTCTGACCCATCACAGCGAGGCCTGTGTGGTGTTAGCGATAAAATGTACCGATCAGGTGTCCACGTACCAATAAGACCAATATCCGCACTGTTAGCGCGTAAGTATCGCTATTCAACACAATGCTTTTACACATACACTGCTTCTTTCGACATGTTCGCCACTGGGAGAGAGGAAAAAATGGTTGCTTCGGGTGTAGATGTGCAATGCAGTCGCGTGGCAGCCGATTCGCTCGGGCCATAGCCACGTGACGCTGCCGTGGAGTCTTTCTAGCAACTATTCACATGGCCTTTAGCGGCGTGGGGCACCGCCCATGCCGCCCATAAACTGTTGCGCCATCTGGCGCAACTGCGGGTTGTTCATGAGCGATGAAATATCTGGCATTTGACCATTTGAGCCGAAGTTTTCGGCCATCTGGCGGAGCATGGGGTTGTTCATGAGCTGCTCGAGACCACCATTTTGCATCATTTGCTGAGCCATCTGCGACACCATAGGGTTGTTCATAAGCGAGGAAATATCTGGCATGCCACTGGCGCCGCCGGAACCAAGACCTGCGAATGGGTCAGCGGCGTTCGAAGAGGTATTCGATGGCGTTTCTGTTGTAGACAAGGCATGGTCTTTGCTTCCCGTCTCACCCAGTTTGGCCTTGGATGCGTCCAGACCCGACTTCATTAGCTTGTTCGATGGATCCACCTCTACACCCTTCTCATATGCCTGTACTGCTTCCTCAAACCTGCCAGAGGCGAAGAGGGCATGACCCAAGCGGCTGTATGCCTTACCAAAGTTGGGGTCGATCTCGGCTGCCTTTTGAGCATCGGCGATGGCCTCTTCGTGCTGGCCAATTTGGCTAAAGGCAGCAGCACGATTCGAGTAGAATACAGGGGAGCATGGGTTAATCTCGATGGCCTTCGTGTACGAGTCAAGCGCTGCCCCGTAGTCCTTGGCCGACATGTACTTGTTGCCCTCGTTCTTGAGGGCCTCTGCCTTGTTCAAGTCTTCCTCACTCGGCTTCTTCTCAGACTCAGGCTCGGAGCTAGCAGCAGCAGTACCTGTGTTCATGCGCTGCTGTGTCTTGAGGAACACGTCAAAAATAGCCTGCAACCCAGGCGAGTTCTTTGCGTACTTCTCCTTGTCGCTGGCGGACTTCGGATCAAAGCTGCATGCCGAGCTCACCAATTCAGCGGCTTGCTTCAAATTTTCATCATTCTGCGTACTGAGCCATGAAGCAATGGCAAACGCAAGAGGCTTGGATGCATCAGACACACTCATTCTCAATGTCGTCTGGGTTGGCCAAGTTCCACGTAGGTCTTCGTCCCCACTTTCGACGCATTCACGTGACTACCCCAGCCAGGGGCATTTTTTCTGCCTCTGCCCCCGCAGCATCGCCGTTACTTGCTGCCTTCCAGAATTGTGCGCATGCGTCACGGGCAATGTTTCGGCGAGCAAAACCCCCTAAAGAAGGTCGGAGGCGCGCATCGCTCCAGCTGAATGAGTGGACATTGCGCGATGGGCGTGCGGACCGAGGCTGTGAGTCTTCTGACCTGCGTGCTTCTTGGCATGCGAGCCTGTGGCGCCCATGGCGTCGGAAGCTGACCAGGGCCTACAGTCGTGCCGAAGTGGTGTTTTCAGAGTGGTTTGCATGGCATGGAAATTGGATCTCGCATCATCAGCGTCGCACGGTGTTGCTATGCAACTTGGTCATTGCATCCCTCTTTTATCCGGCTGTCGTGCTGTATCTCTTGACCACATCTGAAGATCCCGCGTCGACATTACACGCGCCTGTGTGTGTCATGCGCGACCACATATATACGGGAGATCAACCTGCTTGCGTTACAGGGGCACAGTCGCCGACCAATATCTGGGATGTAGTGAAGGGCTCGCTACAGGATCTGACGGGCTATGTTCGTTCTCAGGCATTGTCTGATCACTACCCCGTCCATGATCTACGCCTCGTATGGGACGAGACGCCGACACTTGAAGTCGTGAACAAAAATGAGCATGAAGGACCCGTCATCCACGTTGCACAGGTGCTTATGTCGTCCGACAAAATTCGACAAGGCGCTGGCTCGCCGTATGGCGTCCTAAGTCCATCGTTTTTGATGACAGCACTAGCCCTAGAAAAAGAACTGGATGCCAAGTTGCTCTCGAATGCGCCAAACAAGCCGTCGTGCGTGCGCCGGAACGAGACAGACACGTGTCTCGTACTGTCGCCGCTCGAGTATTGGCACAGAAACGCGGCGGCTATCGAGGCGGATCCGCATCCGGCCAAGTCATATACGGGCAGTCCGATCCGGGCTATTGTGACGCCGCCGGTGGCGCCTACGGCGGCACACAGCCCACTGCCGCTGCTGTACTCGACAACGCTGGCTGGGCGGTGGCCGTTCCTCCCGCTCTTTTCGCGAGCTGAGTACCTTGTGCTGACTTACTTTTTACACGACAGCCACATGGACGCATGGCCTGACATGGTGCACGAGGCGATGCAGCGTGTGGCGCCTGCGACCGTGTCGGTGCCACGCCATATCGCGGCGGGCACCACGACGCTTGAATTCAAGCCGCAGTCGCTCACCGCACGGCCTACGATCAACTACAAGATCGTGATTGCTGGATACTTTTTGCTACTGCTCTACATTTTCCGTGGCCTCGTGCAAATGCGCCGACTGCATTCGCGGTTTGGTATGGCCTTCACGGGAAGCGTGCAGCTGATCATTGATTTGATCATGAGTCTGAGTCTTTGTGCTCTGCTCGGTATTCGACTCACTGCGGTGCCATGGCCGATCCTTCCCTTTATTATTGTGGTGGTCGGCAGCGAGACCATGCTGTTTGTTATCCATGTGGTCACGAATACACCTCTCTCTCTCACGGTCAACTCGCGCATCGCATATGGGCTGTCGCAGGTCGCAGGGCCCATCACCTTTTCTACGGCGACGGATGTGCTTTTATTGGGGGTCATTGGCTACGTCGTGCGCAACGAGGCTGTCACGCAGTTTGTCCTCTTTACGATGTGTGCGCTTGTGGCGGATTACTTTATGCAAATGACATTTTTCATCACGGTGTTGAGCATTGATATCCAGCGTCTCGAGCTCGCTGAAGTATTGATGCAGGGCACGCGCGCCCCGAGTGCAGCTGCGACGCCGCATGCCGACATGCCGCGCCGGCTGCGTATGGACCATCCGCGCTCCGGCACGGCGCGTCTCGTGCACATGCTGTACCGTCTGTGGTGCATGCGGTCGCCGCGGTTCATCCACGCACTGGCTATCGTGCTGGCTGTTTGCACGGCGCTGGTCATGTATGCTCCGCAGGTCATGTCGTCTGAAACGTGGCTTCGTGTACTGTACCATCGCGCGCATGTCCCTCCTGATGCCGAGCTCGACCAGAGTCCCTATGGCGCGTTCTGGCGTGCTTTGAATCCGGACGGCGCCTCGTCTATCCGTGTGGTGCTGGAGCCATGGATTCTCGCGACGACCACCACTGCGACGGGCGGACTTCCGGACGCACCGGGGCCGTGGCTCGAGGGCCTGTTTTATGACCGGCGCGGCACAACGATCTTTTTGTTTTTCCTGTTTGTTGTCGGGCCCATTGCTTTGACTGTGGTCGTGCTTTCTTTCATTCTCCATTACCTTTTGCAACACTCCGACAAGCTCGAGAGCTCGCACCAAGATGGCGAGAATATCGAGCTGCGTCGCCTGCTCGACAGGCACACATCGATGCCACCCGATACGATGTCGATTCACCTGAGTGTGCATGCTGATGAGCTGCATACTGCCCCGATTCTGGTGACAGCCGCGTCGGATACGATGTTTGTGAGTGCCGACACTCATAACGCGTTGCGCCTGGACAACCAAGGGGAGTCGGTCCTGTGGCCCCTCGCGATGCTGCGGACCAAGCACGAGGCCGTGGCTGATGCCTCGCATATCGTGGCGCTGGCAGTAAAGGCCGGCTGTGTTGCCATTGGGCAGTACTCCGGTCGGATCTCGGTATGGCACATCGATGCACCACAGCGCCTCGTGGACATGACGTCGCCGGTGCAAGCTCCGATCCAGCACCTCGTATTTCATGCTGACATGCTCCTTTCCCTGCATCGCGACGGGTCTGTGCGCAGCTGGCCTCTGGATGGCGAATCGCGTGTATTCGTCGAGGCACCCGAGTCGGGCGGCTCGTGGACCTGTGCGACTGTGCATGCCACCGAGTCGGGCCTGTTTCTCGGAGCTGCATCCTCGCGTGGGCATTTGGCCGTGTACCGCATCACAGACGATGCCTCGCTCGTATGCCTGGTCGAGAATGCGAGTCATGTCCCGCTGCGGTGTGCAGCGCTACTGCCATCCAGCACGACCGAGCAGCCGGCGCCCGAGCCGATGGCCCAAATTACGCCGCCACGCAAGCCCGCAACCTGGAAAAAAAATTCGGCTGTGCCGTCCCACATGCTCGTGGCCGGCGATCAAGATGGGGTGCTGCACGCCTGGCAGGTGTCTGACTGCGTGTCGGACATGATTCTCGACTTGCCGCTCCGCGACGGTGCGATCCGAGACGTTCGTGCCGAGGGAGGCATGCTCTGGGTGCAGACGACGAATCGTGTGTGGCTCGTCGAGCCGTCCTTGCGCGTGCGCGACTCGATCGCGAATCCCCGCGGATGTGTCGATGTAACGCCTGACGGATGGCTGCTGGGCCTGTGCCGTGCGTATGCATCCGAGGCGCGATGGGAAATCTGGCGCGCCCAGCTCCCCATCTCGGCCGTGGAGCGTATCCCCGTCGACATCGAGTCGCTGATTCGTACAGCCGTGCGTGACTCTGTTGAGCAGGGTCTGCATCCGCCATCACGCCTGCCGCTGCTGACAGCACGTGTTGATCGCATGGTGCGACGCGGCAGCGAATGGATGATCCCGTTTGGCAGCACCATTCTCTCTCTCAAAGCAGAACACATGTAATAGACGATGTACCATACTAGATCTATATACCTTGCAACGCTGCCTTGGCACGCACGCCAATGTCGCCGTACGGCGTATCCTGCTTGAGCTGCACACAGTCGCGCATGCCAAGTACGAGCATCTCGAAGAAGAAACCTGCCGCCGCTCGACGCGTCGCATTCGCAGAGAGAGCGTGGAACGAAACAGTGTCCGACTCGCCCATCTGCGTCCGCAAGACATGCGCTGCACGCTTCGTCCGGATCGTGTCGCCGTGCACCGACGTGTCGGGCGCGCGCGAGTCAAACGCGACAAGGGGGTTGGAGGCCGGCACATCCACTTGCACCTCGTCGTTGCTATCATACTCGGGCGTCGACATGCGCGAGAGGGGCGCAAGACGCCCATGGTCTTCCTCTTCTTCCCTCATATGATGGCGACGCGATGACCGCCGGGGCGCAGGCGGCTCAGCTGGCTCCTGCTCCATGTCGGGCACGTCGGGTAGCGGCATATCATCGAGCGGCACATGCGACACGTCCGACATGTCGAAGCCCTCAGCCGGCTTGGATACGTCGGACACATCCAGGTCCATCATATCGGGCCAGGCTGGCGGCGCGTCCGGTGCACGGCGGCCGACTTCCATCGGGAACGCTTCCTCGTCCATGTTCAATGCCTTGGCCTGCTCGTGAATCGCATGAAGCCAAAACTGCATCTCGCTTTCGCGGGCAAATGTCTGTGTCGCGAGCCATGCACGCCGCGCGTCCCACGTCATGCAGGCATCCAAGCCTTCGACGGCCGCGCCCCATGCCATATCAAGACCCCGAGGTACCGCTGTTTTCGCGCCGCGGGCTTGGTCTGCCATAGCTGCGAGCTGAACGCGCGATGCGGGAAGACAGTGCTGCTCATGCGACTCCTTGTTCATCGTGCGCGCCACAGACGCAGCGCGAGCCTGGAGCGAGCGAGCACGCGCTGGGAAGATCTCTGTTACGTCGTCCTGAATAGGCCGTTTTCGAGGTGCTTTGGCGCTCGAAGCGGCCTGTTGCTGTGCGGCCGTACGCAGTTTAGCCATAGTGTGCGGGTTGAGTTCGGCATGGGCCACGTCGTCCAGCGTCAGGTGGCGAGAAGGTGTGCTTGAAGCACGCGGAGCCGCATGGATGGATGGCAGGGGTGGCGGCGTGCCAGCCATTGGGACATCAGGCACATCAAATCCCACTGTGTCCGTCGTCACGTCGGCCGCTCCGCCCATGTCCATGGGTGCTAGAGGCTCCAGCGACAGATCCGCACTCAGATTAACATCACCAACCAGAGCCTGCACATGCTCAGACATGGCAGCCGCTTCGGTCGACGGCGCACGACGCGCGACACCCACGCTCTCAAACGAGTCGTCCGGGTCTGGCAGTGTATGCCGCGTGATGTCTGACCGCCGCTGCGTCTCTCGACGAGCGCGTTTGGGCGGCGGCACCGCACGCGATGGCGTATTTTCGTCCACGAGACCCAAGTCAAAGCCTTGCACAGACATGCCCAAAATCGAGCCGTCTGGACCGAGGGGTATATGTTCGTCTTCTTCGTCCTGCATTTCATAATGCGTGTCTGGGAGCGTGATGTCGGCATGACGTGCCATGTGACGTGGCCGAGAGCCAATGCCCCAGTCGCGCAGTGTCGGCTCAGGCATAAGAAGGTCCATGGGCGAGAACGTGTCCGGAAGTGTGATGGCTGCGCGCGAGACATGCAGTTGTTCTTGCGAGAGGTCTATCACAGCCGAGCCACGAAAGGCCACTTTGATGCGCAGGAGCATGTCCGAGCAGTCATCTTGAAGGTACTTGGCCTTGCGGGAGTATATGCGCGCAAATCCCAGTAGGAGGTGTCCGCTGAGGCGGAGCGCAATCTGCCCCTGGTCCTCGTCCACAATCATATCAACGTTGGAAGGAATAGATGTCTGCAAGAGCTGGGTCTTGCTAAGCTTGCGCTCCCAGTGTGCAGCGAGCCACACACGCGCTAGTGGTCCCTGATTGTGCAGAAACGCATCATTTGGTATCATGTCGATGCCGTCCCACACCGATGGTGGCAACCAACGTGAAGAAGCAACGAACACGACGCGCCTCGACGCGTGTGCTTGACTCGTGGCCCACCTGCACATATGCGCGCCTCGCGTCCAAGGCACGTGATGTGGAGGAGTCGAACCAGTGGCTGTACGCGCTACCTACCAATGGCACTGCTGCACGGCGCCTTTCCGGCCACTCCACGTATCCCCCAGCGTTGTGCTGACAGATACGATCAACACCAACGCGCCAAAGACGGCGCAACATATACTGAGTAGCTGTGTAGACTCCCACCACTTGAACTCCTGCTGTGGCTGCCGCATAGCTGCATGGGCGCCTGGACGCAGTGGGAGCGAAATATTTTCGGCCATGACTGGCTCATGTCCGTCTTCCGCGGCTTCATTCTGGTTTTCCTGCGAGGGCACGGAGAAATAGAGCGCAGATCGCTCAATCTGCTTCGCATCATGACTCAGCTTCAGATAACACACACTGGGGAAGAAAAATGCGAGCGCCGTCGCACTAAGACCGCCAGTAATTTCCAGCACAATGCCCAAGTCACAAGTCAGTAGGGAAATCGCCATGGCACTGACCACAAGCGAGGTCGTTAGGATGAGATGTCGTCGGTATTCGTACTGGCCATGAAAAAAATACGTTTCAAGCACCTCTCTGCACACAAAGCACTCGAGAGGCAGCGTGGTAAACATGTTGAGACCGAAGCAGAACCGCGCGATGTTGACGATGACGTCCGTATTAGGGAAATTGTTGAGAATATTGGAAAGGGTCTTGTCTTCAAAGAACCAGTAGCCGGCGATTGACATCGATACAGCAGCAATGGTGGATATAAATGTGGAATAGTGCGTGACCATGCGGAACTTGTCCATAGACGGCTCCTTGAGACTGCCGTAGATTAGAAGAGAGTTGTGGTGGCAAACGAAAGCAAAGCTAATGACGGAGACGGAGCGAATAAGATTGGATGGATGCACGATGGTAAGACGAAGGGACGGATCGCCCTTGAGTTCGGGTGGCATGGCAGGACCACGTACAATCACGGCCAGAATAATAAATACCATGGACAGAAGCGCCACGGCGCTGGCTTTGCTCAGCTTTTCAATGTTTCGGTGCAGTGATAGTGGGTAGCTGATCGCCATGGTACACACAAAGATGACGAATCGGCGACTGCTGAATATAGTGCCCCGCAAGAAAGGCAGCACACTAGACAACACATTGGGAATCGTGTCGCCGACCACGACGCAAAAGGCACACATGCCGCCAAACGCAAAAACAAACTGGAAGAGGGACACAGCAATACGACCACGCTGCCCAAAGCAATGGCCCATGATCTCGATATATGTGCCGCGTCCACTGAGTTTGGCATTGAGCACAATCAGCCGGATCGTCCAATCTGTCAGCAGGGCAATGCCTACCAGCAAGGCTAGACCGGCGACAAAACCAGACTCGCGCATCGAATAGGGTAATCCGACAATGCCTGCACCAAGAATACTGTTGGCCATATTGACCGTGCCCTCAAATACGCCAGCACCACGTTTGAGCCAGTCTGGCAGCTGCTCCGCATCCCACGACGGCGGTAGACTCTGGCTTAATTGGCGTACGCCTTGGCCGATCAAGTCGAGCGACGTACGCTGTGCGGCAGCTTCTGGAGTATTTCTGTTCATTTCATATGGAAATCCATTCGACATTGACGGTACAAAACGTGGATCTGGCATAGCGAGGGAGTCATCCAGATCATCAGAGTCAATGTCGAACCTTGCCTCCTTGGAAGCGCTCAGGGACCGCATCGGCGGAGCAAACCTTCGACCATCTGGCGGAGTAGACAAGGGCCCACCATCACGATTATGGCCGTGTGCCGAGTCCTCCTGCGACATCCCCTGGGTCCACGGTCGTCGACGCTTTCGCAAACAAACACCTCGCCTTTCGACGCCCTGCCCACACACCCCACTCGAACGACCCCATGTGCCAACTGGGCATATTCGCAATAAAATTACCTGGCTCGTTGTGTCAGGTTAGAGGGGCGTGTTTCGGGCATAAAATGTACGCCTAGTAGGTAAGATGTGTGTGTCACACGCGCTGGGCTCAAGTGTGTCGTTGTTTCCACAGGCACACGCGGCCGACCGTCTCAAGCTACCGCACCAGACCACTTTGGAAGTGCACTATGGATCACCGCGCAGTGCCTGGTCGCATGGCGGACATGCCTCCTGGTGCGCAGGGTGCCAATCCATATGTGCGGCCAGCCATGCAGCGGCATACATCCGGTCTGCGTTTGGTGTCAGAGGATCGCGAGCGGATCGTGCGGAAAGATCAAATGTGTGTGAAATGCGGCACGGCAATCACCGGCCAGTTTGTTCGTGCGCTTTCAGGAGTATATCATCTCGACTGTTTTACCTGTGCAGATTGCGGTCGCAATGTCGCGTCCAAGTTTTTTTCAGCCACGCCAGACATGGTGTTGGCTGCGGGCGGTGGTGACCAGTTTCCACTGTGTGAAACGGACTATTTTCGACGTTTAGACTTGCTGTGTGCCAGATGCGGGCATGCACTACGTGGAAGCTACATTACGGCTCTAGGATCCAAATATCATGTGGACCATTTTACGTGTTCTATGTGCTCGACGCCCTTCGGCCCGGAAGACAGTTACTATGAGCACGAGGGCCAAGTATACTGTCATTTTCATTACAGCACGCTTTTTGCGATCCAGTGTTCCGGATGTCAGACTGCTATCCTGAAGCAATTTGTTGAGATCAATCGGAACAATGCTGACGAGCACTGGCACCCGGAGTGCTACATGATCCACCGCTATTGGAAAATTAAACTCGCACCTAGCGCCCCTTCTCATGCTGATGCGGTACAGGACGTATCTCTTTCCATGCCTGGTGCTCTGGCTCTTACGCCAAGCAGCTCGGAGGAGCAACTTGCCTCGTCAAATAACGTACAGGAAACCCCCGCATCCGTTCTGCAAAAGCAGCGGACGATGGAGATGCGTGTGTTCACCATTTGGCGTGTACTCTCCTCGTTCGAAGAATCATCTGCCGGCTGTATCTCTGACATGTTACGGCATGTAAGTAACGGAAAGTATGTGGGTGGCGTGCGCTTTGCGGCTCGATTCGTCCTACATGTTGAGGTGCTGTTTTCGGCTATTGACGAGCTTGAGATGCATTTCCACCACGCCCAGGCGCAAAAGATTCAGTATGTACGCGAGGCGCGCATGCTATGTAAAAAGATCGTCAATTTCTTCTCACTACTGTCACACACTCAGGAAATGGGCGCACAGCGCATGCACATCACACAGGAATTGCTGTCTCTTGTCACAGGCTTGGCACATTATCTCAAAATCCTGATCCGTATATCTCTCACTGGCGCACTCCGACTCGACCAAGAGTATGGAGTGCCAGCGGCGCTCGAGTCGTTCCTAGCACGTCTCGATGAGCTTGTGACGCTGCAGGGTGGCGACACGGATACGGTTCATGGATACACGAGCTTGCCTCATGTGACTATTCCAACGTACGATACTGAAAACGCGTCTGATTTGTGCGTGGTGTGCGGCAAGACCGTCGAAGATGAATGTGCACGTGTGGGTGTCACACTTCGATGGCACTGGTCTTGTGTCCGCTGCCTAGTGTGTCAGCGCACCGTTTTTCGGCCCGACAACGGGGTGTTACGCGATGAGCAGACATCGCAGGCAGTGCCAGTATCCCAATTTGCTGTGCGTAGCAGCGGACGTCGCTCACATGCGTTCTGTACTGGATGTGCGCCCAGCGATGCCAAGGGCCACTTTGAGAGTGTGACGCGTCTAGAGCAGTACGCTTTCCTGCTGTGTGTGGCGCTGAACCGATTGGATGCACTGCTTAAGCGGCGATCGCATCTGGATGTGGTGCCCGCCAACGAGGCGGAGCCGAGCGAGCTGACGGATGCCGAATCGAGTACGTATCGGAAATCGCCCGAGACGAAGCGACTTGAGAGTCAGTACCTGGACCGGCACATGTCGAACAAAGCACGGGTACCGCACATTTCGAGCGTCGCGGATGATCCCGACCGTTCATCGGATGCGAGTCCTGCTGTGCCCAACACACCGTCGACCGTGACAGGGGCCGCCTCTCCGACGTTTGCGTCGTCGCAGGCACCCACTTCTACGCTTCTTCGGTCCAATATAAACGCATCCACGGTACCCATCTCGCCTCCTTCGACGACCCCTTACGATGAGGGCATTACTCTCGCTGATATTCCCATGATTTTGCAAGCCGAGCAGGTGCGTGAGCAGCGGGAACAAACGGCAAGTACGTCATCGCGCCGACCCATCAGCTCGCTGTCTGCCGAAGAGATGCAGGTATTCAAATACGTGGCATTGCTACGCGTGCAAAAGTCGTCGCTGTTGGAGTTTGTGGACATGGACGATGCCCTCGAGCTGATTGAGACACGCAAAAATACATTCTGGGGCAAGTTTCTATTCAAGGGTACTCGCGACCGGCGCGACGTGCGCAAAAAGGGCGTGTTTGGCGTATCGCTGGACTATCTGGTCGAGCGGCACGGCGCAGACTCTGTGCTAGGCGCGACGCCTACGCCACTGCGTGTGCCGGCGCTGATTGACGACGTTGTGTCGGCCATGCGGCAGATGGATGTGTCAGTGGAGGGCATTTTCCGAAAAAATGGCAATGTGCGTCGGCTCAAGGAACTGGCAGATGCCTTGGACCGTGAAGTAGATACGATCAACCTGCTTGACGATCATCCTGTGCAACTCGCTGCCCTCCTGAAGAAGTTTCTGCGTGATCTGCCAGATCCGCTGCTGACCTCCCGCCTGTACGAGCTGTTCGTGCACACGCAGTGCATTGAGCAGGCCGCTGAGCGGCATTACCTCGTGGCGATGGTCGCTATGCTTTTGCCGCGGCACAATCGTGATGCGCTCGAGGTCCTCTTTGTGTTTCTGCGCTGGGTCGCGACGTTTGCATATATCGATGACGAGGCCGGCAGCCGCATGGACATACCCAATCTTGCTACGGTCATGGCGCCGAGTCTGTTATATTCTCGTTCGACGGAGCCGACACGCGGCGAGGCCTTGTTGGCCCAGTCTGTCGTCCGCCACATGCTTGAGCACCAAGACGAGTTGTGGTTCGTCCAGGATGACATGGCGCCGGTGCTGCGTGATCGGTCGCTGATTCAAGCAGTGCCGGACTTGGCACCCCATGAACTGCTCAAGCGGTGTGCGCCCTACGCGTAGCGCCCACGCCAACCTGTATTCTATATTACATACACATTCTCTATACACCATAGCTGAGCACACGGGAAAAGAGGAACGGACGCGCATGCTTGTGTGGAATCGGCAGCACCTCGCCGGTCTGCAGGTTCAGCGATGCATATTCGAGCATGTCCATGCGGTGCCACCGACCAGGGGACGAGCGCATGTGCAGGGTCATTTGAAACGTGTAACCCGGCAGTGTTGGATCATGCAAGTCTTCTATCAAAATCGTGGCGCCTCGTCGTGTGAGTGTCTCTCCAGCCTCGCTGAGGCATCGCCAATGCCCGGCGGCACATCCTTTAGACCGAATGCCCGGTTCGAGTCGGTGCACAATGTCGGCCGGTTCTTCCGTCGTGAGCCAGCTCAGGCATCGGCCATTAGGAAAGAAGCGCAAGTACCGGAAAAACCGCACGACATGCAACACACGCACCCACACGTTCTCTTCCGACATGCCCTGCTGCGTATACTCACATGTTGCAATGTACGTTCCGTTCATTCGCACACGTGGCTCATGCACATATGCATCGCGCCAGCTGCAGGAAAGAGGAACAAACGGCGGTCCATATGTTCCCTGCACGATGGCGCGCCACAGACGCGGGTGGGATGTGAGTTGGCGAAGTCGCCAGCAGGTGCGCCCGACGCGCTCTAATGACACATAGTCTGGGCCACTCTCGCGCCGCCAAGACTCTCGTGGCGGCAGGAACGACATATTTTCAGGCAGCATAGTAGGCCACATAGGCTCAAGGGGTGTCGGCATAAGCACATGCAGTAATATTCTGTACCACAACTCGTCTGGCATATGCTGAACCATCGGCACGGCACTCACTTCCAAATCGGCAGCATATATTGTTGATATACATGTCCCGACATGCTCAGGCCATTCGGTATGATCCTCGGTATTTTGCGACATGATTTCATGCACACGCTCGACATGCTTGGACGAAAGCGTGCGTAGGAGCATACTAAGAGCGTCACGCTCCTGATCGGCCCAAGCTTCGGGCAGTACCGCTGGAGCTGCGGCTTTCAGCATAGTATCACTCGATGGCGCTTGGGCTTGCAGATTAGTTGTATCCGGCGCTCTTCCAAGAGCACGCTCCGCCACATCGCGGCACCAAGCGATCCGAAACGCCTCGAGCTCCTCGTCCATGCGGCACAGGAAGAGAAACGACACCTCCACACTCTACTCTATGGCGGTGCTACGGGCTGCTCGGACGGCGGCGGCGGCGGTCGTGATTGTGGTGGTGTGCGTGGTGCGGTGACCGACATGTCACTGGCTGATTGCTGCTTGTGTGCGCGCCCGACTTTGTCCATAAAGCTAGCAACGGAGTTGGTATCGACGTCCGGTCCGATCGACTCCACCGCGGCCAACAGCTCGTCCAACAGTCCATCGACCTTGTCGGGCGGCACTTGCGCGCACACAGCCACGACCCGGCGGTATCTCTCCTTGCGCTGAGCCAAACGTTTATGACGCTCTTGCACATCGGTATTCATTGCTGCGATGGCCCGCTCGCAGTACGCTGTGAGCCAGCGAAGTCGCATGATGGCCGCCGTCGCCGCTTTCTCACCAGCTTCCTCGGGCTTTGCCAGCACTGCATCCGCTTCAGCGAGTGCTTCCTTTGACCAATCAGTAACGCATGCTGTATCCGTCACCTCTGGAGCTGCATCCTGAGGCTCCTGGCCAGGCAACGAAGCAAGTGCGCGCTTTAGGTTCTCGCTGCGCTGCCGCATCTTTTCGCGCTCTGTGACAGCGCCCTGAGCGGCCTGGATATCTCGGCGGCGAGCAGCCAACTCACGCGTAGCAGCCTGAAGATGTGTCTGGGTTGTCTCGATGGCATCCTGCTTCACGCGTACTTCACGGTCGAAAATGACCTGCAGTTCATCAAGGGTCTGTACAAGCTTCTCCCGGACATCTTGGCTCTTTTTCACAGGGCCCGGCGATGGCTTGACCAGGGAACGCACCATGTCAGAGGCACGGTATGAGCCAAGCTCATTCAGCACACCGCCCTCAGGTGACGAGGCATTCGTAATGCCCCAATCCAGCGGTGTAATGCCCAAGTAGTTGGGCAAGTCTTTTCGCGCACCTGCATCCAGCAGCATCTTGATCATGTTAGTATTACCAAGCCGGGCTGCGATACTCAGTGCGGTTTCGCCTTCGTCGTCCTGCGCATCGAGCAAACCAGTCAATACCGCTGGATTTTTGGAAATGCGTTCTAGCACGCAACTCATGTAGTAACGCGCAGGAGCCGTACGGCCTTTGAGTCCGGCTACAAGCGCGATATGATGCAGGACCGTGCGCTTTCGGTGATCGCGTGTCTCAAGGCTCGGTGCAAGAATATCCAGCAAGTCTGGGAACTGTGAGAGTTCATATGCATTTGTAACGAGCACGGAGCGATGCAGGGCCGTCTCGCCCGCATAGTTGCCCAGAATTATGTTGGCGCCGCCATATGCTGGTGGCAGCGCTGTTAGCATGCGCACAAGCGAAAGACGACTCAGTGCAGCGGCCCAGTGCAGCGCTGTGTGGCCGTGATCGTCAATCACCAAATTCAATGGCGAGCGGTGCTGCCGCCGCGTAGTGTCAACGCCCAAGCTGTGCAGCAGCGCATGCAACTGCTCGAGAGGTGCGGCTGATGTACTTGGCTGTTCATGCACAAAAAGGCCAGTGAGCACTTCACGCGCACGCCGTTCACGCTCGTCGCCGAGATGGGGGGGCACGGCCTTATCGGCGAAGCGCGGTCCGCCAACCTCGACCATTTCATCGGCCATATCGGATGGCGGAGCGGCACTGTGGAGAGGAGTGGTACTCAGCACGTTGAGGTCGTGGACATGGGACGACGAGTCCGTTGATGGCGCCGCGCTATCGGCCGGCGGCAGAGGCACACCCTGGGGCATGTATCCGTGTGCAGCATATGCACCCAGAGCTGTGCGCTGTGCAGGGTGTGAGCCAGGCGGGACACCATCAGCAGCATGCGACGTCGGGATATCATCGTTTGGAAGGAGAGTGTGCACGAGACCACCGGCACTGGCGCCCAGTGTGCTGGAGCGGGGCGGGCGCAAAGTGAGAAAGCGTGGCTGCTGCGGTGGCGCAGAAGCTGACGTCCCCGGCATGGTAGGCTGGGAGGGTATAGCTGTGTTGTCAGCTTTGCGTTTAGCGCCCTGCTGTGCATTTACAGCGCGCGATGCGACAGGATCAAAGTCGAGGAGGGGCCGGATGAGATGATACACGTTGTAGTTGATCGCCAGCTCCTGCGCTCGGTGCAGCGGGATCCACGTTCCCTGAAATGTGCCGTAGCCGCCCTGCACTTTGTCGTGTTCGCCTGTCAAGATTTCTTTCTCGAGGATCCGTGTGCGACGCGCCTTTTCGATGCCGGCGATCTTGAGAATCTGTGTCGCGTTGAGGTAGCCGTCCGAGCGACGGCGCATGAGAGCGATACCACGCACTGTTATTTCGTACACGGGCACCGACGAGTATGTTGCCAGGTACACGGTGGGCGTGGGGCCAGATAATGGTACAGATGCTGCGCCCTGGGCCGATGGAAGTGGCTGCGTCGGCGGCATATGAGACGAGGGCATTGAGTACGCGTGTGATGGCGCCGGATGCAAGATGGCAGCATGCATCGGTGCAGTACCTTGGGGGGGAGAGACACCATTCGGGGCCGCTGGCACGTAGTGCGTTTGTGGCGGCGGACCGGATGTCATGTGAGACGCCTCATGAGGTGCAGCAAACGATCCATCGTAGACAGGTCCAGCATGTGGCTGCATGTGCTGGACATCCATCATGTGTGGCATGTATCCAGGAGCCGGTGCATAGTGGTATGGCATGGAGGGCGGCACGCCCTCGGACGGCCGGACAGGGCGACGCGGTACGTTGAGGGGGTACCGCGGTGGCATACCGCTGCCGTACATATCGCATGGCGGCATGCCTGGAGGTCCATTCTGCATATGCATCGGATGCTGTGGGGTCAGTTGTGGGCAGCTACGCACCATATGTCGGCGATCAATGCCGGGCGTCTGAGTGCGTCACAAAGCCGCGCGTCGCAACACGACGCGCACCTGGCAGCTTTCTCCCGTCCGGCCACATGGCTGCACGTGACATGCAGCAGGGGCGGTGGGGGTGCGTGTGGCGGCGTCGATGCGCACGGGTCGTCCGGTGATTCGTCCGTTGACTGACCAGGGAGATGAGATGCCTTGGTTTGGCCGTCGCGCTGTATGACTACGCTGCACAGGCGGATGATGAGCTGACTTTGACGGAGGGAGATACCCTGTATGTGGATGAGCTTGCGGATGAGGCCTGGTACAAAGCACGTTTGCGCGATGGCAGTCACGAGGGGCTCGTGCCAGCCAACTATATTGAGATGCGTGCGCCAGAGCAGGTTGTTGTGGCCACATACGACTATGAAGCTCAAAATCATGACGAGCTTTCTTTCGCTGAGGGACGCGTATTGGACGTGTTGGAGCGTGACGGCGACTGGCTCCTTGCTCGGATCCAGGGCACGGACCAGATGGGACTCATCCCGTCGAATTATGTCGAGGAGTTCGGGTCGTCGGGCGCGCAAGAACCAGTGCCAGCGTCCGAGCCTGGTCCAGAACCTGGCACGGCACAGGAGCTTGAGCCAGCGCCCGAGCCAGAGCCAGAGCCGGCGAACGTGCCGCCCGAATCGCAAGCAGCACAGCCACCCAAGCCGCGTATGATGGCTCCGCCTCCGCCAGCACCAGCGCCAGCACCCACACCACCTCAAGCTCCGGTGGCTCCCGCTAGTGTACCTTTGCCGTCGTCGCTCGTGGCTCAAGCCACAGGCGCGGAAGACGATTTAGACGAGACGGATGGACAGGCATCCACTGTGGCGCCACCCGCCGTACCGGCCGCATGGACAGCGCCGTCTACGCAAGACGAGATCCAAATGTGGTCCGTCACTGAGCTGGACACGAAAAAACGCAAGCGCAAAAACAAAGGCACGCTGGGCGTGGGAAATGGCTCTGTATTTTTCGCGACAGACATGGATGGTGCTGCCGTTCCACGTGTTGACATCAAACACTTGAAGAGCACGACGCTCGAAAAGGGCAAGTACTTGATCATTACGTTTGAGCGCGCCGCCCAGGTCGAGGGCGATGCATGGGTCTTTCACGTCGGCACACGCGGAGCTTACCAGGATATTTCCGCACGCATCGGGAAAAGCAAGGCGATCAGCAAGCAGCCAGCACATACCACATCCACACCTCGTGTCTCTTCGTCTGCACCCCCACCCCCTCCCATTCAAACGGGCGTGCCGGAAATGGTCGCGGCCTTGTACGACTTTGAGGCACAGGCCGACGACGAGTTGAGCGTGTCCGAAGGCGACCAGCTTGTGCTCATAGAGCGTGAAGACCACGAATGGTGGAAACTGCAAAATGCCAAAGGCAATATCGGCGTCGTTCCTGCATCCTATGTCGAGGTACTGAAAGAAAAGAACAGCCCTGCACTAAATGCTCTCAACCACAAGTTTTCTACCATGCGCGATCCACGCCGTGCCGCTCCACGCCGGCCAACAGAAGCTAAACGACACGACTCAGCTGCGCGTCCCTTGGTGGATCACCCTCCTCAGCTTCCGAATCAGGGCCGCATGCGGACATGGGTCGATGCAACGGGCCGTTTCCGAGTCGAGGCCGAGCTTTTAGGAGTACGCACGGACACAGTGCGTTTGCACAAGGCGAATGGCACAGTAATTGATGTACCCCTCTTCAAAATGTCTTTGGCAGACCTGCGTTATTTAGAGGGCATTACAGGCCGCAATTTGCGCACTCCATCGGCGCCGCCTTCTGCTGCATCGCAGCGCCAGAGTGCATCGGGGCGTCCCGAACGCTCCGCTTCTCGGTCTCGTGGACGTGGCCCTGCGTCCAGTTACCGGCCCGACATCGATTGGTTTGACTTTTTCGTCGAGGCAGGTGTCGACATGCAGCATTGTGCACGCTATGCGGATGCCTTTGAGCGTGACCATATGGACACATTTGTTCTCCCTGAACTGAGTGTAGACTCACTGCGCCGACTTGGACTGCGTGAAGGTGATATTTTGCGTGTTCGGCGACACGTACAAAACAATTACACAAAGGCAGCAGCTCCTCCGCCGATGCCGCAACGCTCACCCGAAGAAGAGCAAAAGCAGAAAGAAACAGACGAGGAACTAGCACGACGCTTACAAGCACAAGAAATTGCGGAGCAGCGCCGTCTTGCACCACGCAAGCCTACTACTCGTGCGCCAGAGCCAGCACCGGAGCCGTTGCCGCCGCGCTCGACGGACACGTCGCGTAACACGGACGACAATTCTACTGCCGCGGCTCAAGAGGCTCTACAACCGAACCAGACGGGCGTCAGTGCTGAAACGATCGCTGCTGCTGTGGAAATTATTCGCCGTCGCGAGCGCGAAGAAGCCGAAGAGCGTGAAAAAGCGGCCAAGAAGGACGAGCGCCCTGCGGATCCCAACTCAGCCCTGTTCGATAAGCTGGAAAAACTCAAGCCGAGTCCGAAGCCATCAGCGACACCAAGTATGCCCGATTTCAATGCGCCGCGAGGGCCTATTGCTCCTGTGCCCATAAACCAAAGCCTGCTGCAGCCGCTCATTCCCCTGCAGGGCACCGGCCAATTCGTGCCGACCAATTCCACTGGCGCCACCTCCATGTTTGGGCCACAGCCGTCCGGCTTTGGCATGCCACAACCGACGGGCATGTTCAGTGTGCCTCAACCTCAAGCGCCTCAACCTGTGCCTCAGCCCATGCTGGGTCAAGCCACAGCAGACACGACCAGTGCATCGAGTCAACAGGACCGATTCAGCGCAGCCAATGTGTTTGAGCAGATGAAGACGGGCTCGGGCGCCTTTTCGAAAGATACGTCCGCGCCGCAAAGCAGTGGAAAGTATGATCCTCTCCGTGCGCAACCTACGGGCTTTGCTGCAGGTGGTATTGTCGACTCATCACCGTTCGGAGGCGGTATGATGATGCCCCAAGGCATGCCCACACAAACAATGATGCAGATGCCTATGGGCACGGGCATGATGATGGGTATGCCCGGTCAACCTTCGGCCTTTATGCCAACCTATGGCTTTTATTCATCGTAGCATTGTACATTTGACACGTTTCCCACTTACGACGCCGCGACAAAAACTAACTCCTTTCCTTCGCACCGTATCCACACGAAGCAAAAGCAAGTGTGACCCTAACCAGGCTCGAACTGGCGACTTTGGAGTAACATTTTCATATTAGCTCCACACTCTAACCGACTGAGTTATAGGGTCGGATGGGTTATCGGAAATGACCCTAACCAGGCTCGAACTGGCGACTTTGGAGTAACATTTACATATTAGCTCCACACTCTAACCGACTGAGTTATAGGGTCTTACCGACGGAGGCCGGGCGGAAGCTAGCTGTCTTGTGGGAAAGCCAGTGGCCCCGGTCCATTCTATCAGGGTTTCCCCAGGCGGTGGCGCCACGTTTTGGGTATTTTTCGAGCGTTGATGCACTGTTGGGATGGACGGCGTTACTCTTCCTAAAGTAAAAAAGAAATGGAAGGACGCACTTCACTCTTCCATATCGTTGCTTGAACGGATACATACTGAGGAAAATGCATCGCCGCAATGGACGCGCGCCGTTCCTAGCCGTGATGGCGCACCTGACGAAATGCCCGAACAGGTGCAGCTGGCTGTGATGCGTCGTCGCGTGGCAAACACAGATGTGTTTCGCGCAACGTGGGAAGGCGTGTGGGACGAGGGCGCTGGTGATGTGGCAGATCTCGAAGCATTTTTCGCGCTGTTCTCGTCGCAGGAACTGCTATCGCAATGGCTCCCGCTGGTCGAGAGCTCTACAATGATCGAGGCGCTCGGCAGTCACACGCGTGTATGCAAGACATGCTTCAGGCTTGGATGGCCTGCGAGTCCACGAGATGCTGTTCTACTTACCCACACCGTGCGCGATGACAAGCGCGTTCTGCATCTGGCCACGTCTGTGCCACGCACTGCCGATGCGCCATCGTACTTGCGACCTTCGCCCCCCTATATCCGCACGCAAATTCACCTACTTGCACTTTTCGTGACGTGCCCAAGTCCTGAGCGCGTCGCTCTGACTGCGTACTGGTCGATGGACGCGCGTGGTTCGATGCTGGGTGTGCGTCCTAATGCCATGGCCTCGTCGTTTCCACGTATGCTACCCAAGATGGCGGAATGTGCAAAAACACAGGGCATGCATGTCCCTTACGTGCATGCGTTCGGCGCGGGCATTGTGATAACGAGCGAGCGCGCTGCAAAGGCGCTGCACGTGGAGTACATCTTTATGCACAGCGACGACGACGACCAAGTATTCGACACAGAGGCAGCACTGCCCCGCTCGATATGCGTGCGTATGTCCGCAAAAAATGCATGGGATGTGCGTGTGCGTACGTTGGACACGGCGGGTGGATTCCCAGCGTACAAGTGTAGGCTGACGCGCGTCGGTGCATGGTACGAGCTTTGTATCCAGTATGAAAAGCTGGAGGATGCGCATGCGACAGTCCACTCGGCGCTCGAAGCAAGTGTCCGCACTGATGCTGAAGAGGGTGTGTATGTGGACGACGTTGCGATGGAAGCGACAGAGCAGACGCCTTATGCGTCTAACGATGCGTTGCTTGCCCGACTGGCCATGTCCGAGCAGCAAACGCCTAGCGGCAATGTGGATACGGTGCAACGGGGCATTCAAGGTCTTTCACCACTTTCTGCGACGGTGCGTCGCAATTACATCTACTTCACGTCGCTGCTCCAGGAGCCTGAGGCGAAATGGAGGCGTGTGAGCGATGTGCGTGGTGTGACAGTGACGCAGCTCGAGTCGATCGATCCGACTCTCGTTGTGTATCGCGCCGAAGCTACGTTTGTGGGCCTCACTGTCTGGGATTTATACAGTGCCTTGAACTCGCCGGCCATGGTGCGGCGGTGGAATGTGGCACTCGACGATGCGACACTCATCCAGGATCTGGGTGGACAAAGCGCGGTGTGGCACGTACGCTACGCACCGACGTGGCTGGCTCAAGCACGCGATGCTACTCTTGTACAGACGGCGTATCAATCGCCCACCTCCATCCATGTCTTTTCCTTCTCGGCGGACGAGCATATTTCTGAGCTGCCCGCACCGGCACCTGGCACTGTGCGCATGCAAGTCGATCTGTGCGGCTGGAGCATCGAGGCCCTGTCGCCGACCACTGTGCATGTCACGCTCGTTGAACAGAGTGATCCACGTGGCTGGCTTTCCAAGACTCGCACTCCGCCGCAGATGATCGTCGCCATGGCCGGCGCTGGCGAGCACGTTCTACGACATGGTGCGCCGCCATGCATCTCGCGTCTCCTTAATGCGCGCGTGCAGACGCTGGCGTATGGCGAGGACTCGTTCGACGTGTCGTATGTCGCGGCGGCCTGTGATGCCCCCGATGCCTCGCAAGTCGAGTGTGTACTGTGGGCTAGTCTTGAGGGATGGGCGCCGAATCTCGACGTCTTGGTCGATCCCCCGCCATCATCGACGTCATGCCTACGTCGACACCGACTTGCGGACGGCGGCGGTCTCTGGATCACGCTGGAGCACTGCGTCGCCGACCTCTCGGACCAGTGTGTGCGTGTGTGTGTTCGGAAGGGTCCAGCCAAGTCCCTCGAACGTGGCGTGGTCTTGCTGAACGGTGCTCGTGTGCATGTCGACGTCGAGGGCATGGATCCCGCACAGCTACAGGCTCTGGCGCGCATGAAACGCACCAAGCCCCGGCATGTGCCACTCGATCTTTCCGTGCGTGCATCGCGTTCGGCGGACGGGTGCACAGAACCTATCGTGGAGTCCACGGCAGAGGCGCCCGAGCCGGAAGTTAAGCCGCCGACGCATCCGGCGCTGGACGCGCTCGCGCTGCTAAGGTGCATCCATGCTGAGCGGCATCCCGACCCGGCTGGGCCTCAGGGTGGATGGTCGCTCATGTCAGAGAAGAACGGCGTATATGTCCACCGCCGCCTGGTCGAGCGTGTCTCGCCCCATGTGATGGTGCACCGCACGGACAAGATCATCCAGGGCGTGGCGGCCGAGGATCTATTGCCCCTCGTCGCCGATCCACATGCGCGCTGTGCGTGGGACGAGCATCTTGCATCGTGCCGAATCCTTGAGAGTTTCGGCAGCGGCACGAACACCTCGCTCTGGACGTCGCATGCATCGTTTCTCTTTGCACCTCGCATGTTTGTTGTCACGAGCATATCGGCCCACGGACATGGAGCCGATGTACCGCTGGAACATGCTGCCCCTGTCGCGGCGCAGCAGCCCGTCTACTTCCACGCGACAGCCTCGTGCGATGCATCTCGGTGGGACATGTCGTTGTGGAACCCCGATGCAAGACCAGTAGGCACCGTGCTCATGGATGGCTGGATCTTTGAGAATGTCGATCCATACAGCATGGAGCAGTATGCGATTCCCAGCACACGCTGTATTCATGTCGTCGCGATTGATTATGGCGGCGTGCCTCGCAGTCTCAATGCTCTGTGGAATGCAAGTCTGCCGGAGTGTGTCCTGCAACTCGAGCGATGGATATCGCAGCATGGCCCTCTTTCTTCCGTGCGCATGCCGCCCCGCTGCGTCAATGTACGTGGCGACGCGCGCGATGACTCTCTGCGTAGCTCATGGATACTGCGCCGCGGTCGAAGGGCGTCGACGTTGGTGACCTGCGACTTTGAGCACAACGCACGAACACAGCATGTCCTGGCCATTGTCGATATGTCCATGCCCTCGCCGATGCAGCTGCCTGCGCTGGCGGGTGACGATGAGACAGAGACGTCGACGTCGCCTGCCGCACCGCGACTGTCATCGCGCGGCTCGGCGTACTTTCACAAGCGCTCGGCCGCTGCCGAACCACTGATCCTTGTCGATATTCAAGTGGCGCTGCAATACTATCCGCAAGGGTACGACGTGCAGGTGACGTGGTCTCACGTCGAGGCAGGCGTTTGCGATCTTGCCGCATTGCCTACTTCGCCACCCAGCGACGCGATGCCCATCGATGTCCAAGTGCTCGATATTCAGCCCAGTGCCCTTCAGGCGGCCACGCACACACACGCGGAGCCATCTCACCGCCATTGTGTCCGAGTCACCCTGCCGGAGCGCGCCTATACCAAGCCTTTCCTTGTTCGGGCGGTCATTGCGCCGCTTGAAGGCCGTGCATGCACTAATGCGACACCCTCGCATGTACCTGTCACCATCAATCATCGCGTCGCTGAGATTTGCTATGGCGACGAATCCGCACGTGAGCCACTCGATGTGGACGTCGATCAGCTCGAACATATGAGTGAGCCGACCACGGGGCATGTAGGTCTTCCTCATGTGCCGATAGCGTCAGTGGCGGCACATTCTCCGGATGCTGCATCGGCGGCGGCGCCCACGCCGAGCACTGAAAATGTCTCGGCGGCCGACGTGTCGACCGACGCGGAGAAGACGGCGCCGACAGCCCCGGCTCCATCTTCTACACCGCTGATGAGCCTCCTGTCGCCTCAGGGTTGGTACGATGGCGTCATGTCATTTGTGCGGCCGACGAAGCGCATTGACGCGGAGGCGTCTGTCTCACCGACGCCCAACTCGCAGCCGCCGACCAGCGCTGCCCCATCGAATGCATCCACGTCCGTGTCATCACCGGCATCGCCCGTTTCACCGATCGCACAGACAAATCAGCAGATGCCTATGCCGCGCCGGGGCTACCAATTGTCGACGCTGATCCTCTTTATGATCTTGGCCTTCTTACTGGGCTCACTCACACGCGCATTTGTACAGCCCGCTGATTTTGTGTTGATGCCATTTACATCCAACGACGCTGTACCTGCAGCACCCGCGCGCAGTGAGCTCAAGGAAGGCGAATCGCTACGCATGATCGATGTTGCTGCCCGCGAAATCGACAACTTCGTGCGTGCTGCGCGCCAATTGCATACATTTGCGCGTTTTGGGTACACCGACGAAGCGACGCTGGCGGAGCAGGAGGCGCGCTCCGAGTGCATCGAAGAATCCGGGATGGTGCGCTGGCACGAAATGCACCGGTTCGTCGACATTTATCTGCCCGGCCTGCCTTGGCGCCTTGTCATGGGACTCGCTGGCGTATAGCGTTCATAGCCCCTTGCTCTCTGCCGGTTTCCTATGTGGAGGCCAAGGAGTGACAAAGCTGAGGCATTGTTACTACACGCGCCATTTTTTTTTCTGCCGACACCATGCAGGCGGACGACGTGATATGGTCGGTCATCGGCCATCAATTCTGCTCTTACAAAATCAAGTCTTCGACGCACTCTACATTTTGCAGGAATGAATACAACTTGACTGGTATGTGCAATCGTCAGTCTTGTCCACTTGCCAACTCTCGGTACGCCACGGTACGTGAGCATGAGGGTGTTTTGTACCTGTACGTCAAAACGGCTGAGCGTGCGCACTCTCCACGAAGACAATGGGAGCGGATACGTCTCTCTAACAGGTATAGTACGGCGCTAGAACAAATCGATAAGGAGCTAATATACTGGCCGAACTTTATTGTACACAAGGCCAAGCAACGACTCACCAAGATTACCCAGTATCTCATCAAGATGCGCAAAATCAAACTTAAAGAGGAAGAGCAACCGGAGTTAGTGGGTGTCAAGAAGAAAACTGAGCGGCGTGAGGCAACGCGCGAGAACAAGGCACTGCGCGCGGCCAAGCTGGAAAAGTCGATCGAAAAGGAACTGCTTGACCGTCTCAAGCGCGGTGCCTACGGTGAAGCACCCTTGAATGTGAACGAGAGCGTGTGGAATGCTGTGCTGGAAAGCGCGCAAGCACGCGTGCCTGATGCCGAAGGCAACGCATTGGAACTGGAAGAAGAACTCAGTGACGAAGAGCAGGAAGAGGATATCGAGGCAATGGATGCAGAGATGCGCGCCATGAACGACGACGACGACGACGAGTATGGACAGCGTGAATTCGTGTCAGACGATGAGGGCAGTGAAGAAGATGACGATCTCGAAGACTATGACTCGCTCGACGAAGACTCTGAGGACGACACGGACGACAACGACACGAAGAAGAGCTCCAAGCGCCCAGCGCCCAAGCGTCCTCGCTCTGATGCGCGGGGTAAGCGTGGCCGTCCGCGTGTCGAAATCGAATACGAGCGAGAGACTGAGCCTCTCACAGCTGAGCAACTGTCGCAATGGTAGTTTTCTTCGAGGCGGTCGAACGACGTCGCCTGTACATACATAGCCACGTGGCCCTAGAGCGAAATCAGAGCCAGGCCTGTAACGGGGGCCCCTTGTCAACGAGCCTATCTCCACACGTTCTCCTGTACCCACGAGGCATGCTACATGCTGGAGCCCGCGTCAGGACATTTGCATGATGAGCGGCTTAGATCATCGCCCCCATCAATGTCGCCAAGTGGATCAAAGAATGTACAAAGCGCACCGAAGCGTACTCGAGCCGGGCAACTGAAAGAGGAAACATCGAGCTCGGGCATCGTGAGCGGTGACTCTGATTGGTACGCCACATCTTCAAGCGATAGCGATGAGAATGTTAGCTCGAAAAAAAACCGGCACAAACGATATCCACGCAGCACATGGGGTCGAAGGCACGTTACAGGAACGCCAAAAAGGACCAAAGCTGCCTGGGTTTATCGCAGTCCTCATCGCACGCCCAGACATCGACTGCGCTCATCATCGAAATATCCAGCCCCACCGCCCTTACCACCGCATGTTCATCCATTTCGAAGACAGAATTCTGCTGCTACCCATGAAAAGCGTCCTGTGCATCCTGTATTTTTACGATCGCCACGCTCACGACGTCTGCGGCGATTCGAGCGCAGCCCAAATATGAATCAAAAAATCACCGTGTCACCTCTGCATGATAAGAGCACACCAAAGCATATGCAAGCTCCTGCACCTTTTTCGAATAAAGAAGAATTTGCTTGGTTCGACTCATCTGACTCAGAATTGTCGTCTGTTCCCGACGAAAGTTCGTCATTTCCCGAGTTGGACGATACGCCGACGCACATCCCAGCTCAACATATACCTCAGTCAAACCAAAATCTACCGGAGCAACTATCCCATGAACCGACTTCGTATCCTGGTTTAAAACCTGCAAAAATCAAGACCCCTACACCAAAGGCGTCTGAGTCAGCCCATAATGAAGTTCAAGCTCTAGACCTTGGACGCCTTGATTTACTGGACTATGTGATTTCACCCGAAAAGCTCGTGAGGCAAGAACGAATCGGCGCTGGCGCTTTCAAAGATGTGTATCGAGGCCTTTACCATGTATCACGCACGCGCGTGTTGCCTGTCGCTATTTGTGATCTACGCGATGAGCTAACTGAAATGGACATCAAGGAGCTCAAGTTTCTGCGAGATTTGCGACACGAGAACATTGTGCAGTTTATTGGCATTGGCATACCGACAAATCTCAGGCTAGGTCCGCCCTGCGTGATTGTGAGTGAGCTATGCGAGAACGGAGACTTGTTTGATTTTATCCGTAATACCCCACCACCTCCGGATGTGAACATTTTCCGCATCCTTCTACAGATTGCTCGAGGTCTTGAATACTTGCACACGCATAAACCGATGATTGTTCACCGCGATTGCAAGTCAACGAATGTATTGATCAATGCACAGGGCATTGCAAAAATCAGCGATTTCGGTCTCGCAAGAGTTAAACGCTCTAAATATGCCATGATTCGGTCACTTGTCGGCACTGTTAATTGGCAAGCAGTCGAGTTATGGTCTCCAAAGCCACAATATAACGAAAAAGTGGATGTTTGGAGTGCTGCCATGACATTTTGGGAGGCACTACAATGGCATCAAACAGAGAAGAGATACCCATTCCAGGGCTTAAATGAACACCAGATTTACATGAACGTGCGGCAAAAGCATTTAAGGTACGCAGGCATACATTCTAACATGTCGTTCAGACCATTTACGGGAAGCATACGCCGTCGTTATGGCGACGATATTGTGCATCTTATCGATCAAATGTGGCAACAAAACCCAAGAGACAGACCTAGCATGTCTGAAGTTTGTGCTGAGATCGAGGCGCTAATTGCAAGTAGGGAAAATTCCGTCTCTCCGTCGTGATTTGTTATTGAGTGGAGCTTAAATATTCAGTCTGAGTAAAACAGCCTGTCCCGTGGTGCGTAGACCCGAGTTGTATATAAATATGGAAGACAGTTGCAATTATCGAAACCTTTCCCCATCAAAAATGAGCTCAGCCAACACACTCACCCAACAATTCATGCAGGTGATTCGCAATCGCCGCACCATCTACGCACTTTCGAAGAAGGCGATTCTTCCTGATGCGCAAGTCGTACAGCTTGTTCAGCAGGCTGTGCGTGAAGCTCCTTCATCTTTCAATGTTCAAAGCAGTCGCGTTGTTATCTTGTTCGGCAACCAGCACGACCACTACTGGGGACAAATTGTACCTGCTGCTCTTCGCCAGGCTGCTGGTGAGAAGGCCGTTGAAAGTTCGAAGGGCAAGCTGGAGGGTTTCCGAGCCGGCACTGGAACCATCCTTTTCTTTGAAGACTCAGACCTGATCAAGGCCCAGCAACAACAATTTCCTATGTTCGCGTCTGGCTTCCCAACTTGGTCGCTACATGCTTCTGGTATGGCTCAAATCTACACATGGGCTGCCCTTGAGGCCGAGGGTTACGGTGCCAACCTTCAACATTACGGCAACTTGACGGGCGAGACCCTCAAGCGCGTCTACAATCTTCCTGAATCTTACGAAATTCAGTCTGAAATGGTCTTTGGCCACCCAGAGGCTCCAGCAGGCGCCAAGGACTACATTCCTGACGAAGAACGCGTAGTTGTTTACAAGTAAACATAGCAATACGTTGCTAGCATAGACTTTCAGGCCAATACAACTTCTTTATCAGGATTCTGTCGTTTTAAATTGAGTCGACTGGTCGCTGTTGCATCTGAACTATCAAGCCAAGTATTTCGAAGGCCTAGAATTCATTCGATGGATGCTATGAAGTTTGACTTGTTTTGATGAAGAGTCTCACTGGGGTGCAATGCCCAAATACAACGTTGCACGGACCATTAGGTAGCCGCGGCTACGTGTCAAAAAATGGCGCAAGTCTCATCTGCAAATTTGCCACGTAGAAATTTATGGGGCCCAATCACAGAGGCTAAAGTCGAGTTAACCGGCCCAAGCGCAACGGTCCCGCAAACAACCATTATGGCAAGCACGACGTCTGCAAAAGATTTTCTCCAGGTAATTCAGAACCGTCGTACCATCTACGAACTTTCCAAAAAGCCTATTCTCGCAGATGATGCTCTGGTTCAATATATCCGCGAACTTGTGAAGGAGGCTCCTTCGTCTTTTAACGTCCAAAGCAGCCGTGTCGTGGTGCTCTTGGGTGACCAGCACAACAAGTACTGGAACGAGATCGTGCCGCGTGCTGTTTCTGCCTCCGTTAGTGATGAAGCCCTTGAGACTATGCGCCCCAAGTTGCAGAACTTTGCCAAGGCCTACGGCACAATTCTGTTCTTCGAGGACGAAAAGCTGATCAAGGCTCAGCAAGAACAATTTCCTATGTTCGCATCTGGCTTCCCAACATGGTCGCTTCATGCCTCAGGTATGGCCCAGATCTACACTTGGAGCGGTCTCGAAGCTGCTGGCTACGGTGCTAACCTTCAGCATTACGGAAACCTTACTGGCGACATGCTCAAGAAGGAATACAGTCTTCCTGAGTCGTTCCAGATCCAGAGTGAGATGGTGTTTGGCTATCCCGAAGGTCTGGCTCAAGAGAAGGAGTACAACCCTGACCACGAGCGTGTCATTGCTTATGGTCACAGCGCCTAAATGGCAGCGTGTATCTCATAATTATGCACCGTAGACTAGAAAAGCCTCGTATTTTTACAAGCATTTGCCAGTGTTTCATTTTGTGTTGGCGGTGTATGGACAGAAAGGGCGTTATGAAACGGAGGCGAAGGTAGACGACATTTACAAAGCGGCTTGCCTGTCAAAATTGTGCACTCTTTATGCTGTCACGACGGTTGTCTCCTGGCGGAATCAATAAATAGTCAGCACTCGTCAATTCAGTGCCTGAAGCAGAAGAGTCGGAGGAGAAAGAGGGAACAAACTTGCGGGGGACCTGAATGATCAATTGTTCATTCTCGAATCGCGCACGAATAAGAGACATCTGCGCATCTTGAGCAAAAACAATCCGCCTTTCAAAGTGTTCCCATTGTTCGGATCCCCATTTGTTAGCCAATATATGGAGAATACGACGATGTAAACCTTTCATTGTGAGCGTGATCCCATCCAAGCTAAAACCTGGCATATAAAAGCGAACACAATATGAGTTAGGCGCCGTAGTTAGGGTAATGCGGTGATCGTGGTGATTTACAGTGTGTGAATTTGTTGCATTGTGCGAGTAGGAGGATACATCTGTTGTGTCAATACACAGAAGTTCATGGTTAGTGGATTGTAACGATGGCAATCCGTTAACATGGTTGTCATCGTTGCAAAGTGAGGAAAAAACGTTTGAATCAGACCGGCTTCTATCCATGAGGCTCAAATGAGAAGGCGGTTTAGTCGCGAGAGAATTGGGCTGAGAGTTTTGTCGATCTCCTAGAAGGTGCACACTTTGCCTGGAGCTAGTAGGCCAGCTGTCTCGATCGTTATCCAGTAGGGACGACTCTTGTTCTGGTTCACTAACCCTCTTTGCTTCTAATGCCCCGTAAGCATCAACATTGCCATTTAAATAGTCTTGCTTATGCTTGTCCTTCCCATGGTCCGAATCAACGGAGCTGTAGCAGTTACCCAGCGAGCTAGAAGAATCACTAGGGATCCTGGTAGGACTTCGAATGTACGGTTTTTCTGAGGTAGAAAATAGAGATGGTGAAGGTCGCCGAACGAATAAATCCGCTCTATTACCAAATATAGGAGAGCGACAAGGTTCGTCATCTTCGTAACCAAGGAATTCCAACGTATCCTGCACGTCATTTGGTCCCAAGAAGATATCCTGCGATCCGTCAACATCTTCGGTTGAATAATCATGCCAACTTTGCATGTTGCTGAGGCGTTTTTGAACGGGCTTGTTGTCAGTTTTGTTTATGACATTATGAGGAGGGAGTAATGTGCGCCAAGACTCTTTTAATTGATTGTGTTCATCCTTTGAATATGTACATTTTGAGGAACTTGTCAGTTCCGCAAGAGCTGTCATGCGTGCGTCGAGACGTTCCATACCAATCGGAGCCGCAGTCCATGAAAAAAAGTAGGCAACCAAAACCGTGGATTGCGGTCCCAATAGACAGGGAGAATAACACGGGTCTTTAGAGGGTTCTCTTAGCGGTGCTGGCAAGTATTACAACGCTTCTTGTTCACCTCCCCCTAGCGGCAAAATACCAACGCTCCAAAAATTTACGGTGTACTCGGCTTGGAAGTTGAAGGGCGACGTGAACAATATGATCCAATCGTTTGACTCTCTCTTTATTAAACTGGAATCGACGTGCAAGTTATTCAATTAAATTTGGGCACTTCAGGCGAGCGTCCAAGAGGCTAAATATCTATAGTACAATGCATGTCTCAGGACCAGGCTCACGAGACTGCGTTAGACGACCTCGAAATAGCTGGGAACATTGTGGGCAGAGGCTCTAACATTGGTGCGAGAGTATAATTCGGGTGCATGTTGACCAGGGAAGCGTAGTAGTGCTGCATCACGGGGGCCGTAACCTGCATGTCAGTCGTAAAGTGTATGCACGTACCATTAAACGCCAGTCGATCACATTAAGAAACTCCTTCTCCAAGAGATTCATCTCAACAAGAGAAATACCACCGACGCGTGCATAATGCGCTAATGTCAGCCTTGATAAAGTAACACATACTGTTTGTGCTAAACGAATCACACAAAGCCTTGCTTGCACACACGACAGACGCACATAAGAATCGATGCACCGTGAGACTGCAAATTGTAAAGCCATCCATGCGCTCACAAACACGGTCAATATAGATTAAAATAATAAGCATACATGGCTTATCCAGAGTTGTGTACTTGGCCAAGCGACGAAGGTAGGCCTCGACACTGATGCCCGGAGGTGCCCGAGAATGAAAACGTGTCAAGTCGGCCGGATGCAAGGGAATGGTATCGTTATGAGAGATGAGCTGAAGCAGCATGCCCGATATAAGCGCAAACAAATCCTCCGGATCAGCATCGTAGAAGCGTGGTGGGAGCACCTTCTGTTCGCAAGCCGTTCTTTGCGCTGGAGTAATCACATTAGATGCAGGGCTATTTTGAATGGAGCCATCGGACGATCTTGTTCCACTGGAAGACAAAATTTCACTTGAGTCTTGAGATCTTGAGCTTCCACTGGAATATTGCGAAAAAACGGCGGAAGGGGACCATTTTGGAATGTTTGTGTTGCCTTGAGCTCGTCTCAGGGGGCTTTGCAGTGCTGTCGTGTTCGGCTTCGAGTCCATAGCGTTGATGCTTTGTTCCATGCCAAAACTGAACTAATCAGTGTTTATTTCTCTGTTAAAGCAGCAGACCATAGGCCATGCCTATATGCGAAGAAGCTCGAGTAGCAGCACCGCCCCAGCTTGCTCGTTTTGCTGCGACGGCCAAATCGTAGCGTGTTTAGCAAGTCAGGGCCCCAAGTTGGCCGCGACACTCGGGAGGGTCCCGGTGTATCACGTGTCTTGCCTACTAGGTCACCAAAATGTGAAACTTGCGTGCCCAGCGCCGATATTTTCTCGCCCCAAACGATAGTCATGCAGGAACAGCCAGAGGTGCTCGAGATGAAGCGGTTTCAGGCGCCGGTTGCAAATACAGAAAGAACGGAGCCTATGCCTGATCAGCCAAACCATGTATCAGATGCACGTCATAGGCTTAAGCAGTACTGCGAACAGCACAAGGATCCTATTTTGTCTCCTTCGCCCGCCGCCAAGGAGGCACCAGAGCAGGATGTTTCACCCAAGAAGTGTTGTACGGTCATGTAATACATCATTTGGGTATCTTAAGCTATGTAAGAAAGAGTCTAGCCCATGAGCTTACTCAAATCGTCAGGTGGGTACTGCGTGTCAGCCCATGAACACGTACATGTGACTGTGCGAACGTAATAAGTCGCTTGACGCTCTGAATATACTTCCGACTGACTTCGTCGTTCAGCACTAGTACTTGGTGAGTATACCCTAATGCACGTACCGTGTGCTACGCGAGACGTTGCCAGTTTTTCGTCGGCGGACCGTTCATGGATGCTGTTTCGTTAGCCGTCGTGGCACGTACCCTGCCATCGTTATGCCAATGGGCCATGGCGCATTCCCAATAGACAACTGCAGGTATGAGTCGTTCGCTTTACGGTATTCGCGCAGCTGCATGTAGTGTACGATCTCAGCAATTCGCAAAAGGACATCTGGCTCGAGCGAGCGCCGTCGCAGCGCTTTGAGAAGAGGTTTAATATATTCGGCCGTTTGTGCATGTAGTGAAGCTACATGGCGTCCTTGTTCACTCAAACGTACGTCCTCCGGGCGCTGAGCCAGTGCCTCTCCCCAATCTTCAAGCAAGCCTTTAAGTGTATAGTATAAGATCGGATACACACGTGCCGGATCCGACCACATCAGTTTGAGGTCCATCACCGTGTGCATGCCGATGCCCTCGCGCATTCGTGCAGGCACTCTTGCTTTGGACGGCAACGACGCTGTCGCATCGCCAGAGTCAGTTGGTTCTGATGGAATCTGAGATGACGGGTGCTTTTCAATGCGGTCCATGATCACCTGGCTCTCTGAAGTGCGCATAAATCGCTTACTATCATCGTGCCCTTGCTGCGTGTGAACATCATGTTCCTCAAGCAGTTCTAGCGCACGGAGTCGGAGTCGGCGATCGCGGTCGGATTCACCAAATAGGCGGACGGGTTCACCCTTCTGACGAAGTCTCTTCACAGCATCTTCATTGGAAATCGTGAAGCGCTCTTTGCTTTCGTCCACGGGTTCCGGCTCCTGGGTGGGCTGAGGCGGTGATGTGGGGTTGGTCAGTGCACGTGCCGGTGGACTAGGCGAGTCATGCTCTTCTTCGGCACTGGCTGCACGCTGCATTTGCTCAATGCTTCCACGGCGCATATACTTGGACGTAGATCCCGTCTCGGAGGCTACCTTGCGCTTTTGCGCGACAATGTGGGCCTTGAGCGCCTCCATGGTCCGACAGGCCTAGTGAGGCGCCACCGCTTCTGCAAAGGTGCGTGTGCATATCTCGGCCGAGCATTGGTAGCCGCGGATAGCATTTTGACCCGACTGCCACCGACCTTGGCCTCTACCTTTCTCTGTTGTATCAAGCATGCCTGAAGTACTCGATCTAAGGACTGCGCTTTTTGACTCGCGTTTCCCCAACCAGGTATGTTGATTCTGCGTGGGAAGCACTAACACACACCAGAACCAGACCCGCCACTGGTATGTGCCCTGAGATTCGCGACTTGTCTTGCATACTAACACGACTGCGCCTGGCGCGCACACATGATGCAGCTGGCAGAGGTATGTCAACGTACATCTGACTGTGCAGCTACGCCGACTACTACCGCTGTGTGAACTCAAAGGGTGAGGACTTTGAGCCGTGCAAGCAGTTCTTCTCGACCTTCCACTCTCTGTGCCCGAACGAATGGGTACGTCTTGCGTAACTCGGCACTGACGCTCAGATCGAGAAGTGGGATGAGCAGCGCGAGAATGGCGCCTTCCCCGCGAAGCTCGAGTAATCAGCTTTGCCCACGTCTTGCTTGTAGAATGTCTACTTTATGTAATTGCAAGGCGATCACAGGTCACCCCTCTTGTTGCCTCTGTATTCATGTGCTGCATATGCCCCATTCGAGCAGGTGATGTACTAACGTGTCCAGGCGCGGAGTATGCTGGAGAGCGTCCGTGATGAGGCGCGCTTTTTGCGCGTCCAACACGGTCGTCGTTCGTAGTGGCATGTCCACGCTCTGTGCCTGAAGCTCATAGCCGCCACAGTAGGCGAGCTGTGCATTGATCGTCTTGTTGCAGCGCGTCGAGAGTATGCTCAGGCGGAGTTCGGACGTCCCTGGCGGGCCAGCTTCCTCGAGCTGCACCGTGACGGCTGTACCATCCTCACACCGATCCAACCGTGCGCTGCTGAGTAGGGTCGCCCATCGTGCATGTTCCCGCAAAAGTTCTAAGGCGCTGTACAAATGAGCCAAGCTGCGAAATGGGAGAGCCGTGATATGTCGACTCTCCTCGTCCTGCGATGCTGCATGGTATCGTCGCGATGTACCCAGACATTGCCGCACGTAACCGCATGCGGATTGCCGTGGCGTACTGCTGGACCTAGGAAGTCGAGCAAGGCCCAAGGCACAGTATACGTGCCTTGCAATGCGGAGCGGAACGCACATGCCTGGTTCAAGCAGTGCGATGAAGGCCTGAGGACGGTTCTGTCCCTCTTCGAGAACGCTTGTTGAGAGTACATCGTACGCCTCCCGAGGCACGTCCGAATGTGGTATGGGTGTCCATGTGGGCTTAGATTCGGGCTCAAAATGCAAGACACAGGGGCCGATGCGGACCGTAGCAGCGTGAGACGGTGCAAATGCCAAGCTCAGGAACGGCGTGTGATGGTGGGACAGAGCAAGTCCGTGGCCGTGCTCCATGACGAGAGACACGACGCGTTGTTCGTCTGCTTCGCCGTACTGTTGTGCTAGGACATGCATCTCTGCTTCACACACACGCTGTGCTGTACGACTTACTTGATCGAGCGCTTGAAATGCGTCTGGCTTGTCCGCTGGTGGCGCTGATACACACAAGCCATCGATACTGACGAGTGTCGTCAGCGCCGATATGAAAGCCTGCCAAAGGGCCATGGCCTGAGCATAGGCGGTGGTGGGAGGGACTGAGCCGCGCGTCAGGCGCTCGAAAACACGGGGCTCAGTGGGCAGGCCAAAGAGTATAAGCGCCAGCTGCTGAAGCGGCAGGCGAACTACGTCGGCGAGAGCGTTGTTTCTGCCGCCGGGCGTCTGAGCCGATGCAGTGGAAGCGAACGATACTTGCAGGGACACATGGGGAAGGTGAGCATCAGCTTGGTGCGCGAGGCCAAAGCCAATGTCGAGCACAATGTTTCGACCACCACACGTGAGCGTATGCTTCGCCTGTATGTCAGCATGGGCATCTGGCATATCGATGCGTTCGTGGAAGCATTCGAGACCCATGCCAGATAGGGTGGGTATGATGCCTTGGCACAATGTGTCGAGCGTGTCTGTAGCTTGCCTGTGGTCCGTCGAAGGCTGCGATGTGTGTGAGAGAGCACCTGTCCACAGCGCAGGCGGAAAGGGCATGAGATTGGTGTCTGTACAAAAAGAGTAGGCGCGCACGCTGCCGGACGCATCACACAGCTCAGATGCCACACGCGAGAGTTCTGCTACACGGGTCGGTAGCGTGCCGTTATGAGCCGTGTTCGACGGATCGAGGTCTTCGCGCAGCTTTCGAGACGCTGCATAGATGGAATCCAAGGCATGAAGTACGGATTCGCGAGACATGTGACTCTCATGCGCAGAAGGCATTCCGATCGAATAGAGGCCGAGTCGCGTTGCGCTGTGCAACGACAGGGCATGGGCCTCTTCCGATATGCGCGCGGTTCCAGCGTAAGCACGCAGAGCACGCAGCACGAAGAGCATGTCGTGCACGGCCTGGATCGCCGTGCGTGGCACGGCCGCTGTGTCGGACGCCGCTGCCGCCATGAGGAGACAAGGCAGGGTACGTCCCTCCACTTTTAGGGGCCAAGTGGGAGGGAGGAGCATACTTCTACACACTGGCTAGTCGTCGTCGTCGAATGGGTTATCGATATACTCTTCGTCATCGGTGGCGGATGACTTGGGTTCAGATGAGGCAGGCTCCTTGGGCGAGCTGTTTTTGCTCGGCTCTGGCGCGTCGTGTGAGGTAGCGTGGTCACTGCCATGGAGGGTGTGGGCCGACTTGGAGGGTCTGTCTTCCGTTGTGTCAGCTGCAGATGCCTGACTGCTTGGGGCGGAGCAATGATCCGTGCTGGAAGTCTGTGCAGGATGCTGGGGAAGGGGCGGCGCAGTCTTGTCGTCCTTGGAGGAGAGGGGCGATGGAGCCAGTTCGTCGAGCTGCGACTCGGACACGACGTGTGGATCATGGTCGTACGGACTCTTTTGCGTGGACGGAAAGGGGTCCCAAGACGATGCTTGGGCTGCGTGTGGATTCAAAGGATCGGTGCTGGCGCTCTGTGGCCGGAAAAGTGTCCTCGCTCCCTCGCGATTCCGCATGGCGGCTTCGGCCTTCTGGCGCAGGCTGGAAAGAGCGGAGCCGAACTTTGCCATACCGCGCTCAGTAAGCCGATCAAAGTCGTCAGAGAGCTGCTGCATCTGTTGAGGTCCGGGCCAGGGACTGGGCTCGGGTGGCGGAGCGAAGGTGCTGGGATGGGGCGTCGTTCGGGGTGGCATCATGCGTGGGCTGTAGGACAACTGCGATGGGTCCCAACGTGGCTCGAAGGGCTTGCGTCTGCGCGGCTCATACGGCAGTGTGTTGGAAAGAATGCTCTGTGCGGGATGGTGTGCGTGGTAGGGCGAGGTATTGCGATGGGGCCTGGCAGCGTCTGGGTCATAGATTTCTAACAGCAGGGGCATGGCTGCGCAAGTAAGCTGGCGTCGATGTACACATACCTGCATCTACGTTGCCTCGTTTTGAATGCAGTACGTCCGAGATAGTATCGCGCTTGAGCTTGGGAAACATGTCCCAAACGCGGTCAATCGTGTCTTCTGTCAAGGCGGTGTTGGGACCAGCGGCGGGCATGGACGCAGCGGGCTTCGCGGCACTCGCGTCCTCCTGCGCTGCGGCTGTGGCCTTCGGCACCGAAGCTTTCTTGCCCACATTCTCGCCCAGAGCCTCATCGAGGCTGCGGACGTCTACGTTTTCGGCGTCCACTTGGCTCATGGTGTGCCCGTGCTCAGTTGGCGGCCGCAGGACCCCAGAACGAGGGACGCCTTACCTAATACGCAGGCAGTGCCCCCGAGCCTCGCACGAGCCTCGCACGGAGGGCTATGGGCGACACCTTGTATGTCGTGTGGAATGCCGTGGCAGGCGCGCGGCGCGCGGCGCACATGCTGGAGGCCTATGTGATGCCGCGCCTCCGAGCGTGGCAAGAGGACAAAGCTCCGTCCGTCCGCGTGGTCGTGCATGAAACGGAGGCGGATGCCGGCGCTGTGCGCCTGGGCCGGGCCATAGCCGCGCATGGGCGTGCATGTACGTGCGTGGTGCTGGGCGGTGATGGCACCGTGCACGAGCTGTTGGAAGGGCTCTTTTCAGATGCACAGCCACGCACGATCTCGATCGTTCTTGTGCCTGTGGGCACGGGCAATGCCCTGTACCATGCTTTGATGGGGCCGGACACGGCGCCGGATCCTGCGTGGCGACTCGGCTCGCTGGACGCGTTTACCCAGGCACAAGCTGCGAAGCCCCTCACACTGATGCAGGCTGACCCAGGGCACCATCTGGCGTGTGTGGTGGTATCACACGCCCTGCACGCAGCGATTCTCCGTGATTCCGAGGCGCTGCGCGCACGGTATCCTGGGCCGGAGCGCTTCCAAATAGCCGCGGAGCAGCATCTCACATCCTGGGTCCATGCCACTCTCACGCTCCTTCCGGACGAGGGGCATCCCGTGTCCGTGTACGATCCGTCCAGCCGCTCGTTTTCGCGGCCTGCAGCTTATGAGCACAGCCCAGATGGGCGCGTGCACGTATCCGGTCCATTTCTCTACATGAATGCGATGACAGTGGACAGACTGGAGCCATCGTTCGTGCCAGCTCCGTTTGCGAGTCCGACAGCGCCGGCGCCGCTCCGACGACCGGCCAGAGCCATGGATGTGATTGTGATTCGTCCCACTCGGCAGCCGAGCGCATCGAGTCCGGATGCCTTTGCGAGCGACGTGCTGATGCCAGTCCTGTTCCAAGGCATGTACCAACAAGGCAAGCATGTGGACATGCAGTATGAAGAGCAGCGTCCGATCGTGGAATACTTTCGTGCGAGTGGGTATATTTGGGAGCCTGCGCGCGACGACGCACTAGCTCGGACCATGTGTGTGGACGGCACCATCGTCGACTGCGGCGAGCGCGCTATCGTGCGTACGACAGCTCACGACGTTCATGTGTTTTGCGCCTGAGCCTTCCGTGCGACCCACAGGCTGCATCGCACATGGCCCGTATCACCGCCGTGCGCCCACTTTTGCACCACCGACCCAAAGGCTCGGAGTGCCCACCGCTGCCAGACGCTGCCGCCACGCCACGCGCGGTCATGCACACCGAGGCCCTGAAGAAACGCTGCGAAGCCGGGAAACACGTCGTGCGATATATCTCGCACGTCCACGACGTCCAAGTGTGCCTCGTGCAGCAGGGCCCGATACGCATCGAACGAAATAAAGGCATGCGGATTCGCTCGAGATAGCCTGCAGATCACATAGTGCTGCACACGTTCCCACAACGTCGGGGGTCCGCTGGGAGCAGGGACGCTCGGAGCGGGTGTCAGCCAGGCGGGGTATGGCCAGGCTCCGACAAGGTCGACCAACGCCAGTGTGCCGCCGGGCGCCAGGCGCTGGGAAGCCGTGCGCACAAAGTCGGCACGGTCGCTGAAATGGTACGCACAGTCCAAGGCCAGCACGGTATCATATGTGTCGACGCTGTTCTTCAGCCACTCCACGGCATCCGCGCACCATATCGTGGCACGCTCGCCCAGACGTTGGCGGGCCTGCTGTGCGTGAGCGGCTTCAAAGGTGACGCCGTGCAAACAGGCAGGCTTGTACGTCTCTGCCAAGAGAAGCAGCGAGTCACCACATCCGTGCCCTACGTCGAGAATGCGCGCGTCTGGCGGGATCTGGGCGGCTTGGTGTAAAAACTGGGCCAGCGCTGCGACGCGTGAGGGATAGAGGACGTACCTTGACATGCGTCGGGGAACGACACGTCCTGCTGCATCCACAGGCCCATATTCATCCACTGTGTGCGCGGTGGCGTCACATTCAGCGCCAAATGCGCGATGGACGCGTACGCGTCATGCCTCATGGCAGGCGTGGTGGAAGGAATCCAAAAGCATGTCCACACTATGTACAAGTCGGCGTAGGATAAGCTCTACAATTCGTCCCCGGGGCTGCTGTTGCTTCGCGGCAGATATCGCTCGCGAAAAGCAGACCATGCCTCTTGCAGGCTGCGGCGACGGACGTTTTGCAAGATGTCGTCCAGATCCACCTTGTGGCCCACAACTTGCTGTACTTGCTTCTTGGTCACGGGGCATTCGAACGAGATGCTAGGATTCACATCAATCGGCACCGTGAACGAGTATAGCTGTACTTTCAAGTGGACCTTGAGGAGAAGCTGGAGCCGCTTGTCCTTGCTCTGGAAGCAGCTCCGCGCAATGTCTTTGATGATCGTCAGGTGAGGATCCTTCTCCAGGCTGTATTCGAGCTTGCACGGCAACGTAACCGTCGTGTTCTGACGGGATTCAATCTTCTGGTTCGAGAGATGACATATACCCATCGATGTGTCCTGGTAAGCCTTATCATACGCATGAGCAGTGATGGTCTTGATCGTCGCCGGCACATAGTTGGGATTGGAAATCACAAACGAGATGTTCGCAGGTACCTGCACGGACGTGCCTTGAATCCGGACATCAGACTCGATGGGCGCCGACACGTCCTTTACACCGATGTTAGGCGGGCGCAGGAAGACAAAAATGAGCATGATAATGCACAAGGCAAGGATAATCCCGATCACTAGAATGAAGAAGAATACGCGCAGGATTTGCATCAGGAGGCTCTGATTTTGAAACTCACGCAGCTCATCCATGCGCCAAATGCCCTTGCGCGGCACCCCCTGGTACATCCCTGAGCCACGATTCATCGCGGGCGCGTCAGAAAACAGCGCTGACTCCTCCATGGTCGGCTCGTCCACAAACTTGTCGTGCACCGCATCACTCGTCGACAGCCGTTGGTCATACGCCTGACTGTCTGAATAGGCTTGGTCGTGCATCGGCGGATCAAAAAGCTGCACAGGCCGATGCTGATTCATAGGTACGCCTAAGTACGAGTCCGATGCCATGATGGTTCAGGCGCTGTGCGCCACTCCCCACTAGGGGCCTCCAACACCGCCCAGCCACCTCCATATGTGACATTTCTGCAATACTTTTTTTCCTCGCCAAGTCTAGGAGCATGAAAGGGCTATGGTCAACAGCGGGCTCAGCGGGAGAGCTGGTAGTCGTCAATGCGCAGGAGCAAAGACACAGTCTCGGTGGCAAGCTCCAGTGCACTAGTCGACACCAAGAGCGGCTGCAGTACGTTTTCTTCCAAAATGTTGGTGATCATACCCTTGCGCACATTGATGCCGGCCGTCTTCTCCCCTGATGCATGGCGGTTGCGCAGTTCCGTCACAATCGAGATGGGGTTCAGACCGGCGTTTTCAGCGAGTGTCGTGGGGATCACTTCGAGTGCCTCGGAGAACGCCTGGAAGCTGTACGCCTCCAGGCTCTGCAGCGTCTGGGCGTACTGTGCAAGACGGCGCGACATGTGTACTTCTGGCGCACCGCCACCGGCCACCAGGGCGCGCTTCTTAACCAGGCAGCGCACGACACACAGAGCGTCGTGCAGACTGCGCTCGCTCTCTTCCAGCACGAGCGAGTTCGAGCCCGTACACAGCACACTGACCGTGCGGCCAGGGTTCTTGATCTTGGACACTTTGACGACACGAGCGCCGCTGTGTTGCACTTCATCCACAAGCTCTGCACTCGCGAGCTTGTCCTCGGTGAATGCTTCAATGTCAGCGATCGGACTCGTGCCGAGCGACTTGCACAGGAACTCGATCTCGTCGCGTTCAATGTCCTTGACGACCATGATTTTGAGCTTGGCCAGGAAGTGCAAGGCAAGCTCATTGACAGCATCGCGTAGAATACTCTTCTGCATAAGCAGCACATTACATCCCGACTTTTTGATCTTCTTGCACATGTTGAGCAGATACTGACGCTCTTCCTTGAGGATCCTGTCCATCTGGCGGTAATCGTTTACCACAATTTGATTGTCCATATCAGGCTTGGGGCTACTCAGCTGGAACTGGCACACAGCAATCTTGGCCTTTTCCATACGTGATGGACCGCCGCTAGATGTCACGACGTTCTGCTCGAGCACAAGTCCATCGACCAGCTCTGTGTCATCAATCGTGCCGCCCACCTTTTTGACGATGCGGATGTCACGCAGGTCGACGGACTCTGTCTCATTGTTTTTCAGATCAACAAGGCGAAGCACACTGTCCACGGCGATCGGCGCGAGAACTGACGAGTACTGCGAAACCACCTTGGAGCTCAGCGACGTCGTCGCCGCCCGCAAAAGACTATCACGGTCGCTGAGGTCCACTGGCGTGGAAATTTCGTTCAGGTACTCGACCGACTTGATAGCTGCGCGCTGAAAAGACTCGGCGATCATCGTCGGGTGGATGCCCTTGGACAGCAGCTTCTCTGCCACGCCCAGCAGACTGCCTGCCAGGACGACAACAGAGGTGGTGCCGTCACCTGCCTCGACATCCTGGGCTTGTGACAGGTCCACAAGCATGCGTGCAGCTGGATGGACAATCGCCATATGCTTGAGGATGGTGGCACCGTCGTTGGTGATCACGACTTCGCCTGATGACGTCTGGATCATCTTGTCCATGCCCTTGGGTCCCAGAGACGTGCGAATTGCATCGCTCACGGCCTTGGCAGCCGACAAGTTCGAGCGCCTCACTTCATCTGGCTTGTCACTATTTTTAAAGGCACGGAATCCCGACTTGGGCTGTGCCGACGCAACAGAGGCCGACATGATATTCGTCCGCGTCGGTGAAGCTGGCTGGAGACGACGCGTGGCCCACTGCTTTTCATGGGTATATAAGCAATTATTTTTCTAGGGACTAGTCTGAGTCGATTTCAATCACCTCAGGCGAGGGGCGCGACTGGAGCATGTGTCCGGAGCCGCGGAAGGCCTGCTGCTCTGGCTGTGGCTCAGGTGGCGCGTCACTATTAGGTTCGTTTCCTGCAGGCACGCGCAGGCGCTGAACGTCATAGCCAAAGAAAAGGTGGCCGTAAGGGAGTGCTAGCGCAGCCGGCACGCGCTTTTCTTCTAGGAGTGTATTATTCGTGACGATCGTCGGGTGGCTGCGGTCAGAGAGGTATGGACGTACTTTGTGCTTCGAATCATGCTGTGGGGATCGCGGGGCGTGATAGGCTTGTCCTTCTTGCCCTTGGTTTTTTTTCCACTCAAGGTCTGCCCAAAGCCCTTGAACGGCGCGGGTACACTGCCAGGGTCGCGAGGTGTGGAGCCCGCTGAGCTGGAAGCGTCTTGTCCGGGCAGTATGACGTCCTGCTTGAGCTGATCAATGTGCCACTTTGATGCCATCGTCGGGGGCGGTGGGCGCGCTGGCGGCGTGGGTTCGACGTATCCCTTGGGTGGCGCAAAGTCCACTTCCAGGTCTGTCTCAAAGATGGAGATGCCCTCTGCATCGGGCTGCACTTCCATGATGAGGATCTCGAAGGTGAGGCAATTGTAGCTGATCTCGATGATATTGCCGGGTGTGAGTGTGGGGTAGTTTCGTAGGGCCTGCTCCAGTACGGCTTTGGGGTCGCTGATTTCCAGAAAGTCGACGGATTGCGGCTGCAGCTTGACAAACTTGCCCTTGGGCAGGCGAGCACCTTGAATATGGATCGGATCGCCATTCTCGAGGTCGAGTGTGCGCATGATCTAGGTGAGCAGGTAGGTACGTACCCAAGAGGGGAGGTATACTTTGCCTTCGTCGGCAATGAATTCCACGACACCTGCGTGTGTGCTTTGGGATCGTGAGCGCCCAGTGCCGCGCAGCAGGAAGGTCCAGGGCGATTCGAGCTCCAGCTCGGTGATAGTCGACAGAGCCGATGGTGGCATGATGATCTTGCCGCCGTAGCTCACGTCTTTGCGCTCTCGACCCGGGAAGCACGACATGTGGTACGCCTTGAAGTAGTCCTCGTACGCGTCTAATGGCGCGGGAAATCGCTGATCGAAAGTGCTCATGAAGTCGGCCATGCTTCCCCAGCGGGCTGGGCGGCCGAGATCGGCAAGTCCACGATTCAATTGTCCAAACTGTGCGTCAGCGTCGCGAGGCACGTACCATGCGCGAGGTGAGAAGAGGGCGAGTGGCTGGTGGCAAACAAGTGGAGGCAGGCCGAGCGCGCCTGGGGCTGGTCATGGAGGTGGACCTCGTACGTGAGGCAAGGCCTGTGGCTCGGCTACGGTGAGCGGACGGCTGGACACGATGGCGGCGGCGTCCGCGGTGTCGGAGCTCGCGCAGTATAGCTCGTGCGAAGTCGCGGATGCCCTGATCAAGCTCAAGCTGCCGCAGGGTGGCTACCTGCCCGGCCTGGAGCTGTATTCGCCGCAGCCCATGGCGGGCGCCACGTCGATTTGCGGACCGGCGTTTACGGTCAAGATGGTGTGGCAGAGCGAGGTGCATGCGCCCCAGCTGTCGAAGCACTTTGTGGATGTGGCGGAGCGAGACTCGATCATGCTGATATCTGCGCCGTCCTCGGCGCGGTCCGCGGTGTGGGGAGGCCTGATGACGGCGCGGGCCCAGAGCCTGGGCGTGCGGGGCGTCGTGATCGATGGGCGGTGCCGCGATCTGGCCGAGCACCGCGACGCGGGGTTTCCGGTCTTTGCACGCGGCCACTCGGTGCTGGGTCAGTCGCCCTTTACGCGACCGAGTGAGGTGCAGGTGCCGCTGGTGCTGGCTGACCCGACGGTGCCGCTGGATGCCCAGGGCCAGCCTGTGTTTCCGCCCGTGACGGTGCATCCGGGCGATATCTTGTTGGGCGACGTGGACGGCGTGGTCTGTGTGCCCCAGCACCTGGTCGGGCAGGTCGTGGAGATCGCCAGGCATGGCCGGCACGTCGACGAGCTGTGTAGGCAGGACCTGCGGGCGGGTCGAGGCGTGCAGGAGACGTTTGCTTTGCGCCGCGGCAAGTAGCTGCGAACTATGAAAGGAGCCGACTTTGACGAGCGCGGCGCCCCACATCGCGACGGCGGTCCGCCGACGCGCGCGTCAGTGTCTCGGGGATGTCGTTGTAGTGTGTCGTCGGCACAGGCGTCCGTGCCGTCGCGCTGCTTGACGCGGGCCGAGATGCCTCGCCTGGGTGGCGTGAGGATGTGGATTTGGGCGGGCCGTGCGGCGGTCTGTGAGGAGGCGGCGGGGCGTGGCGGGGCAGGGAGGACATGGCAAAGTTGGCGCGCATCTGGCACATGTGGCTCAAGAGGTACGACGCCTTGCCGCTCTTGAGCGGGATGGGGCTGTCCTGCGGCACGAGCGGCTTGCGGGACTGGATGAGCTCGAATTCGCAGCGAGCCTTGGCGAACTCGCCCTGGGCGATGTACAGCTTGCCGAGCTCGTAGTGCGCAAAGTACACGAGGTAGCGGTCGACGGCATCGAGGTGCTGGCCATCGGCGCACACGGTGTGCAGCGCATGGGCGGCGTCGGAGGCCATCTGGGCGACAGGGAGGTGCTCGTGCCGGGGCGGCTGCACGACCGTGTACTTCTTCGGGAAGGCAGCGTACCGGAGTGCCACGCCGCGCAAGAAGTGGGCGAGGCAGTGTTGGCTGTAGAATGCCTGAGCGCCGCCGGGGAAGGCCGCGGGCGACTCGTACTGGCTGAGGTGGCGGAGCACATGGTCGATGCGCTCGAGATGCTCTTCGACGAGCAGGTAGACGGGCGTCTGAGCGAGGCAGTGCCACAGGTAGGCAAACTCCATCGCCGGCAAGCCGAAGGGCGGCGGGTTCACAAACTTTTCTGCCTTGCGCACGACAAAGTGCTCGAACGGCATGTGGCGCCCGGCCATCTTGCGCACGAGGCCTGGGACGGTGCGCATGATCGACTCGGCCTGCATGTGGTGCTCGGACGACTGCTCAAACAGCACGGCGGCCTTCGCGTACTGGTACACGCACTGGGACCAGTGGAACTCGTGCGAGAGGAGATCGAAGCACTCGTACGCCCGAGCGTAGTCACACGTGCTGAGGTACGTGAGGGCGAGGCGCCAGAAGACGAGGTGGTGGAACTGGCGGTACTCGTTCTGCGCGTCGATCGCGAGGCGGAAGGAGTGCACGGCCTTGTCCGGCAGAGCCTGGCACGCATACAGCATCGACGAGAAGAAGAGGTACGAGATGCCGTGGGGGAAGCGCCTCCGATTCCACGACAGCACATGCTCCGCGAGGCGCACGTCGACGTCCGGCACGGGCATCATGGTCGGCACGCTCAGGTGGTACACGAGGATCGCGAGGTCGCACAGCGGCCGACGCAGGCCTTCCTGCGCCGCCGACAAGCCCGGCTCGTGGTGCGCACGCGACCAGCCACCGGCGCGCTCGAAGAACTCGAGCGCCTTGGACCGGTCCGCCTCGAATCCGACGCCTTCCATGAACTTGAGCAGGCGCGGCTCGAGCAGCGAGAGCACGAGCATGCAGCCGCCCATGCCAAAGTACACGCCCGAGCGCAAGTCCTGGTCGACGGGCGCGTGCGGAGTCTCGCCGTGGCTGTGAGCCGTGTCCCGCGCCTCGTCGGCCAGCTCGATTGCGCGCAGAAGCGTGCGGAAGTACTGGTACGCCTTGCGCAGACTCATTGCCTCGCGGATGAGGCCGATCGTGTCGCCGGCGTACACGATGCCGACGATCGACTTGCACAGCAGCGACTCGGAGTACACGAGCTCGGCATGCTGCTCCAGCAAGGTCGCGGGCAGCGGCGGCTGAGACTTGCCTGGCATGATCTTGGACAGCTTGCGGCGCTTGCCACGCAGGACACGCGCGACGCGCATCGTGTGCTTGCAGGTCTTGATGGCCATCTGCATGTCGTCCGGCTCAAACGTCATGAGGCACTTGACCGAGTTGATGAGCGACGTGCCGGCCGACAGGTACAGGCGGTGATCTGCGCCGTCGACGCACAGCTCCTCCGCCTCGCGCACCTGCGAGTTGAGAAACAGCTGGATGGCTTCGCGGGCGCGCTCCATGTCGGCATGGAGCTCGGCATCGCTCTGCATACTGCGCCTGCGACTCACCTTGACCGTCGCAAACTCGGGAGACACGTCCGTCTCGCTGAACTCCTCCGCGTCCTGCCACATGGTGCATTCTTCGTCGTCCATGTCAAAGTCCTGTGCATGCACGGCAGCATCGTCGTCGCCGTCGCTGTCGTCGTCGCCCTCGTCGTCCTCATCGGGCGTGTCCGTCGCATCCTGCTCCGTCACGTCCTGCTCATGGGCGCCAGGAGAGCGCTGTCGCTGTTCGGGCGCGTCACGCTCGTCCCTCGCAGCGGCCGCGGCAGGCCGCGACTCGACTTGCGTGGCCACACAGGACGCACACGGCGTATGCGAGCCACCGACGGACGACTCGAGCGTATCGTGTCCATGCTCACGCAGCCACGCGACGAGCTGAGTGGCGCAGTGGGCCTCATTCACGTCCTGCGTGAGCATAGAGCTGTCTTTCTGCGGATAGTCCCAGTGCACGCGGAAATCGTCGCGCACGATGCCTTTGCGCTGGTACACATTTCTGGCCCGGACGTACGGCGCAACTTGGTAGTACTTGAGGCGGAGCTGCTTCACCAGGACCTGACGCGCGTGGGCATCGCCGTCGCCACGGATCCATTGCTGCGTCGCGTCGAGGAACCGCTGCTGCAGCTCGTCCCACTCCTTCTGCACGGCATCACGGGTCTGGGTGTCTTTGTGGATGTCATTCTCGCCCTCTTCTGGCTCAGCATACTGCCACGTCCAGTCCATGGTGCCGCCCATATCGACAGGGATTCGCGACATGGGAATGTAGTCGGTCAGGTCCTTCGCAGACGAGCTGAACTTGATCTTGGCATGCACGTCCTCGTTCAGCAGGGGCTGAATCGCGGACCAGATCCCCTTGAAGATCCATGGCGCCGAGTGAATGTAGATGCGACGGATCGACTCTGGATAATAGGCCTCCATGCACTTGAGAATAAACGACATGGCCTGCCAGTCAGCATTCTTGAGTCCAAATCCGCGCAGGTCGAACAAGATGATGATCTTTTCCACAGGCGGCGAGCACAGCAGGCGGGAGTTTTCCATGGAGAGCACAATAAACTTTTGGAGTGCGTCCATGTTCTGCTCATGGGTATAGTGGCGCCCAACATGGATAAAGTAGATGGGCAGCTCATTCTTATCTGTGCTTCCCTGAATGTAAGAGATGCCCCGGCGGAACTGGTCCAAGAATCCGCGCTCGTTCCTGAAGCCGTACTCGCCCTGCAGCAGAATGTCCTCCAGACTGATGTCGAGGCGGAACATCAGTGCTCCTATGAGCATGTCCACAGCCTCGTTGGTGTGAAAGTTGCGCGCACGCAAGAAACGAAGGACAAAGTGGTCCGGCGGATCCATCATCACCGTGCGCCAAAACATGTAGGCCAGGTACCGGCCGCCATATTTCTCGACGGCCGTCGTAATGAAGCGACAGTCATGCTCGTGCGCTGCCTCTTTCTGCTTCCCGGCGCCAGACTTCTTGTGCGAGGCGTCGGCTAGCTCTTGGCCCGTGTGAGCCTTCTGGGGGCCGCCGAGTCGCGCGAGCTCGTCAGATCGCTCGACATTCTGACTCCAAATGTCAAGAAGCATCGCCCAAACGTCCTTGAGCGCCCTTTCTTGCTCAGGAGTCAGGTTGCCGTAGTAGCCCTCCTCCAAGGGCTCACCATAGTCGTGGGACTTGGCCACCATCCAGGCTATGGCGTAAACGAAGGGGTGCCCGGCCCAGGTTGGCGCCGCGGGCGTCGTGGGATGCGCGCGGGATGACATCGGCCGAAAGAATCGTGCGGGGAAGCGACCGACGGTCGCCGCTCCGACGAAAGGAGCCGCAGAGGGCCATCCTCACCGACGCACTGAGCACATGAGACCATACACGAGGTCAGCGTCCTATTGCTTTTGTACAGAAACACACCTATGGCAGGAGTGGATCCACCCACCATAGGAGGGACTCCGAGAAACTATCAAGACAAGGGTTCGCGCTTCATGTCTCCCAGATCATTCATCGGCATCCATGTCCATGTCAGCCATTACATCGCCACCCGAGTGCAGCCCATACGTGTCTTCTCGCGCACTCAAGTCGAGTTCTCCTGAATCGTCTGCTTCCTCCACCGTCTCCTCCGACGCACCGTGCGTCCGGTGCTTATTCGGCGACGCATGCATGTGGACACTGGCCATCGACGAGGCGGACGGCGCAGAGGTGCCATACTGCAAGCGGGAGGAGTCATGATACATCGCCGCATTGCGTGCCTTGGTGGCCATGAGCGTGTCAAAGTTGACATACTCGCAGCCGAGCAAGCCGGACGACGGCGGGCTGACAGCGGCAGGCCACAAAGCCTTTTCCTCCGGCAGCGAGCGCGCATTCGAGTCCATGCCGACGAGAATGGCAGCTGCTTCAAGCAGTTGCACCTGCTGATGCTTGCTCATAAGAAACTTGGATGCCTCTTTCCAGTACATGGTATGTTCCCAGCGATGCTTGATCAGGCAGCTGGGGTGACGGTACACTTTTGAGCAGCTCTCGCATTTGTGCAGCATCTGGTGGGGCATCTCTTTCGCTTCGGGATCATCGTTCACGGACGAAGAGGGTGATGAGGACGAGGGGTGCGTGAGCGGAGGTGGTGGGGATTCTTCCAACCCATGTCTTGAGTGGTCGGCACGGCGGTGGTCCGACAGGCCGTAATGTTTGGCAGCTGCCTCCATCGATCCTGTCGAGCTGGCAGGCATGGTATAGCTCATTTTGGGCTTCATATCCAGATCAGACGCCCCATCTAGGGGGTGCTTGGGGCCGGGCACCATCCGGTGCCGGTCGCCCATCGAGAGTGCCTCGCCTGCAGCGCCAAACGATGTTGAGAAGCCATCATGCGTCGGAGCAGACATTCGCGAGCGGTTTGAAAACGGCATGTTTCGCGCCTCGGAGCCGGCACGGTGGCCATGCAGAACTAGCCGGCCGGTGTCCGACCCATGGGGTATTCCCACGGGATGGTGGTGAGATGGCATGGCCATATGAGAAACGGAAGAGGGATACGTGCAGGTAGCGGTAGAATTGCCATTATCTGCCCGCGCGGAGCTGGCCGACATGGAACTCATGGAGGGTGACACCAGAGAATAAATCAAACACTCGCCTTCTGCCTAGCGGTGTTTGTGAAACAATGCTTTCGATGTATGCTGTAAGAGTGAAAACAGTGGTTAGCACGCAATGCCTGTTCTTCCTACCGACGAAGAACAGCGCTGGAGAATACCACGGAGGAAATAGCTGGTGGCAACACGAAGCGTCAGCGCAAGAATTTTTCGTATGTGTAAAAAAAAGCTCGTCCCTCGTTTTTGCAGAGCGTTCAACAAAGTTTTTTGAGTCTTCTAGACTTTGCCACCAAGCCTTCGCCTCGCGACAGTTAATCTGGCCGGCTAGCCTGACAAACAGCATGTGCTATAAAACTGCATTTTTTTGTCAGCGTTCAGGTGGCTTGTGGAGGAAGGTATGAAACGCTTCGTGATTGGTTGATTATTTCTTCCTATGCATCGTGTTGCGTGCTAGCAACAGGACCGCTGCGGCATGGGGTGGTTGGGTCGAAGGACGCGGTCCCAGGCCAGAGCACGCGAAGGGGCACGAACGAACGACCACCCGACCAGCCTTGGAGGAGTGCCTATCATAAGTGGCCCGTGCGCACCCTATCGGTACATTCGCACATTCGACCGATACAGCACCAGTACTACTCAGCCTCAATCCATGCACCAGTCGCACGCTTGAACAACACGCCGCATGAGGCGCTGCAGTGCGTCAGCGTCCATGGCATCAAAGCCGTTTTGCGACTCGCAGTCAATATCCAGCACCCCGACAATGACGTGATCGTCGGTACCGCGACCCGCCCATGCACGCACGAGGTGCTCGGGCCCTTCGCCACGGAGCGCTGCCTGATGCGTTTGTGAGAGCTGAGAGCGCGGAACAACCATCGGCACGACGATTTCTGACTGTGAGAGAGCGTCGCAGGCAATATGTCCAGCTGCACATGTTAGGCATGATCACGACGTACGGTATGCATCAGTGTGGGGCACACACAGAGGAGCAGGTGGCCACTTGGCGCTGCCGTCCGCACAAACGCCGCGCCCGGGCTCAGAGGGTATGGCCTGGCACGCTGGTAATCCGCAAAATGGACCGAGCCAAAGCATTGGGCGCGTCAGAGAGGCAAGATGACGGCTGCCTGGGAATAGCGGTGCAAGGAGGTAAAAGCCTGCCCAGTTCACGCGCTTTTCGCGCCATGCCTCGAAGCGGTTCATCGAGCTGTACAAGATGGAGCTGACGTTCGCGAGATTCGTGACCCAGTTGGTCTGGCCATCGAGCAGACCGTCTACCTGTAGCTGTACATGCTCATAAAAGGCAGCCTTCGAGGCGATATGTGCAGGGACACTTGCTGCATCGGCGCTGCGTGTGAGTATGCCCTACGTACTGCACCATGATGGCCCCTGGCGTGGCCAGCAGTCTACGCACGCTGTCTGTGCGCCATGTATCACGTGGTGTATGACGTGATTCCCTGCTACATGACGTGATGCCCAGGGGCCCAGCGCCCAGGGCGGCGGCCAGGCGTGGACGGCCTTGTTGGGCTTCTTTCGACAGCACGATTCATGACGGGGCTGTGGCGCATGCGTAGTGCGACGTTGCTGCGCGCATGGTTGAGGCGCGATGCAGTCTCGATGTTGTCGCTTCGGACGTATGCGAGTCGGTCGCGAGCCGCCAAAGCGTCCATTGAGCCCATGCCGCTGCCATGCATTGACCAGCACGAGGCGCGGCAGAGCCGCGTCATGGCCGGGAGTCAGCATACAGGTTCGGCCGCGAGCCAAAAGGACGAGATGCTAGGACCCGAGCCGACGTATACCAACATTGTGTCGGGCTATGATACTTTTATTTGTGACCAGCCCTTTGCTCTCGACTATGGCAGCGTGCTACCGTCGTACCAAATTGCCTATGAGACGTGGGGCACACTGAATGCAGCGCGTGATAATGCCATCCTGCTGCATACGGGCCTGTCTGCCAGCTCGCACGCAGCGAGCACGCCGAGGAACACGAGCAAGGGGTGGTGGGAAGACTTTATTGGGCCAGGCAAGGCACTCGACACCGACAAGTTCTTCGTCGTGTGCACAAACGTGCTGGGCTCGTGCTATGGCAGTACGGGTCCGTCGAGCGCGCACCCTCTCGATGCGGATGGCGCGCCGTATGCGACACGCTTTCCCGTGCTGAGTATATTTGACATGGTCCGCGCGCAGTTCCAGCTGTTGGACCACCTCGGCATCGACACGCTGTATGCGAGTGTGGGCTCGAGTTTGGGCGGCATGCAGAGCATTGCTGCCGCACATCTCTTCCGCGAGCGCGTTGGCCGTGTCATCAGCATAAGCGGATGCGCACGCAGTGCGCCGTCTGGCATTGCGCTGCGGTACGCACAGCGAAGTGTGTTGATGGCCGACGAGAACTGGAATCGTGGCTTTTACTACGGTCCGAACCAGGTGCAGCCGCACAAAGGCATGAAGCTCGCGCGGCAGATTGCGACGATCACGTACCGCTCCGGCCCCGAGTGGGAGCAGCGCTTTGGTCGCCGGCGGCACGCGCAGCTCACCGCCGAGGCCGACGTGGCCACGCAGCGGGCGCCAGCGCTATGCCCTGACTTTTTGGTGGAAACGTACCTCGACCACCAGGGCGAGCAGTTCTGCCTCAAGTACGACGCCAACTCCCTTATCTACATCTCGAAGGCCATGGACCTGTTTGATATGACGGACGACGCCCTGGCCGAGCTGGGCGCGGCGCGTATGGAGGCACATGGCGACGATGGCAATCTGCCTGTCGAGCGCATCGATCACGCCCCAGCGAGCCCCAAGCGCCGCCCGCACATCACGACTATTTCGCACCCCGGCGCACATGCCTACGTGCCTTCGTTGGCGCGGGGTCTGCGCCGCCTGCACGACGTGCCGGTCCTCATTCTTGGCGTGCAGAGTGACATCCTCTTTCCCGTGGAACAGCAGCGCGAGCTGGCCGAGTGTATTCGGATGAACGGCAACACGTCCGTGATGTACTATGAAATTGATGCGCCACATGGCCATGACAGTTTTCTCATTGACGTGGCGAATGTGGGCGGCGCTATCAAGGGCTTCCTCAACTAGATGGCGAGAGCTTGGACTGCACGAACGCCGCGAGCTCCGTGAGGGGCACTTCGGTGCCCTTATCGTCGCCCGCCTCGTCCTTGCCGAGCTGCTGCTTGACGCGCACGGTCCCGTTGGCCCACTCGCCCGGTGCGAGCAGCACGGCCAGCGGGATCTGCTCCTTGTCCACGACGGCGAACTGCTGCTGCAGCTTGGGCTTCTTTTTGTACAGGAACTCGGCCTTGATGCCTGCATCCCATAGCATTTTGCACACCTGCATGCGCTCAAGCAGCAGGCCATCACCCATGCTCATCACGTACACGTCCACCTCTTTCTGGCGCACCGATGTGCGCTCGCCGCGCGCCTGTGCCTCCTGGAGGCGCTGTAGGAGGATCGAAAACACACGCTCGACACCAATCGACACGCCCACGCATGGCACGGCGTCGGGTCGTTTGGCGCCGCAAAACATGCCGACGAGGTGGTCGTAGCGACCGCCAGCGGCGATGGAGCCGACACCCACCGTGCTTTCGTCGAGCTCGCCATTGTCCTTGGTCTTGCGCTGCGCCGGCGCGCCTTCCTTTGTGGGCGGTGCACTCAGAGCCGTGATGGCCTCGTAAATCACGCCCGTGTAGTAGTCGAGACCACGCGCCAGACTCAGATCAAATGACACGCGATCTACGACACCGTAGACGTCGAGGTACTGGAACAGGAGCTCCATGTCTGCGAGGCCTTCGACGGCCTTGTTGTTCTGCATGAGCGCGGCGTCCTCGCGCAGCTTGGCGATGAGCTCGCGGCTACCGCGCTGCAGAACATAGGTGCCGATGCGGTCGGCTACGTCGGCCGGCAGGCCTTTTTCGGCGACCATCTCGTGCTTTACCTCGTCCCAGGGGCTCTTGTCGAGCTTGTCGACGGCGCTCGAGATCGTGCGGATCTTGTCGTCTGGCACGCCACACACGGCAAAGATGGCATCGAGCAGCTTTCGGTGGTTCAGCTTGATCGTAAACGCACCAATGTCCAATGCATCGAGAGTCTCGACCAGCACGCAAAGACATTCGGCATCCGGTACCATGGCGTCGTACGTGCCTGCAATATCGAAATCACACTGGTAGAACTCGCGGAAGCGGCCCTTCGTCATGGCCGGCTGGTCGCGGCGGTACACCTTGGCAATGTGGTAGCGCTTAATGTTGCCGTACTCGGTGGGGTTCATGGCCACAAAGCGGGCGAACGGCACCGTCAGGTCGTAGCGCAGGCTGCACAGCTCGCCGCCCTGGTCCTGCAAGTCATAAATGAGCTTGCTGTCCTCGCCGTACTTGCCAGCGAGAATCTCCTTGAGCTCAAACACGGGCGTGTCGATCGTCACGGCGCCGTGGGTCGAGAACACGCGCTCAATTGTCGAAAACACATGCTTGCGGAGCGACATCGAGAGCGGCTCCCAGTCGCGTGTGCCCTTCGGCGTCTTGAGCGTGATCTTGCCTTTTTGGCCGCCCTTTTTCGACAGGCTCAGTTCGCCCAGCTGCGCACTGAGTGTCTGTAGCGCCGCCACTTCGCTCGAGACGGCATCGATCGGTGCCTCGCTGGCATTGAGCGAGCGAACCTTGTCTAGCTGTGCCTCAATCTGTCGACGACACGCAGCCACAGCCTCACTTGACTTGGACATGCTCCGATGGGGATGGACAACAAACCTTCTGGCACCACGTAACACACAAAGAGGCAGGCGGCCCAGAGGCATGCAAGAAGAGGAAAAGAGCGCGGTACGACCTGCGCTTATGTCATCAACTCCCAGGCCCCGCCCGCCGCTCGTGCCTCGGTTGGCGGTGGTCATGGCACTGGCAGCGGTGGATCCCTTTTACCGGGCGCGAGAGGAGCCGCCCGTGCGTACAGAGCATGTCCCGCACAATCTGGGAAGGTATCTCGATGCGCTAGAGCGCATGGTGCGTGACGAGCAGGCGCACATGGCCAGCGCGCGCGCGCTAGGCGCAGCGGCGGATGCCGAGCGTGTGCAAGCGATTCGTGCGGCGGCAGCGAATGCGGAACGCATGGCCAGTAGTGTACCGACTACGTCTGAGGCTGTACCACGCATCCAGCGTGTGCGCGAGGCAGCAGATAGTCTGCTGAGCGTTGTCGTGCGTCGGCCCGTCCACCCGGTTCCGTCGGAAGAATATTGGAACGAGTACCTGTACGATGGACTCGCTGTGCGTGCCGCAGCCTCGACGGAGCCTGAGCCTGTGAAGGAAGAGGCGACGCAGCCGGTCGTGGAAGCGCCCGTAGCAGAAGCACCTACGATGGAGGCGCCTGCCCTACGACAGCGGCGCCCGGCGCCTGAGGCCACGGAGGAAAAGCCAGGGCCTCCGCGATTGCAGTCAGATCGCTCCTTGCAGGATGCGCTGGCCTCTGAGCTCCTGCGCATGGCGAGTGTCCTCAAGGCGAATACGGCGGCGTTTTCCGAGTCCCTGGAACGTGACCGAGTGCTGGTCGAGGAGGCGAGTGGCCGACTGGACCAGAACCTTGGGCTCATGACGCGTACGCGGGGGCAGCTGGGCGTGTTTTCGAAAAAGGCGCGGAGTATGGGGTGGTTCACGATCGGCAGCATTGTGTGCGTCGTCGTGTGCTGGATGCTGATGTTTGTAGTGATACGGTTGACGTAACTATCCACGAGCTAGTCATTCGCGAGCGGCGGCGATGCACTCGACCTCGACGAGCACGTCGCGGGGCAGGCGCGCGACTTCGACGGCAGAGCGCGCAGGCTTGTACGGCGCGAATGCCTTTTCGTAGATGGCCTGGGGTGAGTCGAGGAGACGTACGTTGACCTTGGCAAAGTCGTTCATATCCTTCAAAAAGACGGTGGTCTTGAGCACCTGGCTCTTGTCGGAGCCAGCTGCCGCGACGACGGCCAAGAGGTTATCAAGCGCACGCTGCGCCTGCGCCTCGACGCCGCCGTCGACGCACTGCATCGTCTGGGGGTCAAACGGGATGCAGCCCGACACAAAGGCCAGGCCGTTGTGCACGACGGCCTGCGAGTACGGTCCAATCGCACTGGGCGCGTTCGGCGTCGAAATCGTCTTGTAGCTCCTGTGTGTGTTAATCATCGTCGGCACCATCATCGAAGGGCGCTGGGTGCACCGCCAAGCGGCGCGCGCCGTCGCAGATACCCACATACTCGAACCGTGTTCTCGCTCGGCGCCCGTGGCGCGGCCGGCGTGGGGTGTGCTCGGGCATAAATCCCCGATAGTCAGGACGAGGCGCCCGCTGACGTACGGCCGAGCCGCGGACAAGCGCGAATCAAACAAGCGGCAACGTGTACATCCACAACGGGTGCGGCGCTGCTCCCTGACGACATTCTTGGCGCTCCGCCGGCGGTGTGTGGACGACGACAAGTTCGTGACACACACACGCTAACCATGACTACGACTCATGAAGACGAGGCGGCCTCGTCTTCGAAGATAACGCCGCCGCCCCTGTCGCTCGAGGGCGCCGTGCCGGCGTTCTCGATGCCGGCCTTGGACGGGCCGTCCCCTGCCTCTGCGGTCAGGGAGGCAGATCCGCAGCCCAAGACGTCGCCATCGCTGTCCAGCAGCTTGGGTAGCGGGAGTAGTGTCATGCCACCGTTCTTCACGAGTCGGCATCGCAACAGCACCGACGTCGCACCCGAGACGTCCGAGGCGCCCACGGGCCTGCGCCAGGCCATGCGCCAGGCATGGCACATGCTCCCTGGCTTCCGCAAAAGCAGCGGCCACTATGGCGAGATGGACGAGAGTTTTGATGACGGCACGTCTCGTGGCGCGCGCCGATGGCGCGACACCGACGCACCTGTAGCGCACGGCGCGGCAGAAACGTCGCTGCAGCGCATCGACAGCAGTGCTTCCCATCGCTCCCTTGCATCGAGTAACGAGAGTGCACCGAGCCCTCCGTCGCGTACTAGCTCGCTGCAGCGCTCGCTGCATGCGCACCCCATGTCCGAGATACCCGAGCACCAAGAGTTGGCCTCTGCGCCGACAGGCACGCCGGCGGCGCCCGGCAGCGAGGCGCTATCGTTCTCGACGCCGCCCGTGCCTCCGCCTCCTCCTCCGGAACCGCCGATGAGCGAGAAACGTGCCATGTTTCTGCGTGCGCGCACCAAGAGCATCGACCACATGCACAAGTTCCTCAACCTGAAAAACTTTGCCAAGGACAAGGCGCGGAAGTACAAGCGAGATCCGCCGCCGCCGCCACCGCCTGTTACGTCGACGCCGATGGCCGCGTCGGTCTCTGAATCGCCCACGACCCCAGGATCCACGCCGCCATCTGCGCACCTCCCTGACCCCCCTGTACAGCCCGTGACGATAGAGACGGCGCCCCTGGCTCCCGCACCCCGCATGACCGGCAAGACGCCGCCTATGCTGTCTCCCACCATCACACCCATGCAGCCGCTTGCGCCGTCGCCATCGTCTGACTCGTCGCGCACGTCGAAGCCGCCGTCGCCATCGTCTCCGCCGTCCGCGTCGCCTGTGGCGATCTCTTGCAACGAGCACCGCCCCGAGCCGACGCCCGCCGCGGAGGCTGCAGTGAACGATAGCCCAGCCAAGCCATCGTCCTCGTACTCGGTCACGTCGTTTGAGACACACACGTCGCTCGCGACCGCGCTCGACTCGATGGACCGCAACTTCCACTCGCCCGACAAGCAGCTGCGCCGGCGCTCGAACAGCGTTCCAGGCACCTCGATGGCTACACCGGCACAGCGCATCGTATCGCGAGATGCATCTGACTCGTCGGACGACCGCATGCGCGTTGGAGCGCTCGCTCTGGTATCTGATGACGAAGAGGGCGACTATGAGCAACTACCGCCGCCCACGCACGACGTTTCGATGGCATCATCCGTGCACGACCTGTTTGTCGAGCATGGCTGGTCATCGCATGCGCCGCAGTCCGAGCATGACGGCGCTCAAGAACTACTCGATAATCTCGGGCTCGATACCCTCGAAGCACCACAGAGCCATGGGGCTGCGCCTCACTCGCTGCACCTGAAGCCGTCCGTGGGGCGCATCAAGATCTTCGAGCCTGGCACGGAGCTACCTGCCCTGCCAGGCGAGGCGTTTGGCGTCGCACATGGTGATGTGCCTCATGAGGCGGCGGAGCAGTCCGAATCGGCGCCTGTGCCTGCCACCGTGATACCCTCGCCACCAGCAGCGCCCCTCTCTGCGCCGGTCTTGTCCGACGGCAGCGACGCGCAGCTGGAGCATGACGCGCGGTCTCGTCCCTTGACTCGCATACTCGAGCCCCTCAACATCAAGGCGTTGAGTGAGCAAGAAACGGAAGCGACGTCCCCGCCGTGGCTGCTTCGGTACAAGCCACGAAGCACGGAGACGGAGCCGGCGCCCGCACCTGTGCCGGCCAGCAGCTCGCGTGGCTCGCTGGACGAGGCGGCGGGGCGTCGGTCCGAGGACGACACATCGATGCGTGTGCCGCGGCCGTTGCGTGGCTCCAAGTCATCGAGTCTGCTCACGGCCGTAGCATCGCAGGCGCATCGGATCAAGAAAAATGCTCGCGAGGCATGGCCGCCGCCAGCGCACGACGATGCCTCGTTTGGCGCGGACGATGAAGAGCGCAGCTCACTGCCGCCGGCACCGCCACCACCACCACCCCCTATGACCTCGCCATCGAGCCAGCCCGAGACGCCCATGTCCATGTACCGCACGAAACGCAACAAGAGCCAACCGACGCTGCGCATCGCCGACGACCGCGAGTTTCTCGAGGCACTGGAGCAGGTGCGTATGCAGCACAAGGAGCGCATCGCGCATCGCGAGCGTGTGCGTTCGTCGCGCAAGGCGAGCATGCCGAATCTCCGCATGCCGCCATCGCCGCACCGGCCGCCGTTGCCGATGAGCCGCGCGTGCTCGAGTGGTGCGGATGATCGCTCGGGGCGCAGTCGCGCATGGTCGTTGACGAGTCGGGCGGAGCGTGAGTCGGTGCGTCCGAGCCATTCGCCGGAGCCGCCGGATGTGTCGACGAGCTTTTTGGAGATGGAGAGCGTGGGATCGTCGTCGCATTCGTCCGTCGTGGTCGACGAAGCGCCGCTGGGCGACAAGGGCGAGGACGAGGACAGTCGCGACGTCGACAGCAGTGACGACGGCGACGATCACGACCAGGAGGAGGAGGATGGCGACGAGGGCAGAGCGAGCAGGGCCGGCTCAGCCATGTCGGACCCGATTCCGAATGAGCTCGGCATTGGGCACACGACAGGCAATGAGCCCAGCGCGCCGTTCACGAATGACGATGACTGGAAGAAGGAAGTCAAGGCGTTGTTCCTGATCCGCGAACTTGTACAGACGGAGCGCAGCTATGCCGCGCATCTAGAGAGCCTGCTGATCGTGGTGCTCAAGTGGGCGGGCAGGTCGTCCACCCGCATGCAGAAGAACGTACTTATGCCGTCGCAGCCGCTGAGCACGCCGCAGCGCACGCCGAGCAGCACGCAAGCCGTGCCGCCGCACCTAGTGACGCTGCGCAACATGCTGCCGAAGCTCATCTCGGTGAGCCGCGTGCTCGTGTACAGCATTGAAGACAGTCCGACGAGCGAGGGCGTCGCACGTGCCTTCCTGTCGATCCGCCCGCGTCTCGAGGAAGTGCATGTAAGCTGGCACGCCGTCGTGGGTGCTACGCTGCGTGTGATGCGGTCGACGGAGGCGTCGAAGAGCAAGAGCAAGGGCCGCCTGGGGCGCGTGCCGGTGGCGCCTGCGACGGCCGAGATCATGCGCAAAAACATGCGGCCTGACCTCGTGCATGGCAGTGATGCGTCGCCGGAGTCGGACCGGCGCGACAAGTCGCGGTCCACGGCCGATGCTGCGCCAAAGGAGCTGAGCGCCGTGGACGTGGCCATCATGCCGACGCAGCGCATCCCGCGCTACGTTCTGCTCCTGCGCGACTTGCTCTCGTACACGAGACCTGATTCAGAGGCCTACCAAGTTCTGCACCAGGCGCTCGAGTCGGTGCAAGAGCTGGGCTACCGCTGTGACCAGGCCTCGACCCACACGCAATAGCAGTCCCTCTCGCCTCGCGAGGCGCTCACGTAATGATCATCACGTGATAACATTGTGCCACCGCGTGCGCCCGCGGCGGCGGACGTCTCGCTGCCTTTTGTAACTACGATGGCGGTACGTATCGTCGGGTAGACTGACGCTCGACAGTCCGGATTCGGTGTCAAGGGTGGTCCATCGCGCTGCTTCACGTTCTGGCAAGAGTTCCGCAAGTGCTACCTCACGTCAGAGTCGCCCAGCGACTGTGCACTCCCACGTGACGACTACCTCGAGTGCCTGCACCACACCAAGGAGGTACGTACGCATGCCCGCCTGACCATGCAGCTTGAGCGCACACACCAGATCCACGGCCGCATGATCCAGGTCCAGCATGAAGAGTCGAAGCGTGCGCGCGACCTGGCGAAACACAACAACGGCCTGAGCCTCGGTCTCATCGACGTCGACCAGGACACACAGGAGGCCCCGCAGGCAGCTTGAAATAGACGAGTCAACAACCTCTGTGCGTGGATAGGCAAGCGCTCCGTCGTGTCCACCAGCCCGCGTGGCCGGCCGTGGCCTCGTTGGCGTGCACCTCCACTGCCATGTCCCAGCTGGTGGCCGCCGGGGGCGCTGTAGGCGTGACGGCGCTCGTGTCGTGCGCGGCTGAGCGCTTGGCCGAGCAGCGTGTCGCGCTGGATGCCGTGCGTGCGGACGAGATCCCGCCATCTTGGCCGTCTCCCTTGCCGCGGCTGCCCCAGCCGCGGCCACGGCCCATGCTGCACATATACTGGCCTGCCGATGCGCGTGCGCCCGGGACCGTGTACGGTTGGTCCACGCACGAGGTGGTGGTGGTGGCTTGTGTGCATCCAGACACCGAGCCACGAGCGTGGACGCATATGCCGCGCGTGCGCGCACTGGGACGATGTGTACGAATGCAGGACGAGGCCATCGAGGATGCCTGGCTCCTCGTCCGGCTGGACGCGCGCCACATGCCGCACATGAGACTGCGCAGCTCGGCAGACATATGCGTGCTGCTGTATACCCCGCCGAATGTGCTACGAGGCCAGTCGCTTGAGTTGGACGGCGCTACGAGTGCGCCCTACACGCGTCTCGAGCACCTCTTAGCGATGGACGCCACACGACGAGATGCCATTCGCTCGTCCTCGGCCAGTCTGTCCACGGCCATGACGTACATGAACGTGGCGTCCTATGCGTGTGCATGCACGCCTATACCGAGGCAGCGCACACGCGTTGGCTGTCCTCGCCTCGAGATGCTGCGACGCGCGTCGGCGTACTCGCTGCTGTGTTATGCCCTGTACCGCCGTCTGCGCGGCTGGGGTGCGTGGTGCGAGTACCGTACACTGTGGAACGCCGTACGGCATGAGCTCAAGTACGACGGACGCTTACAGAGCCAGCAGGCGATGCAAAAATCCATGCATACGTGCTGGTCGGCATGGCTCATGACGCTCGTCGACGTGGCACTGGGGTGCCTTCTGGCCGGTGTCATGGAGGCTCACAGCGCCAAGATACATCGTGCCATCGAGAGGGGACTGGCGTGTGTCGGACATGCCTCATTCCACGCCCTCTTCCACTGGCTCGCGCACTGGCCGCTGGGCATCAAGCTGAACGATGAGCTGGCCCTTTTCTTGAGTGATGCGCTGGGCAGTGTTTCAGCGCTGTACACGTATGTGGTGCTGGATCCAGCTGCGGCTCACATCTCTTCTGCGCTGCGGGTGTGGGCGTGGACGAGCTGCTTCGGCGCGTCCATGGCCCTCGGTGTGGGTGCTGATGCACTGCGAGTAAGCACGGTGCATGTGCGTCTGATGTACGGCGTGCTTCGGCGCGTGTTGGCATTCTTTGTGGGTGCAGCGAGTGAGCTATTTGACGTGTTTCGCAGCCGGAAACGCAATCCGCTGCACGGCGGGCGTCTCGACCACGCCGAGCACGAGGTGGACCAGCTGTTTGTCGGCACGATCCTGTTCACACTGTTGGCGTTCCTCTTTCCCACCGTGCTCTTGTTTTACTGGGCGTGTGCTGCGCGCTTTTTCGTGGCGCATGCGATGCATACGGCTCTCGTCTGTGTCGTGGGTATGCTGTACGACATGCCGCTGTACACGCTTCTCATGCGGTTCTGGGACGCGGCGAGCGTGTCGGATGGCATAGTGCTGCAGACGCCAGGGGTGATGCGCCTACAGGCGCGGCCTATATCTGTGCACGATGCATGTCGACCCGTGCGAGTGCATGCCATGCGACTGTCGTACTTGGTGCGCGACGCATACCACATGCTACAGGGGAGCCGATTAACACCTACATGACGACGACTGGGGCTCGCCCTCGGCCTGGGCCGAGACATCGATAGCTGGTGTGAGTGTGTATATACGTACTGTGATGTGGTGCAGCGCTGTCGTTCTGCGCATCGTCGCCTCCAGGAAGGGCCTGAGCAATTTTTTTGAACAGGGGCATGACATTGTGACCGGCCTTGGCGGACGTCTCGAGGAACATGACATTGTTGTACTCCTTCGCGCGCTGCTCGCCTTCTTCGGTCGACACTTCGCGCTTATCATTCAGATCGGTCTTGTTGCCGACGAGCGCAATGATAACTTCGTTGCCGCGCTCAGCACGCACGTCTTCAACCCACTTGGACGTCGACTGGAATGAATCGCGATTCGTCACGTCATACACGACAATCGCAACGGACGAGTCACGGATATACGAAGGTATCAGCGAGCGGAACCGTTCCTGCCCAGCTGTGTCCCATAGCTGCAGACGCACCGTGCGGTCGTCCAGGTACATGGTCTTGGACAAAAAGTCGATGCCGATCGTGGCCTGATAGTTCCCGTCAAATGTATCGTACATGAAGCGCGTAATCAGCGACGTCTTCCCCACCGACTGCTCTCCAAGGAACACGAGCTTGAACTTGCGCATCGCGCTGCTATACTCGCTGCCTCCGCTAGTCGTCGCCATATCGAGCGCCCATCGCCCCCCGACTCGACGGCCGCCACGGTCTCCTTTGGCCCACGTGGGCCTCATGCCTCCACGCCCGGGGCCTGGGACGTCGGCGGCTAGCTCCCACCCCTCCACTGTCATGAAGCGCGAGGTCCTTCCGCCTAGGCCCGTATCGCGGGGACCGCTGCGCAAGGGTGCGCGTCGCAGGGGATGGGTGCGTCGACGTTCCAAGCATGAACCATCGTACCTCGATGTCACGATACAGGCGATCTGGGCCTACGTGCGAGCGATATGGCGCATGCTGGTACTGTGGCCTCTGGAGCAAAGTTACCGCGTGGCGTACGCCGTATTTTTATCACCTACGTCGCATAGGATTGTACTGCGCGTCTTCATGCTGTGTGCCTTGCATTTTGCGTGCATGGGACTGGCCTTGTTGGCGTTTGGTGCGTTTTACTATGCGTGGGTGCCCAAGGTGGCCTTGTCCAAGGACGTGTGGCTGCAGTACGGCGAGGGCGCTCCTTGGGCCGATGTGCGCCTGGACGCGACGCCATCCGATGCGTTAGTGTGGCAGAAGGAAGCACGCCAGCCCATGTTTGACGTCGATCTGCCGTACGACGTGTCTCTCGATCTGCGGATTCCCGTCAACCGCGTGAATGTGGACATGGGCAATTTCATGGTCGACATGTCTCTCCGCACGCACGATGGCACTGTACTGTATGAGTCACACAGACCTGTGCTTTTAGTTCCAGATCCCCTGTTCCTGCGCTGGACGTCACGCGTGTCGCGCATGTTATGGAAGCCGATGCTCAGTGAACCTGTCGCTCCGACTCAATTGGTGCGTGTGCCGCTGCTGCGGCGCATCGTGCCTCATGCATCGCCTATCGACAGTGGCCCTGCCGCATTTCGACAGAAAGGATACCTGGCCTCACAAGCGCACGTCCGCATCGGGCTTACGACGCACGAAAATGTCATGGTGTCCGATAAGCCGCTCCCCTTGGCGTTGCATCCCAGTGTGGTCCAAATTGAGCATGCGACGCTGCGATTTGAGGCGTACCTGTCAGGTGCCGCCTATCTTTTATACGCATATCCGGTTTTTTCGCTGGCCACCTTCCTCGTGGTCTTTTCGTCGATCGAGTTTGGCGTGGCTGTCACGATATGGCTCGTGTCGTGCGCCTACTTTTCGTGGATCGCCTAGGCGTCTCGTCCGTGCGACACGTGCTTAGTAAATATAATAGGGTTGTCGCAGGCGTTCAAGGAGATAGGTTGGCCATGTCCCAGGACGACGCGTCGCTGACGGCGAGACTGAGCGAGGCCTTCCAGCTCGCGTCGAGTCATAATGCGGCGTCCGAGAAAGTCTTGCAGATGCTGAGTGATGTGGCGCGCGCGGCTCATGCCCTGTCAGTGATCAGCGCCAACGACCGCTTGGACGAAATTAGCACGCCGGCTTTGCGTATGCTTTTGATTCCCAGTTTGCAGGCCGATGTGGAGACCCATGGACATATCGACCCTGCTGAAGATCGTATCACGCAGCGCCGAAAGCAAGTGGATGCGTCGATCGGTGCGGCACGTACATTCTTCGCCTTGGTGCGACGACACTCGGCGTTGCCCGAGTCGGTGGCAACGTTACTGCGTCCGTACATGACAAAAGACGCACAGCAGCCCATGGCACCCGCAGATAAGCGCATGTTCAAAATCCAGGCCTTTAAACTGGAAAAAGCGGTACAGGCACGGCTCGTGGCGTTCCGCGATGCCTACCGGCACAGGCGCACACCGCCCGCAGACGTATTTTATGATCCGCTCGTCGAGGCAGGAGGCGATGACGACGAAGATACCGAGATGGTGCCTGTTGTGTCGGCCACGCTCGAGGTCCCTCCTGTCGCACACCTGCGCAGCTATCTCATGCTGCTGATCGTGTTGCATGCGCTGCGCACGGCCAACGCACTAGAGTCGCTCCTACAAGAAAAGGAGCTTTTGCAAGCGCCGCCGATGCCCGAAGCGCCTGACCCGCCCACGGACACGACATGGCGCCTTGATCCAAGCTGGACATCGCCTGCGTCGGATGCGCCGTTACTGAGCGAGAGTGGAAGACCGCTGCGCCCCTTTACCATCATACCCAAACGCGAGCAACTCAAGTCAGAGGTGTTTCGTCCGTCCCACCGCCTGCCGACGATGAGCATTGACGAGTACCTGGAAGAGGAGACGCGACGCGGGAGAATTCTGCCGCGCACGAACAAGGACGCACTGACGCCACGGGAGCAGCGACAAGTCGATAGCGAACAAGACGGGACGCGTACTGCCGACGAAGCTGAGGAAGTTGCACGGCAAGAGGCCATCTACTGGGATGCCTATACAGAGAGTCACCGGCGTGGTGAGGGCAACACGATGAACCGCGGTTAAGGATAGCGACTCGCATGTGCTTGGATCGTGTGTGCGCGGATGCTTGGTGCGGACCATTCGTCGTCGCTAAGAGTGAGGAGCGTGATGCGCAGTGGCGACACCTCGACCTGGATCGGCGCATACGGCACCGTTTCGCCATCGACGCTCAGGAACCGCCGCGGCGTGTCGGGATGCGGCGTGATACGTAATGCGTGGACTTTGAAGTAGTGCATGCCGCGGTCAAAAATATGATCGCCCGTCTCGCCATGCAGCGTGGCAGAGATCTTCTGTAGAGCAGAGGTATGTTGGTCCTGGATCAGCACGTCCAACAGCCCATCGCTAGGGCAGGTGTACGGGAACGCCATGAGGCCGCGCGACACAAACGGCACCTTGCCCGCATAGACGCTCGAGACGGACACATCGAGGCGCGTCCAGGTATCGTCGGTGGGTGGACGAGCGGTCTCGCTCGGGCGCAGCGGCACGTCAGCGGTCGGCAGCGGATCGAGCACACTTCCGCGCAGCAGTTGGTGTGCGTCTTCGACAGGTGGTGGCGATTCTTGAATGCGCTCGGGCGTCTTCTTCGCGGCATGATACATATCAGCTCGGCTGGTCGTGCCTGACGGACCAAAGCATACTTCGACGGTGATGGGGCACGACCTGTTCCGCAGCACGGACAAGACGTAGCCGAGTTCGAAGCGGGCGTCGCCTATAAAGCGCCATGACTCGGTTCCGATATCGACATCGGCAATAATGCCGATCGCTTGTGACATGAACGAGTAGTACTGGACATAAGAGCGTCCATCGGGACCGACGCCATGCAGCGTGTAGGGACATGAGTTGGCGGACGTAAAGGCATCTTGCGGTTGCGTGACAGACATGAGCTCGTGTGTGTACGTCACACCCTTGATCGCACTAAGACAGGCATGCGCTGCAGAGAAGCCGACGGCCGTGCCATGCAGACTCACAAACAGGCCATTTCCGCTGCCGGCTGGCACCGGTACGACAGGGAGCGTGAGGGCATGGGCTGCGTCTGTACGGCACGCGAGACCATTCAGGCTCTCGTGCAAAGTGCCGTCGCCACCCACACACGCAAGCGCATCGTACTGCGACACGTCAAGCGACTCGCAATAGCGGTACGCATCACCGCGTTTTTTGGTCTCGACGACGTGTACCGTGCATCGCGCCACTTTGAATGTAGGCATGACGACATCATCGAGCATTTTTTTCGCGTGTCCCTTGCCGCCAAACGGGTTGCAGATAATAAGGATTCGTCGCTGGGGCTGCGTTCGGGGATACGCCAGCTGCATGACGTGAGCAGCCCACTCAGCGCCCTTTTCATCGGCGTGCTGCGCCTCAAACGTGAAAGGCTCGAGCTCCGCAGCATTCTTGTGCCGCTCGGTCCACTGAGCACGAGAGAGAATGCGTGGAGCATGGCACAAGTGGCGGCGTGGTGCCAGAACGGCGATGGACAGAGTAGGCGAAGTCCATGTCACATCAAGAACGAGCTCGATAGGAATATGCAACCATGTACTCTTGTCGACTACTACCTCTAATGCACGGTCGGATATACGCAAACACGCCGCCTTGCCCTGCACCGTCGCAGGCAACGCCCACGGCGAGGCTGTCATGGTCATGGAGGAGGGAAAAAGAACACAGTGGAGTAATGACTATTTGCCCTACAGTTCATCGTGCGCGGACGACGAGGCCGTTGCCTCAGTGGCGGCTGACGACGCGTCCTGTGTCGCCTTAGTAGCGGCCTTGGCGATGCGCTCATTCATGACGGCGGCAAGCACGTTGATTTTGCGCGTAATGTCGTCGATTTTTTCGCCAGTCAAGGCCGACAGGCCTTGTGCCTGCTTAGACAGCATCTTGGACAAGCGGTCATGCTCGCGCTTCACGTACTCGGTGCCGTCGCGCAGGATACGCTCGAGGACACGCACATAGTAATCAGCCGCCGAGGTCTTGCGCGAGGACGACACATGATCCTTGAGCTCCTGGACATAGGCCTTCACCTCGTCGAGGAGGGTGCCACGGGCCGCCTCGGTAACAGCCGCGTAAAAGCGAGCAGCGAGGCCATCGAGCTTCGGAAGGCGGCCGGCGAGCGGCGTCAGCGTGCCCTCGAGTGTGCGGAACGTACCGCACTTTTCGTTCATAAACGCAAGCAGCTCCTCGGCCGTGCGCTCCTTGAGGTACGGACGGGGCCACTTGTCGGAAGAACCAGCTGGGAAGAAGGACAGGGTCGGGAAGCTGGCGATCTGGAAGCGCGTGCGGATCTCGGCATTCTTGGGATCGTCCACATCGATCTTCGCCATCACGCAGTGCGAGTCGCGCTCCAGAACGCGTGCGACCTGCTCGTAGATTGGCGCCAGACGCTTGCAGTGGCCGCACCAAGGGGCATAAAACTCCACGAGCACGTCGAGGTCAGGATTTTCCACAACGCTGTCGAAGTTGTCGACGTTGAGTTCGATGGCAGCGGGTAGAGCAGGTGGCGGCATACTGCTCTTGATCTGTGACTGCTGCGTCACAAACTCTGCAAGCGCCTCGGTCGTACGAGGGCCGTTGTACGGCACGCCCTGCTGCGAGTTGGGTGGGAAGTACATGAGCGTGGGGAAGCCGCTCAATTTGATGCGATCAGCCAGCTCGCGATTCGCATCAGCATCGACCTTGGCAATGACGACCTTGTCTTTCTTCTTCGCAAACGCATCTGCCAATTTCTCGTACTCGGGCGCCAGACGCTTGCAGTGACCACACCATGGCGCAAAGAATTCCACCATGGTGCCTGCCGACTTGCCGACGACAGCATCATAGTCCGCTGTCTGCGTAAGGTCCAGTACATGGGAGGCCTGTGCCACGGCCGCCACCAGGACCAGTACCAGCGTCCACAGCCACATCGCGTGCATGTTGGGAGAATCGGAGCAGTTGTGTCACGCGGCCTCATAAGCGGCCCGTGCGTGTATATGCATTGATGACGTGGACACAGAAGCCTGCTAAGCCCGATGGCCTCTACGATCGGGGGCCCTGCCTGCATCATGCTGCCCTTCGTTCCTCGCAGCGTTGCAGGTACGAAGCGTGTGCATCCACCAGGACGGCCACCACCGCCACCGCCACTGCCAAGGGCTCAATGTCATGCGAGCAGGGATATGCGCCCTGTTGCTGCAGCGCTGCTCAATCTCCTCTCGCCATGGTGGGCAGCGCAGAGAGGCGCGTACGGCGGCAATAAGGCCCTAGCAGAGCTGGTCCAGTTGGCCACGAAGCAGGATGTACATGTGATGCGGTTCCTAGCGAATCCTGTTCTACAAAGGCTGGGATGCACGTCAAGCGCGGACTTGTGTGCCGCACTTGAGGCGCTCTATGCTCTGCATGTCGTGCAGCAAGGCAGGGATGCATTTCATGTGCGGCTTGCAGCAGCTGATCATGTGCAAGTCGTCTTTCTCGAGCACGCCGTGGAACACGCGTGCGATGCACTGGAGTTGGCTGAAAGCGTGGCGTCGCTCGTCGACGCTCCGCACGTCTACGCAGTTGTATCACCGACAGCGACGCCCAAGCAAGTCGAACTGCCTCGGCGGCCCATGCGAGATGCTCTGGTTTGTCTGGACGCTGCATCTGCCGAGAAGTTATTGCTCCGCTATGGCTGGACGTATACGTCGCGCCCCTTTGGTCCCTCCGCACGGTGCATGACATGGGACCAGTTTGAGCAGAGACGCGCCGAGTACGAAGCATGGCGGCAAGAGCTCGTGCGCCAGAACATTCAGGCTACGCGGGCAGCTCCGCACGACCACACAGACTATCCTCAGCATACCATTGTGGCTGTCATGACCGCGCAAAGCGTGGCTGCCGATGCGCTCAAGTCGCGCCTCGCGGCGGTTGCACCAAATGCGATTGACTATGTGGATGCGCAAAACCCCAGCGTGGTGTATGTGCGATGCGCTTCGGCGGCGGCGGCTGCGTCGGTGGCACAGAGCCTAGGACCGCCATCATACGTCCTGCAAGGCGCAGAGCAGGCCGCGTACTGGGCCCAGGTGCCACAGCGCGTCCGCCATGCAGCGGTGCGACGCAGTCTAAAATATACCCGTGCCGACTGAGAGGGCCACCTGCGTGGCAGGATCCGATGCCATGAGTTGGCCATCTGCGGTGACAGCAAACGTCTCCGGGTCCACCTTAACGACAGGCAGCGTATCATTGAGCAGCATGTCCTTTTTGGTGATGCCCGTGCACCGCGTGACAGGCATGCAGCGCTTGCTGAGTCCATAGCGACCGACGTTGGCAAGACTCACTTTGCTGACAAAGGCGATGCTATTTTCGGCGGCACACCTCGGTTGGAAGCCAAATGTCTTGCGCAGGTAGATCGGCTGTACCGTGGGAATGCTGCCATTGGAGTCACCCGTGTTGCCCATGACAATCTGCCCGCCCTTGATAATCATCTCGGGACGCACACCGAAGTGCTCGCGCTTATACACGACGAGATCAGCAAACTTGCCGACCTCGACGGATCCCACCACGTGGGAGATGCCGTGTGCCACGGCCGGATTGATTGTGTACTTGGCAATGTAGCGCCGGATGCGTGCGTTATCGTCTGTGAGCGAGTCGTTGCTGTACGTCGTACGCAGCGGACCGCGCTGGGCTTTCATCTTGTCAGCGAGTCGCCATGTGCGTGAAATGACCTCGCCAATGCGGCCCATGGCCTGGGAGTCGGAGCTCATAATGCTGATCGCGCCAATATCGTGCAGCACATCCTCAGCGGCAATCGTTTCGGCGCGAATTCGCGAGTCGGCAAACGCAACATCTTCAGCAATGTTCTTGGACAGGTGATGACACACCATGAGCATGTCGAGGTGCTCGTCGATCGTGTTGGAAGCGTAAGGCTGTGTGGGGTTCGTTGACGCGGGTAACACATTGAGCTCACCACACGCGCGGATAATGTCGGGCGCATGTCCGCCGCCGGCACCCTCGGTGTGGTATGTGTGAATCGTGCGGCCGTCGATGGCCCGGAGCGTATCTTCCACAAAGCCACATTCGTTCAGCGAGTCGGTATGGATCGTGCACTGCACGTCATACTCGCCACACACACGCAGACACGTGTCGATGACGTCGCACGTCGCGCCCCAGTCCTCATGGATCTTGAGGCCCGCGCATCCGGCCTCAATTTGCTCTCGCAGGGGTATTTCGCCCGAATCGTTGCCTTTGCCCGTGAGCAGGATGTTAATGGGCAACGTGTCGGTGGCCTGTAGCATTTTTCGGATGTGCCATGGACCGGGCGTGCATGTCGTGGCCCGTGAGCCAGCAGCTGGTCCGGTGCCGCCACCGACCAGCGTCAGAATACCTGACGCCAGGCCTTCTTCACACATGTCCATGGACAGCATATGCACGTGTGTATCAATGCCGCCCGCCGTCACAATGAGGCCTTCGCCAGCAATAACCTCCGTGCACGAGCCCACAATCATGTTCTGAGTCACGTACACCATCGTGTCGGGGTTGCCAGCGGTACCGATACCCGCAATATGGCCATCCTTGATACCGATGTCGGCCTTGATGATACCCGTGTAGTCCACAATGAGCGCGTTCGTAATGACCGTATCAAGCACATCAGTGGCTCGCCGTCCTGATGTCTGCCCCATACCATCGCGGAGCACCTTACCCCCGCCAAACGTGCATTCATCGCCATACACCGTGCAGTCACGCTCGACGACGGCCCACAGGTTCGTGTCGCCCAAACACACGCGATCGCCAGTTGTGGGCCCATAGAGCGTTGCATACGCCTCTCGTGAGAGTGAAAATGGTTCAGGTGCATCCGGCAAAGGCGCCGTGTCTCCTGAACTCATGCGAGCCTTGTAAGCGGGACCCGTCTCAACAAGAGTGACGCGCCGCGTGTCACCCGGCTCAAAGCGTATGGCAGTGCCAGCAGCAATGTCGAGCTTGTAGCCCTGCACCTGCTCGCGTGGGAACTTCAGGGCCTGATTCACCTTAGGCAGCGGGTAGTGCGAGCCTACTTGTACGGCTCGGTCACCCGTGTTGGTTACCTCGATCGTGCGGCGACGGTACCCTGGGAACAGTTGGATGGGTGGAGCCGATGTAAGAGCCATGACCTTACCAGGCACAGGGCCTTCAGGCGTACGAATATGAGGAAAGATACTGTCATCTGGCACAGACAGCCCCGAGCCGTACAAGGCCGCTTCCAGGTTGCCGCTCGATGAGCATATGGGATGGACCACAGTGACCAGAAACGTTCCATCCGGGAACGTAGCTTCGATCATGATTTCATGCACGATTTGAGCAACACCTTGGCGAACGTGACGGTATCCCAGGATCGTCTTACCACGCTGCATGAGCGACGCGACGGTGTATTGGCCCGAGCGAGCCATTTCATGCAGCACTGTGCTAAGCAAAGCGATCGTCTCCGTCTCATTGAGCCGGAGACCACGCGCGAGGCGCGTCTGGGCAAGCAAGCCTATTTCGCGCAAATAAAGCTTATCACGTTCTCGCGGTAGTAGATGCATGGGTGCAAGAGACGTGGTTTCCCTTCCCGTGAGCTTTAACTTCTCACCAGCCAGCCACGTGATTTCTCCACCACGACGACCATGCTCATCAAGGTCAAGACACTGACGGGCAAAGGTGCGTGCATATGCACCTAGCTAACGCAGCAGAAATTGAGCTGCATGTAGAGTCAACGGACAAGGTACGTGCCGCATCACTTATGTGAGATTCTACGCATTAAGGAGCGCGTCGAAGAAAAGGAGGGTATCCCACCTGCGCAGCAGCGCCTGATTTTCGGTGGCAAGCAAATGTACGCAGCATGCAAGTATCACAACTAACAGGCAGGGCTGACGACAAGGTCGTCAAGGACTATGGCATCGAGGGCGGGACCGTTCTTCACGTATGTTTCACGCGCTTACCCATCAGCTGGTCCTTTCGCTTCGTGGCGGTATGTAGTCGATGCATGTCCCATACGTAGCATGCACACAACTGAGGACCACAACGACACAAGGAGCCTGCTGCGCCGCTTCCTCATCGGCAGCGGACTCGAACTGTGAGCCCTGCTCACCTCCACATCATAACCGGCGCGTCCTCTTTGAGCGGCCCGTCTGGCGCGTCGACGCTTTTTTCCCATTCATGGCTGACACACAGACACGTCGGCAGTCAGCGCGTGTGGCGCAGAAGCAAAAGCGCACACTGGATGCACCGAGCGATGAGGCAGTGGCACCAGCACCAAAGCAGACCAAGACGTCGACGCCGGCGACAAAGCCACTGCGCGTTGGGGACACACTCCCATCCGTCGAGCTCGTCGACCAGGATGGTAAGACGGTGAATGTGGGCGAGTTACGCAAGGTGGTGATATTTACGTATCCTAAGGTATGTGAAGGGCAAGACTGATGGGTAGGCCAATACGCCTGGATGCACGAGGCAGGCACAGTGCTTCCGTGATGCCAGCAGCGACTGGAAACAGGCGGGGTACGAGATCTTTGGACTGTCCAGTGACTCGCCCAAAGCGCAGTCGACATGGGCCAAGGTACGTTGGATATATTCACGCAAAGAAACACGCACTACCGTATCGCCTGTTGTCTGATCCAACGCGGACGGTGATCGGCGCGCTTACCGGGACCAAGGCTAGCACGAAGCGCAGGTACGTGGCTGAGACTGACGCAAGTCACTTTGTTGTAGGCGAAGACGGTACACTTATGCTCTCGACAGTGGGCGTCAAGCCTGGCGAGGTACGTGGCCTGATGCTTACCAGCAGAGCTCAAGTGCGGCGCTCATGTCGGTGTCGCCGGCCCAGTGACGGGTGCGTCCCATCCGAGACCGTGTGCAATGTTCTGAGCGAGTGCGCGTTTGAGGAACTGCTCGCGAGAGAGCATACGCGTGTGTTTAATGAAGCGGTCGAGCGAGAGTTGCTCCGAGTATAGTGCACGACTGAGCTGGTAGAGTGTATCTTCAATGGCTTGGTCGTCGGCCATGAGCTGCAGGAGCTGATTTTCGACAAGACTCGTGGCCGACATCATATGATCGACGTCCGGCTCAGGCCGAGCCTCGAGTTCCCACGTAGTTCGCTTCGCCGTGTCCATCATAGTCGAAAGACGCTGCGTGTTGGCGACACAGACATCTCGTACTGCACGCAGGCGCTGCATTTCGTCTTCCAGCGCCGGTGCGCCCCGCTCCAGGTCATCCAGAAGCATGCGCAGCTGCGCATCGGACTTCGTCTGCGCCGCATGCAAGTCGGCGACTCGCATCGAGAGTTGATGGTGGACCTTAGCATGCAGCTCGGTCACGGCAGGATTGATGGGCCGCGGTGGAGCTGGCATCGTCACCCGCGGTACCTCCGTCTCGGTAGGAGAGGCATGATTCGCTTTGGGTGGAAGTGGCGGCACGACTGGCACGGTCTGTCGGGGCAGTGGTGGTGGGGCTGGTGGGGACGTGGAGCGCTTGGCCATGACGGGCGGCTCGAGACTGAAAGCGGCCTGGCATTCACGCACAAGTTCGAGCAGGGAACTTGCTTCTGGCTTGCGCATCCACGTATTCATGTACGGCACTTGTACAAGCCCTTCTGGCGTGGTGTGTGCGCCGCTGCGTAGTAGCATGTCACGCATAGGCACGACGTAGACAATAGGAGGTTCCTGGGGGTACACGCGCGGGAACCAGAAATGCATGGGTATGTGATACACGTTGCCGCGAAATGGTACAGCGATTGTCCCGTCCAGCAGGAGGAGAAGCATCGTGCGGCCGTCATTGTATGCTGCAGCGTAAGTGGCGCCATGAGACGTACTGTACACATCTGTGCGGGGCCGCAATGTCGGGTACTCAGTCAGGATGGTATCCATGTCTGACATGATGCGTGCGCGCTCCTTGTACTGCTGAATGAGTGGGTCGGACGTACAGGAACGAGCACCTGGCTCAGCCAGCGAAACACAAGATCCTGCATGATGAAAGCCAGAGCTAAGAGGCTATGTGGACACGCCTTTTCTTTGTGGAGGCCTTCGACGGCGTGGCCGAGGCGCTCGAAGGGCTTGGACGAGCAAGTCCATTTGGCCTCGAACAACCCCCTTCTTTTGGCCGCGGCGGTTGATAAGTACTTTGGACTTGCCAGGTGCACTGCTCTTGTCGAAAACGACGACGGTGCCGGAGCGCCCAGCGCGCGCCGAGCGGCCAGCGCGATGCAGGAGCTCAAGGGCGTTATTGTTAGCAGCGTGCACAGACCGCTTGGTATTTCGGCCAGCATCAGGTAAGAATACGTGCCGTAGGAACGGTCCGAAATCCAGGCCACGCGAGAGCAACGATGTTGTCACTAGCACACGTGGCGCATCCTGCCCGGGGGGAGAACGACGCGCCAAGTACTCGGATGGTCCAGCTAGAAACGGAGCGAGCGAGGGCGAGGTGCGCGTTTTGCGGTCGCTCCCCTCGCCTGTCCATGCGACATGATCGACATTCCGCTGTGAGAGAAACCGGCTGAGTTGTTCGACACTCGAGCGCTTATCACGGAATATGAGCACCTGGTCGTGTTCGTACCCAGGCGTCGTAAATACGCGGAATAACTCCTTGAGCACAGCCAATTCCTTGCTGCCACTAGGATCGACAAACATGACAGATAGACGCCGAGGCAGATGGTGCAGGTGCGGCGATGCGAGTGTCACGAGTGATGGACATGCCTCGTCAAAGAACAAGCGCACAGATTTTGGTATCGTAGCTGTCACAAATAACTGCTGGGCTGAGTCGGATAGGTTCTGTAATACTGACATGGTTTCGGAGCGAAAGCCTTCATCCAAGAGCGTGTCGGCCTCATCCACCACGAGCATTTCGACGTTGGCGAGAGAGAGCATCTTGTGCTCTGCCACAAACGAAGGCGTTGACACAAGCACGTCGGGTGAGATCGGTGCGCCATTCCACGTCTCGCTAAAAGAGGCCAGGCGCGCTAGGCGCGCCAAGTCTGCTTGCAGCATTGAAGAGTACGCTGGCTTAGACGAGCATGCCACGCGAAGCTTGTGTGACGCGTCGTGGCACAGCACTTTGGCTACCTCCGAGATCTGGCGCGCTAATTCATGCGTAGGGGCCAGGACAAGTGCCCTTGGCATGATGCACGGCTCGAAGCCGCCTTGGACGTGCCGAATATCCGCATGCTCCGTACGTGCACGCGACTCATGCAGACGCTGCAGAACAGGAAGGAGGTATGCAAGGGTTTTGCCACTGCCTGTCTCAGCGGCAATGAGGGTATGCCGCGCCGTGCCATGGCGTGGAGAGAAGAAGTGTGCGAGAGATTGGGCCTGTGGCGTTGTTGGGCGAGCACGCTCGCCAAGTAGGCCATGCACCATACGTAGAAGACCATGCGAGAGCGGTGGCGACGTAAATTGGGTCTTTGTCTCGGCTGGAACGAGAGCTTGGGCGAATTCGAGCGCCGGCAGCTCGCCAGGCCGAGCCTCTTCATAGGGCGACGTGCGCCGCCGTGGCGTGGGGTGGCTCAGTCGGTGCCGTAGTGGCGTACGCGCGTGCTTGCCTGCTCGTATCCCTGTCGAGAACCAGCGGACCGGCAGCGAAACGCCGTGTGGACGCCACATAAGGAAAAATGGAGGGACGCGTCAGCCATACTTTTTTCATGGCCCCACCAGGCCGGACCATTGCACAGCTGTGGGTGGCGGGCATTGTAGTGGGCATTTGGTTGCTTGTGCGACGGTGGCTACCATTGTTTCCTGCAAAAATGAGCATGTTACAAGTACCGCATGGTATGGATGCGTACTTGCGCTGGGCCAAGGCCCAGGCCGAGGCGCACTGGGCAGACCCGACGAAGCAGCATATGACGCTCCTGATGGGGAACGAGGCGGGCGACCTTGACTCGGCTGCCTCGGCAATTGCTTTGAGCTACGTGATGAATCATGAGCCGCGCTACTTTATGGAAAGGTATGGTCTACCACCGAGCGTCTATGTGCCTGTGATTCAGACGCCACGAACGCAGCTCACATACCGCCGGGAGAACCTGCACGTGTACCAGATGATCCACACGACACCCGAGGCACTGCTTTGTGTAGACGACCTAGGAGATATATCGTCGTCGCGGTTTGGGACCACTGCGAACGTGTCGCTGGGTCTCGTGGATCACCCGCGCCTCGGTGCAGCGTGGGGCGACAAGGATCGGCGCGTTGATGTGATTGTCGATCATCATGAAGACGATGGCTCGCACCCTGAGGCAAAGCTTCGTGCGATTCGCAGCCCTTCAGCAGACCCTGTTGGATCAGCTGCGAGCTTGGTAGCTTATCTCATATCGCAAGCGCAGGGAGGCAGAGCCTTGCCGACAGAGGTGGCTGACCTGCTCCTCAGTGCGATTGTGCTCGACACACGCAATCTCAAGATGCAGCCATCGGGGAAGGCGACAGACGTGGACGTACAAGCGTATGCATACTTACGACCACACTCATCCTTTGGCCCATCGGAGGTGGATGTCCGAAACGGTCGCGTGGACACATCGCATACCAAGGCATGGAATGAGGATTTGCAGCGCATAAAGAACGACGTCTCTCATCTCGATACACATGGGCTGCTATCACGCGACCTAAAGATGACGAGTATGTCGGGCCTGCGCATTGGTCTGGCAGCTGTGCCGCTGTCCTTTTCGTCCTGGATCAGCGGCGCATACCGAACTAATGCGCCTGTGGACACAGTGCGGGAAGAGGTTGCTGAGCGTGAGTGGACAGTATGGTGGACGCAGCTTGCTGGATTTATGCGCGATAAAGGTATGAATATGGCCGTCGTGCTCCTTTCGTACCGAGAAGCGATGGATGGCAAGACGAAGAGCCGCCGAGACTTGGCGTTGGCGTACTTTGGCCAGGCCCGGTTTCTTGAGCAAGTGGCTTCGTCACTGGAGGCTTTCGGCTCGAAGAGGCCTTTCCACGATGGCGTGTCCCTTGAGCTCGAGACGTGGAAAGGCCAACGGCGCGTCCCCAGCGGCAAGCGCGAGCGAAACATGGGTATCCATGGCCACCAAGTGTCTAGTGTGCCGGGTATGACGGCCGTGGTGTGGCGGCAGCGAAACACGAATGCAAATCGCAAAATTGTACAGCCTGCATTGCTTCGCGTGCTGCACCACCTCTTATAGCCATGATGGACAGTGCACAGGATCGAGTTTCACGCGAGACAAGTCAAAGCGCTCGATAAACTCTTCGTCCGACATTTTCTCGCCGGCGAAGCGGGCATATTCTTCAAGAAGACTAATATGACTCCATCTTTGCAGGCGCCGAATGCAGCCCACAACGCATCCCACGCGATACTTGCCCTTGTTGCAGTGGATGAGCACGGGTAAATGGCGCTCGTCGAGGATGTGAGTGAGTGCACTAGCCACCTCGTCCTCGTCCATCTCAGTAAACGGCTCTTTGTTCATTGTGACGCGATGATGAAAGATGCGTATACCTTCGCGATGCGCCCACTGCACGACATTCTCGCGGTAATCGTCGTTGGCGAGGTATATGATGCTTTTAAGGTTGAGGCGCTTGAGAAAACCAAAGTTTCGCTCGTTCGGATGCCCACTACGGTACACACCTGGTGCCACCATGTCAAAATTCAGCGGCGGCACCACCGTCTCGGTCGACGCCGTGCGCGTAATATGACGCAGCGGTCCCACACCCTCGGTGATCACAACATCGCCCACCTCCATGGTGGTGTGTGGCTCGAATCACGTGCTATCACCTCTCGGTCCCAGCGAAGCGGCCGCGGCGGTTGCGTCTTGAATCAACGCATGGCGCAGCGACCAGGCCCCAGTTCGGGGCGCGTCGGAGAGGGCGGCTCCCAGCGCCGGATCCCGCTGCCGGGTATTAGTTCCACGGCATCTGCTCTGCGCTCGCGGCGAAATGAGACGCGCGTGTGGCCGTACACAGACGAGATCGACGACTTTGAGGTCGAGACACCTGGTGACGCAGCGCTCCATGAGCTACCGTCCGGCATCATTATGCCCGGTGTGAAGAGTGCGCGCATGCCGCAGGCCAATGCAAGCGCTGCGAATGCGGCGGGCGAGGTACCCAAGAGCCAGCCGGGGCGTGTGACAGCGCTCAAAACGGGCGCTATGTGGGCTTCTCGCGCCCCGCCACCCAAACTGCCGGGAAGCAAGCCTGGCTTCCAGTTCAAAGGCACACCCATGCGTGTTCCGCGCTACTCACTGCCTGTGCGTGCCGAGAAGCCGGTGCGTGCGTCCAAGGTGACGGGTCGGCATGTTCTCTTGCCCAGTGAAAGTCAGTTAGCGCCCATGGCGATGGCGGAGAGGCAAAACAAGACAGGAGAGGAGGAGGATGACGACGAGGAGGATGAGGATGATGAAGATGATGATGGTGATGATGTGTCGCAGCAGCCTTGGGAGCAGCGCAAAGGCCCAGTGTACTATACGTTCGAGCGCATGCCTCCGCTGACACGCGCTACGACAGAGCTTCCTCGCCTCACCTCTTATGCGGTCTCAACGTCGCTCAATCTGCGCGCTGTGCTAGCTTTTCTTCGTCGTGAGCATGGCGTGCGACCACGCTTGTACGAAGGGTGTGTGTACGCCCTGTACTTCAAGCCGCTGCTCCCAGGGTTTGGACGTGCCTCCGTGCGCAGTTCGCGAGCGCCGCAGACAGGCAGTCCTGGGCAGGAGAGCCGACATGAGCGCGAAATTCAGCGAGATGAAGAGAGCGGCTATGTGGGCGACTACTTTGTGCCGCAGGAGGAGCAAGAAATGGACACGGACGGCTATATTCCTGATGAGCACCAGGCGATGGACGCACCAGCGCCGCAGGCCAGTGTAGCCGAGCCAAGTGATCCTGACTCAGCTGGCGCTCGGGACATGCTGCTTGCCGATGAGGCTGATGAGCGACATGAGTCGCAGCATCGGAGGCGGCGGCGTGTCGTGCGAATCAATGAGGCATCACACACGCATACAGCCGAGCCAAATGAGCATGCACCGCAGAGTATTAAAGATGCGCTGGATATGGCTGAGCTGGTCCTTTTGCCGTACGGTGTGTTGGTCATGTTCAACTTCACGCAAGAGGAGGAGGAACTGGTCATCGCCGACATCATGCAGTCGGGGGCGATTCGAAATCCCCATAAAATGTACGACCGCGAACTCTTTCACTTCTGCTATGACCCAAATGTGCGTGCACCGCGTATTCATAACGATTTTTTCACGTTTCGCGAGCCGAACCACTTGCTCAAACTCTCGTTGGCCCATGCAATTGCGCAAAGCACAAAACTCTCCGAATTTGAGGAGAGCATGCACAAGACACTAGAGTTGACATCGCACATTCCACGCGAGCTTGCACAGACGGGCGAGCTTCGTGTGAGCCGGCGAGGCGCATTGCGTATGTCAGGACACCTGTTCAAGCTGCGTGTGGATGTCAATCTCACGAGCGATGTGCTTGATACGCCCGACTTGTTTTGGGATGAGGCAAGTCTGCAGGCGCTGTATGATGCGATCCGTGCATATCTTGAAATTGACGATCGCGCCCAAACACTGAATGAGCGTTTGGCCGTGGCGAATGAGCTCCTTGAGGTGATCCACGAGCACTTTTCGAATGCGGCCATGAGTAAAATTACATGGATTATTATTATTTTGATCGTCGTGGCATGTATTGTCGCTGTTGGCGAGATCTCTGCGCGACTCATTCTGCACGCTAGGTAGTGTGTAGTTCTGTGCACATGTAAGGCTCGAGCGGATGACCTGCCTGCAGGCGCTGTAGGGCTTCGACGACGAGGGAGAAGGGCACACGAACCTGTTTCGTAGCATTTCGCTTAGCATCGAGCATGACAACGCACACGCACTTGTCTTGCACAGAGCTCTCGTCGGCCCACAACACGCAGGCCGCGTTGGCTTCTACGGCGCGCACAGCGTCATCGAGCGTAGAGGCATGTCCTTGCGGCGCTATCATGTGCGTCAGAGCCGACATGTCAGCTGAATCCTCACCTGAAAAAAGCTCAGATACATAGTCAGATGAGAGAATGGCATGCATTACTCCCGCCTCGTCTACATCCGGGTGCACCAGCAACGCCACACGCCGCGACATGGTACAGGGATACCAGCTCCGCTGATCTCGCACTGACCAGGTTGGTTATCACGTGATTTACATGGATCGAGCGTCCACGACGCGTGGAGAGTTTGGCGGCGGCACAGCGTGGACGACGAACATGCCGACGGAGGAGGCAGCCGCGCCTCGTGATACGCAGGAGGATGAGTCCCTGTCTTTCACGGGCCTATACGCGATATCTACCATGTTGAATCACCCGTGGAAGAAGGCTGCGCCGATCCACGCAAGCTCGGCGAGGTTTCCGCCAATTGGTCCCGCGAGTGGACATGCGTTGCCACAGATGCCGCCGACGGACATGCACATTCTGGATGAGTATGTGTCCGAGTTTTCCGACGAGTGGAATAGGTACGAGCGCGAGCATGCGCTCATCCGTGCTCACAATGCAACGCCGAGTGCGCTTCCCAAGCATCTGCCGCCCCTGAGCACTGTGCCGCAGGTGTTTTTCAGCAGCGACTTTGACCTCGGGCAGCCATACACGTTCGACCTCGTGACTGAGCGTTACAAGCAGTCGACTGCTATGGGCCTGGAAGGTGATGCGGATGTACTGCAGTATGGCGTGGTGATGAACCACATGCTGCAGGAGAAGCTGAGCTACTATTCGGACGTGATTGAGCAGCATCTCATTGTGGAAATCGGTGCCAAGAGCGCATCATTCTTTGATGCACTTGCTACGTTGCATCAGCTGCGTACTGACGCTCAATCATGCCTCGAGCGCACCCACTCGGTCTCTCGAAAGCTCCATGCGGTCGACGCGTACGTCCGTGACGGACTCGAGATTGCTAGACTGCAAGCTGAGCGCCGAGACCTCGAGGCACAACAAGATCTCCTTACACAGGTCCAGAAGCTATTAGAGCGGCGCGATCTAGTGCGGTTATCTGTTCAGCACGACGAGTTTGAGAATGCCGTGACCCTCCTCGAGGATCTGTACCGTGTTCTGGATGATGCGAGTTTGCCATTGTACCAACTCGAATGTCTCAAGGGAATTCGGCCGCAACTCGAAGCTGAGCAAAGCAAAATGTCCGAGTGTCTTCAAGCCGATCTGACTGGCATTCTCGAGCGCGCCTTGTGGGCGGACGACATGGATGTGGGATGTGTGCAGGCTACGTCAGCCTTGAACAGCGTTCTTTCGCCGCCACAGCCAATGAACATCGCTTTACCCGCAGAACTTCTGCCTGTCTGGTCGCTGCTTGAGCGTTGTGGCGGCCTCCCCGCTGCACTTCAAAGCTACACACAGCGGATCGACGACTTGCTTATACGGGGCGTTCGGAGACTCATTGAGCCCCACGATTTTGCCGTATGTGCAGCTCCTGGCTCAGAGACGCCTCCCGGTACGTGGCCCGAGTATATGCGCGCGCTTGCGGCGGTGCTGCGGGCCCTGTGGCTGTATGCACAATGCATGCAGAGCGTGCACGATGCACTAAATCGTGAGGTCGGCCGGAATGTGTTGACGGACGCAACGCAAGCGATTTGGTCAGCCTGTGAGCGTGTCACTGCGGATGTTATATCGCTGACGCGCGCGCCGCCCTTGTCACAGCTGGGACGAGATGCGTTTATCGTGTACTTTGCGCTTGTGTGGCGAAGTATGCAGCAGATTGAGGCGGCGTCATTGCAACCAAGTGTTTCGCTTCGGAGCCGCGTCCTGAGTCAGGCCAAGACGTACCTAAGCCAGTTTCACCGCGTGCGCGTTGAGCGAGCGGTGCGTTCGATTGAGGATGAAGTATGGACACCGGTACCTGTATCACCCGAGCTACAGCATACCGTACAGCAACTTGTCGAGATTGCCAGTAGCGATGTGCCGACATACTGCGTCCCATTGACCCTCGACGGCGAGGCCCCTCACGACGCAGTGGTAGAGTCTGAGCAGCAGCGACAGCTCCTCGTTGGCAGCGACAGCTACTTTGTCGTGCGCGCAAGTGGGCAAGTTATTGAGCTTCTCAGCGACTACGCACGTGTCATTGTCAATATGCCGATGTTTGCGGTCGAAGCACTGGGGTGGGTCATCGAATTTCTCAAGCAGTTCAACTCGCGGACATGTCAGGTCGTACTGGGTGCCGGTGCGATGCGCTCCGCTGGTTTGAAAAACATTACGGCACGACACTTGGCCATTGCAGCACAGTCGCTATCGCTGATGATGGCGTTAGTGCCGTCGCTGCGTGAACTGCTCAAGCGGCACTTGAAGACGACGCAGTTTGTGCTCTTGAGCGACTTTGACAAGCTGCAAAATGACTTCCGGGAGCATCAATACGAAATCCATGCCAAGCTTGTGTCGATCATGGGTGACCGAGTGCAAGTCCACAGCAAGGCGCTGGCAAACACGGACGTGAACAAGTGCGACGGGCATCTCCAGCCCATACAGGATCTCGTGCGCGAGACGGGCACTCTATTTCGTGTCGTGACGCAGTTCCTTCAGCCTGCTGTCGTTCAGACTATCAGCACGCGTGTGTTTACGGACATTGACATGCGCATGAGCCATGCGATTACTGCTGTTGACGTGCGTACGCTAGACGCACATAAGTTGCTGATATCGGACGTCGAACTGCTGAATGAAAAGATGCATGCGATTGATGCTTCATGGCGTGGTGACAAGGTTACTGAAGCAGCTAAGGCAAAGAGGCCGCGTTTATCGATCGATGCGCGCAGGGAAGGCACGCCTACTCTAGCCTACAAAGCACGTAAGAGTCTCGGAAAGCGGCCACCAGCTACTCAATCTCCGCAGATTGAGACGAACGAGGCATTCCAAGCGCCTCCCGAGTCGAGGCCAGGGGAGAAGGGGCAAGACGAGGAAGCGAAGCGGGAGAAGACCCCACAAACATCGGCACCTGATAGCAAAGCACCAAAAGAGCCTGCCACAAACGAGCCTGCAGCGAACGAGGCCCAAGAGAGTGTGCCTAGCACCGAGACTGAAAACGCGGCTGAAGGCAAGGCGGAGGACAAGGTGATTTCGCCACCAGCCCCTGCTACACCTTCAGGACCCACTTCCAACGCAGACGAACGGGTTGACGCACCACTTTTGCCGTCGCAGGTGGTCGCAGGTAATGCTCCTCTCGAAAATGCGACACCCACCAAGCCGAAAGATACAACTCTCACACCCACACCACGCAAAGGACGTGTGTCACTCGAGCAGAGACTTGCCGAGGCTGCAAAGCGCCGTGGTGCGCAGCGGATTCAAACGCAGCAAGCAAAAGACATGCCCTCGCCACCCTCAACACCGCTTTCTTCCAAACCGTCGCTGGCTGAAAGACTTGCGGAAGCGACGAAGCAAGATACCAAAGACTCGGACGAGTCCTCCTCGCGCACGAAACAAACGTTAAAAGAGACAGGCGACTTAAACCATGAGAACACCGATGAGTTACATGATATTGAAGAGCCGAAAGCCGAGGCTTCAAGTGCAAACAAAGAGCCCAGTCTAGAAAAGGAGTCTAGCCACGCCGGACAAAAAGAAATCGAGCAGCATGATAATACTCAGGATTCAAGTACTAGAAAACAATCCACTGAAGTCAAGCAATGCAACGATCAGGAAGTCGGTGCGGTGAAGGAACTGCGTGATCACCAAAAAAAATCGAGCGTTGAGGAACCCAGTCCAACCGAGGAACCTAGGACAGACGAGAAACCGACAACATTCGGCGAAACTGTGGAAGCTAAAGAGCCCAGTGATGCAAAGCAACCTAGCATTTCTGAAGAAAGCAGTCATGCCGTGGAGCCTATCAAAGTGGGGGCATTCAGTGAGTCAAAAGGGCCTAGCAATGTAACTTCCAAAACTTCCGAGGAACAGAGCAAGGACCAGAAACCCAGAAATGACATGGAACGTAGTCTTGCCGGAAAACTCGATAACGCTGAAGGGCTCAGTGATATTCTTGGGCTTGACAGAGGGTCTGGCGAAGCAAAACCTGATCATGCCAATGGGCCGAGCGAGACAAAAGAACCTTTTGATACCAAAGAAGCGACGAATCAAAGTCATTCAGATGAATCTGGTGAGCCAGGTTCAACAAGTGATACCAATCAGCTCAAAGAATCTGAATCTACTTTGGAGCATTCTCTCGAACCAAAGGCAAATGCGTCGAGCGAATCGACTGAAACAAGCGAGCCAACAGACACAACCGTCCGGTCTGATAGGGTCGATTCAAGTCAAACGACTCCAACAGACCTTGCCGCTGAATCTGCAAAGAAGCTTTCCACTATCGCATCGTCGTAGCATGTTTACAATACACTAGTCATCATCTATTCGGGCCATGGTTGGATTCGCTTTGCCACGCCGACGTCCACGTCGTGGACGTCCACGTCGTGATTGATCTCCACGTTGAGCGAAACGTGCCTCTTGTTCCTGCACGCGCCGACTTTCTTCCTCGAACCAGCGCTCAAACGCCTCAGCTTCGTGGCGATCACGTTCTGCCTGCTGTTGTGCAACGTGTTCTTCATGCAGGATTTGTGCAAAGCTCTTTGGCTTGATTTGTTGAGCACGCTGCTGTACCATGGCTGCTTGCTGTTGTGCTTGGATCTCAGCAAAAGATTGCGCTGGCGGTGTGCCAGGCAAGGATGGGCCGGGAAGGGAGCTGGGTGAAGTACCCCACACATCCGACTTGCGTGATTTGGATGAAGTAGCTTTCCATGCGGGTCGTGATTCGGAGGAAAGTGCCCGTTGTTGTTGCTGTTGCTGCTGCTTCTTGCGCTCCTTTTGAGTGACTTTGGTGGCTAACGACATTTGCATGACGGCCGTCTGTGCACCAGGTGTGATGGGAGAAGTCGTCGGAGGTGATAAACCCAAAGGCCGCTGCTCTGTACGCGAGGATCGCGGCGCACTCATCGGCGGAGACGATGCGAGGGGCGCATCAGAAGAACGCCGCGGCTGCCGAGGGGGTCTCACACCGACAGTTTGCCATGCTGGTTCTGGCAAAGGTTCCGGCGCGACATCGTCCATGGTAAACAAGAGGCTCTCGTCACCTTGCAGCTGTAGTGAAGGAGTGCTGGGTGCGGGCAGATCGTCCACAGGTGCAATGCGAGGCGACTTCAGACGTTTAGGTACTTTGAGACACGCCAAATTGAGTGATGGTTTGGGCAAGTCGAGCTCGGCAATGTAGTCCTGATGCTTTAACGAAAGCGCTAGCATGCGATCTCGAGCGAGAGATCGATGCAAGACCCGGTCCTGTTGCGCCTGAATATATTCAGTAAGAATATGGCGCTCCCTCACGTCTAAACTCGATAGGCACCCCATTTCCAGCAGCGTCTCGAGATGACGCGTAGCGTACTCCATGCAAACCTGGCTAAAGGCCGGTGCATTGAGACGCAGTGCATCGGACAAGAGTGCAGCGACATTCGTAGGCTTGACTCGAGGTGACAGGAAGCCATATGTGATATGCTGCAGCTTCTCTAGCAGCAGTTCGTCGGCGAGCTGTAGCACATCCAGCACAAAGTCAATAAATTGGTCAGGCGACTTATCTTCATCCGTGCCCTGGAAAGCAGCAGTGTCTGCGTCCATATACAGGAACGCTAGACCAACACGCATGACAGGCCACGTCCAGTGCGGCATATCGATATGTATGTATCCGGAATCACCCCGCATCGCGCGCCAGTCCAACAGAGATTCGAGCATGGGCGAGCGACGCAAAAAGATGGAATGACATGTGATATCCGCGTCGGCTAGATGAAGCACAACATCCGCGCCGGGCCCAGGTTTCTGAGCAAGCAAATCCTCGAAAAGTTCATGGAGCTGGGAATGCAAAGTTTGACGCGGCGGCTTGACGAGACGAGATGCAAGAAATTCTTGCAATGCTGTCATAGATAGGGACGTAGCCCACTCGTATAGCTCAGAGTACACAAGTCGGACGTCAAAGTCCGCTTGACGCGCCTGTTCCGCGACCAAATATCCGACACTGGCGCACCATACGGGAGGCATGTCGTCCGTATACAGATAGAGTAAGAGGAACATGGCGGATGCAAAAGACAATTTTCCACAGTCCACGGTGTGTGTGTCGCGTACCGTTACGCCATATGCCTCGCCGCCCTGCCACACAAGAGAGGCAAGATTCGGGATGCGCAAGGCGAGGATGAGGCGGTGCACGGGAATGGCGTAGGCGCCATGCTCAACGAGTAAAACGGCATCATGATGAGACGCATTGTCCCGTGATACGAATTTGGGCCGCGCTTCGTTTATGTGCGAGAGCAGAGCCTTAGCCTGTGACACATAGCGCGGCACATGGGAGTTAGCCAAATCTTCGTTCTCGTCGCCATTGTCGGTGTGTAACGTTTCACATGCGACTGGGCCGGCTATGAGCATGCCTTGAATTGGCGACACCAGCGCCACGAGATCCTGCTCCAGTGAGCGTCCACGGATAGGTATAGTTGGCAGACGCCAGGGTAATTGCATAGCAGCAAAGCTGCCCGTCACGTTGGCTCTCACTTGAACGATTCGCTGCAAGTAAGGAACAAGCTGGAACTTGGGAGTGCGTGACTTGACTTTCAGCTCCAACTTTTGGGCACGAACATAGACATGGCCATCGGCGGTGCATAGAATCAAAGCATTATCATTCCCAATGGCGACGTCGCGAACAGCCGAAAACTTGCGCCGAACACTCCAAACAAGGTGGGGACGAGGTGGCACAACTTTAGCGCCTGTCGTGCTAGAGTGCTCCACGTGGAAGGTAAACAGGTCGCCCAGATCCGACAGTGCAGCGAACGTTGTGCCGGAGCAAGTGAGTTTACGGATACAAGGCTTGGGCTGCATTTGACGTGGTCGAAACAAGCCGACGTCACTCGTCACACGGGGCGATGGAAACATTACACGATAGTTCGCATCGCCATGAAGAAGCATGACATCCCACGTTTCCAAGAGGCAAGCCGTGGCAAATTCTGTCGCGGCCACTTGGCGTACAGGCACGCTCACTACGGTGACACGTCGTGGTTGCACTTGTACGGGAGCCGAATGGCGGTCATACCCAAGTTGGCCATTGTTCGTGCCCCATGTGTACAAGGCAGTGGCAGTGTAGGCGACAGAATGCAGTCGACTCGCTGCAGCGCCAACAATCACCTCACGTTTCAATGGTCCTTGCACTCGCCGCGGCGTGACTTGTAAGTCTAGCTCGACACCACTAACATCTGAGACCGGACCTTGCAGTGAGTGCTGATTTGGATGACTTGTGGCGCCAGATCGCTTGGTGCCGGACGACGAGGACACGACGCCCAGCCCTTCCTCAATAGCGTAGCCTAATTGAGCCATTCGGTTCGAGCCGAAAGTATACACAGCGCCATTTTCAGTGACAATAATAGTGTGATCGGAGCCTGCAACGACAATGCTTGCTGTATCGCTAAAGTCACGCAGTGGCTCAAATGTTGGCAGTGACTGCGCTGAGCGTCCCAACCGAGCCTGAGATCCGATGCCGCAGACGTATACATTTTTGCGGGGCTCATTAGTGGCAAGGACCGTATGCCAGCGCGACATGGAAATGTCACGAACATGAGGTCGATTGAAGCGGGCGCCAGCAATGAGTGGTGTGCGTCCCTCGTTGCATTTGAGCTTGACGCGCTCAGGCAACGCGCTATCGTTACCGTGGCTAAGCCCCAGTGTGTAGTTTCGGTTACCACCCCAGACAAATAGGTCGGCGCCGCTACCTTCGTCCATGTCACTAGGGCATGTCCCTTCAACGGTCGTGTTGTACAAGTCAAACGCCGTGAGGCCTTCCCAGTCTTTGATGTAGTAGTCAATATCCGTGCGCTCCAGCAGTATGAGAGCGATGTGGATATGACCTGCATATAGTGCACGATGCAATGCGGTCCAGCCGCTCTCCTCGTCCTGGAGATTGACATTCACAGATGGATGCGTCAGCAGGAGCAGCAGAAACTCAGTGGCCAACGGGTCGTCGCTGGCACAAAGTAGATGTAACACAGTGCGACCAAAGTGATCGCGGCGATTAACCTCGGCTGGTGCGCAGGGACCTTGAGAAAGGCCACTCGCACTTGTACCAAACGAGGCAGGTGAACGCGCATGGGACGATGAGCGCTCAGAGGGGTTCCCCTTGACTGCATTTCGTTAGCAGCCACGTCATACATACGCACTCGCCGGAAACGCGCGAGATCACGCACGCTCCAACAATCTAGGAGGCTGGGCACAGAAAGCATTTGACTCAATTCCGCGTGGCGGCCATATTGACCGAGCGTGGAGAACCGCGTACGGCTCGTGGACCACGGTCACGTACGCGTCACCTTCAGCCATAACGCCTCCACATGTATAGGCACGTGATGCAATGTCTGGGGCTCATCTGACTTCGCCAATAGCAAGACACTGACCTGCTTTGCGCATGAGCATGGGCCGAGCGTGCACAGATGAGGGCATGATGGCGCCTGTATCATGAGTTAAATAGGCGAGATGCCATGCATCAACTTTGTAACGTGTATACACACAACATGGGAGCAAGCTATGTGTTATCCCGTCTTTTTGTCAGCGGCAAGGAGCAGCAGCAGCCATCACAAAAACACAAGCGAGAGGCACGCAAGCGCTGGAGTCTGCCGATCAAGCGCTCGAAAATGCCACATCGCGAAAGTGTTGATGTGAAAGTACCTGAGACTTTCAAACAGGATATGGAACAGCCCATTCCAAAAATTGTGTTGGAGTCAAGCCCACGGGACACTCAATCGGTTAGGGATGGTATTCCCGCCAACTTGACTGAGCCGGTAGTTAAAGACGAGCATTCGATGACAGCAGAGCCCGACATGCCGAATCCACACGCCCCCATGGCGCCTGAGGTGCCTTTGGCCATGGAAGGCGAGGCTGCGCCTTACCAAGCCAATGACCAGGAGCCAGCCATCGGACATGGATGTACCGTGGAGGCACCCGCTCCGCCATCAAAGGGAGATACGGTTGCGTCTGCATTGCCACCAAATGGTACGCCAGCCGCTGAGGAAGACGTGCTGGCGCAACGTAACGTCTTCCTTCAACATTGCCAGACACTCTCGTACCTGAAGCGCGTCGTGCAAGGTCAAGAGCCATACGTGTACTCGGTGCGGTTTAGACCTGACGATTTTACGTCTACTGTCCCACTACATGCGCTCAAGGTGTGGAACTTTAATAGTGGTAAGGTGTACAAGGCCCTCGAGCACGCGAGGCAAGTAACGTGGCCCCATGAAGTGCTAGAAGTCGTATCAGCCATTGTCGAAGAAGTAAGCACAGTGGCTGTAGTAGAGGAAGCCATCCCTGAAGCAAATGTGCCATCAACTATAATTGAAAGCCTCAGTGTGCTGCTGGATGCACTGGATGGCGTGTATGCCAAGCTTTTGATGTGGCTGGATAAAGACACGCTGAGAAATTTGTCCGGCCAGCCTTGCTCAGTACCTGTGGTCCCGTCGTGTGAGCTACTTGACATTTTGCAGCACACGGACCGAAAACTGAAGAAGTTCATCAAGTGCATCGCGAAGGACTTGTCATTTGTCGCTCGAAGCGTGTGCCAGAACGAGATGGGAGAATGGGACAGGATTCTGTGTGATCAAAATCTCGACTGGGAAGACTTATCGGTCCAGCTGCAAACACGTACAGAGCGACACAGCAGTGGTAATAGTCACACAGAGTCGCTCCACGAAACGACGTCGCCTCCTAATGCTCCGTCGCCTCTCACGTCAAATATCTCGATGCTGGAAACTGGTCCCCATGACAATGGCACTCGTGCTCATATACAAAGGAGCAGTGTGCTTGGCCATTTCGTGCGCGGAAAAGACGTACGTCGCCAGAATGTGACGAAGGAACTTTGTGCTGTTATGAAGCATCCCTGGAGCAAGCGTGGTGACAATAATAAACAAGATCATTTTAGCATGACCGGACCCATGTTTGGTCGTGTAAGTATGGAAGCCTAATAGCCACTGATTCGGACGTTTTATTTAATAAGGCAGTTGCGGTACATCTAATTTCCTCTTCCTATTCATAGATAATAGTCATTGTGAAAGAGCCCGGTTGTAAAAGAGTGTGAGTGCATGTGACATGTTAATGTTCGTATCGCGTAGTGCAATCCCATTGGAGCAGAGCGTGGTCTAGAGGTCATGACTCCTCATTTACACGTACGTGATCTGAGGCGATCCCCGGTTCGATCCCGGGCGTTCTGACTTTTTTTTCTCATGCCTGGATTTAAAAGAAATATATTTTCTATATTATATGCCGACGAAACGATCCTACGCACCAGCCTTCCAGCTGTATGGTTAGCTTGATAAGTAAAAACGTACTGAGCAATGTCGCCATCGACCATCTCATAAGTCTTGCCCTTTTGCACGAGCTTACCGTTGGCGCGGCATGCATTTTCGCTACCAGCCTCCTTGAGGTCATTGAAGGCCATGATTTCACCACACACAAATTTGTTTTCGAAGTCGGAGTGGATTACACCGGCAGCTTGTGGGGCCTTCACACCACGGCGGATAGACCAAGCACGTACCTCATCAGGACCAGCAGTGAAGTATCGAATGAGATCCAGGGCATCGTAGCCACTCTTGGTGATCTTCGGAAGAGCGCTCTGCACGCCCTCGCCTAGCTTCGCGAGGTACTCCTTGAGCTCATTCTCGTCAGAGATCGTAAACAGTTGCTCTTCGAGGGCAGCCGAGAACGGAATGAGCTGATCACCAGGATTGTTCTCATCGATCCACTGCTTGATCTTGGGCAGCCACTTGTTCTTCTTGCGGGCGTAATCGCGCTCGCTGAGGTTGACCAGGTAAATGACAGGCTTGGCGGTCAGAAGAAGAAGCGAGTTAATCACATCCACCTGTTATGTTAGAACTGCACCATGTGAAGCAAGCGATGGAGATCAGTGAATCGAGTGCATCTCATGCGGCTTTCCTACGGCCGTCGACGAGCTGGGTTAAGATAATCGAGTGCCGTGCACTCTTTGTCATCCGCTCACCATGCGCTTGTTAAGTATACATACCTCCTTGGCGTTCCAGTCGCCCTTGCGAACATCCATGTTGTCTTCCTGCAGGCATTTGAGGACTTTTTCAATGATGGCTACTTCTTCCTTTTTCTTGCGGTCCTCAAGCGAGTTGTTACCCGCGGAGCGTGCATTCTTTCGAGCGTTGTCGAGCGCCTTTTCAACCCACTCGATGTCCTTCAGACGAAGCTCAGTCGAGATAATCTCCATGTCACGCGTCGGGTCGACATCACCCTCGACGTGGACAATGTCAGCGTCGTCGAAAGCACGGATCACCTGGAAGATACCGTCAACGGCGCGAACATTGGCCAAGAAGGCGTTACCAAGACCAACGCCCGTGCTGGCACCGGACGTCAGACCGGCAATGTCGATGACAGTAAGGAAAGCGGGCACCTCTGACTTGGGCTTGTACAAGTCGCAAAGCCAGAGAAATCGGTCATCAGGCACGTATACACGGGTCTCTTCGGGCTCGATCGTGGCGTAGGGAAAGTTGGCAGCTTTACCCAGATCGCACTTGGCGACTGTGTTGAAGAGCGTAGACTTACCCACGTTAGGAAGACCCACGATACCCATCTTGAGGTTATTCGATGGACGACCGAGACGGGGCTTCTCTACGACCTGTTGGTTCTTCTTCGGAGCCATTTTCTTAGCCTTCTTTTCTACTGTGGCGGTTGTATGCAGATACGAGCGACACACAGGCGCAATCAACGGACGTTGCTTTAACCAGCTTCGTGCGCAAAACGCACCCAGCATCCAATGTCGACAAGCCCTTCTCTTCGTCTTTTGCGACTAAAGTCTGCACGTGACACATGCGAGTCAACGCATGCCTTAGTCACCCCTTGAGGCGAGCCGCCAGGCATCTGGCCCATTCCAACCATTTCTACCCCCCTCAATACGATGCGCTGGGTGTTTGTGGTGGCGCTGCTTACCGTGCTGGCCCTTGCCGTGTCTGCGCAGGAAGATGCGCGCGAGAAAATATCCATGCTGCTGGAGCGTCGTCAGGCACTGGGTGGTGGCGCCGGCAAGCCAGACACTACCACAGCCACCACGCCCGCTCCGATCTCGGGATACACGCCGCCACCTAAAAGCGCTACCCCGACCCCCACGAACTTCAAGAAAGGCACGATTTTGGATCTCAAGGACGTGGATGGATACAAGGAGGCTAAGGAGTTTGCTCAGTCGTCAGGTGTGATGACTCTGGCCCCTGCGATACTAGTGACTGGTGTTTTGGCCATTGTGGGCGGTGCCATTTTCTTGTGACGATGTCCTTATGTACGACTATCCTCTCCCTCCCCCCCACCTTGATGCCCCCGCGTCCTGCTCATCTATACTTTTTGTCACTATGCATCTCTCATTTCGTCACCATGCTTCCGCTCCTATGTACGTTAGAACAAGTCGGCATCGGTGGCTGCAGATAGCGCCAATTGGCGCCATAAGCTTGATGTGTGTTCAGATAGCATCTTTCGATCCTTTTGATGTATGTCGCTGGACTGTGAGTTCGCGGCGCCTGTGCCCGCGCGTTGCTTGTTCGGTGCTGCTGCCTTGAAATAGCTCGCGATCGACTTTTGTGGCTTGGGCGCTTTGGCCTCGTCAGACCACTCTACCTTGAAGGCACGCATCGACGAGGGGGGATATGCTGTGCCCAAGATCGAAGTGGTGGGAATAGGTGTCTTGACAGGCTCCTCAAGCATAGATTTGGCAGTAGCCCAGCTGAAACGCACGATGCCCGTCCATCCAAAAACGGGGTCCAACGTCTCTTTGAGGTAGCGCACCGTCTTAGGATCTCCAGGATAGCCACTACCGGTCTCCCATGCATCATCGTCCGACCGCTTGCGCTTCCCAAGCGCGGCCGAAGACAGGCGCTGCTCAGCATACACCCAGTTTTCGAGGCATGCATCGCGTGTGACTTTCGCTGCGATACTAGCGGCGCCGACAATGGGGTACGTGGCATCGGCCTTGCGAGCAACTTTCCACTCAATGTGTCCGTACCGCGGAAAGTGACGCTTGAGCTTGGCAGCATAGGCCGTAGGCTCACCAACGGTATCGACAAAGATGTGCGTGACATCGATGCCCGCATCGAGCACGCCCTGTATGAGTTGAACAGTAGCATCGCAGCTCTGCTCATTCAGGTTGTACGGCACACGGCGCATCATGCCGGCGGAGATGTCCTGGGGCGACATGACACGGACGGCCCAGCCCATGCTGGGCTCGCGCAAGAGGGCCTGGAGAAGCTCGTCGCGTCGCGCAGGCGTGAGTGTTTTCGAGTCTGGCATAAGTGCATGGAGACGTACCTGCAAATCCCAAGTCACGGAGGCCTTCCTGCGCATCGAGTGGGCAGAACGCGACGCCATAGACCAGGGGGCCTAGCACAGGCCCTCGACCGGCCTCATCGACGCCTAAAACACAGGGTGCGCGTCGATTTCCCGTGCCACTCACGCACGCATCCGGGATGTGGGAGCGCCAAGTATACGACTGCGTCAGCGCCGTTGCCCGCACCGATGGTACCGCGACGAGCATCACCCAAGACGAAGGGACGCGTGTGTGCTGACAAAACACAAAAATGAGCGAAAAAAAGCGACGGCCTGCCGATCGAGATACGCGGCCGTTTCCGACGACGACGAGGGGTGCGTCGGCGCGATGGAAAAGCGCTTGAGCGAAGTCAGTGAGGTGCTCGAGCCGGCGACGCGTACGGCTGGACTCCTGCCGACGTCGACGGACCTCGACTTTTATTGTTCGATTGATCCGGGCGTGAAGCAGGCGCTTGATGGCGTGAGTAGTGACTTGGACGACGTGCTCAGCACGATGACGGCGTGGATGGGTAGTGAGAGGCAGAGTATGGACAGTATGATGGACGCTGCATCATTCTCGGCGCAAGCTGGCGAGACGATCGATCGGCTGCTGGAACGCACGGACGTGTATTTGGACGAGTATGCTGGGCGGCGGCCGATCGCCCCAAAGGACGAGCCGGTTGTGCCGAGCACGGGCAAGCTGCCCAAGAGTCTGCTGTTTCCCAAGATACCAAAGCCGCAGGATGCGTTCTCGCGGCGTCCTGACAATCGCGCGTGTGCGCCATGGACGAGGCAGCTACGCTTCGGCAAGCCGAATGCTCGTGTGCCGCTAGGATGGCGCGATCCGGCATGGGACATGCCTGAGCACGCGACAGTAGAGGGGCAGTATGGCACAGAGGGTGATGCGCGTCTGAATGCATATTATGTTGAGATCCAGCAGACGCCCATACCTGCCTCTGCCTACCGCATCGATGAGCCGAGGGCGCCGGAGCCACTCGATCTCGACGAGCCGGATGCATCGCTGGCGTGGGTCGACTCGCTCGATAAGCTGCATGCGCTTGCTGCGCATCTGGAAGAGGCAAGAGTGACTGAGATCGCTATTGACTTGGAGCACCACAGCCATCGGACATACTTGGGTCTTGTGTGTCTCATGCAGATCAGCACGCGTTGGGGCGACTGGATCGTCGATACGCTCGTGGACGAGGTGCGTGAGCATGCTGAGATGCTGAATGCGTCCTTCACGCATCCTGACAAGGTGCTTGTGCTGCACGGTGCCGACCACGATATCCTATGGCTGCAGCGTGACTTGGGTCTGTTTGTCACAAACCTGTTTGACACGTTCCAAGCTGCGCGTGTGCTGCAGTTTGGCAGTTTGAGCCTTGCGTACCTGCTGCTGCGTTATACGGGCTTTGAGGCGGACAAGCGCTTCCAGACGGCCGACTGGCGCATTCGGCCGCTGCCCCGCGAGATGCTGTTCTATGCCCGCAGTGATACGCACTCGCTCCTGTATGTGTACGACTGCCTGCGTTTGGACCTTGAGCGGCATGCGGGACACGGTGCGATCACCGACGTGTTTGAGCGGAGCAAAGCGACGGCGTCCAAGACATATATCAAGGTGCCATGGGACGCGCAGGGCGACTCGCGAAGTGGATGGCGGACGCTGTGGCTGCGACTTGGCGGTGATCTCGCTCGGGCCGCCCAAGACGCGCCGCCTGGCACGCCACTGAGCCGTGAGGAGCGTATTCTGCGGCGCCTACATCAGTGGCGCGATGAAAAGGCACGAGAGGACGATGAGAGGCCGGCGTTTGTTCTAAGTGACGAGGTGCTGATCAGTCTTGCGCTGCGTCCGCCACTGACGCTGCCGGAGGCGCATACGCGCACGCCGATGCGCTTGCGCAAGTCTATACAGCGGATGCATGAGCTTGTGGATGTTGTGAAAGCAGAATGGGAAGCGTACCAGGCAGGTCTGCAGCCGTCGATGCCGCGGATGGACATGACAGTGGACGAAGACCTCGGAGAGCGGTGTGGGGGGGATGAAGAAGGATGGACAGAGGCGGGCGTGCAGGTAGGCGTGTGGGATGCCAAGGCACCACAGAGCAGGGCAGATGCTCAGCTGTTCCGTGGTCTACGCGTATCGTCGCAGGCGGCGCCAAGCACGAAGCGCAAGTCGCTTTTTGAGATGCCGTCTGCCCGTACGCCGTCGCATGTTGCTGCGACGCTGCGGCGGATCCAGTCGGAGTTTGTGCATCAGCTCGGCAGTCTGGTCGGACGTGAGCCTGAGAGGGGTGGGGAGCCCGAGGAGCCCGAGGAGCCCGAGAAGCCCGAGAAGCTCGTGGATGAGAAGCCCGTCGATGCAAAGCCCGTGGAACTCGAGAATGCTGCGCCGACACCATCCGAGGCGCGCGAGACGACTGTCGTCAAGCACGATCGAGACAAGGATGATGATGACATTGTGCGTGTCAGCAAACACATCAAGGGACGAGCACCCAAGACGAAAAAGAGCCTAGCGGCGCCTGAGCCGTTTGATTTCGCACACGCCACAAGTGTGCTGGATGCACCGCGGTCAGGTTCAGAGGCCTCCCTGCTGGCACCCACGAAGGCAGCCGCCGAGCTGCGCGGTGCACGGCCCAAGAACCTCAAGCGCAGCGGACAACGCAGTGGAACATTTGCACGACGTAACAAGTAACAACGTAGACTATGTACACGCGTTTACCATGAAATTTCAGGATCGCTTCCGCAGTGGGAAGTGAGGCTGTTGGTCCATTCGATGACAGGGATGGACACATTTCGACGGGGGAAGCGGCCCGTGGGATTGTTGTCGCGAAGCATTTCGAGCATCGAGTACTTGGATCCGATGGCGAATGGCTCCGACAGCACGGGATTCTGAGTTTTGTTGAGGCGGAAGTTGAAGAAGGTCGAGCCGGCGGACCAGCCAAACACCTTGAGCTGTGTCGAGAGGTAGTCGGTCGTCCAGTCCGTCGAATTGAGAATAGAGATGGCAGAGAACTCGCCCATGATGACGGGCGTAGGGAAGCGCTCCATCTTGCTGCCATAGTCGCAGATGTGGCTGAGCATGTCGTCTTTGTCCGTCGGCTCGGGGTTCTGGAACCAGCCAGGGTAGGGGTGGTCATCGAAAATAAACGTGCCAAGCTTCTGCTTCTTTGCATAAGATTTCCAGTACTTGTATGGATTGCCCACAAAGCCGTGGTGCGCAATGAGGGGGATCTTGAACGGCCTCAGCTGCTCGATACTAAAGTCATAGAAATCGCGCAGGAGCGAGTCGTAATCGTCATTCGAGTTGATCTTGGGCTCATTGACCGTCGTAACGCCCGCCACGACTGACTTGGCCGGATGGCTATCAAGCCAGCTCAGCAGGTTTTTCACTGTCTGACGCGAGTACTCCTGGTTCTTCGAAGAGTACCATTCGATCGTGTTGCCCAGGCTAGTCCGGTTATGACCACTCGACTGGTCGTTGTTCTGGCTGCCAGGCATGCCGTGCAGATCAATAAGGACATAGATGCTCCGGTTCCATGCCCCGTACATAATCTCCGAGAGCTTGTCGAGGTGCGACGCGTTCTGGTACGGCTCACCCACCTCCTGGGCCGAGAAGAAGGGCCAGTAGCCAATTGGGATGCGCAGCATATTGACGCCCGCATCCTGCAGCGTGTTCATATCATCTTCCGTGAACCACGAGTCAAGGTGGTTCCGCAACACGCTCTGCATCTTGTCGGCACCGAGGTTCTCAGACATAGCGTACTCGTCCCAAGCATCGGGCCCTCCCTGTTCGACCATCCAGTCTTCATACATCCAGCGCTCAAGAAGAAACAGACCGCCGAGATTCGTTCCAAACACCTTGTTCTCCGTCGACGTCCAGTTCCACGCAGGCAACGGGTCCGGTAGCGGAGCCTTGTCCTGGCGATCGTCCGAGCTACCGCCCTTATCTTCGCCGCCGTTCTTGTCACTGTTACCGTCCTTCGATGGGCTCGACGAGTCTGTACGGTCCGGCGGTGTGGCAAGGTTGTTCTTGTCTGAGCCATTATTGTTCGACAGACCTACTCCCAGACCAACACCCAACGCTATACCCAGCACCACGGCAGCCACGACGGCCGCAATCAGCCAGGGCAGCCATCGGAACGGACGCGAACGCGCGGCCACAGGCTTCTCGCCGTAGTCTGCATGGTCCTGCGCCGGATACGATGTCGGTGGTGCGCCACCGCGGCTCGCGTTGCCAGACGCACGAGCGGCAGTAGACGCTGATGGCGTGGGTGCGGTTCGGGAGCTTGTGGCCTGAGCTGAAGACGTAGCAGCGGCGTCCGGCCGAGCAGGAGTCGGCGCCCGCTGAGCCAAAGTAGTGCGCGAGGGCGGCGAGGGCGGCATAGCTGTGCCAGCTTGGCGATCGGACGGCCAAGCTGACGTCGCTGCCAGGCCGGTGCCAGCTCCGACACCGGTAAGGGCGCCTTTGTGAGCAGAGGATGCACCGAGTGACGGCTGAACGAACGGGTTCGTGGGCTTGCTGGGACTGAGAGGCGCCTCGGCGCTCTCGTCTGCCACACGCGCAGCGGTCGAAGGGCGACGAGCGCTTCGAGTCGGCTTAGCTTGCTTAATAGTGGGCGCCTCAGACACAAAGGCAGCTTGTTTAGCAGGCGCGTGAGCATGCCCTGACTGGGACTTGCTCGAGGTCACTGTGGAGTCAGCGAGCGCAGCTTGTTGGGCGGAGCTGTCGCGCACAGGGAGCGTCTCCGACTTGGATGGGCTCACGCCGGTGTCGTGCACGCGAGCATCGGAGTCCTGAGCGGCGGGGATACTGGGTAGCTCCTTGGGTCGAGAGCGTCTCTTGGACTGCGGCGCCAGTGGTGGCGAGCCAGCCACACGGACAGGCGGCGCATTGGCAGATGCTTTGCCGTTCGGCGCTGCAGCTCCGTATAGGTTCGTCTTGATAGGCCGCGAGGCGCGCTTACCGCCTACGACTGTGCGACCCTGAGCATGCGCATCAGGGCGGGCCGAGTCACTGGGAGCCTGTACGGCATCTGAAACAGGTGAGCGCGAGGCCTCGTGCTGCAGAGGCGCAGGTGGCTGATTTGGTGAGGTGGGAGAAACGGTGTCGTGGACAGTAGAGGACGACGACGAGCCGAAAGGTTCAGCGCTAGGCTGCGAGACAAAACTTGGAGCATCTTGGAAGTCTAGCGATGCACTTGAATGCCTCGAATTGTCTTGATTCAGGGCGTCGGAGTTTTTTTCTCCGCGAAACGAAATGTTGGCATTCGAACCAAAGAGGTAGTGGCCCTGGTTCGACATGGGAGAGGCGCGTCGAACGGATGAATCGACTACCTATTGTTTGTGTGAATGTGTGCGTTCCGTTCTGTTGCGTGTCTAGGGCACACACAAGTCTCCGGCTGTCCGCGCCAAAGATGTTGCCGAACTGAGCGAAGAAAAAAAATGAAATTAACACCTGACACGCACTGCGGCGCAGCAGGCGCCACGGGCGCACACGGATTTCCTGGGCTGGTCCTCATCACGTGTGTAGGTCTTCGGCCCCATCGTCCGGTGCGGAAAGAGGCGCATTAGCACGTGTCCCACGGTGCAGCTGTTAGGGCCCTCGCTGTCAGATAGCGTAGAGTGCATGATTGGATGCGAGTACCAGGGCCAAGGCCAATTAGACATGCCAAGCAGGTCACTCTAGTGAGAGCAGAGTCAAGGAGCCGTGCCGCACCTCGGTCGTCCGTCGCGCCCCTGCCGATCACGCAGTGAAACACATTGGCATCTTACAATATATAGGGGCTACACAAGGAATGCAGATCAACTATGTCAGATGGCAGCGCGGCCATTACCAGTGAATGTTTGGGTCGTCGCCACATTCGTCACTGAGGCTGTTCGTCCAGTCCTTGACAGACTTGGACGTATCGCGGTTGGGGATCGTGTCCTCGAGCAGTCTGAGCATCGAGTACTTCTTGTTGGATTCGGATGACAGACCCAGGATGCGGCGACCTGAATCCTTCATTTTGAAGTTGAAGAACATGGAGCCGGCTGACCAGCCGTAGACCTTGAGCTGGGTTTTGACGTATCGCTCGACCCAGTCGTCGTTGTCTAGAGCTGAGATGGCGGAGAACTCGCCCATGAGCACGGGCGCAGGGAAGTTGGCCATGGAGTCGCGGAATCGGCACACGCTGTCAAAGATCTGGCCCTCGTCCGTAGGTTCAGGGCTCTGGAACCACGCAGGGTACGGATGGTCATCCAACACAAACGTGCCGGCCTCCTGCTTCTGCGCAAAGTCGCGCCAGTAGCCGTATGGGTTGCTCACAAAGGCGTGATGCGCAATTAGCGGAATGCCGTGCGGCTTTAGTGCATCTATGCTAAAGCCGTAAAAGTCGAAGAGCTTGCCCTGGTAGTCGCCGTTGTCGTACACCTTGGGCTCATTCACAGTCGTGATACCAGCCACCACAGACTTGCTTGGTTGTGAGTCAAGCCAATCAAGCATCTTGTGCACGACTTTGCGCGACAACTGCTGATTGTGGTCGCTGTACCAGTCGGCGACTTGCTTGTGGTCGTTGGACGTGTGGTTGCGGCCACTGGACTGGTCATTGTTCTGGCTGCCAGGCATACCGTGTAGGTCTAGGAGCACGTACATGTGGCGGTCTTGCGACCATTTCATGATTTGCGAAAGCTTGTCGAGATGCGAAGCGGTCTTGTATGGCTCGCCGGCTTCGTCGGCAGAGACAAACGGCCAGTAGCCCATAGGAATACGAAGCATATTCACACCAGCATCCGCGAGCGTATCCATATCGTCTTCCGTGAACCACGAGTCGAAATGCTCGTTCAAAATGTCATACATTCCATCGCCCACGTTCTTCGACATGGTGTACTCATCCCATGCGTCGTCGCCACCTTTTTCGACCATCCAGTCTTCATACATCCAGCGCTCAAGAAGAAAGAGACCACCGAGGTTCGTGCCGTAAACCTTGTCTTTCGTCCAATCCCACTTGGGCAAGTCGCGCTTGGCGATATCCGAGTTCGGGGGCATCTTTATCGTGGCAGCCCGCGCGAACATGGTTACGGCGAGCAAGGCCAGCAGTGCACATGGAAGCATACGGCAGAGCATGGCACTTCTCCGACACATAGGCAGGTAGAAACCTGAATCGTTCTAGGCGCCATCGACCCATTTTACCCCGCTTTCTATACCATCGCACGGACAGGCAGGAAACCCTCCGCTCGGAATAAACACCACGTGGCTTCGGAAGTCCGGGTCCTTGCATGCGTACTACGTGGGGGAAATTGCCTATAGAATATGCAGCCGATACACCGCCACATGCAGGTGAGCTCACATTAGATCGTCGATTTTCATGGGCATCTCGTCGATTTGCGTGCTGTAATACTGTTCAATATCACGCAGAGTTCTGACGTCCTCGGTGGTCACAAAGTTGATCGCCACGCCTTTCCTGCCGAAGCGGCCGGAGCGACCGATACGGTGGATGTAGTTCTCGCGATTCGTAGGCAAGTCGTAGTTGATAACAAGCGACACGTTCTGGACGTCAATGCCTCGGGCCCACACGTCCGTCGTAATCAGCACGCGACTGCCGCCCTGACGGAACTCGCTCATGATGGTGTCGCGCTCTCTCTGTTGCATTTCTCCGTGCATGCTGCTAACCTGGAAATTGTTCTCACGCATGCGGTCTGTGAGCCAGTCAACTTTTCTCCGTGTGTTGCAGAAAATGACCGCTTGTGTGATCGTCAGTGTGTCGTACAGGTCGCAGAGTGTGTCAAATTTCCAGTCTTCCTTCTCGACAGCCACAAAGAACTGCTTGATACCTTCGAGCGTGAGCTCATCACGCTTCACGAGGATGCGCACGGGATCCGTCATGAATTTGGTGGTGATCTCAAGCACGTCGTGAGGCAGTGTGGCAGAGACAAGTACGACCTGGGTAGCGGGGGGCAAGTAGCGATATATGTCATAGATCTGGTCCTTGAAGCCCATGTTCAGCAGCTCATCACTTTCGTCCATAATGAGCATCTTGATGTTTTTCGTACGGAGATGTCGTCTTCGAATCATGTCGAAAACGCGCCCAGGCGTGCCAGAAACAATGTGTTGGCCATACTCAAGCTTGCGAATATCCTCGCCAATAGAGGTGCCGCCAATGCACGCGTGGCATTGCACGTTCATATAGTCGCCGAGAGCAAGCACGACACTCTGGATCTGTGTGGCCAACTCACGCGTGGGGCTCAATACAAGTGCCTGCGTCTCGCGGAGCGACACATCGATGGTCTGAAGCATAGAAATGGAGAAGGTGGCCGTCTTGCCTGTGCCAGACTGCGCCTGCGCAATCACGTCGCGGCCGCGCAGGATGGGCAGAATGGCGCGTTGCTGAATAGCCGATGGTTTTTCAAAGTCTGCGGTTAGTTCGGTGCAGCAAACGTACTGTATGCATAAATGCCGCGTAGCAAGTTTTCCTTCAGTCCGAGTGCATCCTGTCGTTAGCTACTGCCAAGCTAAACATACAAAGGTAGGCGCTATCGTGACTTCTTCGCTACTCTCGAATACAATCTGATCTGCGTGAATGTCCTGGCATAAGTGCATGCAACATACCGTCATTGTCTGTGAGCCGAACGGCGCGGCAGGAGCCAATATGGACTTTTTTCGCTCACGTGGGAAAAAAATCCACTCTGTCGTCCCACTCTTTACTGGCGCCGACAATGGCGGAGACGTCCGTATACGAGAGTGCGCGTATGACGCACGAGGAGATCGAGCAATACGAGGACGCTCTGGTCAATACACTGAACAATCCGCCCAGGGCCTCGTCGCATCGTCTGCAGATGCAGTGGCAGCTTGCGTCGTCGCAGTTACTGGACCAGATCGTGACTCGGTACGATGCGCTGCAGGGCATGTATGAAGACGCGAGTGGCGAGCGCGCGCGCGAATGGGAGGCTCTGGCGGACGATGTAGATGATGAGGACGGCGCGATGGCCAAGTTTTACGCGCGACTAGAGCACTTGCAAGCCTACTACCAAAAATACCCTGAGCGAGCTATTTCTCTCGAGACGACCGCGACACCATCAATTCTCGGAGCACAAGACGCATCCCTCTTTGACTTTTCTATGATGGAGCGCGAATTCAGTGGGGAGGAGATGGGTGGACGTTTCCTTGATTTGTATGAGCCATACGAGATGTTTATCAACCTAAGGAACGTGCCGCGCATCAGTTACCTCGAGTACTTGGCTCAGCTTGATTCCGTGATGAGTGTGCCACTCGCAACGAAGCGCAGCGAGGCTTACAAGTTATACCTTACGAGGCTGCGCGAATATCTGTCAGCATTCTTGCACAAGACGCGCCCGCTGGAAGATATGGACGCGCCCGAAGCGGCGGCGCTGCGTGCCTTTGAAGACGACTGGGAGCAAGGGCGTGTGCCTGGCTGGGAAAAGAAGGAGGCAGCGCTGTACGGTACAGGAAATTCTGAGTCGGGTATATGGTGTGATGCGTGCCAGCGGTTCTATGCGAAGCAGACCGTGTACGATGCGCATCTTTCGTCCGCACGGCACCTCAAGGCTGTGAGGCGCCTTCAGAGTGGTGAACAGGCAGCTGCGCCGCAGCCGCGTGAGAATGATACGGAACAGAAGAAGCATGCACAGCGTGCTAAGCAGATTGCGCGCGACGAGGTGCTCGTCCGAGCACTCGCAACGGAACTGGCGTCTGTGCGGGACGAGACCCGGGCGAACATCGAGCGCAAGGCATCGCTGACGGAGCGGGAGCGAGAAGAAGAAGTCGAGGCGATGGAGGCAGAGATGGACGAGGCAATGGAGACAGGCGGCATGGGCTACGAGGATGCGGGAGACGACGCCGAGGGTGGCGGCGGAGAAAAAACGTACAATCCTCTCAAGCTCCCAATCGGCTGGGACGGCAAGCCCATCCCATTCTGGATGTACAAATTGCATGGCTTGCGCGTTGAGTACCGATGCGAAATTTGTTCGGACCATGTATACAAGGGCCGCAAGGTGTTTGAGAAACATTTTCAAGAATCACGACATGCCTTTGGCATGCGTGCGTTAGGACTGCCGAACACGCCCGAGTTCCGGGACGTGACGCGCATTCAGGACGCATTTGCGCTCGCAGAAAAGTTGCGGCAGCAGAAGCGGCTACAAGATGTGGAAGAGGACGACACGATCGAAGTAGAGGATGAGCATGGCAACGTACGTATGACAGTGACTGACCCCAGGCATATACCCGCAAGACCTTTGAGCTGCTCCAGCGTCAGGGTCTGCTGTAGGCATTGCTGTGTCAGCATGCGTAATATTTGTAGAAATACCATGTCGCCAGGCAGGGCGGCCAAACGACGCGCACACGTCGCTTGGACCACGTCGTCGTTGCACGCCCCGACGACATGGGGGCTCAGCAGCTGGAACCCTCTGCGGCGCCGGCCTCGATGGCTGGCTCACGCACGTCTGGGTCGAGGCAGAGCAACAAAAAGCGGGCTCAGAGCCTGAACCACGTACGTTGACATGCCCTGACCTCTTGCAGCTGCTGGCATTTACGTTACCGCCGCGAGAGCCGCCAGCCACAGCACCTCGCCGTCCGCGGCGAAACGATGGCCTCAGACCATTCAGCAGAGAGCGTATGTGTATAAAATACTGACGCCAGGTTATGTGAACGCTCAGTTCCGTTTCGCAGTCAAGCCGTCTTTTGATAGCCGACGCCACATGCAAGACCCGGACCTGCCATTGCCTTGGCAGGATATCTTACAGGTGCTGGTGCCATTCACGTCCGACACATATATGCGACATGGGAAGTCTTCGTCCGCACTGTCGCTTGATTCGACACGGGCAACGACATGTCCCATTTGCCTGTCGCCACCGACGGCGCCTCGTATGACGCGGTGTGGACACGTGTATTGCTATGCGTGCATTCTGCATTATCTCACAGTTTCCGAGAATGGCAAGGGTACGCGTGGTGTGCAGCGCTACGTCAAGCGATGCCCCGTGTGTTGGGACGATGTGATGGCGCGTGATTTAAAGTCGGTGCGCTGGATCGATGCGCAGTCAGTCGCCGGTTTGCATACGGCGACTTTTCTTGATGGCCGCGGTAAGGTTGATGATATGGACGATATTCTTACACTGCGGCTCATGGAGCGGCCGCATGACTCAGTGATAGCTTTGCCGCGCTCGCCACACTGGCCCATCGATACGAGCATGGGTTTGGCGTGTACTCAGCCGGATGCCCTGGTATTCGCGCGGTGTGTGCTAGCATCGCGAAGCTTGATGACATCGTCGCTAGAGGCGGACATGACATCTGTCGAGAAGGACATGTCGCCGCCGCATGCGTCGTTATTGGACGAACTAAGTCTCGAGTTCTTGCGTGTGGCACATGCGCAGTTGACGGAACAATGGGAGCAGGCGCAGGCTCTGCCTGAGTCGGTAGGCACCCAGTGCATGCCGGATGAGCACCGTCATGGCATGTCGTACTTTTACTATCAGGCGGCGTCAGGACAGAATGTGTTTATCCACCCGATTGACATCAAGGTGCTTCTTTCGCATTTTGGGACTTATGCAGCTTTTCCTGATACGCTCATGGTCGTCGTCGAGCACGCCGAAGAAGGCACCGTTGACGAGTCACTTCGGAAAAGGTGTAAGTACATGGCGCATCTGCCTATGTCGGCGGACGTAACGTTCGTCGAGATTGACTGGGCACGCACGTCTTCGATGCTAGGACCTATTCAGGGCGATATTCCGTGGAAGTCTTGGAGTTCGACCCTGGCGCAGCGCAGACAACGGCATCACCAAAAGGCCACGAAGGAGGAGCGTGCTCGTATTCGGGCTGACAAAGGCACTAAAAATGCGATGCTCAAGAGCTCATCAGGAAGAGGTTCTGCGAGTGAGGCAGCCAGTGATGCGAGTGGTATGTCATTTCGGGAATCGGCTATGGTTGGTGCAGAAATGTACTTTCCTATCCATCCAGGGAGGATCACGGATGACCCTGATGTGGTATTCCCCAGTGTAACCTCGCATCCCCCAAATCATGTGCCAAACGATGGCCCACGAACGGTGTGGGGTACTCCGGCCACTGCCACTATGCCTACGCCTTCACAAGGCGCGCGGGACGTGGATGAGGCGTGGAATGCCCTCGAGGCTCATGCACGGGATGATGTATCGATGCCGCCTGCAGGTACGAAGCAGCGGCCAAAGCGCAAGCCTAAGCTTATTCTCACGGCGGGAGGGCGTGGCGCATTGTAGGTATAGTCGAGTGCAATATACCCCAGCAGGCATGTCATGTGATATACAGTGTGGAGAGTGTCGTATGTGGTGCATTCGTTGGCGACGTCTTGTGCTGATGTCACTGTGCTTCCCGCATATGAACGGTATGTCCGAGAAGGCTGCAATTGCTTTGTAGCCTTCTTTCCCTTGTGTTGTGTCAGCTCTATTCAGGACAAGCGATAGTGCTTGTCGAAATATATACCCCAGGAAAGGTGCTTGTGATGATCAGTTGGTTTCATAACGACGATCCACATGCTGGGGAAAATTGGGCCGATTTTCAAGTGTCCTCCACATGCCATGATAACAGCATGCACGCGGAAAGGCGCCCTCCACTTGTCGTCCCAATACGGGAGTAGAACACTATAAAAGGTTTCATCATACATAGAGTGTCTTCAGACATGCTTGTCCATGCCCGGTATCTTGTGCTTGTTTCGAGGAATCTCGGGATTCAATGGTTTCTTCAACCCCGGCAAGCAACTGATCTGTGTCTCGTACCTATTGTCAGGACGACAATGCATGTCCGTGTTCTCACCACATTCGTTGGCATAGCCCTTCTCACACCAGTCCTTGTTAAGAGGCCTAGCACCTTCATAAAAATGCACACTGTTTTGTTTGTAGCGAGGATCAGGCCTATTGTGCGTGTCCCAGCACCCCTTGGTGTACTGATCCCCATTTTCCTTGCGCCTCACAGGGCCGAAACTGCGCGACTCAGGCCAGTCGATAAATCCACAGGCCGTCGTATTTGGGCCAATGCGATCAGAATAGTCCGCACCATAGATACTGCCCAAGTAGAGGCAGGCCGAGTCCACACCATGAGGAGCGTACCAGATACCGGCCGATACACCGTAAACCTCCCTTTCTATGTCACGGGGAAAGCCGAGACACATCGTAGAGCTGATAGGGAAACATTTCATGTCGCACATAGTACCGTTCCAGTCCATAGCATTACAGTCAAAATGCGAAACAAGCCAATTGTCATTACCATAGACAGAACCGACACACGGAATGCCCTCCTTTTGCTTATTTTCGTTCTGGAAAGTGATCCAACCAGCCTGGGCAGCGAGAGGGTAGACAACCGCGGCAAGATAGGCAAGTTTCATGGCGAATACACTATATGAAGCGCAATGCTGTTCGGAAAAGGGAGTACTTTATGTATTTCTTCGCCACGGAACCCCGGTGTCTAAATATATCCGATCGGTGAAACTGACAAGCAACTTAGATCGATAGATCAAGATTGTTAAAATCAGGCCCGAATTCACCATTGAGGCCTGTGCCCACCACGTGTACAGCATCACACTGATCGTAATCTGGACATCTTCACACCATTTCAATGTCGAGAGTTGAGGCGAGAAAGCTAGCAGTACATAGAACCGAAATCAAATATAAGATATTGTCTCAATATTCCCATATAGTCGGCCTCAGACCTGGCATATGCCGATATAAACAAACCCCTCCCCCCATTTTTGGCCTGTTTTGTACGAGAGCTTGGCCTTCCCTTCCATC